>Ga0256404_1000999_pt1 | contig 71688 bp, 64 predicted proteins | sample RumenRJG_01DNA_FD_185990 | JGI IMG/M metagenome (GOLD analysis project Ga0256404, IMG submission 185990) | Bovine rumen microbial communities from Lethbridge, Alberta, Canada - RJG_01 | ecosystem: Host-associated > Mammals > Digestive system > Stomach > Rumen | place: Canada: Alberta | collected... | reverse complement strand
GACCTCTTTGGATCAGTAAAAATGTCGAGTTAGTATCTACTCTGTCTCACTGTTGTACCTGAATAATACAACCGTGATAGCTTTCACATCGCCCCTGTTTTACTTTTTATCATGCCTCCTTATCTCTTTCTGTAGGATCTTAAGATGTCGTCCTTGATCTTCCAGAGCTTAGGTGACAAGTCGACATAATAGTTATGAGGATTCTCGAATCTCTTGATGGAATCCCAGAGAGAGTCGATCTCCTTTGTGCAGTATGCTCTGATCTCCTCGATGGAAGGCTTGTTGTAAACGAGCTGTCCATCCTTGAAGATCTGGACCATGATCTCTCTTGTTTTGTAGTTCTCGAGAACCTTGGACTTCCATGTGTTGTCAGGATCGAAGATCTCATAAGGTTCACCGTTAGGGATCTCCTCGTCTGCTATCATGACCACGTCAGCCAAAGCCTTGCCGGTAGCGTTGTCATAGAATCTGACGATCTTCTTGCTGCAAGGGTTGGTAACCTTGCCGACAGAATCGGATATCTTCATCTTGGGAATGATCGTTCCGTCTTCTGCTTCAACTGCAGAGATCTTGTAAACACCGCCGAAAACAGGTTCAGCCTTGGATGTGATAAGTCTCTCACCTACACCGAAAGAATCGATGCATGCGCCCTGGCTTATCAGGTCTCTGATGAGGTACTCATCAAGAGCATTGGATACTGTGATCTTACAATCTGTAAGGCCAGCCTCATCAAGCATCTTACGTGCACTCTGTGTCATGTAGGTAAGGTCGCCCGAATCGATCCTGATACCCTTAAGGCGCTTGCCCATAGGCTCAAGAACTTCCTTGGCGCATCTGATAGCGTTCGGGATTCCTGAACGGAGAACATCGTATGTGTCTACGAGCAGAAGTGCACCGTCAGGATATGCGAGTGAATAAGCCTTGAATGCTTCGAACTCATTGTCGAAAAGCATTACCCAGGAGTGAGCCATGGTACCGGAGAGCGGGATGTTGAACTGCTGTCCGCAGATCGTGCAGGAAGTGCCTGCAGCGCCTGCGATATATGCAGCTCTTGCACCAAGAACAGATGCATCGAAGCCCTGCGCACGGCGTGCACCGAACTCCATTACAGGTCTGCCCTCAGCCGCTCTGACGATCCTTGCCGTCTTTGTAGCGATAAGAGTCTGGTGGTTAATAGTGCAGAGAAGTGCTGTCTCAAGGAGCTGAGCCTGAATGATAGGTCCTCTTACCTTAACCAGAGGCTCTTTCGGGAATACGACTGTTCCTTCAGGGATAGCCCAGACATCACATGTGAACTTGAATCCTCTTAAGTAATCGATGAATTCGTCGTTGAAATGATAGTTGTCTTTAAGGAAAGACAGGTCATCTTCTGAGAACTTAAGGCTTGAGAGATAATCGATAACCTGCTCGAGTCCTGCCATAACGGCATATCCGCCGCTCTCAGGAATGTTTCTGAAGAACATGTCGAAGTAAACGATCTTGTCCCTGTTGCCGCTGTTCAGATAACCGTTTGCCATGGTGAGCTCATAGAAGTCTGTGAGCATGCTCATGTTGGTTCTGTCATTCCACATACCGTAATCCATACGATGTACCTCCGAAGACATTAAGTCTGATTCTTATGATTTTGCAATTTCCTTAATTGTTGTTGTAAGTCCTGCTATGCCCTGAAGGTCTGAAGGAATGATGATCTTTGTGGATGCACCCTGTCCTACCTTCTCGAGAGCTTCAAGACCCTTAAGAGCAATAAGTCCGTCATCAGCGCCAACATCCTTGACCATCTGGAGACCCTTTGCTGTAGCTTCCTGTACTGCGAGGATAGCCTGAGCCTGACCTTCAGCTTCTCTTATCGCTGCCTGCTTCTTAGCTTCAGCTCTTAAGATAGCTGCTTCCTTTTCACCTTCAGCTACTCTGATAGCAGATTCCTTCTCACCTTCTGCAATAAGGATCTTTTCTCTCTTTTCACGCTCAGCCTTCATCTGCTTCTCCATTGCAGCCTGGATCTCCTTAGGAGGGATGATGTTCTTGAGCTCTACACGGTTAACCTTGATTCCCCAGGGGTCTGTAGCTTCATCAAGGATCTCTCTCATTCTTGTGTTGATGATGTCTCTTGATGTAAGTGTCTGGTCGAGTTCCAAGTCACCGATGATATTACGGAGTGTTGTTGCTGAGAGATTCTCGATAGCAACGATAGGACGCTCGATTCCATATGTATAGAGCTTAGGATCTACGATCTGATAGAAAAGAACTGTATCGATCTGCATTGTAACGTTATCCTTCGTGATAACGGCCTGAGGTGCGAAGTCAGCAACCTTTTCCTTCAAAGAGATCTTCTTTGCAACACGGTCGATGAAAGGGACTTTCATGTGGAAACCAGTCTCCCATGTGGTCCTGTATGTGCCGAGGCGCTCGATGATGAATGTCGTCGCCTGCGGAACGATCTTGATATTAGGTATGATGAGAGCAAGGATAACGATAATTCCGATTGCTACTCCTACGAGTGTTCCAGCTGATGCTGCTACGATAGGTAACATAAAAAATTCCTCCCCTTTAATCCGCGCGCTCGATAACGAGCTTTACGCCTTCAATTGATTTTACTGTGATCCTGGTGCCTTCAGCGAAATCTTCTCCCGCCTTTGCACTCCAGATCTGGCCGTCGACTTTGACCTGGCCCTTTCCTTCTGTGGCATTCAAAGGCACGATTACTATGCCTTCCCTGCCGATGAGTCTGTCTGCATTTGTCTTCTGGACATTCTTCTTGCGAAGAGATTCGAGCTTAGGCCTGACCCAGATCATGCAGAGAATGAAACATACGATGGACACGACTGCCATCACTACGATCTGTGAAACGACTGATGCACCACAAAGATCCATGATCATGGCAACAACGGCGCCAACGGCAAACCAGAGTGTCGCAAGACCTGTGGTAACTATCTCGATTACCAGCATAATGACAGCGATGACGAGCCATACAACCCACCACTTGATCATTTCTTTAATCCTCCCTTTTTAATTAAATGCGGGTATTCCGGCCCGCATTTCAATAATTATATCACCTCGGAAATCTTTTATTAATATAAATCGGTCCGATTGTCCCTATTACGCCACGCGTCAGATGAACACTTCTTCAAGCGTGAGGCCCTTTGCCGGCAAAGTCTTTCCAGCAAGGCTTCTGTCACCCTTTTCGATGATCTTTCCGACTTCTTCAGGCTCTATCTTTCCCTGGCCGACATATAGGAGGGTACCGGCAATGATCCTTACCATGTTATAGAGGAATGCCTCTCCCGACACTTCGATCTCAATGATCTTGGGATCTTCTCCTGATGAACTGACCTTTACTCCGAAAAGTCTTCTTACAGTCGTCTTCTGGCTTCCGCCTGTTGCGCAGAAAGCAGCGAAATCATGTTCACCTGCAAAGAATTCAGCGGCAGTCTTCATTTTCACGATATCTGGCATGACCGGGCAATAGTAACAGAACCTGTCCAGAAGAGGACTTCTTACAGGTGAAGAATAGATCCTGTATATGTACCTTTTGCCTTTGATATTGAATCTTGCAGAGAAGTCATCACTTACATAAAAAGACTTCTTTACCGCCACATCTTCCGGAAGAAGAGCATTCATTGCCAGCGGAAATCTATCTTCAGGAATAACAAACGGGACGTCCGCATGACTTAGGTGACACCTTGCGTGAACACCTGCGTCAGTACGAGAACACCCCGTGAGTCTGATATCTGTTTTATATAATTCTGCCAGTGCCTTCTCCAGGACATCCTGAACGGCCCTTGCATTCTCCTGTGACTGGAAACCTGCAAAATCAGTGCCGTCGAACTCCGTTATGAAGGCTATTCTCGGCATAAGATATTACTTGCCGTTTTTACCGTCATCTACGCATGACTTACCCATCATGGCAGCACCTACGATACCGGCATCATTGCCCATCTGGGCAAGCTCGATCCTGGTCTTTGCAACGCCGGGTCCGAAGTAAGGACGGGACATTGTCTTCTCACGCATAGGGATGAGGAGCGGATCACCTTCATTGCAGACACCGCCGCCAACAACGAGGACTTCAGGCATAAATGTGTTGATGGCATTTGCAAGACCGTCTGCAAGATATGATGTGTACATATCAACAACATCTGCTGCCACCTTATCGCCTTCACGCATGGCAATGAAAGCAATACGTGCATTCCACTCGCCTTCTTCTGCCTTGACCTTGTTAAGGAGTGAGTCGGGATTTGCCTCAGCAGCTTCTCTTGTCATTCTTGCGAGAGCTGAAGCGGAAGCATACTGCTCAAAGCAGCCTTTTCTGCCGCAGCCGCACTGAACGCCGCCTGATACGAGAACAGTATGACCAAACTCGGAACCTGCCTGGTTAAAGCCGGAATAGATCCTTCCGTCAATGATAACACCGGCACCAACTCCTGTTCCCAGAGTGATGGTAACAGAATCCTGTGTGCCCTTTGCAGCACCGGCAACTGCCTCAGCCATTGCTGCGCAGTTAGCATCATTGTCGATATATACAGGGAGGTCAACAACTTCCCTGATGAGCTTTCTCATAGGAGCATTATTGAAAGGAAGGTTGCTTGAATAAACGAGGAGTCCGTCTTCGTTATCAGGAGTTCCGGGAGAACCGATACCAATGCATTCGATATCCTTGATCTCAAGGCCTGCGTCCTTGATAGCATCAACTGCAAGCTGACCCATGTCGTGGATGATCTCTTCCATCTTTCTGTCAGCATTGGTCTTGATCGACAACTTGTTAAGAAGCTTTCCTTCTCCGTCTACAACACCGGCTTTGATGTTCGTGCCGCCCAAATCGATTCCGCAATAATAACTCATTCGATTATTCCAACCTTTCGCTTATTAGTAGCATATGAATTCTATCACAGCGTGATAGTTATCTCAAAGACAAATCAAGAACTACAACGAGTGCCGCAAGAAGGAAAAACATCACGCCTGCAAGAACATCCTTTAAAGTGAGTTTCAAAGGGTTGAGCTTTGTCCTTCCATTGCCGCCCCTGTAGCATCTTGCATCCATAGCGACAGCAAGTTCATCAGCACGTCTGAAACTCGATACGAACAAAGGAATGAGGACTGTGATGTAGCCTTTTACCTTGTTAATGAAGTTCCCCGTGTCGTAATCGGCACCTCTCGACTGCTGCGCCTTCATGATCTTATCAGTCTCAGCTGCAAGAGTGGGGATGAATCTTAATGCTATAGACATCATCATCGCCATCTCATGAACGGGAACTTTTATCACTTGCAGAGGTGCGAAAAGCTTTTCGAGAGCATCGCTCATCTTAAGAGGCGTCGTGGTCAGAGTCAGCAGAACGCTAGTAGACACAATGAGGAATATAAGCCTTACTGCCATTATGGCAGCACGCATCAGTCCGTAACCCGTTATGGTTATTATCTTCCACGAGAAGAGAACATCTCCCTGTCTGATCGTGAATATGTTGATGATAAAGATGAACAGCGCAAGCGGGATCATCGGCTTTACCGTTGACCATAATATGCCCGGTGTTATCTTTGCCATGATAAGCTGAAGTATTATGATTCCGGCAAGAACTGCGATCGTGACCGGTTCTTTAATGATAAAGATCGCGACAAGATAAACGGCATAAAGGATCGTCTTTACTCTTGGATCCATATCGTGCAGGAATGAATGTGCAGGGTAGTATCTTCCAAGGCTGATGTTATTAAGCATTCTTCTCACCGGCCTTTACTACGGCAGCCACAACTGACTGCGCTTCTGTCTCAGGTACGAAGTGCTTTTCAGGGAATACCACACCCGGAATATGCTTCTTAAGTTCTGTCTTGAGCATACTCGAGAATCTCGTGATCCTCGGTCTTTGTATGCCAAGTTCTTCAGATCTCTTTCTAAGGAACAGTTCTTCAGGTTTTCCGACAGCTTTTATCTTACCGCCGTCAATAAGGCAGATACGGTCACAGTTGACTGCTGCCTCATCCATGTTGTGAGATACGAGGATGATCGTCGTTCCGCTGTCGCGTAGACCTTTGATAATCGCGAACATCTCCTGTCTGCCTCTGGGATCAAGACCTGATGCAGGTTCATCAAGCACGAGGATCCCCGGTCTCATGACGAGGACACCTGCCATTGCAGCACGTCTCTTCTGTCCGCCCGAGAGCTCGAAAGGACTGGCATTAAGTTCTCTTTCTGTGAGGCCGACCTTTTCGGCAGCCTCAAGGATCATGCTCTTCTGCTCTTCCTGGGAGACATTCATTTTCTTGAGACCATACGCGATATCTTTATACACAGTCTCTTCAAAAAGCTGGTATTCGGGATACTGGAAGACAAGACCGACATTCTGTCTTATCTTCATGGTATCTTTCTTGTTCTTGCAGGACAGGTCACCGTCTTTTGTATGGATGGTGACATCACCTTCAACAGGTCTAATTATCGCATTCATGTGTGAGATCAGCGTGGTCTTTCCACATCCGCTCTCACCTACGATTCCCAATACCTCGCCTCTTCTTATATCAAGGTTGATATTATCTATAGCCTTTCCGTCACCGCCTGCATATGTATAGGAAAGGTCTTTAACAGACATGATGATATCCTTATCATCTATCTCTTTTTTGTCTTTATATTCGACTGCCGGAGCCTTCAAGCCCGGCTTTGTCAGCATCTTAACAAGGCTTGCGATTATTGTGTCATCCGACTTCAGATCTTCTTTTGTGAGAGTGCTTCCCGTAAGCCTTGCTATCTCAAACGCATAGTTATACTTTACAGGTCTCTTAAGGCCGTACTGCCACAGATCATTTGAGAGGAATATCTCTTCCGGTGTTCCTTCCATGGCGACCTTGCCCTTGTTTACGATAATGAGCTTATCGCACCTTAAAGCTTCGGTCATATCATGCGTGATCGTGATAAGGGTCAGCCCTTTCTCCACACGCATCTTCTCGACAACTTCAAGGAAGTCATCTCTGCTCGAAGGATCGAGCATCGCTGTTGCTTCATCCAGGATAAGGATATCCGGCTTCATTGCGAGAGCGCCTGCTATGGCAAGCTTCTGCTTCTGTCCGCCGGAAAGAGCCATTGTCTCCCTGTGCCTTAATTCATAAAGTCCGACATCCTTTAATGCCTGGTCGACGCGCTCACGCAGTTCAGGATTCGGAACGCCCAGGTTCTCAGGTCCGAATGCGACATCTTCCTCGATCATCGTTCCGACGATCTGGTTGTCGGGATTCTGGAATACGCAGCAGCAATGTTCCCTTATCTGCCAGAACAATTCGTCATCTCCGGCATCTTTTCCGAAAATAACCACTTTGCCGCTGTCGGGAACTTCAAGTATATCTATTATCTTTGCAAGAGTTGATTTGCCTGAACCATTGCTGCCGAGGATAGCTGTATATGAGCCTTTTTCGATGGTAACATTAATGCCGTCAAGCGCCTTTCTGGGCGCTTTGCCGTCTGATTCCTCAACGATATCGTATGAGAAACTCACATCCTTGATCTCTATTTTGTTCGGCTCTTCAGGCAACAAATGTATCCTCTAATCTTTGCTTATAGTAGCAACATTTTAATGAGAACGGGGAAAGATGTAAACCTTTCCCCGTAACTGATTGACAATTAATTTTATTGGTTTATTTGTGTAATATTACACGAACTCCAAAATAGCCATCTCTGCGCCGTCACCACGTCTTGCGCCCAAACGGATGATTCTTGTGTAACCACCGTTTCTGCCTGCATATCTGGGTGCGATGTCATCAAAGATCTTGTTAACGGGATTGATGATGTTACCCTCTGCATCGTGGCTCTTGTTAACCCACTTGATCATGGACTTTCTTGCAGCGAGACGTGAAGCGTTATCAACCTGAACTGTCTTTGTCTTAACTTCACGGTCAACTACTTCATACTTGGCACCGCTCTTGGATGTCTTTGTCTTTAAGACCTTCTTGCCCTTACCGTCAAGCTTTGCAGCGGATACAGTGATATCCTTTGTTGTGTAGTTATCCTGCTCCTTAACTGCAGAAGATACGAGCTTCTCAACGATAGCACTGATCTCCTTAGCACGGGCAACTGTTGTCTCAAGCTTACCATTTATAATCAATGTTGTGACCTGATTCTTCAGAATTGCAGCACGCTGATCTGAAGCACGGCCGAATTTCCTGTTAGGCATTTAATATATCCTCCTGCTAATAAAAGCTTAATCTTCCTGTTCTCTCAAGTGCAGACCCATGTCTTCAAGCTTCTCGATGATCTCTTCGAGTGACTTCTTTCCAAGGTTTCTTACCTTGATCATCTCGTCCATAGAACGAGCTACGAGGTCACCAACTGTGTTGATCTGAGCTCTCTTGAGACAGTTGTATGTACGTACTGAGAAATCCATATCCTCAATAACACCGGAAAGCTTTGAATCATGCTCACCGCTCTCTTCGATGTTCTTGAAGCTCGGAGCTGAATCCGTATCAGCGAGAGCTGTAAAGAACTTGAGGTGTTCGATCAAGCAGTTAGCTGCTGAAGAGAGAGCCTCATCAACATCGATAGTGCCGTCTGTCCATACCTCGAGTGTAAGTGAATCGTAGTCTGTACGAGCGCCTACACGTGTGTTCTCAACCTTATAGTTAGCCTTCTTAACAGGTGTGAAGATGGAATCGATCGGGATTACACCGATAACCTGCTTAGCGGGCTTATTCTGCTCTGCTGTGTTGTATCCGCGGCCCTTGCTGAGTGTGAATTCCATGAATACATCATCGCTGCCGTTGAGATGAGCGATAACATGATCAGGATTCATGATCTCTACTTCAGGTCCGTGAACGATATCGCCAGCTGTGAGCTCGCCGGTTCTGCCCTTAGCGACGCTGATGCTTACGATATTGGACTCGTTGTGAAGCTTTGCACGGATACCCTTGATATTAAGGATAATCTCGGTCATATCCTCGATAATACCCGGAACAGTGGAGAACTCATGCTTAATCTTTTCGATCTTGATAGATGTTACTGCCGCGCCGGAAAGTGAAGAAAGGAGCACTCTGCGGAGTGAATTTCCGAGTGTTGTGCCGAATCCACGCTCGAGCGGGGCGATGGTATATTTGCCGTAGGACTTGTCCTCGTTGGTCTCAACGCACTTAACGGTCGGCTGGCTGATTTCCATCATGTTTGTTCCTCCTGAGAATTATTCTAAATCTTGCTGTTCGGATGGTATTACTTAGAATACAACTCGACGATTGCGACTTCGTTTACAGGTACTTCGATCTGATCTCTTGTAGGGATAGCGAGGATCTTTCCGCAGAGCTTGTCGTTATCAGACTCAACCCATGCAGGTGTTGCTCTTGAACCTGTTACTTCGATGATGTCCTTGAATCTCTGGGAAGACTTTGTGCCGTCCTTGATCTCAATTACATCGCCAACCTTAACCTCAAAAGAAGGGATATTAACGATCTTGCCGTTAACCTTTACTCCTCTGTGGCTTACGATCTGTCTAGCTTCATCTCTTGTACGAGCGAAGCCCATTCTGAATAAAACGTTATCAAGTCTTGTCTCAAGAAGGATCATGAGGTTTTCACCGGTTGTACCATACTTGAGCTTCTGAGCCTTTTCGAAATAGTTTCTGAAAGGCTTCTCGAGAACGCCGTAAATAAACTTTGCCTTCTGCTTTTCCTTAAGCTGCATGCCGTACTCGCTCATCTTACGAGGTCTGGATGCACCGTGCTTTTTGGATTCTTTCTTCTCTACTCCCAAGAAAGCAGGCTCAATACCGAGGGCTCTGCACTTCTTAAGGACAGGTGTCATATCTCTAGCCATTGCTATATTCCTCTTTTCTATACTAAGTATTCAACCAACAAGAAGATTAAACTCTTCTTCTCTTGGGAGGGCGGCAACCATTGTGAGGTACCGGTGTTACGTCCTTGATCATTGTGACTCTGAGGCCTGCTGTCTCAAGGGCTCTTACTGCGGACTCACGTCCGGATCCGGGTCCCTTAACATAAACATCAACAGTCTTCATGCCATGATCGCTTGCTGCCTTTGCAGCCTTCTCGGAAGCAACCTGAGCTGCATAGCTCGTGCCCTTACGTGAACCCTTGGCGTCCATACCTGCAGAAGCCCAGGAAATTGTATTTCCCTGCTTATCGGTAATTGTGATAATTGTGTTGTTGAATGTAGCATGAATATGAGCCTGACCGTCAACGACGTTCTTACGCTCACTTCTTCTGGGTCTTAAGCTTTTCTTATTTGCTGCCATTTTGACTCACCTCACCTTACTTCTTCTTACCAGCAACTGTATGCTTAGGTCCCTTACGGGTACGAGCATTAGTCTTTGTACGCTGGCCTCTTACAGGGAGTCCCAATCTGTGGCGACGTCCACGAAGGCAACCGATATCTGTAAGTCTCTTAATGTTGGACTGTACTTCTCTCTTAAGGTCACCCTCAACCTTGTAATTGTTCTCGATCTGGTCACGGATCTTCGCAACCTCATCCTCTGACAAATCCTTGACACGTGTATCGGGATTGATGCCTGTTTCAGCAATAATCCTGTCCGCACTTGTTTTTCCGATTCCGTAAATGTACGTAAGAGCGATTTCAATTCTCTTATCATTCGGTAAATCTACGCCGGCTATACGAGCCATTTAATGTACCTCCGTATTGGATAAAGTGTTTAATCTCTTATTAGACACACGTAAGTCAAGGAACTCCGGGTTAGGGAGCAGCCGCCCTCTCGGTAACGGTGAGTAAATATGGATTACTTTTTTCTTATTAATAGTGCTTTATGCGGGAAGGAGCTATTATCCCGCGGTCTTCTTTTTCAGCGTACGGGGCTAATTCCGTACATATGAAGACCCGTCAATTGAATCAACCCTGTCTCTGCTTGTGCTTAGGGTCGGAACAAATGACCATGACTTTGCCGTTTCTGCGAATGATCTTGCACTTTTCGCACATCGGCTTTACTGACGGTCGTACTTTCATATTAGTACCTCCTGTTGCTGATATTTTTCCACAACAAATACAGGCGCCCTGTGAGCGCATGCTGAACTATTATAGCAGAATCGATATAGTTTTCAACAAGAAATTTAAAGCACCCCGAAAAATATCGAGGTGCCTGAAAACAGCTAAATTAGGCTTATGCCTTGGGCTTCTTCTCGCCTCTCCAGGTGATTCTGCCGCGGGAAAGGTCATATGGCGAGATCTCCATTGTTACTTTGTCGCCCGGAAGAATCTTGATGTAATTCTGTCTAAGCTTTCCTGACAAATGAGCAAGAACAATGTGTCCGCTGTCGAGCTTTACCTTGAACATTGCATTAGGCAATGCCTCATCAACTACTCCCAGTACTTCAATAACATCTTCCTTCGCCATTAAAAACCCTCCTCATAGTCATAGGTTGTCAAATACGGACCCTCATCCGTAATTAAAATCGTATTCTCATAGTGACTTGCAGGCTTACCGTCCTGAGTTACTATTGTCCACTGGTCTCCCAAGAGTTCGATCTCACGTGTACCCAATGTTATCATCGGTTCGATGCAGATTGCCATGCCTTTTTTAAGTTTATAGCCGTGACCCGGTCTTCCGTAGTTGGGGACATCAGGATCCTGGTGCATCGTGGTGCCGATTCCATGGCCTGTGAGTTCTCTTACGACTCCATAGCCGAAGCCTTCACAGTATTCCTGGATGGCATGTCCGATATCACCGGTCCTCATACCGACCTTGGCATATTCAAGTCCGATCCAGAATGACTTCTCTGTTCTTTCGACAAGATCCTTAACTTCCGGCGCAACTTCTCCGACCATATATGTTCTGCATGCATCTGACTGATAACCGTCAAGGATTGCACCGACATCTACGGAAAGGATATCGCCTTCCTTTAAGATCCTCGATTTTCTGGGGATTCCGTGAACGACTTCATCGTTTATGGAAGCGCAGATCGTTCCTGGGAACGGAGGCTGGCCGTAATTCAGGAATGACGGAATGGCATCGTAGCTTCTTATGATGTCATAGCAAAGCTTATCAACATCATGTGTGGAGATACCGGGCTTGATCTCATCTCTGCATGCCTTGAAAACATGCTGCAGGATCTTGCCTGCCGCCTTCATCTTCTCAAATTCTTCATTGGTAAGGATTTCTACCATTTATAATACCTAGTTTCTAAATTAGAGTCCCAATTTCTTAAGTCCTGCTTCGATCGAAGCGATGCAGGCTTCGGAATCCACATTATTGTTGCCTTCAACAATGATTCCGCGCTTATCATAAAAATCGATAAGAGGCTGAGTATTTACTCTGTATGTCTCGAGTCTCTTTGCAACTGTCTCAGGGTTATCATCAGATCTCTGGATAACCTTGCCGCCACATACATCACATACGCCCTCTACCTTTGTGGGCATGTACTTAACGTTGAAGCTTGCGCCGCACTTCTCGCAGACACGTCTTGTGGTAACTCGGTCCATAATGACTTCGTCATCACACTTTACATAAACGACTGCATCGATCTTTGAGCCCTTTGCTGCAAGCATCTTATCAAGAGCTTCAGCCTGAGCGATATTTCTGGGGAAGCCGTCAAGGATATAACCCTTCTCACAATCAGGGTTGGAGAGGCGGTCTTCTACCATTCTGATAGTTACATCATCAGGAACAAGAGCGCCCTTGTCGATGTAAGACTTTGCTTCAATTCCCAAAGGAGTGTTCTCTTTGATGTTATATCTGAACAGATCGCCTGTAGAGATGTGAGCAAGATTGAACTTCTCTCTTAATACTGTAGCGGATGTGCCTTTTCCGGAACCGGGTGCACCTAAGATGATCAGATTCATAAATAGATCTCCTTACTTCTTGTTGTAATTCTTACGCTTCTTATCTTTGCCGGCCTGCTTAGCCTTTTCTTCTTCTGTCTTAAGCGCGTTATCGAGAAGAGTCTTCATCTCGATGAAGCCGCCTGCAACAAGAACAAGACCGATACCACTGAAAGCGATGTCTCTTAAGCCGGGAATAAAGCTCAACACCATAGGGATAACGCAGACAAAGAGCAGGTAAGCACAGTCAGCACTGTTCAGATTGCTGTACAGAGCCATAAGGTACTGTGATGTGGGCTTGCCGGGCTTGATACCCTGGATATAGCCTGAATTCTGCTTGATCTGGTTGGAAATATCATAAGGATTGAACTGCATCATTGCGAAAATGTATGTGAAGAACACTACGAAAATGACGAAGAACGGGATAAATGCAACGCTTGTGGGCATATTGATAAATCCTGCTGCCCATACATTTTCGGAGCCGGGGATGACCATGGCAATGATAACTGAAGGAAGAAGAGATATCGTCAATGCATAAATGATAGGTGTGATTCCTGCCTGTGTTACCTTGAGGGGGAATACCTGGTTCTGCATACCATACTGCTTCATTCCTACCGTTCTCTTCTGGAAAAGGATCCTGATCTTCTTCTCGCCCATGTTTATAAGGAGTGCGAGGATAAGCATTCCGATAGCAAGGAGGATTCCTACTGCCATATAAACGAGTGCCCAGATAATGCCGAGCTGCTCTGCTTCGAAGAAAGGCATAAGCAGATCGTGAGGAATATTGTGAATGATGCCTGTGAGGATGATGATCGTAAGACCGTCGCCGATTCCCTTTGAATTAAGGAGCTCTACACACCATCCGCAGAAAGCGCTTCCGACTGCAACAGATACTCCGCAGAGTACGATGCCTACCCAGAAATTAAGTGAAGCGAAAACAGCATCTCTCATGCCTACGCAGTAAAGAACTGCAAATACGCCTGCACCGATGAGTGCTGCGATCCTTGTAAACTTTGTGATGATCTTTGTTCCCTCATCACCCATCTGAGCAAGGTTTCTGAGCTTCGGAACTGCAAGAGTTACGATCTGCATAACGATGGATGCAACGAGGAAAGGATAGATACCAAGGCTGACTATAGAAGCATTAGTAAGTGCTCCGCATGAAAGGATATCAAGAATTGTGCCGATGCTGCCCCATCCTTCGATCTTGGCCTGTGCAAGATTGTGATCGAGACCCGGTATCGGAATGATCGTGAGAAGACTGAGTACGGAAACGATAAGGAAAGAGAAAAGTATCTTCTTCTTTATTTCCGGTGTCTTAAAGCTTTCACGCAATGTATCGTCCATTAATTGACATTCTCCTTGGTATATAAATAAAGCGTATGTATTATAGCGCATATCTGCGCTTTTTTCACCGAATTATTTATTTAATAATAAAGGAGAAAAAATCAGCCTCCGACATAGAGCCGTCTGACTCTTTTACCAACATCGCATGTGATCTCGTAGTTGATGGTACCGAGAGCATCAGCAAGTTCATCAGCAGATCTCTCACTTCCGAACACAGTCACCTTATCGCCTACCTTAGGTCTTTCCTCAAGATCAGTAGTATCGACCATGCACATATCCATGCAGATATTGCCGATAATAGGGCATTTCTTTCCGCCTATCACGAGTTCAAAGCCGTTAGAGAGTTTTCTTGAAAGACCGTCAGCATAACCGATTCCGACCGTAGTAACCTCTGTCGGACGCTCGGCAGTAAAATGTCTTCCGTAACTTATAGTGGCACCGACAGGTACCGTCTTTACATGAATTACCTTGGCATACCAGTTCATAACCGGCTTAAGATCGATATCGACTACAGGCTTCGGGCATCCGGGCGGCATAAGTCCATAGAGGATGATCCCTGCCCTTACCAGATCAAGATGCATTTCTGGGAATCTTAATATTCCTGCACTGTTGCAGATATGCCTCTTAGTGAAGCAGATACCCTTCGCTCCGAGTTCCTCGATCTGATTCATGAAGCGTCTGTACTGCTCTCTTGTATATTCATCGTCATCAGTATCTGCCACTGCAAAATGGGAGAATACGCCGTATGGTTCAATACCCGGAAGCGTGCAAGCCTTAACTATCTCTTCTGTCTCGCTTCCGTCAGTCTTAAAACCGATCCTTCCCATTCCGGTATCGAGTTTTATGTGGATCTTGCATGTCTTGCCCTGGGCAAGTGCTTCTTCGGACAATTCCCTTGCAATCTCGTATGAATAGACTGACTGCTCGACATCGTATTTTACGGCATCCTTGAATCTTGTGGGATCGGTAAAGCCTAAAGTCATCATCGGAACATCAATGCCGTGCTTTCTAAGTTCGACAGCTTCATCGATGGTCGCAAGACAGAGTCCTGCCGCACCGCTGTCTATAAGAGTCTTGGCGATCTCAATGGCACCGTGGCCGTATGCATCAGCCTTAACAACAGCCAGAATGCCGGTCCCGGGTGTCGTTGCCTTCTTGATCTCTTCAAAATTATGCTTCAAAGCATCAAGATCAATCTCGACACAGGAGCGGTCGAAAATATAATTGCCACAGCTATTATTATCAGTCATCATCTTCACTCCAGGAAGCTTCCTGATATCCTTCAGGAAGGTAATTCAAAAGGTCTGTCGGCAGCATGTATCTTGCTCCGATGTCATCAGCTGCTGCCCTGCCCGCCTTCTGGTGGATAAATACGGCTGAGCATGCCGCCTTATAAGGTTCCATGCCCTGTGCGAGGAAACCCGTGATAAGGCCCGCAAGAACATCTCCTGAACCTCCCTTTGCAAGTCCGCTGTTCGGATCGTCATATACATAAAGGTCTCCGTCAGGAGTGCCAACATATGTCTTATAGCTTTTCAGTACAATGACACAGTTATGCTCTTTTGCAAAACTGACAGAAAGCTCTTCAGGATTCTCTGTCACTTCACTGTTGGTAAGGCCTGTAAGCCTTGCAAATTCGCCTATATGGGGGGTAATAACCGCAGGGACCTGCCTTAAGTTAAGTCTTTCCTTAAGTCTTCCGAGCACATCCTTTTTGCAGGTGAGCGCACCTGCATCAAGAACTACATTCTTTGCCTTTTCGAGCAGGACGGAAGTCAGCGCCTCCATGTCCTTATAGTCAGAAGGCATTCCGGATCCTATAAGGAACGCATCAGCCTTTTCACAAAGGCCTATCGTTTTCCTTAAAAGCTCAGCTGTATTATCAGGTCTTAACTCCAGAAGAGCACAGGGTTCAATAGAGCTTACGGCATTAAGCGTCTTAGGCTCGGAATAGACCTTTACGAGACCTGTACCGGATCTTAATGCGGCAGAGCCTGCCAGCACGGCAGCACCGGTCATATACTCACTTCCGGCACAGATAACAGCCAGACCAAAGGTATTCTTATGACCTTTGTTGGATCTTTCCGGCTTGAATCCGGATATGAGTTCACTGTCGATGCTTATAATCTCAGCCATTTTTCTCCAAGTCTCTGTTAGGAACTAAGTCTTCGTTGCGGATGGACTTGATCGAACCGATATCGAACGGAGTCTCCTGATATACATAGTAATTAAGCCAGTTCGTATACATAAGTGTCGCTGATGAACGCCACTTGAGAAGAGGTCCCTTTTCAGGGTCATCATCGATATAGTAATTCTTCGGAAGATCAACATCCTGAAGTCCGGCTTTAAGATCTCTCTTATATTCCTTGTCCAGGGTATCTCTGTCATATTCGGAATGTCCCGTGATGAAGAACTGTCTTCCGTGAAGATCTGATACAGCGTAGATTCCACACTCCTCGGATTCTGAAAGGATCCTTAAGTCATCACGCTTCTCGATATCCTCGCGTCTTACTTCCGTATAACGTGAATGAGGCACATAGAAGATATCATCAAAACCCCTGAAGAGCTTTACGGGTCTGCTCCATGTCATAGAATGCTCGAAAACACCGAACACCTTCTTATCCAGTACGATCTTAGGAATACCGTAATGGTAGTAAAGTCCTGCAAAAGCGCCCCAGCAAAGATGAAGCGTCGAATATACATGTGTCTTGCTCCATTCCATGATCTCAACAAGTTCAGGCCAGTAGTCCACGTCTTCGAAAGGGAGCTTTTCGACAGGGGCACCTGTAATGATCATGCCGTCGAAATACTCATTCTCGATCTCGGGGAATGTCCTGTAGTACTTGATAAGATGCTCTGCCGGAGTATGTGTTGACTGGTGCGTCCTCGTAAAAAGGAGCTCGATATCCACCTGGATCGGCGAATTGGAAAGAGCCCTTAAGAGCTGTGTCTCTGTCGTCGATTTGTCAGGCATAAGGTTGAGGATCACGATCCTGATAGGACGTATGTCCTGCGTCAGGGCGCGGTTCTCCTCCATGACGAAAATTCTTTCCTGCTCAAGGATATGCCTTGCCGGAAGATTGTCTGATATTCTGATAGGCATTTTCTGCCTCCTTTATCTATTTAAGAATGCTCACCTATGAATTCATTCAGGATGGATTCAGATGGCACCTGTTCAGGGCTTATTACCGGGATCTTTCCCAAATGCCCCATAAGTTTGTTTGCCTTGACAAGTGCTGCCGAGAGATCCGCGAAGGGTTTGCCCGAAGGGGATTTCTCCATAAAGACGCTGGGTTCGATAGAACCGCTCTCTACCTTATCAAGAGCTTCTTTAATATCTCCCATAGCCATAGGAGCGACGATAAGGCTCTCATATGCCAGGAAGGAATTTACATGATAATCTGCAGCTGTCAGATATTCTTCGTAGTATTTCTCTTCAGACTTCTGGATCATAGGCCAGTAGTCGATAGTCGCAAGAGCGTGTGCACTTCTGTGACGGTAGTCTCTTACGATCCTTCGAAGAAGTCTTATCTCGTTGCTGTCCATGAGCTTGGAATCGCAGTATACATTGCCGTAGGGCATGATGAATACCTTTGAACACTTATCGGAAGGGCATTCTCCTGAGATCTTAGGAGACAATCCGTGAAGTCCTTCTACAACAAGGACACCGTCATCGCCCAGGCAGATAGCATTTGAAGGATCGCCTTCCATCTGCTTTCTGACAGTAAAATCAAAGAACGGAGGGATAATGGTCTTTCCGTCGAGGAGATCCTTGATATCCTTCTGGATCCTTTCGACATCCAATGCGTCGATAGTCTCAAAATCAGGTCTTCCCTCTTTGTCACACTTGAGGTCTCTGATGTTGTAGTAATCATCAAGGGAAAGATGGAAAGCTTTTCTGCCTCTCTCGTTTATAGTCTTGGAAAGCCTTAAGGTGAAAGTGGTCTTTCCTGAGGAAGTAGGACCGGAAACGAATATGGCTCTCTTGCTTAGGTCAGAACATATCTCATCGCAGATAGCATCGATCCTTCCGACGAAGTTTTTCTCTGATTCTGAGATAAAACGAGGAAGTCTTACGGCGCCGAGGGATTCCTCGAGCTCTTCAACTGTTATGTCGATTCTGTCTCTAAGCTCTGCCATATAGTCTCCTTATAATGTTCCCTTACTTTCTCTGAGGGAAAAATCTCTTGATGATAAGTGTATTAACGAGCCAATCCCATACATACTGGACAAGTTTGACCGCCAGGAAGATAAGGCTTGGAATGACAACTGCTGCCAATATAAGCAGGATAACCGTTCCGACAACGTGTACGCCGCCCGCAAGAACGCCTAAAACAGTTGAGAACGAACCTGCTGTTGCCAGGAATTTCTCAGTGTATTTCTCAAGCGTGCTGTTGAGGTATGACATGAGGAAATCCTGAAGATCGTCAACTTTTACCGACAGTCTAGGAAGGAGGAGACTTACTGTATAGCTGATGATCAAATATGCTTTGAAAAGCTTCACCAGTAATATCATGATCTTGCCCCACCAGGGCATTCGGTAATATCTGAAGCAGATAAAAGGATTTGCAAGGAAAAGCAGAATGAATACCGCAATATGGATAGTTCCGATATTGCCAAAGTATAAAAGTCCTTTTCCAAGAATGTAGATATAAAGGACGATCGCATCTACCAAAAGACCATACAATACGAACAAGCCGAAATGCTTACGGTTCTCATAGTCCGTATCACTCCAAAGTCTTCCCAGTAAAAGCCCTTCCAGATAATCCAAAACAGTACTCCTCGTAACTCCATATTCCCGGACACATAGTCCAAGCATCTATGAATTTTATCACATTCAGGCAAATGCGACTATATAAATAATAAAAGCAGGCCTTCTGCCTGCCCTCAAACCCTTATATTGCCTCAGTTTGTCACCTTAATGTGAAGCTGCATCCTGCTGTCTGCTCGATGAGGCTCTTGAGATTCTTCCACTTTTTGGGAAAATGCTGTTCAGCACCCATCTTCATAGTTGTCTTGTCACTGAATTCGACTTTGATGAGCCATTCACCCGGGATCACGCTCTTGTCGCCATACTCATCAGTAAGTCCCAGCTCATAGCCTTTCATCCACTCGAGCATTCCTGATTCGGGAAGCTGCTCACGGAGAAGAGCATACTTGTCATCACTAATTGATCTCGTGAAATTGTTATTCCACATGTAATTATCGCGCCAGGAGATCACTTTTCGTCCAAAGTCATACTTCACCGCATATCCCTCGTTTGCAAAAGTCCTTATCTCGACCTCTAAAACAGTAATAGCATCGTATGCCTTTTTGTAGTCCATTATTGCTCCTTACTCTACCGCGATTCCGAAAACACTTCCGGATGTCGTTCCTACAATGAGCATACCCTCGTAGACTATCGGAGAAGCCTCGATGCAGACACCTGAGGAGGTCTCTTCTTTCTTTCCGATATTCCTCTTTGTCTGTATGTATGTAATTCTTTCTCCGGTAAGTGCATTGATCATGTGGATCTGTCCGATAGAGTCACAGATGACCAGATATGCATTCCCCTCAAGATCGTAGAAATCGACAGGCGAGCTGTACGAATAGATGTTCATATTATATTCCCAAACTAAGGTACCCAATTCCTTGTCATATGCAACAACTTTATTGCCGCTCGCAAGACCGCTTGTCATACTAAAGGAGAATATTACAAGATTTGAGATCTTTCCCTTGCCCATTACCGGGTTGCCAAAGCATCCGCCGTTCTGGTCATTATCAGATGATTCACCGTTGAATGTGTAACAAGGCTCTGACGAAGCCCATACTTCCTCACCGGTAAGGCCGTTGACTTTATAGATATAAGCAGCACCGCAGTATTCACCCGTTCCGCCCTGGTTATCAACTTCAGTTCCGATATAGACATAAGGGATACCGTTCTCCTCGCTGACAACAGGAGTAACGTCAGAATCATCTCCAAGCACCTTCGTCCATACCATCTCGAGCGTATTAAGATCCAGGCAGCAAAGGTTCATCGTGTTATCCACGAAGTAACCGTAGTTTCCATATACTGCGATGGAGCTCTCAACACCCATACGTGATCCGACGTTGTTGTCGAACATATACTTATATCCTGTGACGACAGGAGATACCGTTACGGAAGCAGCGCCTCTTGCATAATTCGTATGAAGATCGAATGTGTAGATCATGCCGTTCTCACAAGGCCAGATAAGAGTATCTGTATCACCATTTACGATAGGCGATGAGTCAAAAGCACACCAGTTGCTTCTGTATGCGCCGTCATCAGAACCGTCATAAGAATAGAGAAGTGAGCCGTCAAGGAGCGAATAGATATACATGCCGAAGCAAGTTCCGCCGTTGTTGTCCGTCTGTCCGACATAAAGGAGAGGATAGCCTCTCGGATCAAGAGCCGGTGTGCCCTTAATAGAGGCTCCGACATTGATCGGGGTACGAGTCTGGGCACCATTCATAAGATTAAAGAAATAGATCTTTCCGTCCAGGCCTGCGACAATAACTTCCTTAAGAGACTGCTGCTGTTTTGCAGTATCGTTCATCTTCATGAACTGACGGACGTCTGCCGGCCACTCAGCTACAAGGGGCTGACCTGTCCATCTTAATCCTGACCATTCAAAGTTCATAGTCGAAGCAAGCTTCTTTCCAATGCCTGTGAACTCCCATCTCTGTGAAAGGGAGCCTCTGTACACATTGGTATATCCGAAAGAAGCGCAGTTTCTGAAATTATTACCTCTGAAAGTAAAGATGCCGGGGATCGATCCGTATAATACCGGGTCCGGCATGAAGATGGGCTTTTCCCTGTTATAAGGTCCTTCAACGATAGTCTTGTTTACAGTAACTGTCTGATTGATCTTACGTGCAGCAGGAACACATTCCGGTACAGGGGTAACATCTTTATTGATACGTACTGCGGCAAGTCCCGGATAAAGGATAGGATTCTGGTATTCCGCCATGGGTGCTACAGGTGTAGGCGTAGGCGATGCTACTGAGATATATCCTGACTGGTCAGTTACATCGATATTGGCAAGTGTCTCTTTGGTCGTTACTTTCTTGAAGTAGACCGCTGCGAGCACACCCGTAAGGCATACGAATAAGAGAGTAATCACAACGACGAGCGTCATGGTACCTTCATTCGGATCCCTTGACGGCTTGTAATAACTGTTATCAGGCTCGATGTATTGGTCACCGCGCTGCATAAATGCCCCTCTTATTGTTCCTTTCGAAAAAAGTTAACGCTAATTGTAACACGGCTGTAATTTTATCTCAAACCTCAAGAAAGTTTGAGAATTTCCGAAAAGAAGAAAAAACAGTATTTTGTAAGGTTTTTTACAATGAATTCGCGAATTCTGCGATCTTATCCAGGCGGTGTCTCATACCGGATTTTCCAATCGGAGGATCCATCATCGCACCGAGTTCTGCAAGTGAGGCGCCCGGGTTTTCCATATGTGCTTTTGCAGCTTCCCTTAACTCCGGAGAGAGCTTGTTAACAAGGCCGGAATTCATGACTTTCGTGATCATTTCATTTCTCTGGGCAGCCGCTTCCGCCTGGCGTTTTGTGTTGCCCTCATCACAGTTAACGGCTCTTATTACCTTGCTGTTGACGTCTTTTCCGGCACGCACATTCTCGAATTCCATCATGGCTGAAGGACTTCCGATATAGCTTAGGAAATCAGATACATCATCGCCATTTTTAAAATACAAAGCGTAGGAATCTTTTCTTTCCGCCCTAACATGCTTTATTCCCAAGACATCAAGGGCCGCAGATATCAGTGTGGCATTCTCGGGTTCTTTAACCACGAATTCTATGCGGTAACTCTTTGAAGGATCGGAGCAGTATCCGCATCCCCAGAATGCTCCTCTTAAGAAACGCCTTGCATCTTCAACAGAAAGATCACCGTTTACAAAATGGGAAAGCAGCTCTTCGCAGCGGTCCCATAAATTAGAAGTATATATATCACCTAAGACTATTTTGCCGTTCGAATACGAACTCTTGATATTCTCGGCCTCGAAAAGATGAAGCACAAGTTCTGAAAGCCTCTCGGGGATCTTAACGGTCTTTGCAGAACTCTTGATACTGCTCTGGCTTAAGAAAAGACCGCAAAGAGCAGTCTGTCTCTGGACAGGCTTTTTTACGGCATTCGTAGCCGTCTCGAGCTTTACTCTGACAGAGAAGCTGTCGTCCATTTAGTCCTCATCCACCTTTTTGGTATATCTGTGAGGTTCCTTATCTATGTCTCTGTGTGAGATTATGCACTTAATACCGTGTTCACCGAGTTTCCTGGCAACAGTCTCGGAGCAGTATACGGACCTGTGTCTTCCGCCCGTACAGCCGATTCCGATATGCACACTTCCCTTGCCTTCCTTTTCATAAAAAGGAATAACAAAAGTAAGAAGTTCAGCTGTCATGTAATTGAACTCATCCGTCTCGCTGAATCCTTCGAGATAATCTGCTATAGCCTTGTCCTTACCTGTACAGTTACGGAGCTGCGGCAGATAGAAAGGATTGGGAAGGAATCTTACGTCGAAAACATAATCGCAGTCGACCGGAAGTCCGTACTTGAATCCGAAAGACTCAATAACCACAAGAATACTCTGGTTCTCACCGTTCTTGATGACCTCACCGATCGCATTGCACAGTTCGCTGTCCTTCATGAGAGATGTGTCGATAACAACCGTAGCGACTTCTCTTATGTTTTCTAGCATTTTTCTCTCTTCTGAAAGAGCCTGTGTAAGAGATCCCTTCTTTGTCGCGAGAGGATGCTTTCTTCTTGTCTGCTGATATCTGCTGATCAGGACCTGGTCAGATGCCTCCAGGAATATAACCTTATACGGGCAGCCAACTTCTTCAGTGATAAGAGCAAGTGCCTCGTCAAAGCCATCCAGATATTCCTGCGATCTGATATCGACTACGAAAGCGAGCTTGGGAGTCGAGAATCCTTCACCATTCCTGCCCCTGAAAAAGCTCTTAACAAGATCCGGAAGAACATAAGGCGGAACATTATCCATACAGAAATATCCGCAGTCTTCAAGATACCTTACCGCAGCACTCTTGCCCGCGCCGCTCATTCCGGTCACAAAAAGGATCTCCATTTATCTGCCCCCGAAATCGCCCACAAGCCTTACTTCCTTCTCAAGCTTCACGCCTGAGTTCTCGTAGACTTTCTGAACTACATAATCTATTAATCTCATAACGTCAGAGGCCTTGGCTCTTCCGCCGTTATTAACAACAAATCCGGCATGCTTAGTTGATACCTGTGCTCCGGAATCATCGAGTGCAAAGCCCTTGAGCCCTGCTTCCTCTATAAGCTTTGCAGCAAAAAAGCCTTCAGGTCTCTTGAAAGTGGAACCTGCAGAAGGAACGTCCAACGGCTGGCTTGCTGTTCTTCTGGCTCTTAAGTCTTCCACAAGAGCTGTTATCTCTTCCTTGCTGCCTTTTGAAAGAACAGCTTCAAATCCCAGTATTACCGCAGTCTTCCCTTCTGAATTAAGCTTCTCGAAAAGGCTGGTCCTGTATCCGAAAGCGCACTCATCAGCGTCTATCGTGCGGACATCCTTACCATCCCAGAAGCTTACTCGGGTAATGAAATCTTTTGCTTCTCCGCCGTAAGCGCCGGCATTCATGAAGACCGCACCGCCGCATGAGCCGGGTATTCCGCATGCGAATTCCGCGCCCGTAAGCGAGAGCTCTGTACAGTAATTTCCGAATCTTGCAAAAGGCAATCCTGCCCCTGCCCTGATAAGGACCTTGCCGTCACTCAATTCTTCAGAAGTAAGTTCACTCATATTTTTGGCGATCCTTATAACAAGACCGTCAAAACCTTTATCGGAAATAAGGCAATTGGAGCCGTTTCCGAGGACAAATACATCCCAGTTATTCTCACCTGCGAGCCTGAAAAGCCTTGCAACCTCATCACCTGTCGAAGGCTCAGCAAAAAATCTCGCAGGGCCGCCGCATCTGAAAGTTGAATATCCCGCAAGCGGAACATTTTCGAGAATAGTGATATCAGCCATCAAGAGACTTTCCGGGGAATACTCTTGATACGAGATCCTGAGCTGCATTGTAACCCATCTTCTTGACTCTGTAGTTGATCGCAGCAGCTTCAACGATAATCGCAAGGTTACGTCCGGGTCCGACAGGGATCGTTACTGAAGGCACCTGGATACCCAGGATATCAGTAGTCTCTTCTGTAAGACCTAATCTGTCGTAAGTCTTCTTCTCATCCCAGAGTTCCAGGTTGATTACGAAGTCGATATTCTCCTGCGGCTTAACAGCGGATACACCATAGAGTTCCTTAACATCAAGGATACCGATACCGCGGATCTCGATGAGGTGCTTGATAACATCCGGAGCTCTGCCGAGGAGCGTCGTCTCTGATACTTTACGGATCTCGATCTGGTCATCGGCAATAAGTCTGTGACCTCTCTTTACGATCTCCAAAGCCGTCTCGGATTTACCTACACCGGATTCACCCAGGATGAGGATACCTTCACCGTTTACTTCGACAAGAACGCCGTGCATGGATACACGGGGAGCAAGCTCCATCTTGAGGTATTTAACGAGCTCGGATGAGAAATCAGATGTAGCCTGGGAAGTTCTTAAGACAGGTGTCTGATACTTTCTGGCAGCATCTAAGATCTCCTTATGCACCTTATGGTCACGTGTGACGATAAGTGCCGGAATGTTCTTCTCGAAAAGAGCAGATACAGACTTGGCCCTCTCTTCAGGAGAGAGGTTGTCTAGGTATGCATGCTCCATGTTGCCGATCATCTGGATTCGGTCAGGTCCGAAGTGATCGTAATACCCTGCAAGCTGCAGTCCGGGTCTGGTAACATCTGCTACACAGATCCTTCTTGATTCGATATCACCTGAATCGTATACGACCTCGAGATTGTAATTCTTTACGATCTCTGAAAGAAAGACGCTCGAAAAAGGCATTTTATACTGGACCTCCCTGTTAATCCCGGATTAGAATTCGATCTCTACCTCATGTACCTTGCCGTCAGTCGCAACGGGAAGCAATGTTCCTTCCTGAGCCTGGCCGTCAAGCTTAACCTTGATTCCATCCTGTGCACGGATGAATCCCTCAGGCTTGCTGATGTGAATATCGTATGTTGTGCCGGAAATGGCAACCTTAACATCAAGCTTTGTCTCACTCTGTCTGAGGATAGGTTCTACTCTCAAGCCTTCGCTTGTGAACTCAACACCAAAGCACTGGAAGAGAGACAGGAGAAGCCATGTGGAAGTACCGGAAAGTGTAGGTCCGATATTCTCGCCTGTCTGGCTGTTATTGTACTGTGTGCACCATCTCGGGTTACCGCATGTAACGAAAGGTGACTTCAATGTCTTGAACGGTAAGATCTTATCAATGATCCAGTAAGCCGTATCAGCAAGTCTTGAAGCAAGAGCCTCATCCTTAACTGTCTTTGCAGCGCCAAGCATAGCAGAGCATGCCATCATGTTAGCGTGCTTAAATACGCCGCCGTTCTCACGGTCGCCCGGATAATAAAGAGCTACGTCGATCTTGGGTGCGATCCTCGGATAATCAACTGTGGAGCAGAGTCTGAAGCCGTAAGGTGTCTTCAGATACTTATCGAGTGAATCAAGCATAGTGTTGATCTCTTCCTCGGAAGCAACACCGGCCAGGAGTGACCAGGAGAAGCTGTTAAGGAAGTATGTGCCGGGGTGACCTGCTTCAACTGCAAGTCCGTCACCCTTTGCGCCGAGATAAGAGATGTCTGCTCTGTCTTTTCTGTTGAAGAGGACTCTGCAGTAGAAGTCGCCCTTCCAGCAGTACTCACGGAGATTAGCAGCAAGCTTGTCTGAAAGCTGCTTCATATCGTCAGCTGCGGAATCGCCGATCTTTCTGAACATTGTCTCAGCAGCATCCAGTGCAACCTTCAAAAGGAATCCGTTCATTACGGATTCGGAATACTCTGAATCGTAAGGAACTTCACCATAAGCCTTGCCTGAAGAAGCAAGCTGTTCCTTATAAGCAGCTACCTTATCCTTACCGGAGATACAGTCAGGATCTACTCTAAGGCAGTCGTTCCAGTCAGCACGGTCGATAAGCGGAATGCCGTGCTTACCGAGGGATACTCTGCCGCTGTACATGAGAATAGACTTGATCGTATCCTTAAGCTTTCTCTTAACGCCTGCATCGGTCTTCTTAACCGTTGTGCCTGCCATGACGAATTCCTGCTCAAGGAATGCATAGTCGTCTGTCAGACCGAGATATCTGTCCAGAGCCTGTAAGAGCCAGAGTCCGTCATCTGACCACCAGCCGGGTTCTTTTCCGATCCAGTAGAAGTTGTGGTTCGTATAACCGTCTTCGTATACGTTTTCGATCCATCCTGCAAGCATCTTCTTTACGAAGTCAGTGTTTCCCATGCCTGCGAAATAGTACATGGATGCAAAGATATCCTGGATCTCTCTGAATCCGATCTCACGGTAGCCCTTCTGTGTCCAGTCAAGAGATCTGGATACGAATGTCTGGTAGAAGACCTGGAAAGGAAGGTTGTTGTTGACGTATGCCTCAAAGTCCTTATCCTCATGTGAGATCTTCATGTAGTTTGCATATTTGCCTGCAAAATCGATAACGCTCTGGAGATCGTTTGCAAGATTTGCGGGATCCTTGATGTAGTTTGCTACAGCCTCTGCTTCCTCTGCAGGTGTCTTGTCGATAACGAACTTTTCGTTTACGCAGTCGGAAGAAAGACATGTGATATTGTCTGCACGGACAGCACCGTTTGCCTTAACAGTGAACGGTGTTGATGTTGCAAAGAATCCCGGACCCTTTCTTGAAGGTCTGGATGCCAGAGGGAAGATGAATTCAGGATTTGAAAGACTTCCTGAACCAACGAAGTCAGCATATCTTACGCTGTACTGGTCAGGGAAGAAATCCCCGTCATCACTGTGAACAACTGTCTCGTTGAATCTGATGTCGCCCTTTGTACCATTAGGGTTGGGATCTGCACTTACGGCACGGATCTCGTTATCCTCATTGAAGAATACCTGTGACTCACCTACGACTGTAGTGAAGATAACGTCTTCAGAAAGCGCGTGTGTCTGCTTTGTACCGAACATGCCGGTGCAGACGATCCTGAGATCTCTGTCCCTGCCTGTTGTGTTTTCGATATCGATGAGCTGTGCTTCACAAGCGACAGGAAGACCTTCTCTCTGGGGAACGATGAAGATCGTTCTCTTGATCTTAAGGCCGCAGGAGAGCTCATAGCTGATGATAGTCCTGTTCTGTGAATGTGTTGTGCGGATCTTTGTAAGACCTTCAGCAATTGCATCACCTGACCAAAAGATCTTCTTGCCGTTCTCGACAAGATAGAACTGTCTGTTTGCAGGGAAACCGTTTTCTTCAGGGAGGTAATCCCATCTTGTAGCAAGAACCTGTGTATCAGCGTGTGATCTGAAAGAACCGCCGCCCAGGCTGTCTACTGTGCTCTTCGGAGTTGACTGCAGCGGGAAATCAAAATCGATGCGGTTGCCGATGAGCATATTTGTATAGTAGTGAGGTCCCGGTGAAGGAGTGGAAGGATCAAAAGTGAGTTCGCCGTTTGTAGCGAGCTTTCCGCCCCATGTGTCAGTACTCTTGATGAGTTCTGCACATCTGCCGAGGACATCTGCACTGAGTTTTGCTTCTGCGATAGCGCCGTCCTTTTCCGTAAATGCTCTGAAATCCTCATCATTTCTAACGATAAGGATGCTGTATCCTCCGTTGATGAGATTTGTGAACTGCTCGAAAATAACGTCATCTGACGCCAGAATATTTACAGCCATGCTGTCAAACTTAAGGCCTGAAACGCCAATGACAACAGGTGCTTTACCAAAACGTACATACTGGGCAGAGATGCCGCCTGCTACGATTGTATCTCCGAACTTATCCAAAAGAAGTTCTTTTGCGGGAAGTCTTTCTCCTCTTGCCTTTTCACCGATGTAACCCATGCTGATCCTCCATGAGAATGTATAGATTTTTCTGCTTTAATTCAGCAAGGAACCCCATGGGTCAGAAATCCACGGGGTCTTGCTTATTTGCCATTAATGACCGGTCTGATTCAGTACCAGATATCAGCCAAGCACTACCTCGACCTTATGTGTCTTGCCGTCGCCTGCAACAGGAACGATGCAGCCTGCGACTTCGTTGCCGTCTACAACGAGCTTCTTAACGCCCTTGCAGATATGGTCAGGGTTCTTGACTTCGATCTCGTATGTGTCGCCTCTGAACTGACGTACAACCTTGAATCCGTCCCAAGCTGAAGGGATGGAAGGATCTACTCTAAGGCCGTCAAACTCAGGCTTAACACCGAGAATGTACTGTGAGATAGCTACCATGTTCCAGGCAGCTGTACCTGTGAGCCAGGAGTTCTTGCCCTGACCGAAGTTCTTAGCATCCTTACCGCCGATCATCTGACCGTAAACGTAAGGCTCTGTCTTGTGGATATCTGATGTCTCTTCTGTGAAAGCAGGAGCGATCTTTGAGTAGTACTCGAAAGCCTTCTCTCCTCTTCCTACATAAGCCTCAGCACAGATGATCCATGCGTTGTTGTGTGTGAAGATACCTGCGTTCTCCTTGTATCCGCCCGGATATGTGGAGATTTCACCGTACTGGATATAGTACTTTGTGAATGCAGGGTTGTTGAGAACGAGACCATATTCGCAGTTGAGATACTTGTCGATGGAATCAAGAGTCTTGATGTCAGCTCCGACATCCTTGCCGATCTCAGACATAACAGCGAAGCCCTGGGGTTCGATGAAGATCTTACCTTCTTCACACTCATGTGAACCCATCTTCTCGCCGTTTGCATCGTAAGCTCTGAGGAACCACTCACCGTCGAATGCGGACTCCATTGTGTTCTTCTTCATCTTATCGATCTCAGCCTGAGCCTTTGCTGCTTCATCAGCTTTGCCGAGGTGCTCAAGGATACCGACATATGCAGGACCTGTGTATGTGAAGAGCGCTGCAACGAAGACAGACTCTGCGATCTTGGAATAGCCGCCCTCTGCCTTGAACTTGGGGTTGGTGTATGTCTGGAATGATTCGCCGGGTGTATCGGAGAAGCATGACAGGTTGATGCAGTCGTTCCAGTCAGCACGCATTGCGAGAGGCAGTCCGTGAGGTCCGAGATTATTAACGATGTGATAGAAAGATACATTGAGGTGCTCGAGCATTGTATGCTTGCCTTCCGGATCATCATCGAAAGGAACATTTGCATCGAGGATTCCCCAGTCGCCTGTTTCCTTGATGTAGGAAGCAACGGAAAGGATCATCCAGAGCGGGTCATCAGAGAAGTCGCCGCCGATATCAGCGTTACCCTTCTTTGTGAGAGGCTGATACTGGTGATAGCATCCGCCGTCTGAAAGCTGTGTGGAAGCGATATCGATAAGTCTCTCTCTTGCACGCTCAGGGATCTGGTGAACAAATCCGAGGATATCCTGGTTGGAATCTCTGAAGCCCATACCACGGCCGATACCGGACTCGAAGTAAGATGCGGAACGAGAAAGGTTGAATGTAACCATGCACTGATACTGGTTCCAGATGTTGACCATACGGTTAACCTTGTCATCAGGTGTATCAACCTTATAGATGGAAAGGAGTTTCTCCCATGTAGTGCGGAGTTCTTCAAGACCTGCAGCAACCTTTTCAGGTGTGTTGTACTTGTCGATCATCGCATAAGCCTTCTCCTTGTTGAGGACCCAAGCCTCTCTTGTGAGGAGGTTTGCAGGCTTTTCTGAAGCGAACTTCTTGTCCTGAGGGTTCTCAGCATAACCGAGAATGTAGATCAATGTCTTGGATTCGCCGGGAGCGAGTGTGATCTTCTTGTAGTGTGAAGCAATAGGAGACCATCCGTCTGCAAATGAGTTGGAAGCCTTGCCTGCCTTGACTGTCTCCGGGTTATCCCAGCCGTTGTAGATGCTTCCGAGGAAAGCATCACGGTCTGTATCGTAACCGTCAATCGTGTCATTAACTGTATAGAAAGCGTAATGATTACGTCTGTCTCTGTATTCTGTTACGTGATAGATGGTTGAGTCTTCGATCTCTACACGGCCTGTGGAGAAGTTTCTCTGGAAGTTTGTGCAGTCATCCTGAGCATCCCAAAGGCACCACTCTGCCATTGAGAAGATTGCAAAATTCTTAGCCTCAGAGCCTTCGTTTGTGAGTACTACCTGCTGAACTTCTCCATCATAGTTCTGGGGAACGAAGAATGTAACTTCAGCCTTAAGGCCGTTCTTCTTACCCTTGATGATGGTATAACCCATACCGTGACGGCACTCGTACTCGTCGAGTTCTGTCTTAACAGGTGACCAGCCGGGATTCCAGACTGTACCGTTGTCATTGATGTAGAAGTAACGGCCGCCCATATCAAGAGGCACATTATTGTAACGATAACGTGTGATTCTTCTGAGCCTTGCATCCATGTAGAAGCTGTAACCGCCTGCGGTATTTGAGATCAGGGAGAAGAATCCCTGGTTGCCCAGATAGTTGATCCACGGATAAGGTGTTTTGGGGGTGTTGATGACGTATTCTTTTCTTGAGTCGTCGAAATAACCGAATTTCATAATGCGTGCCTCCGCTTTTTATTAATAAAGACCTAATCATTTTACACTATCCGAAAAGGGTTTTGAACAAAGCAAATATAAACATTCTATGTCTAAAACAACATTTTCGTTGCACTTGAGGCCGTAAACACCCGAACTGATTTTCGCTGACGAAAAAAGCTGCCCCGGAATTGCCGGAACAGCTTCAGTTTTCAGTGTAATCTTTCAGAGCAGAGCCTAACTTAGGATTCCCTGGGTCTTCAGTTCCTTTTCCAGCGCCGCCTTGGCATCATCAACCGTGGCAAATGAGCCTGCACAGTAGGTGCCAACTACGGCATTAACCGCCTGATTGATAGCATCCTCGTCTTTGGTCATTGTCGCTGACGGGTCGTTATTCCTTGCACTGTTCAGGAGCACAGGATAAGGGTTCTGGCCGCCGAGCCACTCAAGTGCGAACTTGTCATCAGCAGCTGCTGCAGTGATCAGCTTGACATTGTTTACGAAAACGCCGTTGTTGACCATATCCTTCAAGTTGTCCTCATTGATACATACTGCTCTGATTATGTCAGCTGAAGTGGACTTCTTGTCACAGTACTTTGATGCCATTACCCAGGATCCGCCTGTGCAGTAATCAACAGGAGCCGTTGTAAGACCCCAGTCACCTGCAGTGGGATTAACTGTCGTGCCTTCACCGGGATTAAGAGCCAGCTGGTACTTGGCATAGTCGAGAGAACCCCAGTAAGAGACAACTGTCTTATCAGCCATCTTCTGCTTCCAGGGCTTTGTCCACTGTTCAGCGTTGAAAGTGAGCTTCTCGGTATAAAGTGTCTTGGCAAAGTTGAAGTAATCCTCGACCTGGGGATCGACATTAAGTCTTCCGTCCATTATCCAGGCGCTCTTGCGGGAATGCATCCTGGCATTGAATGTCTCTGTATAGCCTGCGATCAGCTTGACCTTGCCGCCTGAAGCCTGGTTGACTCTTCTTGCAGATTCAAGAACAGCATCCCATGTGGCAAAAGATGAAGCGAGCACGTTCGGGTCAGATGAACCGAGATACTGCTCGGCAAGTGATCTCTGATAGAAGACACCGCAAGGTGTAGCAGACCATGAAAGGCCCTTGATGACTTTATTGTCGTCACTTGCGAACTTAAGAGTGTAGCCGAACATATTCTTGCATTCGGAATAGTCGATTCCGAGATCGTTTATGGCGATAGTATTATCTGAAGCAAGATACTTTCTGGCATACGCCTCATCGCATGTGAAAATATCAGGAGCATTGTTGCCGTCAGACAGAACGGCATCGAGCTTATCGGTATAAGCACCCTTGTTATTTGCTACCTCGACAAGGCTGTAGCTGTCAGGTGTTATTCCGGCATATTTCTCAGCAAGTCCGATAAATGCTGAATTGTGGCTGTAGATAGTGATCTTTCCGTCACTCGCATCAGAAACGGTCTTAGGGACTGTCAGTTCCTTATAACCGTCAAGATCCGGAGAGACCTCAGTGGCGCCCGGCGTTGCAGGATCTGTCGGCTCGGTAACTGAAGAAGAGCCGGAGCTGACGCTGGGATTTGTGATCGGCTGATCGCAAGATGCAACAACGCTGACTACCATTACCGATGACAGCAACAAAGCAGCGAGCTTATTTTTCTTCATCCAATTATCCCTTTCTAATAAATATTTGATTTATCACGCTAAGGCATTGTATAACAGATTGCATAGAACTTCAATGTTAGTCCTATGCAACTGTTCAATTCTTAATAGATGATTATATGCAATAGCGAGAAACTTTTCCGCTTAAGCGAAGAAGAGGGATGAACCGTAACGGTTCAGGAAACCGCCGTATGCATTCATATCGATAACTGCGCTGTAGACCTTGTTGCCGACTACACCGTAGACAGTAGCAAAGCTGTTAGCTGAAGGATCAGTTGTAGCGGGGCCGGGTGCCACATATACAGCCGTGAAATCCTTCTCTGTCGGAATAGGTGCCGGCTTCTTTGTCTCCTCAGCGTCACCTGTATTGGGCTTAGGCTGGATCTTCAGTGAATTAGCAAGACCTGACTTAAGAGCCTTCTCGAATCCTTCGGGATCCTTGCAGATGGAATTGCATGTAATGTACTGACCGGTAAGCATATCAAAGCTTGCAAAATCGATCACTGTGCTCTTAACATTCTTTCCGCCTGAGACCTCATAGACCATAAGGACTGAAAGTGATCGTGCATTTGTCGTATAGATGAAATCGCATGTAACCGTATAAGGATTCTCGATAACGCCGTTCAGGTTATACTCAGCTCTTGCCTTGGCAAGCATTCTGTTGTAAGCACCTTCAGCTTCCTTATAGAATCCGTTGATTATAAGGTTGATCGAACTCATGATGTTCTCGGAAGAAGCCTTTGTAACAACGAATCTTGTTCCTTCGAACTTTGCAAGGAGGACTTCGTTCTCATCGTCTGTATAAGCACTCTCACCGAATTCTTCGGATGTAACTGCGAATGAATCTGTAAGATCTTTCTCTACGACCTTTGAGAAATCGACACGCTGACCTGCTGCAGGAGTCGTTACCGGATCTGAAGCTGTTGCGGAAGTATCAGTGGTTGTTGTCTCATCTGTAGCAGAAGTCTCACCGGAAGTACTTGTCTCACCGGAGGCGCTTGTCTCACTGGAGGCGCTTGTCTCACCGGAAGTGCTTGTCTCACCGGAGGCGCTTGTCTCCTCTGTAGTAGTTGTATCCGTAACAGATTCGCCGGAGACCTTGGCTGTTGTGACTTCAGTCTCAGTAACCTCCGTCTCTGCCGGCTTGGGAGCCTCTGTTGTTGCGGCAAAAGCGTTGCCGAGATTGTTTATACCCTGTCCGAGCTGATCGGTATTGACCGTGCAGGCTGCGAGAAAAGTCGTGACCATACCGGCCGAGATAATCAACGCTACGAGTTTGTTACCTTCGATTCTCTTCATTTTCGTGACCTCCAAACCTTATCCTTGAGTTTGTATATCTGATCGTTCTTCTATCCTTATCAGGCGGAAAACCGCATATCCTTATTATATCGTATTTTCCCCTTATTCAGGTAAGATGATATTGCTTCTGCTTACCGCAACTGAGAATACAAGACCCTGTGCCGAAGTTGCCCTTCTGATCAGCAATGCGCCTTCGCTGCAGGCAAGGAGCGCCAGCGCTGTAGCAGTATCCGTCCTCTTCTCAGGCGAAAATGTCATCTCCATGGGCACTTTTGTCTTTGCTATCTTCTCCGAATCGTAGGATACGACCTCCGAGCCGAGCTCTTCCGCAAGACCTTTTACGATCTCGCTGTCCCTGGCAGAATAAGCTGAAGCGACAGTTGCCACAGCCTTCGGATTAAGGAGATGGTTGATAAGTGACTTTCTTATGGCAGGACGGCAATAACCCGGATCGGTCTTTGTCTTGATCTCGATTCCAAGGCTCAAAATCTTAGGCACAAGGATTAGATTGTTCTTATCTTCCTCATCGCCAAGATACGTGCATGTAATAAATACGGAAGGCTCTGTCCTTCCCTCTTTTGCTGCCTTGTACTGCTTGATGAAATCCTCTCTCATATCGTACGGATAGCTGTGAAGGGAATATGCCATCGGATCAATGACAGGATCAGCAAATACTATCGGAAGATCCGTGTAAACATTGACTTTCTCTCCGGAGCTGATCTTGCTGTTGATCTTCTGAAGGATATCTTTGTCGTTAACTGCCATACCGTATCTTGATACGAGATTTGTCAGGTCGCTTGTTATCCCGCCCTTGCCTTCAAAGCTCGAAAAACAGGATGTTCCAAGTGTCCTTACGACAGCGGCATAAACAGCTTCCGCACCTGCAGCATAAGGCTTGTTGCCCCTTCTGATTATCGCGGCATATCTTCCTTCAGGTGATACAGCAATCACGGGCAGGTCGCGTGTCTTGTCCGTTATCGTCTCTTCCATGGACTTAACTGCCGCTTCCAAAGGAAGGATCATCAATACCGCACAGTCAGTCTCGCCTTCGGCAATAACGAAGCTGCCGGTCATAAGTTCTGTACCGGTCACATACCTTCCGCCGATAGCACCAATCAATTTCTTTCCCGTCTCCAGTGCCCTGGGGGATTTACCGTAACAAATGACATACATAAAGCCTGTGTCCGCCTTTTTACATTTCTGATATAACCTTACCACTCTTATCGGTGTTTTTACTGCTACAATTAGTGCAAATCGGGTTTGGAGGTTATTTCCATGAAAATCGTTATTCTTGACGGCTCCGCCGCTAACCCGGGAGACATCTCCTGGGGTGCATTTGAAAAGCTTGGCGAAGTCATTGCCTACGACGTCACTTCAAAAGACCAGCTCATTGAGAGAATGCAGGGCGCAGAGTGTGCCATTACAAATAAAACAGTCTTTGACAGGGAAGCATTGAGCAGCCTTCCCGATCTTAAATACATCGGTGTTCTTGCCACGGGATACAACGTTGTTGATCTTGAAGCAGCAAGAGAACACGGCGTAACTGTCACAAATGTTCCGGAATATGCGACATTTGCCACCGCCCAGATGACCATGGCGCTTCTCCTGGAACTCACAAACCTGGTAGGTCTTCACACGACTTCAGTCATGAATGGAGACTGGGTCAGAAGCCCTCAGTTCTGCTACTTCAAGTCTCCCCTCACCGAACTTGCCGGAAAGGCCATCCACATCTTAGGTCTCGGAAAGATCGGCAAAAGAGTAGCTCAGATGGCTTCAAGCTTCGGCATGACAGTAACTGCCACACCTCACAATGCTTCCCTCCTGGGCACTACCGTTGATGTAAGCGGCATTCCCGTCAGATGCATGAGCTTCGAAGATGGCATAACGGAAGCCGACGTCGTATCACTGCACTGCCCCCTTACTGACGACACCCGTGAGATCGTAAATGCCGGTTCACTCCTGAACTTCAAGCGCGGCGCACTCCTCATAAACTGTGCCAGAGGCCCCGTCGTTAATGAGAAAGCTGTCCGCGAAGCATTGGACAGCGGCCTTCTTGGCGGTTACGGCTGCGATGTCGTCTGCGTGGAACCCATGCTTCCTGATAATCCCCTCCTCGGTGCTCCGAACTGTGTTATCACACCTCACATCGCTTGGACACCGGTCGAGACCAGGATCCGTCTGATCGACGCAGCAGCTCAGAACCTTAAAGCATTCCTGGACGGCAATCCGGTGAACAAAGTTAATTGATCCAGCAAAAAATCCCCTATAACACGCCGAGGGCTTCCCGTTAAATCGGAAAGCCCTCGACATGGAATAAGGGATAGATTAAGAAAATTGTCGTAATTAATTATTCCGGATGCACATCCTCGAATATGTATCCAGCCAAATTTTAACAAGCAACGGGTTTTTGGTCAAATCATTTTTTCTCCTATTTTCTTGACGATTTCAACTGAATAACAAAACCGGCTGCACAAAAAGCAACAAGAACAATAACTCTGATCAATGTATAGCTGATCTCAATATCAGCTCCAAAAACCTGCTGTTCTATTATTCCCTTGTAATCAGCTGAGGAAATTCCCGACCAGATCACGGGTGCCAGCACGTTTGAGATTACCCTGCCTCCGACATAAGCCGTAAAAAGACTGATAGTCCATTTCTGGGCATAGTAAACGATTATTCCGATGATCGCTCCGACTATAAGGCCTGCACCGTATGTCAGGACGAACCTGAGTCCGCTGTTTTCTATGTTCGCGAACAGAAAACTGAAATCATCGTAGAACCAGAAGGCACAAACTATGGTCGTTATAGCGATCAGAGCCCTCATATACAGAGTGAATGCCAGGATTCCGAGTCCTAACGTAAACAATATGATTACAACGCCCCGCCCTATGTTGTTCCAGGCCATGCCCATGTTTGTGGTCATGTCGATAAAGAGCCTTGCAAGGATGAATCCTGCCACTCCGCCTGCTATTCCCAGGCTTAATCTGAACATCTTATAGCCTTCAAAACACATAAGACATCCGGCTATAACTGCAATTACCGTGATAATGATGTTAGTCAATTTCCAGTATCTCCTTTACTTCATCTACCCCTGTCGCGCTAACAAGCCTTACCTTGACTTGTGCAGAACCCTTGATTCCCTTGATATAGAACGGCATCGCGCTCCTGAATTCCCTTACTGCCACTTCTTCGGGAATATACTTAAGTCTTCCCTCAAGTTCGCGGATCAGCATCGCTTTGCGTTCATTTTCATCAGGATACTTCGGCAATTCCTTTCCTGCAAGTCCGGCTGTCACCTGCTCAAATATCCAGGGGTTTCCTCTTGCAGCCCTGCCGATGGCGATTCCGTCACAGCCGGTCTCGTTTATAATTCTTTTCGCTGATTCCACATCACATATGTCACCGTTGGCAAAGAACGGGATACCATAACTCCTTACGGCCTCTCTCATAACGGCTATCGCCTTGTTGGAACTCTCACCGTGATACATCTGGGGTCTCGTCCTTCCGTGAACGCAGATCATATCGCAGCCCGCATCTGCCAAAGCCTTTGCAAAATCCGGTTTACCTTCATCTTCGGCATTAAATCCTGTCCTGGTCTTTACCGTTACGGGAATCTTCTTTCCCATTCTCTCCAGCGTTTTCCTGCACGCCGATACTATGGAAGCTGCCCTTACAGGATCTTCCATAAGAGCGCTTCCGGAACCGGTCTTTACGACCTTTGGAACGGGACATCCCATATTTATGTCAATGATCGACACATCCTGAAGGACCGGCGTCGCCATAATCGTCTCGATCGCAGCCTCAAAGTCTTCAGGTTCGCTCCCGAAAAGCTGGATGGCGGTGATCCCCTCCTCTTCAGGAGAGATCCGCATATACTGCATGCTCTTGCCAGCGCCGTTATACCTTATGGATCTGGCACTGACCAATTCCGTCGGGCTGTAGGCGGCGCCCATCCCGTTGCAGATGATCCTGAACGGAAGGCTCGAAAAGCCGGCCATAGGCGCGAGCAATATCGGGTTTTCAATATTTATGTCACCGATCTTGACTGATTTCATTAAAACTCCTAAAAACCAAAAATCTAGATAATAGATTTTATAATATTTTCTTGCTTGAAATAATGTCAATTCAGGAACAAAATATTATCTGTTAAATGAGGTGCATAATTTATGGATGATTGTCTAGTTTATTTTTTCACCGGTTTTCTGGACAGCGGCAAGACTTCCGTTATCTGTTCATGGATCGGCGGCGAGAATTTCAAAAACCGTAAAGTCGTAGTTATCAACACTGAAGAAGGTGAAGAGGAATATAAGCAGGAGAACTACGAGGGCGCTGACCCCGTGGTCATCAACTGCGATACTGAAGATGTCGACAAGGAGATGACTTTCGACATCGAAGCAAAGTATAAGCCCGGTGTCGTATTCATCGAGTGGAACGGCTCCGTATCCCCTGCAGAGTTTTTCGAGAAAGTAGATGTGCCTGAACGCTGGGCGCTTGCCGCATCCGTGGTCGTCATCGACGCTTCCACATACGGTGAATATTTCAAGAATATGCAGACATTCTTCGCTGACTATTTCAGATACGGCGACACTGTTATCTTCAACAGGGTCGACGAGCAGAACGATAATATTCCCAAGCTCAGAGGCTCAGTTAAGGCTGTTAATCCCGGCATGAGCATCAACTTCCTTGGTGAAGACAATAAGATCATCAGGATCGAGGACCATCTTCCTTTTGATCTTAAGCAAAACCCCTGCAATATCTCAGCTGAAGACTTCGGCCTGTTCTATACGGATGCCATGGATAACATGGCACGTTACAACGGCAAGAGAGTCAGCCTCATAGGTCAGGCTGTGATCTTAAGGGAATTCAACGGACGCGCGTTCGTACTTCAGAGACAGGCATATACCTGCTGCGCTGCCGACATCCAGATGATGGGTGTTCTCTGCTTCTATGAATTCAAGTCTAATTTCCCTGCAGGACAGTGGCTCAAGGTTACGGGCCAGGTCAGATATTTTGAAGACGATGACGGACAGGGCGGCAAAGTAAACGTTCCCTGCCTCACAGTCGAGGACTATGCCATAACAAGCAAGCCCGAAAACGATGTTATATATTTTAATTGACAATAGAAAAGAGGCTTTTTAAATGACAAAAGTAGACATCTTCTCAGGATTCCTGGGAGCAGGCAAGACAACACTTATCAAGAAGCTTATTGCTGACGGTTACAACGGCGCAAAGCTCGTACTTATCGAGAATGAATTCGGCCAGATCGGCATCGATGGCGGATTTCTTAAGGAGTCAGGCATCAACATCACTGAGATGAATTCAGGATGCATCTGCTGCAGCCTCGTAGGCGACTTCGGCACAGCACTTCAGGATGTTATAAACCAGTTCTCACCTGACAGGATCCTTATCGAACCTTCCGGCGTAGGCAAGCTCTCTGACGTAGTTGCTGCCGTTAAGCGTGTTGAAGGTACCGAGATCTGCGGAACAGTTACTGTTATCGATGCTTCCAAGTGCAGGATCTATCTTAAGAACTTCAAGGAATTCTATGAGAACCAGATCAAGTATGCAGGAACTATCATCCTGAGCCGTACAGGCAACATCTCTCAGGAAAAGCTCGATCAGGCTATTGCCCTTATCCGCGAGATCAATGATCACTCCCAGATCATCACAACACCCTGGGATGATCTTTCCGGCGTACAGATCTTAAAGGCTATCGAAGAGCCTCTCACAGCTGCAGACATGGCAGCTGCACTTCTTGAGGCTGAGGAGCATGAACATCATCACCACCATCATCACGACCACGATGAGGATTGTGACTGCGAAGAGTGCAGACATCACCATCACGACGATGACGATGACGACGATGATGAAGATGAGCACGAGCATCACCATCATCATGATCACGACGATGATGATCACGATGAGCATGAACATCATCACCATCACGGTCATGATGCGGATGAAGTATTTGATTCGATCGGATTCGAGACATCCAAGCGCTTCACAAAAGAGCAGATCGAGAATGCTCTTAAGGCATTGGATGACAGCGAAAAGTACGGCATGATCCTCCGTTCAAAGGGTATCGTAGCCGGTGAAGACGGCAACTGGATCCACTTCGACTTCGTACCTGAAGAATCTGAAGTCAGAAATGGTACTTCTGATGTAACAGGCAAGATCGTAGTTATCGGTTCCAAGGTAAACAAGGCAGCTATCAAAGAGTTATTCGGGATTTAATGTCATATGGGTAAAGCAGGACTTAAGATCATCGTAGTAGGTGCCGGCAAGGTCGGCGATACGCTCGTAAACAGACTTGCGGAAGAAGGCCACAACCTGGTCATCATCGACAAGAATGTCGACCGCCTTACTGAACTCGCAAACCTTTGCGATTGCATGGGAATCATCGGCAACGGTGCCAGCCATGAAGTACTTGAAGAAGCAGGCGTTTCTTCTGCCGATCTCTTCATCTCGGTTACCGAATCAGATGAGCTTAATCTCCTTTGCTGCATGATCGCCAAGCAGTTCAACAAACGACTTGCCACGATCGCCCGAGTCAGAAATCCTGACTACGGCAAGGAGGTCCCTTACTTAAGATCCAAGCTCAGCCTTGATATGATCATCAACCCCGAATATGAAGCCGCAGTAGAGGCAGCCCGCATACTGTTCCTCCCTGCAGCTATTTCCATCAACTCTTTCGCGCACGGAAGTGCCGAGATAGTTAAGATCAAGATCCCTGAAGGCAATGTTCTTGACGGCAAGACAGTCGCTTATCTGGGAAGCAATTATACTAATGACTTAGTCATCGTCGGCGTCGAGCGCGGCGATGACGTTACTATCCCTAACGGTGCATTCGAACTCTCCGCAGGCGATATCATCTCTTTCGTGGCAACGAGAAAAGTCTGCCACACATTCCTTAAGTCGATCGGCTTCAAGACGAATTCCGTCAGGAGCACCATCATGATCGGCGGAGGCAAGTCAGCTTTCTATCTTGCAGACCAGCTTATCAAGACTGGTATCGATGTTAAGATCATCGAGAAGGATCTGAAGCGCTGCGATGAATTAAGCGAGCTTCTTCCCAAGGCAACCATCATCAACGGTGACGGTATCAACGAAGCTCTTCTCGAAGAGACAGGCATCAGGGATGTCGATTCCGTAGTTGCAATGACAGGCATCGATGAAGAGAACATCATGCTCTCACTTTTCGCCAGACAGATCTCCAAGGGAATCAAGTCGGTAACCAAGATCAACAAGATCAGCTTCACTGACGTTATCAACCGTCTGGATCTCGGAAGCGTTATATATCCGAAGCAGATAACTGCTGAAGCTATCATAGGTTACGCACGTGCAAAACAGGCTTCTATCGGAAGCAACGTTGAAGTCATGTATCATCTTTTCGATGAGAAGGCAGAAGCGATCGAGTTCAAGGTAATGGAGAATTCCAATGCCACGGGCAAGCAGCTTAAGGAAATGAAGCTTAAGCCCAACACTCTCGTATCCTTCATCAACCGCTCCGGCAAGATCATTATCCCTAAGGGTGATGACTCGATCGAGGTCGGTGACAGCGTTATGATCGTAACAAAAAATAAGGGCTTTACGGCTTTGACGGACATTCTCAGATGAACATAAAGATGTTGATATACATCCTGGGCAAAGTCCTTCTGATCGAAGGAGTACTTATGCTCCTGCCAATTCTTTGCGGCCTTTTCTATGGTGAGGGGCTTGTCCTTTATTATGTCGCTCTTGCAGCGATCTATGTCGGGGCAGGATTCCTGATCTCGATGAAAAAGCCCAAGAACATGACGATCTTCATCAAGGACGGATGTGTTGCCACAGCACTTTCCTGGCTTGTATTAAGTGTCTGCGGATGTCTTCCATTTATTCTGACAGGTGAGATCCCTTCTTTTACAGATGCTATGTTCGAGACAGCATCCGGATTCTCCACAACAGGTGCGAGCATCCTGACAGATGTCGAAGCAATGTCCCACACTTCCCTTCTGTGGCGTTCACTCACCCACTGGATCGGTGGTATGGGCGTTCTTGTATTCATCCTTGCCGTAGTTCCTATGACAGGCGGATCCAATATGAACCTCATGAGAGCAGAAAGCCCCGGACCTTCTGTCGGAAAGATCGTTCCCAAAGTAAGATCCACGGCCAAGATGCTCTATCTCATCTATCTTGCGATGACAGTTGCGGAGATAATCATTCTCTTTGCTTGCGGCATGCCTTTATTCGACAGTATCTGTTCCGCATTCGGTACTGCCGGTACAGGCGGCTTTGGTGTAAGGAATGACAGCTTTGCCTCATACGCACCCCACATTCAGTGGATCGTTGCCGTATTCATGATCATGTTCGGTGTGAACTTTAATTTCTATTACTATTTCACGACCAAACAGATCAACAAGGCTTTCAAGATGAGCGAGGTCAAGGTATACCTTGCCATAATCGCAGTAGTTACGGGAATAATCTGTTTCTCTGTAATGGGCATCTACGGAAGCTTCGGTGAAGCACTGCGCCACTCATTCTTCCAGGTAGCCACCATCATCACGACGACAGGTTTTGCCACGACGGATTTCGATCTGTGGCCTTCTGTCGCCAAGTTCCTCTTGCTTGGTCTCATGATAATCGGTGCATGTGCAAGTTCGACCGGCGGCGGTATCAAGGTCGCAAGATTCCAGATCATGTTCAAGACAGTCAAAAGAGAGATACAGTCTTATATCCACCCGAGAACAGTCAAGAAGATACTTATTGACGGCAAATCCGTTGACTCTGATGTGGAACACTCTGTCGCACTATATTTCTTCATCTACATGATCGTTTTCGCTATCTCAATGTTCATCGTATCTTTTGAGGGACATGATCTTGTGACGGTATTCTCCTCAGTCGCAGCCACATTCAACAACATCGGCCCTGGTCTTGCGCTGGTAGGACCGACACATAACTACAGCTTCTTCTCTAATGTATCCAAGTGGGTATTCATCATCGATATGCTTGCCGGAAGACTTGAGCTTATGCCACTCATAGTATTCCTTACTCCGACAACATATAAGGGGATCATTAAAAAAGCCCCGAAAACCAGGGCTTGATCATTACACTTCGTAATGTTCCGGATCGATCTTCGTATACCTGATTATCTCTTCCATTCTCGGACGGTCAAGATATGCGACAAGCGAGAACGCTTTGCCTGATTTACCTGCACGTGCCGTACGGCCGATCCTGTGAAGATAAAGTTCATTCTCTTTTGGAATATCGTAGTTGAAGATCGCTTCGATATCATCGACATCGATACCTCTTGCAACGACATCAGTCGCGACCAGAACATCGAATTTATCCGCCCTGTACTGATCCATGACCTTATTGCGGGCTCCCTGTCCGATATCACCGTGAAGCACCTTAGCGGCAACGCCTGCTGCCACGAGCTGTTCTCCGACTTTAGACGTTGTGGCTTTGGTATTGCAGAATACGATAGTCTTTCTTAAGTCTTCTTTTGCCATTACCCTTATTATCGTCTTGAGCTTGTCCTTTTCGGGACATTCGATAATATACTGGTCGATGTCAGGATGATCCTCAGCCTTAGGCATGACATCTATCTCGGCAGCGTCAGACATGAATTCCCATGTAATGTTCTGGATCTCTCTTGGCATGGTTGCCGAGAACAAAGCTATCTGCTTATCCTTCGGAGTCATTGCCATGACTTTTCTGATATCGTTTATAAAGCCCATCTTGAGCATCTCATCTGCTTCATCAAGCACAAGCGTATAGATCTCAGAGATATCAACGAGCTTTCTCTGGACCATATCGATAAGACGTCCGGGAGTGGCAACTACTATCTGAGGCTTCTTCTGGAGCTTCTCCGCCTGAAGGCGCATGCTCTGGCCTCCGATAAGTGCGGCAACCCTGAATCCCTTAATATACTTGGCAAGACCTTTAAGCTCAGTGGTGATCTGAAGAGCAAGCTCTCTTGTCGGGCAAAGGATAAGTGCCTGAACGAGCTTGGAATCGAGGTTAAGATACTCGATTATCGGTATTCCGAAAGCAAACGTCTTGCCGGTTCCCGTCGGAGCCTTTGCAATGACACTGATGTTATCCATCATAAGGGGGATCGCCTTCTGCTGAATAGTCGTGGGTCTCTTAACACCCATTTTCTTCAGCGCGTCCATCACCTCAGGTGACAGATCAAGATCTTCAAATGTCTTCTCTTCGCTCATTTCCACCAACCAGTTTCAATATATCCCGCCAACTATATCACAGAAAATCAGATAATGGTAATATTGCCGCTCGTAAATGACGGATAATAAATAATGTTGTTCTATAATAAATATAAACGATTAACCTTCTGATAAAGGAGTTCTTTATATGGCAAAGCGTGTATTTCTTATTGTTCTTGACAGTTTCGGTATAGGCGGAGCACCTGATGCTTCTAAGTTCGGCGATGAAGGCAGCAACACATTGGCAGCGGTGCTCTCTTATTCAGATAAGCCTTTTCCCAATCTCGCGAAAATGGGACTTCTCGCAATTGACGGCGAGGACGATCCCAGGATCAAAGCCTATAAGGATGCACAGGAATCCATCCCCTCACCTATCGGTTCTTATGCCAGGGTAAGGGAGATCTCAGCCGGCAAGGATTCGACTATCGGCCACTGGGAGATCGCAGGAATAATCTCTGACAAGGCACAGCCCACATATCCGGACGGCTTCCCTGCTGATGTTATGAAAGAGCTCGAAAAGGCAACAGGAAAGGAATTCCTCTGCAACAAGCCTTACAGCGGCACTGATGTAATAAGGGATTACGGCGAGGAACACATCAGGACCGGAAAACCCATTATCTACACATCAGCTGACAGCGTTCTTCAGATCGCTGCACATGAAGAAGTCATCCCGCTCGAAGAACTTTACGGCATCTGCCAGAAAGCAAGAGATGTAATGACAGGCGACAATGCCGTCGGAAGAGTTATCGCAAGACCTTTTATTGGCAAGCCCGGTGAATTCACCAGAACGGCCAACCGTCACGACTTCTCACTTTCAGCGCCCTCATCCACCATTCTCGATCTTTTGAAGAGCGAGGGTTATGATGTCATCTCCATAGGCAAGATCTACGATCTTTTCGCAGGAAGAGGTCTTACTGAATCCAATCCTACAAAGGGGAACACTGATGGCATCAATAAGACTATCAGCATGATGGACCGTGACTTTAACGGTCTTTGCTTCGTAAACCTTGTCGACTTCGACATGAAGTACGGCCACAGAAACAACATTGAAGGTTATGCCGTTGCAATGCATGAGTTTGACGATGCTTTAGGCACGATCCTGGACAAATTGAAAGATGACGATCTTCTCCTTATCACTGCTGACCACGGCTGTGATCCGTCAACAGCTTCTACGGATCACTCAAGAGAATGCATCCCTCTTCTTATCTATGGCGCAGGATACAAAACGCCCTGCAACATGGGTGAGCTTACAGGCTTCAACAATATCGCAGGAATCGTCCTTACATCGCTCATGTCCCGCAGCTTCAGAAAGGAATTCCGTCCTGAAGCAGATACAAACAAGCCTGATCCGGACAACATCATGAGCTATGTTGACCTTACAAATCTTAAGACCGTAGCCACCGAAGACGATATCAGGGAGCTCATCGAAAGGGCCGTATCTCTTAAGACAGCATCAGTCTGCATTCAGCCCTGCTATGTAAAGGATGCCGTAAGATTCTCCAAAGGCAGGATCGCAGTCTGCACGGTAATAGGTTTCCCTAACGGTTACCAGACAACCGGAACAAAAGTATACGAGGCCGGTGAGGCATGTGATAACGGTGCATCCGAGATCGACATGGTGATCAATATCAACTTCGTAAAGTCCGGCCGTTTTGATGAAGTATATGAGGAAATCAAGCTTATAGCCGATACCGTCCATTCCAAGGGAGCTATCCTCAAGGTGATCATTGAGACATGTGATCTTACAGAGGAAGAAAAGGTCCGTCTTTGCAGGATCGTAAGTGATGCGAAGGCTGATTTCATTAAGACATCCACTGGCTTTGGCAGTGCCGGGGCAAAGATTGAGGACATAATCCTCATGCGAAATAATGTTGATCCTGAAGTAAGGATCAAAGCCGCAGGCGGCATCAGGACCGAAGAAGCGGCCAGAGAGATGCTCTCAGGCGGAGCAGTCAGGATCGGTGCTTCCAGATTAGGCAGCTGATATACAAATTTTTGTTCGTTTTTGCTCTAAAACGCGTTTTAGTACCATTATTGGAACATTAACCGTGATATAGTACCTCCAAGAAAGAACATTTGAACTTTTTTGGAGGTATTTTACGATGTCACCTACAGATATGCTTATCTTCTTTTTCTTCATTCTTGTCTGCGTCAAGGCTGCTATAGACTGCAAGGATTACTGGATGGATAAGGAGGAAGAATGCGAAGCATTGGCAAGATCTGTCAGACGCACATCCAGACCTGCGGTAAGACATGCAGCGTCAAGACCTGCCATGCCGGGTAAAGCTGTTGTCAGACATTCTGTGGCAATGCGCCCCTCCGCAGTACGCATCACCCCAATAAAGCGTGTGAATAAGCCTGCAGCGGCAACAGGTGTCCGCTTCTCAGGATACCATTTGAATGATAAGGGTGTAGCTTAAGTCCCGACCAAAGACAGCTTGCCCAGTCTATATATCCATTTTTTCTCCGTATAGGGATTAACCCGGCCTTGCTTGCCAACAGTTCTCCAATCACCTCACAAAAAGCAAGGCCGGGATATCTCCCGGCCATTACATTTTGCATTCATCTCAGAACGATATCTTGTTCTTGCCTTCCCTCTTGGACTTGTTAAGCTTTCTTTCAGCCCTGGACAGAAGACCAGAAAGATCCGGTTCATTGTTATCGAACATCGCAAGACCGACTGATATCGTTACCTTTTCCCTCTTTCCATCAAGGATAATAGGTTCATTGGCAACCTGCTCGACGAGCTTCTTGGCGATGCCGACAGCTGATATCTTGTCTGTATCAAGAAGCACGATCGCGAATTCGTCACCGCCTGTACGGAAGCATGTATCTTCAGTTCTTACATTGGAGACGCAGAGATCTGCAACACTTCTTAATACGATATCTCCGTTCTGCTGGCCATGAAGGTCGTTAACATTAGTCATGTCATCGACATCTGCCACGAGAAGAGCGAATGTACTTCCGTCAGATCTTTTCTCGTAAAGACTTGCATACTTTTCGAGAGTCTCATAGAAATAGCGTCTGTTATAAAGACCGCTGAGATCGTCGACACGGGCAAGACGCTCCATCTTGTGATAAGAACGCTCAAGTTCTTTCTCCAGCTTCTTGTTCTCAGTGATATCTCTGCTGATTCCCCAGGTACCGACGATCTGGTTATTCTTGTCATACAGAGGATACTTCGAAGCGCTGTAATACTTTGAATTGTCTTCGTCTATTGGAAGCTCCTCAAGGATATTAAGAACGGGCTTTCCGGTCCTCATGATCTCGAGTTCAGTATCTCTTGCCTTCTGGGCAAAATCCGGAGGGAAAAAGTCAAAGTCCGTCTTGCCTGTAACTTCATCAGGAGAATTCGCACCAAGCTGCCTAGCATGCTCGTAGTTATTCCAAATGAACCTGGAATCCTTATCCTTGAAATAGATCGTATCCGAGCTGCTCTTACGTATGGTCTCGATTACGAGCATATCGTTGATCTGCATTTCTTCCCAGCTCTTCATCTCAGACATAGCTTATCTCCTGTTCGGCAATGCATTCAATTAAATGCGTCAGTTGTCAGAACGGCTTGCCTTCACCTTCAGAGACTTTGATGCCTTCTGCGGTGAATGCCTTATAGTACTCATCACAATCGAAAGCTGCCGGTGTGAATACACCTGCCTTCTTCCACTTGTCTCTGCACATGAGCTTAACGCCTGCGATCAATGCAGAACCCTTAAGCTCATCAAAAGCGTTAACGCCGTACTTCTCATATGCGTTCTCATTATCACCTGCGATGATATAGGACTTGGCATAATCAGAATTATCTTTCTTGCTCTTTCCTGTGATATAGATCTCATAGGAAGCAGTACCCTTAGCCTTTGCCTCGATGGGAGCTGTGGCACCCTGATCAGACTGCTTGGGAAGGATTGCCGCAAGAAGATCGAGCGGAGCTACTTCGACATTTCCGACCTTAACGGGCTTATTGGAAAGGAGCCCCAATTCTTCAAGGAAATCGATCTTGTCCTGAGGCGGAATATGCTCTACAGAAGGCTTTCTTCCGAGCTTGAAATATCTGATGTTAGGAATATCAGGGATCTCCTTGATAAGGTCTGTGACCATGTGGCTGGAATCCAGATATACCTTAGTTCCGGAAGAAGACTTCAATTCGATAGAATTAGCTTCAGCTTCAACTACCTTGCTGTCAGCGATATAGAAAACCTTCTTGTCGGGACCGAACTTGTTCGCAACGACAGGTGCCTTAACATCTTCGGAATAGAGTGTGTCATCGATCTCCACTCTGCCCTTCTTGGCGATCTTTCTCTCGCCTGATACAGCGATAAGATCAATATAATCGATCTTGCTGAAATCGTACTTTGAAGCACGTCTGATAATGGCATTGACTGCACCGGGTACGAAGCCGGCACCGCAGACAGCCGTCTTTCCTGTGTTATGGAATTCACCGAACATCCTGAACTGCTTTGAAAGAAGAGATGTCGATGAAGGGATCTCCGGCACCTCGAAAAGTGTGGAGTCAATATAATCGGCCTTCGCCTTAATGGCAAGGCTCATTGCATCAAGCGATAATTCCGGTGGAAGAAGATTGATTACAAGATCAGGCGCGAAGATCCTGACCATCATCATGGCACCTTCAACATTAGTCATATCAATACCGGAAGTGGTTACTCTGACGCCCATGCTTGCTGCAAGATTTTTGAGTTCATCACAGTCAGCTTTCTGACGTGAAGCCAGACAAATATCAGAAGCAAAAGATTTGTGATTGCAAAGATCAATCAACAAACGCTTCGTGGTCTCATTACAACCGAGAATCAACACCCTTTTCATAGATCACACGCGACCTTTCCCACATTTGCATACTATTAGTTATTTTACTTAAAAAAGTAATGTTGAGCAATTATTTTTAGGTCTTTTGTTCATTTACCACGAAAGATTTTTTTCGTAAGATACCGTTGTTCGAATACATAAAAAAGGAGAACGGTTATGAAGACAATTAAAAGATTGGCAGCAGGACTTCTTTCCGTTGCATTTTTGCTCGGAATGACATCTTGCGGACAGGCTAAGAAAAACCTCAAGATCCTTGATACTGCTTATGCTGTAGAGGATTATGCTATGGCTATCAGCAAGGATAACGAAGGCCTTAAGGCAGCTATCGACCAGGCTCTCAAGGAGCTTACAGATGACGGCACTATCCCTGCAATCATCGAGAAGTACATTCCTGCAGGCGCTAAGATCGAGAAGAAGGAAACAGCAAAGACAACTTATCCCGAATTCAAGACTATCAAATCCGGCAAGCTCATCATGGCGACAAATGCTTTCTTCCAGCCTTATGAGTATCACGAAGGCGACAACATCGTCGGCATCGACCCTGAGATCGCTAAGGCAGTTGCTGACAAGCTCGGCCTTGAGCTCGTAATCGAGGATGTAGAGTTCGACTCCATCATCGCAGGCGTTCAGGCAGGCAAGTATGACATCGGCTGCGCAGGCATGACAGTTACAGAAGACAGACTTAAGTCTGTTAACTTCTCCACACCTTATGCTAAGGGCGTTCAGTCTGTAATCGTTGTAGATGGTTCCGAGATCACTGATGTAGATAAGCTCCTCGGCGGCAATTACAAGGTTGGCGTTCAGACAGGTACAACAGGCGACATCTACATGTCTTCCAAGCCTGAAGACGGCGGTGTCGGTGAAGACAGAGTCGAGCGTTTCGCAAAGGGTAACGATGCTATCATCGCACTTCAGTCAGGCAAGATCGATGCAGTAGTTATCGATAATGAACCTGCTAAGGCTTTCGTAGCAGCTGCTAACAAATAATCCTTAAGTTAGCTGAAAATTACTGAAAAACTTAAATAAAGAGCGGAAATATGGTCTGTATTTCCGCTCTTTCATTATTTATAATAAAAGTTGCTTTTTTAGAGGGTAAAACATAAAAGTTTGAGGAACATCCAATGAGTAATTCAACATCCGTCAAACAGGCCGGTAAGAATTCCAATTCGGCCAAGATCATAAAAGTGCTGATAATAGCCGGCATCTGTGCAGTGATCGTATTCGCTGCTTATGCTCTGCTGTTTATGCCTTTGGGCAATCCGCCTTCTTGGATCACATCTGTCAGACAGGCTTTCTTCGCGAGTGCCTTCTGGATCGACTTTGAGAACAACTTCATTACCGATGACCGTTACATGTATATCGTTAAGGGTCTTGGAGTAACATTTGAAGTTACTTTCTTCGCAGTGCTCCTTGGTATCGTGCTGGGAGTTATCGTAGCACTCGTAAGATCATCTTATGACACTTTGAAAGAGGAACTGAAAGGCGGCTTTGGCAAGGCAGTCCTCTATTTCTTCTATAAGCTCTGCGGCATTTATCTTACGGTCATAAGAGGAACCCCTGTAGTAGTTCAGCTCATGATCATCTACTTCGTTATCTTCGCTTCATCCAACAACAAGATCCTCGTTGCTGTTCTCGCATTCGGAATCAACTCCGGTGCTTATGTAGCCGAGATCATCAGAGGCGGTATCATGAGCGTTGACAAAGGACAGTTCGAAGCAGGCCGTTCACTCGGCTTCGGTTATGTGAGAACTATGGCTTTCATCATCGTTCCCCAGGCATTTAAGACTGTCCTCCCTGCCCTTGCAAATGAATTCATCGTTCTCATCAAGGAGACTTCAGTATCCGGCTACGTCGGACTTCAGGAACTTACAAAGGGCGGCGACATAATAAGGTCCAGAACATATTCCGCGTTCATGCCGCTTATCGCAGTAGCGATCATCTACCTTGTGATCGTCATGTTCTTCAGCTGGCTTGTATCGTTGCTCGAAAGGAGGCTCAAGAACAGTGAGCGCTGATAATAATGTAATCATTTCCGTAAAGGATCTCAAAAAGTACTATAACGGCGGCGAGGTTAAAGCCCTTGACGGCGTCACCACCGATATCAAAAAAGGAGAAGTAGTCGTAGTTATCGGACCTTCAGGATCAGGTAAATCGACTTTCTTAAGATCTCTGAATCTTTTGGAGCGCCCGACAGGCGGTTCTATAACCTTTGAAGGCCGTGACATCATGGCTCCTTCCACTGACATCAACAAGCTGAGACAGAAGATGGGCATGGTATTCCAGCATTTCAACCTCTTCCCTCACCTTACGATATTAAGGAACATGACAATAGCTCCGATGAAGCTTAACGGTCTGTCCAAGGAAGAAGCTGAGAAAAAAGCACTGGCACTTCTCGAGAGAGTAGGTCTTGCTGACCGTGCCGGCGCATATCCTTCACAGCTTTCAGGCGGTCAGAAGCAGAGAATAGCGATAGTAAGAGCTCTCGCCATGGATCCTGAAGTGATGCTTTTCGATGAGCCTACAAGCGCTTTGGATCCTGAGATGGTCGGTGAGGTACTTGAGGTAATGAAGCATCTTGCAGAAGCAGGCATGACAATGGTCTGTGTAACTCACGAGATGGGCTTTGCCAGAGAGGTCGGCACAAGAGTCATCTTCATGGATTGTGGTAAAATTATAGAAGAGAACACACCTGAGCAGATTTTTACAAATCCTCAGAATGACAGGCTTAAGTCTTTCCTCGAGAAAGTACTTTAAAACGAAAAAGGGATAGAGATTATGTATTGCGAATCATGTGGAAACTTCATACCTGACGGTCAGGCTTTCTGCTCTAATTGCGGTGCAAGAGTTGCTTCACCCGCACCGTCTGCGCCTGCGGCTCCTGCTGCTCCTGTTCAGTCCGCTGCTCCTGCGGCTATGCCTGTTGCACCTGTAGCTACGGCGCCCGCAGCTGTTCAGCCTATTCAGACAGCCGCACCTCAGCCGGTTTACCAGCAGCCTGCATATCAGCAGCCTGCCCAGCCCGTTTATCAGCAGACAATTCAGCCTGTATACCAGCAGCCTGTTTATCAGCCCGTTGCAGCTGTTAATCCCATTCCTGCCAAGCGCGGAAACGGTGCTGCTGTAGCCGGTCTTGTCTTCGGCATTCTCACAGTCGTAACCTGCTGGATCCCGTTCATCTTCTATGTATTTGGATTACTGGGCTTGATCTTCTCGATCGTCGGCGTTGCCAAGAGAAATGCACGCGGAAAGGGTATGGCAATAGCAGGCCTTATCCTCTCGATCTTATTCTCTGTAGGCGGCGGTTTCTTTACCCAGTACTTCTGGATCAACTTCGTTGGCGGAGAAGCAAAAGATCTCATCAAAGAGTTGGAGACTTATGACGGTTATTCCACTTATTCGACATCAACAAAAGGCAATAATGAATTCTTCATCGATGGTGACTTCGTTACGACAGAGAACGGATATGTCAGCGGAGTTCTTCATATAGACGGAGTAAGAGTAGATTTCTAAGTAGCAATCATAAGGGGGATAGATTATGTATTGTGAATCATGCGGATCTTTTATTGCTGACGGGCAGGCTTATTGCTCAGCTTGTGGAGCTCAGGCACCTGTGCCTAAAGCTGCTCCGGCACCTCAACCTGTTGCTGTTCCCGTACAGCCCATAGCAGCTCCTGTACAGCCTGTCGCTGTTCCGATAACACCTCAGCAGTATTCTGATCCAAACCGTGCTGTAATTCTTGAGACACCTATAGAATACCGTGTTAACCATCAAGCCAGAAACGGGTTGATAGCAGGCATAGTTTCGATCCAGACAGGGTTTATCCCTGTCGCCGGCTTGGCTCCGGGTGTGATCGGTCTTGTATTATCGATCCAGGGGTTGAAGAGATCCGCTGAATTAGGCGGAAGAGGCAGAGCTATCGGTGGCATCATCACCTCTGCGGTAGGATTGACCATAGGTTCATTTGTATTGCTTTCTTTGATCTCCAACCTTGGTAACTGAAAAGCAAGGTTGCTTATTTGCGTTTTCTTCTGAGAGTCTCGTCGTAGGAATAGTTCTCTTCCAGGAAATCCTCGCCCTTCTGTTCTTCTTTGAAAGAAAGACCGGGATATCCCAGCTGTCTTAAGACTTCGTATATGGCGACAGCGCATGCATTAGAGACATTAAGGCATCTGCAGTCAGCAGCCATCGGGATCCTGAAGCATCTGTCGAGGTTTGCCCTCAGTATCTCGCCCGGAATTCCAGTGCTCTCTTTGCCGAATATCAGATAGATCTCAGACTTTTCGGATGCTGCCTTGAAATCAATGTCGGAAGGCGGTACTTTACCGTAACGGGTCATGAAGAAATACTCACCGTCGTTCTTTTCAGTAAAGTCTTTCCAGGAATCATAGAGCGTATAATCCGCCCAGGTAATGTGGTTTGTCGAAGCCCTTTTGAACTCAGGATTATCGATATCAAATCCGACAGGTCCCACTATATGAAGAACAGCACCAGTTGCTACACAGGTGCGCATTATATTGCCTGTATTCTGAGGGATCTCAGGCTCGAAAAGCACAACGTTTATTTTACTGTTAAAAGAACCGCTCATCACTTTTCCTCTTTTGTTTCAGAAGGCAATGTCAGTGCGATGAGATTGGACTCTGCTGCAGCTTCCGCGATGTTGAGCATGTGGTCGCCAAGACGCTCAAAGTCTGTAAGCATCTCGGAATAAATGACACATGCATCACCTGAGCAGATTCCCGACTTGAGTCTTTCAAGCTGATGCTCTCTGTAGTCATCTGTCATGTCATCGATCTTCTGCTCCATCTTGGCCATTCTTATGTGGACAGAACCGGGCTTGCTTCCGAGAAGAATGTTATAAGCTTCTTTTGTCGTCTCGACCATCTGGCTTACTTCAGCCCTTGCCTTGTCTGAAAGCTTCAGGCCCTTTTTCTCAAGAAGATTCGCATAGCCTGAGATGTTAGTCGCATGATCTCCCATACGCTCGATATTACCGGTGATCTTGAAAAGGGCACTCATCGCCACGGCATCTTTGTCAGACATCTCGAAAACCATGGCATGTGAAATGTAATACGAGATTTCCTTATTAAGATAATCCACATATTCCTCTGTCTCGTCGATAAGGTTCTGTGTCTTCTCGTTATTCTCAAGTACCACTTCGATACTTCTCTGTACGTTGTTTCCCGCCATCTCAAGCATTCGGCTGATCTCGTTGCAGAGAGCTCTTATGAGGACTTCCGCACCAAGCTGGTTATTGTTGCTGATCATGTTGGGATTAAGATACTTAAGGTACTGTACACTGTCATCTCCGCCCTTCTTGTCAGGTACCATCAGCTTAACGAGCTTGACTATGAGTTTGCCGAACGGGAGAAGGATGATCGTCGATGCAAGGTTAAATACAAGATGCATATTGGCAAACTGTCTTGCCACATCATTGGGAGACAAAGCTCTTACCCAGTTCGCGATCGGGAGCAGATAGTATGCGACGGTAAAGATCGCAGTACCGATGACATTGAACATCATGTGGAGCATACCAGCTCTTGTGGCATTTCTTGAACCGCCAATGGAAGCGAAAACAGCTGTTACGCATGTGCCGATATTAAGACCGAAGATGATGAACATGGCCTGGTCCAGAGTCATGAGCTGAGCTCCTGATGCAGACATCGCCATAGCCTGAAGGACACCTACGCCTGCAGCTGAACTCTGGATGATGATTACGAAGATGATACCTACGATTATTCCGATAAAAGGATTATTGATGGACGCGAAAATATCCTTTACGACATCCATCTCGCTTAACGGAGCCATGGATTCCTTCATTAATGACATGGCAACGAAAATAAAGCCTAATCCGGCAACAGCCTCACCGATGCTTCTTAACTTCTTATCTTTGACCAGAAGGCAGAAGAATGTGCCGAGGAGAGCTACGATCGGGGCAACTGCTCCGACATCGAATGCTATGAGCTGCGCCGTGATGTTGGTACCGATATTTGCACCCATGATTACCCACAGTGCCTGATAGAGGTTCATGAGTCCCGCATTAACGAATCCTACGGCCATTACCGATGTGGCGGTCGAAGACTGGATAAGAGCGGTGATACCTGCACCCACTGCAACACCAAGCACTCTGTTTCCCGTGAGTTTTGCAAGAACGTTCTTTAACTTGTCTCCTGCAATTATCTGTAAGCTTCCGCTTGTGATCTTAACGCTGTACAGGAACAAAGCCATGCCAGCACAAAGCTTAAGTAACGATGCCCAAACATCTATCTCTGCCATAAAAACACCGCCTCCAAAACGGCTGCCGAAAACACTGATTCACTCACATAATAATATTGGTGAGAACAAGCATTGTCAAAGCATTTGACCAAATATCAAAGCTTTTTTGGAATATCATTTTACAGGGTATTTCAATATATAGATGCTCATCTATATTATTGTGGATCAGGCTGTTTTCCTGTCCTTTTCGAATACGCCTTTTTTACTCTTCCTGCCCTGGCCTATTCCGGCCGGAATAGGATTCTCGTGGAGCACGATATACTTGCCGTGATGCATTATGTCACTGAGTTCTTCAGACAGTTCAAAGTATTCGTCTATCTCGATCTCCTTAACGTCATCTTTGAACTTTCTTCTCTGCTTTCTTCCGAATCTCAGCTTGTTGTATTCCTTCCAGAGGATCAGGATAGCGATCTCCACCAGAGTTCCTAAGATAAGGATCCAGAAAAACTCTTCAGTCTGTCTTATCGTATCCTGGTTATAGATCCAGAACGAGTACACCGGAAGACCCATCTTGTCTCTTATTATTCCGACGATCATGAAAGCCCAGTAAACGATGATATAGACCCATGCCACGACTGTTAAGACAATACCTAAGATCTTTCTTATGGGTTTTTGTGTGACCTTGTCTTCGATATGCTCTTTTGAATTGCTGTTAACGATAGGATTCTCGACCGTTCCCTCGACCAGAGCAGAAGTGCCGTCCTCATTTGCAGGGTCGGCAGAGAATGCCTGCATAAGACGTGTCATCTTGATATCTTCATAAGTGACATTAGGTTTGTCACTAGAAGGTCTGTACATCTCGGGATCGATCTCCCCTTCAGGTTCAGCTGAAGCGGTAATGCCTCTGTCGGGTGACTTCCAGGTGGCAAGCTTCTTCTTCGGAAGGATCACCTTAAGAAGGGCACCTAAAGTGATGAATACATTGACGTACCAGTAGACCAGAGGATACCAGATGACTGACCATGCACTCTTAAGTATCTGCCTGTCATAACGTGATTCGAGCGCTATGGCAATGATGAACTGGAACAGGCATACGAATGACAGGAACTGGCTCTTCCAGATATATTCGGTAAATACAGTCTTACCCTGGAACTCCATAATGAGAAGTATCAAAGTCAGGATAAGCCAGCAGACAGACCAGAAGAAAGAACACACCTGCTCTAAGTAGATAGGAACCATTCTCCTTCTTCTCCAGCTCTTGAAGATATCGAAATGTCTGAAGATAACTTCAAGGCCGCCTTCAGCCCAGCGCTTTCTCTGGCGCCACAGGCCCTTGATCGTCTCAGGAACGAGCATCCAGCAAAGAGCCCTTGGTTCATAACGCACATCCCAGAAATTCTTCTCGAGCTTCCAGGTAACAGCGATATCTTCCGTCATCATGTCACGGTCCCAGAATCCGCAGTCCAGAAGCGCCTTTTTCCTGTATGCGACACATACGCCGGATACTGTCATGACCTTTCCTAAGACGCGCTGTGTGCGCTTGATAAGAGAGATTATGCTCGCATATTCGCAGAGCTGGATCCTGCCTAAGAGAGTGCCTCTGTTACGGACTCTCGGGTTGCCTGTAACGGCACCGACCCTCTCGCCGTTCTGCTTATTTATAAAGTGGGAGACAAGGTACCTTAAAGCGTTCTTATCAAGATACGAATCCGCATCAACGCCTACCAGGATCTCTCCCTTGGATGCTATCGCGCCAAGGTACAGCGCGTTTGCTTTTCCGCAGTTCTTCTTAAGATCTATTACCCTGACGTTGTCGTACATCGCGACAATGTTCTTAAGCACTTCGCCCGTATCGTCAGAGCTTCCGTCATTGATCATTATGAGTTCGTAATTAGGGTAGTTAAGCTGCGTCATCTCTTTGACGACGTTGTAGAGAATGTCGCCTTCATTATGTGCAGGCATCAGGATGGAGACCATCGGCGTTTCCTTGAGCGGGAGTGCTTCGCGCTTCTCATTGTTGAAATAGAAGATCAAAGAACCCACGACCCACATCATTGCCATGAGGGCCGGATACCAATAAACAAACTCCACGATTCCTTCGAAAAGAAATCCTCTCAGAAATTCGAGCACGTTTTCTATCCTCCTGCAGGATCAGCAGGTTCAAAAGCCATTTCTACAATTTCATTTTTGCCGAGAAATGTAACAGCCGTATTAACTCGCGAAAAAATAAGATAAAAGAAGGTATTACCTTATCTTGAACCCGCGTATGTTAATACGGCGAAAAAACAGTGTCAAACAACTAATTATGTTTTTCGGTATAAAAATATTATGATTTTTTCCTTAATTTAAATAATAAGAAGATTATCAGACAAACAGTTGGAAATATTGTTCGTAAAAATCAGTTCCTGCCGGGGAAATTTCCTATTGCCTGATTGAGTCTGGCAATGCACTTCCTGACATATTCTTTTTCTGCTGTGCTCTGAACTTTATCAAAATTCTCCAGAGCCTTTGATACATATTCACCTGCTTTATCCGCATTGCCGAAGCAGTAAAGCTCATAAAAGCCCTTAATGCAGGAAGCATATGAATCAGTATCTTTCGTGATCTCGTCTAATACTCTGTGATAATATTCCTTGGCTTTTGAAGGAACAATATTATGGAAGGAATAGTAATAGACAAGCACCTCAAATACAGATTGGTCGATCTTGCTTCCGGCAGATTTACCGGGCAATAATGCACGCTCTACATCAGCCACAGCTTCAGGAAGCCTGTCAAACATCTCATTATAGTCGAGATACTCGAAGTACAGGATAAAATAGAGCCTTCTCTCTGATTCCCAGACTTTTTTGAAACCCAACTCATTTACGGGCTTAAGATCCATCTTATCGAAAGTGACTCCATCCCTCAGAAGCGCGATTTGTGTCTGAGTATATCTGGCAAGGGTCTTTGCTCCTGTTCTGATGACGACCCTGATTACCATAATAGTTCTTATAATAGCTATCACAAAATAACATAATCCGAAGAGAAAACTCATAGAAGCAAGAGTGTAAAATCTTGTGCTGAATGTTCCCCAAAGGCACAGGGCTAAGACTCCTGCTCCAATAAGAAGATTCAGGAAAGCGGTTGTCAGCATAAATGCACGTTCTCTGGAAACTATCTTTTTATTCTCCAAGCCTTCCAGTTTCTTCATATCCATGCCGAATTCAGCGGAAAACAAAATGCTCGGCTTATGGCCTACATATTTGAGTTCTCCATCTACAGTTTTTGAATATTTAAAACCGAAGTATGAGATCTCTCTTATCTCTCCGCCAAATGGTTTTAACAATGCGAGACGGATAAGTGTGAAAACAATTGATATGACTACCAAAGCGAGGATAATCATCGCGATGATCAGAAACGGGTTATAAGAAAGCTCACCCAGATAGTGTATATATTCCATATCTGCCCCCAGGATAATAGATTTCCGTGAATAATACGCTATTAATGTTAGCATTTTGGACCCCGTAAAGTAAATCATGGATATTCCATAGTATAATTACACGCGATAAATCAAAGGCAGGTCTCCCATGTCAGACAAAAAGCAATTCTGGACATTAAGATACATCATTATCAACGCGACATACTTCGCTGTATACAGCGGCATCCACGCGTATTCATCAGTTTTCCTGCTCGAAAAGGGTTTCTCCAACACCCTCATCGGAATCACGCTTGCCCTCGCCAACATCCTGTCAGTTATATTCCAGCCTCTTGTCGCCGGCCTAATTGATAAACAGGGCAAACTCACAAACCGCAATGTCTCCATGGCATCCACCGCTCTCCTCCTCATAGGTTCGATACTGCTCCTGATAATTAAGAACGGTATAGTCGCTATATTCATCATCTTCGCTTTGATATACATGGTGCAGATGGTATACCAGCCGATCATTACAGCTATGTACTTCGAGTATGAAGCTGCCGGATGCCACATATATTATGGCCTTGCAAGAGGTCTGGGTTCTGCCGGATTTGCAGTAACATCCGTATTCACCGGTATGGCAATCGGAAAGTTCGGTGTCAGCATCCTCATGATCCTCGACATCATCTTCCTCACCATCGCTCTTATCGTTTTATTCTTCTTCAATAAGCCGGCTGTCAAAGCTTCAGAGCCTGCTAAGGATGAGGTGGCTCACAATAACCTTTTCAGTTTCATAAAGACTTATCCGGGATTCATGCTTTTCGTGCTCGGCGCCGTATGTTTCTTCTTCGCTCATAATGCGATCAACGATTACATGATCCAGATAATAACTCCTCTCGGAGGAACAGAGGCACAGATGGGTACAGCGGTATTCATCGCTGCGATCCTGGAGCTTCCCACCATGGCACTGATCGATAAGGTAATGAAGAAGATCTCCTGCAGGAACCTTCTCCTCATTGCAGGCGCCGCTTTCCTCATCAAGACACTTCTTATGCTGATAGCGCCCAACATGGCCGTCGTCTATATAAGCCAGGCAATGCAGATGTTTGCTTATGCAGTCTTTATCCCCGTCTCTGCTTACTTCGTTAACCAGACGATGAAAAGACTCGATCAAGTCAAGGGACAGGCATACGTCAATGTCTCCATCACGCTGGGAGGTGTTTTTTCGAGCCTCGTATGCGGAAGACTCCTTGATATAAAGGGTCCTAACTTCATGCTGACCGTAAGCCTCGTGGTAACGACCATAGGCCTTGCCATCGCCTTCATAGCCCTCAAAGTTCTGGGCAAAAATGAGGAAAAGCGCTCCTAATCAAAATTCAGTATTGAACATTGTATAATACCGCGATATACTCCCCTTATAGGCTGGAAACCTGGAGGGAAGATTAATATGGGTAATGATTGTAATCTGAAATACCCCTTGCTTATGGTACACGGAATGGGCTTCCGCGACCGCAAACACCTGTGCTACTGGGGCAGAGTTCCCAAGGCTTTGGAATCTGAAGGCGCCAATGTCTTCTTCGGTCACCAGGACGCAGTAGGCTCTGTCGAAGGCAATGCTGAGATCATAGCCAGAAGCCTTGATGAGGTGCTCCGGATAACAGGCGCAGAGAAGGTCAATATCCTCGCGCACTCAAAGGGCGGTCTTGAATCAAGATATCTCGCAAACCACGGTTACAAAGACAAGATCGCATCGATCACCACGATCGACACACCGCACCACGGTTCCAAGACGGTCGATTTCCTTATGAGAGCTCCGAAGTGGATGGTAAAGACAGCCGCCAAAGGAAACGATATCTGGATGAAGATCTTAGGTGACAAGCATCCTGACAGTTACGGATGTTTTGACATACTCACCACCAGGACCGCAGAGCAGTTCAACATCGATAATCCCACTCCGGAAGGCATCTACTGCCAGAGCTATGGCTTCAAGGTAAAGGGATCTTTCTCAGATTCCGTCTTCTGCCTCACCCACCCCCTCGTCAAGCACTTTGACGGCGACAACGACGGAATGGTCTCATGCGATTCGATGCACTGGGTCAACTTCAAAGGCATACGCACCTCTCCGTCCAGAAGAGGAATATCACATGCAGACGTTGTTGATATGAGAAGGATGAGATTCACTTCCAGAACCCCCAAGAGCACCGGAGAGGTAAGCGACATAGTCGTATTCTATCTTGGAGTCATCAGAGAATTAAAGCAGCTGGGATTCTAATCTGAAAGCAGATCAGTAAGAGAGTTTTCCTGTTATGGAAGTATCGTTCAGGAATGTATTGGCATTATAGAGCCAGAGTATATCCGTGACTTCCTCCTGATCGATCGTCGTCTGAAGATTGTCGTTGTAGTATCTCGGATCAACGATAATTATCTTCTTAAAGTGAGGTATAAGAAGCGGGATAAGGCTGTTCGCATAAGAATCCTTAACGATCACAAGCACCCTGTCACTTAACGGGTTTGCTTCAATATTGATCTGTGCGAAGTTGCCTCCGAAGAAGACCTCATACTTGCTCTTCTCATCAAGCTTTGACTCATCGAAGACGGTATTGCATGTCTTGCCTTCGTTAACATAAGTTACCCTGTACATGATGTCAGGCTTATAAGCAGGTACAGATATGGTATCGCTTGCACTGAATATTCCTGATGAGGATGCGAGCGTTCCCTTGAAGCTGTTAGTTACCGGGATGTTCTCATATGTATAACCGCTGGTATTAAGCTGCATACTTCCTGCGATAACAGGGAATGCGATATCGACTGCAGCAGCTGTCCAGTGGTGGTCAGTCTTGTAGTACAAAGTCTCAGGCTCTTCAGCTTCTTTCAAAGGACCGCAGAGATCGATACCAGTATAGCCTGTCAGGTTCGAATACACCTTTTTGATCTGTTCTGTCTGATCCTGTGTCGGAGCATTAAGAGGCATCAGCTTCTTCAGAACTTCACTGGAGTTCGGAGCAATGGCCACATAGCTTCTGACATTAGGATTATTAGCACTTATGTCATTCATGGTACCGATCGTCTTACTAACGCGCTTCTCATCGTATTCAGACGGCTTTTCGAAAAGGAAATGCTTCCTTCCGACATATACTCCGTTGATCTCCCTCTTGCCGAAAAAGACATCGATCCCGGTTCTCGTACTTACTAACTGATCCCTGAATACGAACTGGTCTGAAAGATATGTGTCTGTATCCTTCATGAACTTTCCGTCCTCGATCGAAGACAGGCTTAAGAGCGGCTTCTGGGCAAGATACCTGTTCTCATTCTCACTGTATTCCCTGTCCTTTGATGTAAAGGACAAAACAGCTAACGCGAAAAGCAATACGGTGGCAATGAGCGCCGACAGACATTCATAGATATTTACGCGGTTCTTCTTTTTTACAGGCTTATAAGGGAGCTCCGGTTCAGGCTTCCTGGCGCGGGGCTGCTCTGTAAACTGTACAGGCGCATTATTGCTGCCGGACATCGGGAAGTCCGGAGCTTTTCTGACGTTTCTTCTGTTTACCTGATTAGTTTTCATATGTTAGAACCTGAAGTACAAGAAAGGATTATAAGTCTCGCTTACCATGAATATGATGCAGAGGATCAGGAGCACCGGTGTCGCAGCAAGGATCACTTTGCTCAGGCGTTTCTCGTTAAAGATGCCGGACAGAAGCATATAGACAGGTGTCGAGCAGATGGCACCGATCACGATCAGTCCGAAGTTCGAGAAGAGAATGAACAGTCCGTTCGAATCAACGACCGATACTGCATATCCGAACATTGCACCGATATAGCTGAATGCCTCTCCAAGTGAAGGTGCGGAGAAGAATACCCATCCGACCATGACGACAACGATAGTAAGAAGCCATCTTACAATCTTGGGAAGTTTATCGAGAAGCGGCGATAAGAGATACTTCTCGAGAATGAGGATCACGCCATAGTAGATGCCCCAAAATACGAAGTTCCACGCTGCGCCATGCCAGAATCCGGTCAGGAGCCATACGACCATGAGGTTGAAGATAACTCTGGGAACCTTGCACCTGTTGCCTCCGAGAGGAATGTAAACATAATCCCTGAACCATGAGGACAAAGATATGTGCCATCTTCTCCAGAAGTCAGTAACCGACAATGCGATGTAAGGATAGTTGAAGTTCTCGCAGAATTCGAAGCCGAACATTCCGCCGAGACCTATAGCCATGTCCGAATAACCCGAGAAGTCGAAGTAGATCTGCATCGTATAGCAGATGATTCCGACCCAGGCTGTAAGCGTGCTCATCTCAGCGGTACCGGCTGCCTGAACGGAAGCATAGATGCTGCCAAGAGTATTTGCGAGCAGGAGCTTTTTTGAAAGACCTATGATGAATCTGTTGAAGCCCTTCGAATACATTACCCAGCTCTCTTTACGGAACATCAACTGGTCGCAAATATCCTTATACTTAACGATAGGTCCTGCAATGAGCTGAGGGAAAAGCGATACATAGAGAGCAAATGCCGCAAGGCTTCTCTGTGCTTTGATCTTGTCATTATAAAGATCGATTATGTAGGACATGATCTGGAATGTGTAGAACGAGATTCCGACAGGAAGCGGAAGGTTCAGAGGCTTTATGGGAAGGCCTGTAAGAACTGCTATGTTCACTAAAAAGAAGTTGGCATACTTAAAGAATCCGAGCACACCGATATTGAAGATAACGCTCGTGATGAAAAGCGCCTTCACCTTGCCGGGATTCCTGTAACGCCTTGCCTGCTCCATATCCCTGCCGATGAAGAAATTGAAGCAGATGCTAAGGAGCATCAGGATGATGTATACAGGTTCGCCCCATGCATAGAAAACAAGGCTCGCGATAAGAAGGATGATATTCTTTACCGTAACACTTCTGGTTATGGTAACGCCGAGAAGATAATACAGGATCATCGTCACCGGCAGAAAAACAATTAAAAATGTTGCTGAACTGAATACCATTTTCCGTTAACTGTTACTTTCTTATAGTGCTTTCTTATATGCTTCGTATAATTCGTTTGCATTCTTTGCCGTGCAGTAGAAGACCGTGTTGCCGCTGGTCTCTATTATCGCGTCCTGAAGCAGTGCGTACTGGTCCGGAGCATAGTTCTTATAAAGATTCTGCTGGTCAGTTACCCTGTTCTCTATCGCAGTCTTTATCGCCTGCGCATCGTTCTCATCACCAAGCTTTACGATGAGAAGTTCTGATACATCCATTACGCTGTCATTGGCATAATAGACTGTACCTTCAGTCGTCGAAAAATCGATGCCGAACGCCTTGAACGCATCCGCATTGCTCTGCTTGCTCATCTGCTCGGTTTCCATTGCCTGTACCACAGGACCTGAGACTTCCTCTATGCTCTTCTGCGTTCCGCCTGAACGGGTTATGCAGAGCCACACGATAAATCCGATAAGCGCGGCAACGCATAATACTTCACCGATTATGTAAGGCTTCTGTCTCATTGATTCTTCATGACCTCCGTATAGACAAACGGAAGATACTTTTCGGTGTAGTACTTCGGAATGGGATGGATTCCGTCACCTTCGTAATAGTTCTTCTCGAAAGATTCGAACTGCGGTGTATGGTTGATATAGTTGACACCTAATTCCCATGCCATCTCATCGAGCTTGTCGTTATAGAAATCAACATACTTCGTTCCGGGTGACTGCTTATATGCTTTTTCCTTAACCGGGAAGATACTGTCGACAAAGATCTTCGTATCAGGAAGTCTCTTCTTAAGCTCTTCGATACACTCTTTATAGCTGTTGATGAAGTATTTTACGTTCTCGGGTGAATCCATTACGTTTACACCGTAATGAAGGATCAGATACTTCGGCTTCTTGGCAACTATCTCATCCATATGCTTCTTGAGATGTGCAGTACCTACACCGATCTTGGCGATGATATGCTCTTCATCGAGGATCTTATACTCGGAAATGGCTTTTACGGTACTGTCTCCGCAGATATAGATATCCTTGAATGCAGCCTTATAGTTCTTGTCCTTGATCTCCATGAACCCGTTAGTCTGTGTAATGACAGGCACAGTCGGTACAGGTGTCGGCGAAGGCTCTGTATAGTCGGCATTAGCACGTTCAGCCAGATAAGAGGAACCTGCCGCGATATCAACATCAGATGCTCTCTGCGGGATAAGCACGACCAAAAGACGGATGGACATGATTCCAACCGCAACCGCTACCACTATCAGGAAGATCCTGTGGATCAAGCTCTGCACTCTTATAGTTCCCCTAAATAAATATAAATAATAATAACACTAACATTCGAATTTCAATTTACAAACTGAATGCCGAAAGAAAAATAAAAGATTTGCCGGAAACAGTCAATACGGCAATTGTGATATATTTTAAGCAACTTCACTAAGGAGGCGCGAAAATGAGAGAAATAACCCTTGGCAAGACCGGAATCACTGTACCTCAAAATGCTTTTGGTGCTCTCCCCATTCAGCGTGTAAGCGTGGATGAAGCAGTAAGCCTTTTAAGAAATGCCTACGACGGCGGAATGAGATTTTTCGATACCGCAAGAGCTTATACCGACAGTGAGGAAAAGGTCGGAAAAGCATTCGCGGGCATGCGCGACAAGGTCTTCATCTCATCGAAGACCCAGGCCACTACCAAAGAGAAGTTCGAAGAAGACCTTAACACCACCCTCACCAATCTTAAGACCGATTACCTGGACATATACCAGCTCCACTGCGCCGCAAAATGCTACAACGAGGAAGATGACATCTACAATTGCCTAGTTGAAGCAAAGAAGCAGGGCAAAGTAAGACACATCGGCATCACGGCACATAAGATCGGTGTCGCCGAAGATATCGTAAACAGCGGCCTTTATGAGACACTCCAGTTCCCATTCTCATATCTGGCATCAGACCGCGACATCGCGCTCGTCAAAAGCTGCACTGAACATGACATGGGATTCATTGCCATGAAGGGCCTTTCAGGCGGACTTCTTACCGATTCAAAAGCTTGCATGGCCTTCATGAGCCAGTACGACGTCCTCCCTATCTGGGGCATCCAGAAGCAGAATGAGTTAGACGAGTGGCTAAGCTTTTTCGATAACGAAGTAACATTAACAGAAGAGATGCAGGCTGTTATCGAGAAGGACAGAGATGAGCTTCTGGGCGAATTCTGCAGAGGCTGCGGCTACTGCATGCCCTGCACTGTCGACATCAGGATCAACCAGTGTGCAAGAATGAGCCAGATGATAAGAAGGGCTCCTTCTGAGAACTGGCTTACCGACTACTGGAAAGAAGAGATGCTTAAGATCGACTCCTGCGTTGAATGCGGTCTCTGCAAGACCAGATGTCCTTACGAACTTGACATCCCCAACCTTCTTAAGAAGAATCTTAAAGACTATAAAGAGATCCTGGCAGGCAAGCCAGTCTGAGGCGATCTTTCTCACAGTATTTCAAAAATAAAGAGGTATCCTTGCTTGAGATACCTCTTTTCATTTAAGTTCTTACTTGCACTCGACGTGCTCTTTCTTGCAGATTCTCCAGGCTGCATATTTGCCCTGGGCAGTTGCCGGCGGAAGTCCGCCTGAACCCATGAGCCACTGGCCTGCGAGGAATACATTCTTGAGCTGCTTGATAACACCGGGTGTTGTAACCGTCTTGGTGTCTTTGTCAGCTACGAAGCCCATGTATGCACCTCTGTACGCATTGAAGCGTGTTGCATAAGTAACAGGTGACCATGTATCAAGTATTGTGATCTTTCCTGTTGTCTCAGGGCACTTCTTCTCGATCAAAGCCATCATTGCCTGAGCGATCTCGTTCTTCTTGGCTTCATATTTCTCGCGGTCGGAAGATAACTCGAACCACTTATCAACATCATCAGAATACTGGAATATCTTCATCTGAAGGATAGTCTTGCCTTCAGGTGTGATCGTTGGATCGTAGTCGTAGCAGATGACACCGACATCCTTGATCTCCTTGCCCCAGACAGTAAGTCCTTCGCTCTCCCAGAACGTCGTATCGGGAATGAAGCTTGTCTTTCCGTCAACCAGGAATGCTGCGTGGAACTTACTGAATACAGAGAAGTGTTCCTTATCGCCAAAAGGCTTCTGGAGCTTCTTGGGCATGAATTCCGCAGGAAGGAGATGAGTGAATGTGTGGTTGGCATCTGTAGCGCAGATGACGTAATCAGCATTAACTTCAGTACCATCTTCAAGAACGATTCCGCTGGCAAACTTGCCGTTGATCTTAACGTTCTTTACAGGGCTGTTCAGGTGAAGCTTTCCGCCTGCAGCCTTATACTTATTGGCAATTCTCGTAGCTGCTGCAAGTGATCCGCCTTCCGGGATGTCTCCGCTTCCGGATGTGCACATAGCATAAGACATGATGAATGAATATGCCTGTGTTGTCTCAGGGTGTGTCATCAAGACAGCACTTCTTAATACAGGGCTCTTGAAGCTCTCGGATAAATCCTTAACGCTTACGCCCTTATATGCCTTCTGTGCTGCGGGAACGTTCTTTGCGAAGTCACCGAGCTTCATGAAATCTCTGGGGCCCATCTTATCCATCGGCTTATCGATAGGCATGATCATGCTCTCTGCCCTCGTGACGTTCTCGAAAAACTTCTCGATCACATCCTTATCATCAGGAGAGAGTGCGAGCATCTCGCGCTTCGTTCTTTCCTTGTCTCTCCAGAAAGTGATCTCGCCGCCGTGACCTTCATACTTGAAGAAGTAGTCCTTGCTGTACATGTTAAGACCCTCTTCGAGCATTCCGATCTCATGCCAGAGACCGTTCATATCGCTGCCCTTCTTGCTGCACATGAGATAATCGATACAGTTATCGATATAGATCCCGTCACGCTTCCAGCCTGTGAGCTCTCCGCCTGCAACGGGATTCTTCTCGTAGATCTCAGTCTCAAAGCCTGAGTTTTGCAGGATAATACCTGCAGTCATTCCGGAGATACCTGCTCCGACAATGATTACCTTTTTCATTAAATGGATTCCCCCTGAGTTCTTTTGTGTCAGAAAAACACTTCAGTAAGTATAACACTTACATGATCTCATATTTTCCCAATATGAGTTTTTGCTCGAATTCTTCCACAGGGAGAGGCTTATCAAAATAATAACCTTGTGCAATATCGCATCCGCTGTTGCAAAGGACCATTACATGCTGCTGTGTCTCGACTCCTTCAGAGATACATTCAAGACCGAGTTGTCTTGTCATGGAAACAACATGTCTGAACATGATACTGCTGACGCTTTGTCTGTCATCAGGATTATCGGGAAGGAAAGCCCTGTCGATCTTTATCGTAGTCCAGGGCACATCCTTAATGATGTTAAGTGATGAATAACCGATACCGAAGTCGTCAATAGACACAGAGAAATCAAGCTCTCTAAGACTCGTTACCATTCTCTTCAAGTCACTTAATTCGACTTCTGATGTGGTCTCGGTAAACTCGATCTCGATAAGATAATGCGGTATCGAATAGCGGTCTACAATCTCTGCAATCGTCTCTGCAAGATATGTGTTAAGGATATGCTTTCTCGAGAAATTGATTGACACTCTGATGAGCTGTATTCCCTCATCAGCCCAGCGTCTCATATCACGGCATACTCCTTCAAGCATCGCAAAATCAATTCTGCATATCTCACTCGTCTGTTCGAGTACGGGTATGAACTCGACAGGCAGAATAACTTTGCCTGCATGATACCATCTGCAGAGTGCTTCAGCTCCGACAAGCCTGCCGTTCATTACATTTACCTTCGGCTGGTAGAATGGTCTGAACTCATTCTTTTCGAGTGCTTCAGGGAACATCTGCTGGATCTTCATAGCCCTTCCCTTCTTCTTGAGGAAGGATTCATCATAGAAAACGATACTGTCCATACCACCGTTCTGTGCGACACGGTAAGCATTTATAATACTGCCCATGATCTCATCGGCCACAATATCCGGATTGTCAGGAACACGGTAGAATCCTGCACTCGTTGATATGTTTACACCGATGCCTTTCGGTGTCCTGACTTCAGTCTGGGTAAGGTAATCGACAACCGCTCTGGTCTTATCCGTAGTGCACATGCCGAGGAAGTTGTCGCCTCCGAGCCTTGCAAGATAACCGTTCTCACCTACGATCTCTTTCAGCGAATCGAAGTGAGACTTCATTACGACATTGCCGATCTCGCGTCCGAATTCCTGATTGATCAGGGCAAAATGTCTGAGATTATAGCGGAATGCGAGTTTACCATGAAAACTCTTCTCAGCAGCGCTCTTAAAGAGGTATGCTTTCCAGGAACGCAGATTCGGATAACCAGCCTCATCGAAATACGCCAGCTCATATACGGCATTCTGAAGTCTGTTTCTGCTGACAAAGCTCAGCATGGTCCTCATTACGAGGTCAACTTTCTGCTTCTCGTCCTCACTTAGAGGTTCTTCGTCAGGAGACATATACACAGTAATAGTCGCAATAGACATAATACTTGTAACAAGTCTTAAAGTCGAAACAGGAACGCATTCCTTGCCGTTATCATAGCAGCTCAGAGTCTCGCATATGCCGGCTTCTTCGTCCTGCTGATTCTTGTAGACTTTAGTAGCAGCTTTTGAAAGTCTGAGCAAAATGCAGATCTTAATAAGAAGATTCTCGATAAGTCTGATATCTATGCCGTTGATATCAGTTATCGCGGAACCTAACTGAGAATACAGTTTGTAGAATTGCGCGTCTTTATCGTCAGAATCGAATTTTGCCAAAGCCTCAGCATAAGCCGGATCTATAGCATCCGTTCCTATCTCTCTCGGCTTCTTGCCAATGCTTTCAGGCCCTTCGTAATTCATAACGCCTCCGGCAAAGTATCAAAAAAATTTTCGCGCTTTCCACCATTATATAGGCAGAGAGCGCGAAAAGATATACTTAACTGCTTTTTCCGGGCCGGTCTGAAACGCTGTCAGGCCTTAGTCTTGAAGATCACGCATGCAGTAAATAGATCAGGTACTGACTTAAGTTTCAGCTTATATCCGAGGATCTTCAGATTATTATCCGCGATAGACAGTCCCAGTCCGGTACCTTTGCTTCCTCTTGAACTGTCACCTTTGATGAACGGGTCTTTCAGAGAATCCACGTCTTTATATGTCATGGAAGTCTTGTTGGTGACCGTAAGTGAATCAGAAGTTAAAGTGATGATCACAGGGCTCCCCTTTTCGCCATACCGGTCACAATTTGAAAGCAGATTATCTATAGCCTGCTTAAATAGTTTCCTGTCTGTTCTGATGGTAATTCCATTTCCATTTATATCGGTCTTCATACCGGGAAAGACCAAAGCACTTTCCTTAACGAGATCCAGGACATCCACATCTTCCAGCGATATGTCCGCCTTTGCGGTTCCGGTCTTGGACAGCACGAGGATATCTTCGATCATGTGATTCATATCAGTAACTTTATCTGTTATCTTGCCGGAATACTCAATAACTTTTGCACGGTCATCAGCAGACTCTTCAAGATTCTCGGAATAGGCCATTATCGATGCCAGAGGAGTCTTGAGATCATGTGCCATAGCCTCAGTGGTCCTGTTCCTGTAATCAAAGATCTCCCAAATGGTCTTATCCTTCTGATATCTGATCACGGAAAGAACTGTTCCTGATATTGCAGCACAAAGCAGCGCAGCGATGATGATAACTGTGCTCGTGACCGGAGCCAGAGTGAAAACTGTATCTTCAGGCGTATAGTCCGCATATCCTACATACCAGGCTTTGCTTGTATCATTCTTGATCTGATCGAAATTATCTTCGTAATCGTAGAATTGCTCAAAATATCCATTGTCATCAGGCACACAGCATTCATTTACATCTGAAGATGTAAGCCCATTTGTGTCATTCCCGTATGCAGTGCAAAGAACAGTTGAGCAGTCCAAAAGCTCATATCCTGAAAGATCCGCAGGTGTGCAGTCCACTTTGTATTCTTTGTCCTTGTCAGAAATAACAACGACACCAGGAACAAAAGTGCCATCCTCATAGTTAACATATGCAGTTTCCAGTCGGTAAAAAACATCCGGGACCAAGCCAAAATATCTGGCGGCCCAATCCCATTGATATTTATCAAATTCCTCGTAGATCTTGATGATATCGTACTTGCCGCCGGCGTACTTATTTACCGGATCATAACAAGACGGATCTTTAAGGAAATAGAATTCATGCTTATAGTCCTTATAATTCTTGCCCGTTTCTCTAGTAACCATTATGAAGTCTTTAGTATCGGAATTGAGCTTAAGATCTCCGACGCGGACTTCCGCATACCTCTTTCCGTTGCTTTGATATATGGCAAGTTTGATCCTGATCTGGCTTATTATCTCCTTGTACTCGTCACTTCCGGGCTCAGCTTCAGAAAGGCTCCTCGCAAGTTCAGGCAGATCCTGCGCGGGCTTTGCTTCAGTATCATATTTCCTCATAGAATGCTCATTGTAGTACTGGCCAAGAATAATGGCTGCAACAACAGAAAATACCACCAGTGAGATAAGAAACCTTAGAGCAAATATCTTGCCGAACTTCGGTTCAGTTATTGATTCTCTTTTCATAAAAATGCTCCTTAAATTATCCTTGGATCAGACAATCTTGTAACCGCCTCCGATTACAGTTCTGATCGCATCCCCGGAATCTCCAAGACTCTTTCTGAGCTTCTTGATGTGACTGTCGACAACTCTGTCGGATCCGTCAAATCCGACACCCCACACAAGATCTAAGAGCCTGTCCCTTCCAAGGACGATTCCCTTGTTCTCCACGAGAACTTTCAGAAGGAAATATTCTTTAGGAGCAAGCGTGACTTTACGCCCGCCGGCTTCGACTTCCATGCGCAACGGAAAGACCCTGATATCTCCGCATTCGAGAACGATTTCCTTGCGGAGTTCGGTATCAGTCCTGTTAAGAAGTGCAAGACATTTTGCATAGAGCACTTTGAGCGAAAAAGGCTTGACCATGTATTCGTCCGCGCCTATCTCATATCCTTTAAGGATGTTGCTCTCATTGCCTAATGCAGTAAGAAAAACGATCGGGCAATTACTCTTTCCGCGCAATGCTTTGCATACTTCAAAACCATTAGCTCCAGGAAGCATGATGTCAAGGATAGCGATGTCGTAGTCGTTCTCACTGATAAGCCTTATAGCCTTATTGCCGTCAGGAGCCGTATCAACATCAAATGTCCCCTTGCTCCTGAAGAAGTCCGCAACAAGTTCTAACAGCTCTTCAGTATCTTCTACTATCAATATCCTGGCCATTTAGAATTCTCCTCCTGGGTCCAATACTAACTTGCCCATGTGTCCTTAGTATGTCCTTAACAAAGAAAATCATCAACAGATGCCATATTATATGAAAAGGGCTCGGAGATGTAAGCCCCGAGCCTTGTTCATTGTTCTTGTAACTGTTCTTTAGCCTTCAATGGCGATCGTTGTGTTGGAAGGAAGAGCCTTAAGTTCCTTCTTCGGG
>Ga0256404_1000998_pt1 | contig 71692 bp, 50 predicted proteins | sample RumenRJG_01DNA_FD_185990 | JGI IMG/M metagenome (GOLD analysis project Ga0256404, IMG submission 185990) | Bovine rumen microbial communities from Lethbridge, Alberta, Canada - RJG_01 | ecosystem: Host-associated > Mammals > Digestive system > Stomach > Rumen | place: Canada: Alberta | collected... | reverse complement strand
CACTCTACAAGCTTGTCTCCGACATGGCTCCAAAGGAGAACTTCTTCGATGAACTCTTTGCTGAGAATGGCTAAGAAAAAGTCATTCAGGATTTGGCATGCCTAAATAAGAGACTGAGTAGTTACGAAATATAACAAATTAAATTAACAGAACGACGAGGTTATGACAAAAATTATATAACTTTGCACGATGCATACAATATAAACAGAAAAAATCAGTTAAATGATTAAAAAGATATCCAACGCTAAAATGAAGGACTACCGTATCCATAAGATTGCAATACTCTTTCTTGCCTTTGCCCTTACGCTGCTAACCTCAACAGCCTCAGCGCAGAGCAAGATGACCGACAACCAAGTAGCTGAATACATCCAGCGACAGGTGAAAGTAGGGACATCACAATCACAGATTGTCACTCATCTGATGCAAAATGGCGTCGACATCTCGCAAATACGTCGCGTGCGTAGTCAGTTGGAAAAGCAGATGAGCGGTACCACAATGGGCGCCGTCAATACCAGTGGCAATAATGGCAGCCGCATGCGCAGCAGCAATGCTGTAACTGCAAAGCGGAACGCAAGCACTACCGGATTGATTCAGGCGCAGGAAAATGAAAACACTACCAACGGCTATGATCAAGAGGACGTACTGATGAATATGAACGACAGTTCTGTCAACGCACGTCCACAATACAACAACTACTATAAAGGGAAGAAAGTGTTCGGGCGCGACATCTTCTCCAACAAGAACCTCTCGTTCGACCCCATCATGAATATCGCCACGCCGCAAAACTACGTGTTGGGGCCAGGTGACGCTGTGTCGGTGGATATCTACGGCGCCTCGCAGCGCTCGGTCGACTGCACGGTAAGTCCCGACGGCGACATCGTCATCGAGGGCTACGGTCCCGTTCATGTTGGTGGACTGACGGTTGCCGCAGCCAAAACCCGTCTGCGCTCTACGCTGGGCAGCCGCTACCAGTCGAGCCGCATCAAACTTTCTCTTGGACAGACGCGCACGGTATCGATTAATATCATGGGTGAGGTCAACAATCCAGGCACTTACACGATGTCAGCCTTCGCCTCGGTGTTCAACGCCCTCTATATGGCTGGCGGAACCAATGAAATAGGTACGTTGCGTAATATCAAGATTTATCGTCACGGCCGTTTAGTGAGCGTTTGCGACATCTATGACTATATCCTCAACGGTAAGATGACCGGCAACATCCGGTTGCAGGACGGCGACGTGATTATCGTCGGCCCCTACGACTGCCTTGTCGACATCGAGGGCAAGGTGAAACGCCCAATGTACTACGAGATGAAGCGCAACGAAAGCGTGGAGACCCTGTTGCGCTACGCCGGCGGCTTCACAGGCGATGCTTACAAGAAAGCCGTGCGCATTATGCGCAAGACCGGTCGTGAGTACGCAGTCTATAACGTGGAGGAGTTCGACATGAGTTCATTCCGCATCGCCGACGGCGACTCCGTGAGCGTTGACTCCATCCTACCCCGCTATCAGAACACTGTCGAGGTGAAGGGAGCCGTATTCCGTCCCGGCATGTATCAGTTGGGCGACGGCATCAACAGCGTTCGTACGCTGGTGCAGCGCGCTGAGGGCCTCACCGAAGACGCCTTCACCGCACGCGCCGTAATGCACCGCATGAAACCCGACCGCACGCTACGCGTTATCTCAGTGGACATCAAGGGCATCATGGACGGTACTGTAGCCGATATTCCATTGCAGGAAAACGATGTATTGTTCATCCCCACAAAGCAGACTGCCATGACCAAGCAGACCGTCACCATCATGGGCGAGGTGCAATATCCCGGCGTCTATCAATATGCTGACAACGAGACCCTTGAGGACCTCGTGCTGCAGGCCGGCGGACTGAACGAGACGGCATCGACGGTGAAGGTGGATGTGTCACGGCGTGTGGGCAATCCTAAAGCACTGACCACCGACAGCATCATCTCACAGAACTTCACCTTCTCGCTGAAAGACGGATTTGTCGTCGACGGCCAGCCCGGCTTCACGCTGATGCCCTTCGACGAGGTGTTCGTACGCCGCAATCCATCTTATTCCGAGCAGCAGAATATCCAAATAACAGGTGAGGTGATGTTCCCCGGCACCTACACCCTTGACCGTCGCAGTATGCGCCTGACTGACCTGCTCAAAGCAGCAGGCGGCACCACAGACCTGGCCTACATCCGCGGGGCAAGGCTTGAGCGCCGGGCCAACGAGGCCGAGCGCAGCCGCATGGAGGCCGTGATGAAGATGCAGCAGGAGGAGCTGCAACAGCAGCTGCTGCAGCTCGCCGCCAGCTCACAGGGCAGCAACATCCAGCAGATGAGCAGTGAGGCCAAGCAGCAACAGCTGCAGAAATTTCAGGTACCCGACTACTACCCCGTCGGTATAGAGCTTGACAAGGCCCTGGCCAACCCCAACAGCGACGCCAACATCGTGCTGCGCGCCGGCGACCGCCTCATCATCCCTCAGTACACTGCCACCGTCAAGATCAACGGTGCCGTGATGTACCCCAACACCGTGAGCTACATAAAGGGTAAGAGCGCAAAATACTATATCAACGCCGCCGGTGGCTTCTCACAAAACGCCCGCAAAACCAAGGCTTACGTCATCTATATGAACGGCATGGTGGCCAAAGTCAGCGACGGCGCCAAGATACATCCGGGCTGCGAGATTGTCGTGCCGTCAAAGATCAGCCGCAAGATGAGCGTTGCTGAAACCATGAGCATGGGTACCAGCATGGCATCTATCGCAGCAATGGTGGCGTCGATTGTGAATCTGACAAAGTAATAAGCCGACAACATCTGTAAAACTCACAGACATAATAACCGATAATGGAAGAAAATAATAAGAATAATAACGAAGTCATTGACCTTCGACTGCTTTTTCTGAAGTTGTGGCATAAGAAGAAGTTGTATGCCCTGGTTTTGCTCATCGCCTTCGTCGTTGGTTGCATTTATATCCTTCCCGTACCGCGGTTCTACACCACCTCTGTCAGTCTGGCCCCTGAAAACGCCGGAGACGACATATCCAATGGAACCATCAGTTCACTGGCCTCTTCGTTTGGCGTGGACTTAGGACAGGGACAGTCGACAGATGCCATCTATCCCCTGCTCTATCCCGACGTAATGTCAAGCAGCAACTTCATTGTACCTTTATTTTCCATCAAGGTAAAGACCTCTGATGGCACTATCGCCACCGATTATTACACTTATCTTTCCAAATATCAGAAGAAAAGCCCATGGTCCTATCCAGCCACATGGATGAATCGCCTGATAAGCAAGATGATGCCGAAAAAGAAACCGGGAGTGCAGATGGCTCAAGGCAAGCAACAAGGTCCCAATGCATTCTGCCTGACCGAAAAGCAGACCAACATCGTAAGCAAGATTCAGAACGACATCGTGTGTACCGTCGACCGTAAGACCAATGTTATCACCATCAGTGTCACCGATCAGGATCCATTGATTTGCGCCACCATCGCCGACTCCGTGCGTGCTCGCCTACAGTCTTTCATTACGAACTACCGCACAAGCAAGGCTAAGCAGGACGTAGCTTACTATGAGCGACTCACCAATAAGGCCAAGGCCGACTATGAACGCGTAAGGCAAACCTACAGTGCCTACTGCGACGCCAACACCGATGTTGAACTGCAAAGCATAAAATCAAAGCAGGAAGACCTTGAGAATGACATGCAGCTGAAATTCAACTCTTACACAGCTTTCAACACACAGTTGCAGGCAGCGCGTGCTAATCTGCAAAAGCGCACACCAGCTTTCACCGTCATTCAAGGCGCATCGGTGCCCATCAAGCCCGCAGGACCCAAGCGCATGATTACGATCATAGGGTTCATGTTCCTGGCTTTTGTCTTAGCTACAGTTTTTTTCCTGCGGAAAGACATGTTAGACTTGATTGCTCCCCAAAAGGATACTGAGGAGGAGAAGAAAGAAAACAACAATGAGAATAATCAAGGAAATATAGCAAACGCGCTAAATGTGGATTCAAAGAATGCCGATTGACTCCATACTGTTAAAAATAATACTTTTATTTAGGGATGCAGACTAAAATAGCAGTTGGCAAACTGTTCCTAATAAGGAAGTCGTCCTTCGACAACCTGCTGATCATCAAGAAAACCGATATAGCGTTTTTCCTTACGCTTGTCGGCTTTCTTATGGCATTCTTTGGCTCTGCAACAGTATGGTTCATGTGGCCATTAGGCAATTTTTATACCATTGCCACACTGCCGTTTTTTATATTGTCATGGGCTATTTCTGTAAACCTTAAGAATAAAATCTTTGAATGGAATAGACGACAAATAGCCACCTTAGTGTTCTTCTTGTTCCAGCTTTATGTTATTATTGTGAACGGGAAGAATATGAATGCTGTCATAATGGCATTCTTCGACACATCCGTCATCATGGTATTGATGGCATTAAACGATGAGTACCGCTATCTCCTGGGCAAGAGGTTAAGCCAAACTCTTGGTTTCATTCTGCTATTCTCTATTCCACTCTACCTGCTTTATCTAGTGGGCTTTCCATTGCCCAGTTTCACAATGGAATCAACAAATGGCATTTACGAATTGTCGAACTACTTGTTTTTCGTGGCTGATGGAAGTGGATTAGAATTAATTCCCAGATTCCGGTGTATATTCAACGAGCCAGGACACATCGGAACAGCATGCAGTTTGCTGCTGTTCACCCAGATAGGCCATTGGCGCAAGTGGTACAATATTCTGATGATTGTAGCGTTGGTAATGTCTTTTTCGCTTGCGGCTTATGTTCTGTTCGTGATGGTGATAGTAGGCAGGATGTGGATTTTCAGAAAGAAGATTGCCTTAAAACTTATTATTATCGTCGGTATGCTGGCTGCCGTTGTTGCAGGCTCTTATTTCTATAACGACGGTGACAACATGCTCAACCAGCTAATAGTAGCCAGAATGGAGGTTAACGACGACGGGGAACTGGCTGGCGATAATCGTGTTACGGAATCGTTCAAGGCTGGATATGAAGATTTTCTGAAGTCAGGAGATATACTTACCGGAAGGGATTACTCCGTCGAGAAGTATGGATTTGGTAATTCAGGATACAGAGTATTTATCTTTGACAATGGACTACTTGGAGTACTGATGTATTTACTTTTCTACCTGTCGCTTATTATCGGGGCAAGAGACAAACGAGCCGCAATAGTAATGTTGGCAGTGGCGGCGGCAGTCTTTTGGGAAAGAGCGACGGGAATGGTGTTCTACAATATTGTGCCACTTTTCATCTCTTTATATCCGTCACTTGACAAGAAAACAGAAGAGCCGATCACGCCAGAAACAGAACAGAAGAAATGACAGAAGGGAAAAGAGTCATCATCAATATCACAGCCCAGTACGCCAAGGCGATCATCAATACGGTGCTGTCACTTTATACTGTAAGGATTGTCCTGAAAATATTAGGGCAGTCTGATTACGGTATTATGTCACTTGTCGGCGGAATTATCATGCTTCTAGGCTTCATCACAAGTGCCATGTCCATAACAACCCAGCGTCACCTTTCGTACGACTATGGCAAAAGAGACCTTACAGTGGTAAGAAAGACATTCTCCAACAGCATAGTGATGCATCTTGCTATTGGTATGATAACACTCATCATACTTTTGACAATAGAACCGGTGATCGTCTCCCCTAGGCTTCTTAATATTGCGGATGGGAGATGGGAGGCAACACACATTATATATAAAATCGTTGCTGTGATTTTGCTGATCACATTCCTTACATCACCATTTAAGGCATTGCTCACAGCAAGAGAAAATATTGTCTTTGTGGCTTTCATTGAGACACTTGACGGGTTCTTGAAACTTGCAATAGTCCTCGTACTGCCTTACCTCAGTGTCGACAGACTTGTGGCATATGGTTTCATGCTTCTCGCCATCATGTTATTTGAGTTCAGTGTTTTCACGATTTATGATGCGGTGAAGTACAGCGAGTGCTCACCCAGAAACTTTTTCAAGGATACAGACAAGTCCCAACTTAAAAGGCTTAGCAGCTTTGCAGGATGGACGACCTACGGAACTGTTACGATCATCGCACGCAATCAGGGCATAGCATGGCTGCTGAACCATTTCTATGGTACAGTAGTGAATGCGGCATACGGCATTGCTAACCAGATGTTCTCTGCCATTCAGTTTATCGCGGCATCAGTTCTGAATGCCATTAATCCACAAATAATGAAGGCTGAAGGGCGAGGAGAACGTGACAATATGTGGACACTGGCAGAACTGGAGAGCAAGTCGGTGATATGCCTCATGACAATACTGTTTATCCCACTCATGGCAGAAATAAACGGACTTTTGACGTTATGGCTCGGAAAAGTTCCGCCTTACACATCGGTATTCTGTGTGGCTCTGCTTATATCGTTTCTTGCAGACCAAATAACGTCAGGACTAAACACAGCTAACCAAGCGATAGGAAACATCCGCAATTACTCGTTGCTGATGTACACTCCTAAGTTACTCCTCATTCCCATGGCTCTGCTCCTTCTATATCTGGATTACGGCCCGACAGGTGTAATGTTTCTATTTGTAGCCATCGAGCTCTTGGTTGCTCTGATACGTCTGCCTTATATGCACCATGTGTCAGGTCTTGACATGAAACATTATATAAGAACAGTGCTTGGCAGGAACTCTCTGCTCATCATCTTTATGGCTGCAGTGTCGCTAAGTCTTAAGCACACTTCCACATCTGCTTACCGTTTCTTCTATTCCATACCAATTGCCTATATCGCAGGTATTGTTTTCGCATGGGCAGTGGTACTCACCAGCAAGGAGAGAAAGAAAATAAAGACATCAATAACATCAAAATGACAGACTATATACACATCGACATAAAGGCGCCACTAAAATTTCTCTGGCGATGTGCCAACTCACTCCATTTAAGAAGCAGGCACATCCTCGCATCTCCCTTCGCCCACTGGAACGGAGCTACCTCCTTCGGTGGCAACAACGTCATTCATTCCCATGCCGTGGTAAGCGGCAGCCGCATTGGTCGCTACACCTTCGTCAACCGACACTGCTACCTGCCCGACTGCGTTATTGGCAGCTTCTGCAGCATAGCAGACCGGGTGAGGATTATCATGTACAAGCATCCTTCAAGAACCTTTGTCAGCACATCACCAGTGTTCTACAGCACCGCAAAGCAATGCGTAGAGACTTTCACCAATGAACAGCTCTACCAGGAGGAGACACGCGTAGACCAACACACCGCCATCATCGGCAACGACGTATGGATCGGTGAAGATGCACGTCTTTTAGAGGGCATCAGCATCGGCAATGGTGCCATCGTGGCTGCCGGTGCCATGGTAACAAAAGATGTACCTCAATACGCCATCGTAGGCGGTGTGCCCGCAAAGATTATCAGATACCGTTTCAGCGATGAGCAGATAGCACAACTCGAAGAACTGCAATGGTGGAACAAAGACAACAAGTGGCTGCGCAGCAATGTCAAAGCATTTGCTGACATCAACGTATTTCTTAAAACAGTATGCCACGATCAACAACAAGATAGATAATGACTAATATAACCCTCATTCCCACAGGTGGCTTATGCAACAGACTTAGAGCTATTGCATCAACATATCAGACAGCCAGAAGAAGCAACTGTGCGCTCCGCGTCGTTTGGAACAGATACGATGGTATGAATGCACGGTTCAGCGACTTGTTCAAGCCCATAGAAGATGACAATCTCATCGTTGAGGACAACAACGCATGGCTCTACAGAATAAACAGAAGAAAGGATTACTTAGTAAGATTTCCTCTCCTCAGATTGAAGTATGATGCCATATATTTTCAACCCTCAAGCTTTAATGACAGTTGTCTGGAACTGACGGAAAAAATGAAGGTAGGCAAGGACACCAATCTGCTGTCGATTTCCGGATCGCCATTGTGCAAAGACTATCCTTTGGCAGGACTGTTCATTCCCGTCGACGACATTGCAGAACGCATCCAAAAGACCACTTCTAAGTTTAGCAGTAACACTATAGGCATACACATCCGGAGAACCGATTGTGTGGAGTCAATAGACAAATCGCCTACCCAAGCTTTCATAAATAAAATTGATGAGGAAATCGCCCGCGATGACAGCAGTGTTTTCTATCTGGCCAGCGATGACAACAAGGTCAAGGAGCAACTCAAGTCTGCTTATGGGGATCGAATTATCACAACCACCAACAATACCCAAAGGGACAACATCGAAGGCATTAAGTTCGCCGTATACGACTTGTTCTGCTTAAGCAATACCAGTAAGATTATCGGCAGCTACTACTCTTCCTACACTCAGGAGGCAGCACGGCTGGGGAACATACAACTGGAATATGCAAAAAAACAAAAGTAAAGAATCCATGAGCATCGCCATCGTATCCGTGGTCTACAACCGCACCGACAGTCTGGTCCGGCAGCTGCGCTCGCTGGAGCGCGCCGTCTACCCCGAGCCCGTCACGCTTGTCATCTCCATCGACAAGAGCCAGACGACGGCTGTGGAAGACTTCGCCCACAGCTATGCGTGGCCGCACGGTGAAAAGCGTGTCATCACCCACGACCACAATCTAGGCACGCGCCGACACATGCTGTCGCTGGGCGCGCTGTTCAGCGACTTCGACGCCCTCATCGTACTCGAGGACGACATCACCGTAGCCCCTGCCTTCTACCTCTTTGCCAAAGCCTGCGTAGCCACCTACGGCGACGATCCGCTCGTGGCAGGCATCAGCCTCTACCAATTTCCCATCAACTACGAGACACGGTTGCCGTTCTCCCCCGTACACGCCTCGGCCGACGTCTATCTCATGCAGTGCGCCCAGTCGTGGGGCGAGGTGTGGACACGCAATCAGTGGGCTGGCTTCAGAAAATGGTATGATGCACAGCAAGGCAACTTTCTTCCCGACAATCGAGTCCCACAAGAGTTATTCACCTGGCCCGAGAGCTCGTGGCTCCGCTTCCACACCCGCTACTGCATCGAGCACAACCGTTTCTTTGTCTACCCCTACGCGTCGCTCTCCACCAACAACCAGGACAGCGGTGTAAACGCCAGCAACAGCACCACACTCTACCAAGCCGTCATGATGCAAGGTCACTGCGCGCCTGCCGACTTCCGTCTGCCAGCGGCAGCCGACATCACCATCCGCTACGACGCCTTCTTCGAGCCGCTGTTCCTGGCCGGCAGTCTCGGCGTCGACCCGCACGACCTCACCGTCGACCTCTACGCGCAGAAGACGACGCACCGGCGCTACCTGCTCACACTGAAGGCACTGCCCTATGGCGTTGTCTCCTCGTTTGCCCTCAGGGAGAAGCCCATGGAGATGAACGTCATCAACCATAACGACGGTGCAGATATCTTCTGCTACGACACCACACAGAAAGCCACGCCGCCAACACCCGTCGACAACGCCCTGCGCTACCAATACTTCTATGGCGAGGCCTTCTACAAACAACGAACAATGATCGGGCTGGCAGGCTGTCTCAGGCTATGGTTACAACTCATAAAAAACAAAATAAGGAGATAGGCTCCCGCCTTGTCAACCATCAGCGCACCACCTTAGGTTTACAAATTTATCCATTACACAGCAACAACATTAGGAAAACATTAATTTATGCACATCGCCGTTATTATTACTTGTCACAACCGCAAGGAGAAGACATTGCACTGTCTCACAAATCTGTTTGAAGCCAAGAAGGCTTACGGGCACAACGAGGTTAGACTCGCCGTGTTTCTGACCGACGACGGCTGCACCGACGGCACGGCGGAAGCCGTGGACCAGCTCTTCGACCGCCACGAGATACACATCATCAAAGGCGACGGCTCACTCTACTGGGCCGGCGGCATGCGCGCGGCCTGGCGTGAGGCACTCAAGGAAAAGGAGCGATGGGACTACTATCTGCTCGTCAACGACGACACCTATGCCTTCGACAACCTATTCACGGAGATGATAGAGGCCCACCGCTACTGCCTGCGCACGTTCAAGCGCCCGGGACTGTACTCCGGCGTGACCTGCGCCCAGGGACAGCCCAACGTCATCACCTATGGTGGCGACCGTGAGGACTGGCTGTGTCGCCTCCACCGCATGAAGCCCAACGGACAGCCACAGCTGGTGGACGAGGCCAATGCCAACCTGCTCATCGTGCCCGCTATAGTGGTTGACGAAATCGGCATCTTCTATGATGGCTACGTCCACGGCAGCGCCGACTACGACTATTCCCGGCTGGCAAGGAGAAATAATATTCCAGTGCTCATCACCGCACACACCTGCGGCGAATGCGAATACGACCACGACTCCATGGGGCAAGAGGCTAAAAAACTGTTCTCCATGAGTTTATCAGAGCGTAGACGCTATCTCAACGCCCCACTCCACTCCGATGCCGAATACTTGCTCTATATCCGTCGCAACATGCCGCTACGGTTACCCATCACCTTATTTTTACGCAAGACACGCTTGTATTTTCCACATATCTATTATATGTTCAACAGGTTTAGAGGAATACAATAACTCACAGCACTATGCAGAAAAAACACCAATTCTTTGAACTACTCTGCCAGATGAGTCGACATCTGCACATCTTTTCCGTGCCATCCTCTCCTGAACGCATCAATGATCCTGAGAAGGTATCAACACTCATCAGCGGCCTCCTCACAGCCGACCGTCCCGCCATGGTTGCGCGGTTAGGCAGTGGTGAACTGGAAGTCGTGACAAGCTATCTAGGACAACAACACAACAGAGGCCTTAAACATCTGCCTGCAGTACTTACCGGAAAAGCACCTCGATGGTGGTGGACTGACAAACAGGTGCAGGCACTAAATGTCAATGCCGGATTCTTCAACATCTCTGAAGAAGGGATAGCACGCTTCTCAAGACTGATGATGACAGACATGAAAGAGGTTGATATCCTAGGATCGTGGCTACCCGAAGAGAATTGGTTTGACAACTATCTGACCCATGCCACCAAAGTGAGACTGCGCTACCTAGAGCCTTTTTGGGCCAAACGACCATGGACCGTCAGCCTTAAAGGCAAGCGGGTGGTCGTGGTGCATCCGTTTGCCGAGACAATAGAGCGCCAATACGAGCGGCGCGAGGAGCTCTTTGACAACCCCGACACGCTCCCGGCCTTTGCCTCGCTGCGCACTGTGAAGGCCGTGCAGAGCATCGGCAATGAGGCCAACGGCTTTGACTCATGGTTTGATGCCCTGCATTGGATGGAGAAAGAAATGGACAAGGAGCCTTACGACGTCGCTCTCATCGGCTGCGGCGCTTACGGTTTCCCTCTTGCGGCTTATGCCAAGCGCACGGGCCACAAGGCCGTCCACCTCGGCGGCGCACTGCAACGGCTGTTCGGCATCAAGGGCAAGCGATGGTTCAGTCCAGACGGCGACGTCTATGCCGACTACCACCATCTGCTGCGTCCCTCTTGGGTAGAGCCCGCCGAGGCCGACAAGCCCAAGCAGGCTGACAAGGTGGAAGGCGGCTGCTACTGGTAAACCTTATTTACCCTTGTATTTATACACCCGCACCCAATCGACATCCATGTAGGCAGGCAACTGTGACGGATCTACTTTGCCTACCCACTTTGAACCGCCAAACTGCATGTCTAAGATAAGAATTTGCGGCAGACCATAAGGAAACTGTCCCTCAATATCCTTCTTCTTGTAGACAAGGGTCGTCTTGCCATTGACACCCATGATCACTCTATCGGGAAGGATCTCTGCCGAATAGACATTGTACTTACGATAGTCAATAGGGGCCTCCACATGATATGCATCATGAGGAAGCCCTTTCTTTATGTCGACATAATAGTTGTGGATAGTCTGATGGGCCGTCTTGTCGCGATTGATGCTCTCCATAAGATCCAGTTCTGTATAGGTCTTCGTACCCCATGTGTTCTCAGGGTCATAGTTGATCGACCATATAGCAGGCCAAGATCCCTGAACGCCCACTACTCGTGCCCGCACCTCGATCTTACCATACTTCACAACAAACTTCTTGTTGGTCCACACGCCACCACAGAGATACCGGGCCGTATCAGACGGTTCCAACCCATTGTTCCTACGGCAATAAAGGCGCAGACGTCCTTTACGCAGGTCATAAAGACTTTTGTTGGACGACATCCACCAGAACGGTTGCCAAGGCTTACGGGGAATAATGCTCCATTTGGTAGTGTCGAGCTTAGTGCCATTAAAGTCTTCCTGCCACACCAATGTGTATAGTGAACTGTTATTCACGTCACTGACACGCAGAAACCGACGAAGACTAATCTCCGAATGAGCCCACACGAAGGCACCAACAAACAAAGCACCAACGACGATGATACCGATAAAGAACTTACGTTGCTTCATAATCCCTTGTTTTATGATATAACGCGAAAGCAAGCGATTTATGACATATAAACGATGGTCTTAAAAATTATTTTATGTAAAAAAGCAATAATAAAATCCATATCGTGTTTAATAATAGATGAAGTATTTGGTTTCTGTCATTATCCCGACCTATAAGCCAGGCGAATACTTGATGAACTGTCTCGATTCTCTGTGCAGGCAAGATGTGGAAGCATCTGTTTATGAGATTATTGTGGTTCTCAATGGCCCCCTTGAGGGCTATCGCGAGTCCATTGAAGCATACCGCCGTGAGCACGACCACTATCACATTGATCTGCTCACCACAGATATGAAAGGAGTGAGCAACGCCCGAAACTTAGGCATCGACCATGCGCAAGGCGAATACCTCATATTCATCGATGACGATGACTGGGTGAGTCCTGACTACCTTAGTCAACTGTTACAACGTGCCGCCAACGGTAGAATTGTCTGCAGCAACGTACGACAAATCGATGAGGTCACAGGAGAGGAGATGAACAATTACATTGCTGAGGCCTATCGTCGCCACCCCAAAGAGGCTGACGCATCATTGTTTGAGTGCCGCAGTTTCCTGTCCTCTGCCTGCTGCAAAATCATTCCAAGGACTGCCATTGGCCCAACATGCTTCGATCCTCACTTCGCCTTAGGCGAGGACTCACTATTCATGTTCACCATCTCTAATCGCATTCACCAAATCGCCTTCGCCCCTTCAACCTGCCTCTACTTCGTCAGGGCACGCCGCGGATCAGCGTCACGGTCTGCCATCGGCTTCGGCACCAAGCTGAGCAACCTCGCACGACTCTGCGCCGCCTACACCCGTGTGTGGATGGCCCATCCTTTCAACTACAGCTTTCCACTATATCTCTCACGAATAGTGGCCACACTTCTCAAGCTGTTCCGACGCAGTTATTAAATCACAATCAAGTAGCAAACCTATGGCATCAGACTCACCACTTGTCTCTATCATCATGCCTGCCCACAACAGTGAGCAGTTCATTGGTATGGCCATCGACTCGGTGCGCGCCCAAACGTATCAGAATTGGGAGCTCATCGTCATCAATGACCAATCAACTGACCGTACATGCGAGATTGTGAAAAGCTATGAGCAACACGACAAGCGTATCAGCCTGCACGATACCGACTACCACAACGGCATGCCATCTGCGCCACGCAACACTGGCGTCGACCTTGCAAAGGGACGTTTCATCTCTTTTCTTGATAGCGATGACCTTTGGACAAACACGAAATTGGAGGAACAAGTGCCGCTTTTCGCAAACGAGAATGTCGTTGTGGTATACTCCAACTATGAAAAGATTGACGAAGATGGGAAAAGAAGCAACCGCATAGTCAGAGCGCCAAGAAGGCTTAACTATGCCGTGTTATTGCATGGCAATGCCATTGGCAATCTTACAGGCATATATGACACCCAAAAAGTAGGGAAAATAAAAGTCAAGGACATCCACCATGAAGATTTCGCCATGTGGTTGGAAATATTAAGCAAAGGTGGAATAGGTTTAAATACAAATAGCACGACGGCATACTATCGGCTTTCAAAGTCAGGAATATCACGCAATAAAATAAGACTGCTGTCATGGCAATGGCAGATTTACCGTAACGTTGTACATTTATCCATAGCTCAATCCATAAAATACTATCTCTTTTATGCTTATTATGGCTTCAAGAAGTACATTCGCTGATGCTCATTAGATAACATATAAAAAAAGACCCAACTTTACACAACAATTATTAAAGACAAACGTTGAATAAAAGAAACAATACAAAGAAAATTCGATGCCTACAAATATAAACTTACAGCAAATCGAGATGAAAGAATCTGAAGGCAACCATATTACTGAAGAGTCATCCCGTAATATCAATGCCGGATATGCTTGTAAAAGCAAGTATATTATAGACCGCAGCATAAAACGTGCTTTTGATTTTTTAGGAGCAGCCTTTTGCCTCATTATATTTTCCCCTTTGTTCCTTATCTGTTATATCCTCATCAAGAAAGAAGACGGAGGTGCGGCTATATTCTCTCAGGAGCGTATAGGACTTTATGGCAAGACTTTCAACATTTATAAGTTCCGCAGTATGAAAGAAAATGCCGAGGAAAATGGACCACAATTGTTTGAGAAAGACGGTGACCCGCGCCTCACCCACATCGGTGCTTTCCTGCGCAACCATCATCTCGACGAACTGCCACAGCTGTGGAACGTGTTGAAGGGCGACATGTCGTTCGTCGGCCCCCGCCCCGAGCGCAAGTTCTACATCGACCAAATCATGGAGCACGACCCACGGTATGCCGAGCTGTACCAGATTCGGCCGGGAGTGACGTCGTACGCAACGCTCTACAACGGTTACACCGATACCATGGAGAAGATGCTAAGGCGACTTGACCTCGACCTCTACTACCTGAAGCACCGGTCGCTGTGGATGGACTTCGGCATTCTGTTCAAGACTTTCGTCAACATCATCTTCGGAAAGATCTTTTAGGATTTTCCCACCTGTCAAGCTCCTTTAGTACCCACTCGCTATGCGATAGCTATGGTATCGCAATGCCTGATCTGATGCTATAATATTATTAAAAATGGCCTATTCTCTTTGAACTTATTGGAATATTGTTTAAATTTGCACATGAGGGCCGAAGGCCATCAGGTAAGGATGTCATCGCCCGATAACCTAAACACAAAGAAATGAAGTTTTCCGTAACGATAGGCTTACGCCATCTCGCTCTTACCGCTCTCCTCTTACCGGTGATGAGCCTTTTCTGTTTAAGCGCTGGCGCCTCTCCGCATCAGCTGGCAGGCGCGAGAGCTGACGGGGTCGTGGCTGGCGCGAGAGCTGATGGGGTCGTGAATGGCGACGCACGCACCGATGTCTATTTGCCCCAACTTCAAGGCCGTCGGGTGTTGCTTTTCTCCAATAAGACCGGAGAGGTGAATGGCACCCACGTGCTTGACATCATGCTGCGCCACGGCGTCAACGTGGTGGGCATTCTTTCGCCCGAACACGGTTTCCGCGGCACTGCCGACGCCGGCGAACAGGTGGCCAGCAGCATTGATGCCGCCACAGGAGTGCCCATCTACTCGCTTTACGGCGCTGCGCATGGGCGCCCGGCCGACAGTCTCGTGGCCAAGGCCGACATCGTGGTAACCGATATTCAGGATGTGGGCTTGCGCTTCTACACCTATTATATTACGATGTTTCACATCATGGAGGCCTGCGCCGACAACGACAAAGAGATGATGGTGCTCGACCGCGGCAATCCCAATGGATTCTACGTGGATGGCCCTCTGCTTCAAGACAGATACCGGTCGGGCGTGGGCGCACTGCCCATTCCTGTGGTGCACGGTATGACGCTTGGTGAACTGGCGCGTATGATCAATGGCGAGCACTGGTTGCCTTCGGACAAGCAATGCCGCCTCACGGTGGTGCCATGCCTGAACTACACCCATGCCACCCGCTATCAGGTTACGGTGGCACCGTCGCCCAACCTACCCAACATGAAGTCGATTTACCTATATCCTTCGATTTGTCTGTTCGAAGGCACCGTAGTCAGTTTGGGGCGCGGCACCGACAAGCCCTTCCAAATCTACGGCCATCCAGAAATGAAAGACCATCGCTATACCTTCACTCCACGAAGCGTGCCGGGGGCAAAGAATCCGCCATTGCTCAATCAGCAATGCTTCGGCGTAGACCTCAGTCAGTTGCCCGACTCGGCTATCTGGGCCGGGAAGATTAACCTGAGCTACGTGATTGACGCCTACCGCAGTCTGAACATGGGCGACAAGTTCTTCACACCCTTCTTTGAGAAGCTCATCGGCGTCGACTTTGTGCGGCAGATGATTGAGCAAGGCTGCAGCGCCGACGAGATTGCGGCCCGATGGCAACACGACGTAGCGCAATTCAAGCAACAACGCAAACCTTATTTACTATATCCCGACGAACCATGACTCCAACGCTTATTCTACTCACTATCGCGGCCTACTTCGTGGCCCTCTTCGTCATTTCTTATCTTGCGGGCCACAAGGCCGACAATGCAGGTTTCTTCATCGGCAACCGCCAGTCGCACTGGTACATGGTGGCCTTCGCCATGATTGGCGCCAGCCTGTCGGGCGTCACCTTTGTCTCGGTGCCGGGCATGGTGGCCACAAGTGGCATGGGCTACTTGCAAATGTTTATGGGCTTCATCGTGGGGCAGTTGGTTATCGCCTTCGTCCTCACGCCCCTCTACTACCGCATGCAACTCACCTCCATCTACGAATACCTCAGCAACCGGTTCGGCCGACAGAGCTACCACACCGGCGCGTGGTTCTTCTTCATCTCGAAGATGACGGGAGCGGCCGTACGCCTCATGCTCGTGTGCATCACCCTGCAGACGCTCGTGTGCGACCCGCTGCATGTTCCTTTCTGGATTAATGTGGCGGTTTCCTCCTTCCTGGTCTGGCTCTACACCTTCCGCGGTGGCGTCAAGTCGCTCATCTGGACCGACACCTTCAAGACCCTCTGCCTCATCGTGGCCGTAGTGCTCTGCATCTACTTCATCGCCCGCGACATGCACTACAGCCTCGGCTCACTGGTCAGCGCCATCGGCGGAAGCAAGTATGCCCGCGTGTTCTTCTTCGACGACGTCAACGACAAGCAGTATTTCTGGAAGCAGTTCCTCGCCGGCGTGTTTACGATGATTGCCACCAACGGCCTCGACCAAGACATGATGCAGCGCAACCTGAGTTGCCGCAACACCCGCGATGCGCAGAAGAATATGGTTATCAGCATTCTCTGCCAGTTTGTTGTCGTGGCGGGCTTCCTCTGCCTCGGCATCCTGCTTTATATTTTCGCCGGCAGTCATGGCATCACCGCCACCGGCGACAAGCTCTTCCCCGTCATCGCCACCGGCCCGTGGTTGCCCGTCATTGTGGGCGTATTGTTCATCGTGGGCTTCGTGGCCGCGGCTTATAATGCCGCAGGATCGGCGCTCACCGCTCTCACCACCTCGTTCACCGTGGATATTCTTGGCGCCGGCCATAAGGCGGAAGACCAACTCAAACGCACCCGCGAGTCGGTTCATGTGGGCATGGCCGTATTGTTAGGTATCACAATGCTCATTATCTATGCGCTCAACAATACAAGCGTCATCGATGCCGTCTACACGTTGGTGAGCTTCACCTATGGTCCGTTGTTGGGCATGTTTGCCTTCGGCATCCTCACCCACCGGCAGACGCGCGACCGGGCGGTGCCCATCATCGCCATTCTCTCGCCGCTCATCTGCCTTGTGCTCTATCTCAACTCAGAGCGGTGGTTTGGCGGCTATCATTTCAGTTATGAGATACTCATTCTCAACGCTTTGCTCACCTTTGCCGGAATGTGGCTGCTGTCGCGTCCACAAAAGGCAACCGACCTAAACAACGACACCAATTCAAACACAAAAGCATGAAAGCAGTCATTCGTTTCCTTTTGCTCACCGCATTGTCGGTACTGCCGCTGTTCGGCGAAGCCCAATCCCTGCCCCGCGTTTCTCCTGAATCAGTAGGACTTGATGCCACACGACTGACCAACGCCGACACCGCCATACAAGCCGAGATTGCCAAGGGTCGCATTCCCGGCGCCGTGCTCGCCGTAGTGCGCAATGGCCAGATGGCCTATCTCAAGGCTTACGGGCTCCGTGCGGTCTATCCGAAACCATTGCCGATGACCGTGAACACGGTGTTCGACCTTGCCTCATGCAGTAAGTCGCTGTCGACAGCCATCTGCGTCATGCAACTCATCGAGGCGGGCAAGGTGCGGCTCAACGACCCCGTAAGGCTGTTCATACCGCAGTTCAAGAGTTGGCGCAGCGGAGCCGATACCACCACCATACGCATCATCCACCTGCTCACCCATACGTCGGGGCTGCCACCCTACGCCCCTGTTGAGCAAATCCGCAAACGGTGCGGATCACCCTGCCCCGACAGTCTGATGGCCTACATCGCAACCTGCCGCCGCGACTTCGCACCCGAGTCGAAGTTCCAATACAGTTGTCTGAACTTCGTCACCCTGCAGCATATTGTAGAAACGGTGACCCACCAGTCGCTACGCGACTACGCTGCCAGCCACATTTTCCAGCCGTTAGGCATGGCACATACCGACTATTTGCCATGTCGTGCCGATGCCCGTGGGCGCTGGATCAATACCGACTCGCCCCGGTGGGTGAAGGCGGGAGAACGGCCCGGCGACACCCCTATTGCACCGACCGAGCGGCAGAAAGACGGTTCGGTGCTATTGGGGCAGGTGCATGATCCGCTGGCGCGCGTACTCAATGGCGGCATCTCGGGCAATGCCGGACTGTTTTCTTCAGCCGACGACATTGCCGTGCTCTGCGCCTGCCTGCTCCATGACGGTTCCTGGAACGGGCACCGCATCCTCGCCCCGCTCACCGTGAAGACCATGCGCACGGTGCCGCCTTCGCTGGCCGCCTTCGGTCGGGCATTGGGGTGGGATGTCTGCTCTCCCTATGCCTCCAACAAAGGCGACCTGCTCAGCAACGCTACCTTCTCGCATACCGGCTACACGGGTACCTCAGTGGTCATCGACCCCGACAACGATTTAGCCATCATTCTGCTTATCAATGCGGTGCATCCGGATGATAAGTACAGCGTGGTGCGCCTGCGGTCGCTTGTGGCCAATGCGGTAGCGGGAGCCATTAATGAGCCTTCCGGTTCATCTACCAGTGGTACTACTCTTACCGCCGCCACGCCTCCATCCTTCCCGTTGGCTTCTGGATCATCAGTCTGGTGGGGTCGGGCATCATCGTGGCCTACGCCTGCGTCCGCCTCGACCCGGTGCTCATCATCGGGCAGTCGGTGGGCTTCATCACCTACTCCCGCAACATCGTGTTGTGCATCAAGAACCGGCGGTAGCGATGCAATCATCGGCCTGCGCCTATCCGGTGCGACCCTGAATACACAAAAAACTGAAAAGCCCGCCTTTTTCTTTGGAAAGAAGCGGGGAAAACATTATATTTGCAGGGAAAATCAAAGATTAAGCACTATGGATCAGATGAGGAAATACCCGATAGGCATACAGACTTTCTCAGAAATAATCAGGGAAGGCTACCTTTACGTGGATAAAACTGACCTTGTATGGGAGATGGCTCACTATGCTAAGTTTAACTTCCTGAGTCGCCCTCGCCGCTTCGGAAAGTCGCTGCTCACCACGACGTTGGAGTCCTACTTCCGTGGCGACAAGGACCTTTTCGAGGGTTTGAAGATTATGCAGCTCGAGAAAGAGTGGGCGCGCTATCCCGTAATTCACCTCGATCTCAGTGTGGCCAAAGGTCAAGACAATGTAGAAGAGCTGCGTGATAGGCTAATATGGATTATGAAGCCTTTGGCGGAGATTTATGGCCGCGAAGATGATGAGACTACGCCGGGAATGTTGCTCTCCGGTCTTATCCATAGGGCATATAAACAAACAGGCAAACAGGTGGCGGTCATCATTGATGAATATGATGCGCCGCTGCTTGACGTGCTTCATGACCAAGCCACCCTCGATGCCATGCGCAAGGTGATGCAGGAGTTCTATGTGCCGCTTAAAGCCAACGAGGCCTACATCAAGTTCTGCTTCATCACCGGCATCACGAAGTTCTCGCAACTGAGCATCTTCTCCACCATCAACAATCTGAAGAATATCTCGCTGAATCCCCGCTTTGCCACCATCTGCGGCTTTACCGAGCACGAAGTGCAGACCGTCTTCAAAGAAGATATCGAAGCAATGGCCAAGACCTTCAAGCTGACTCCCGAGGAGATGTATAAACAAATAAAGTTTAACTACGACGGCTATTGCTTCGCCGGCGGCGCTGAGTCTGTCTTCAATCCGTTCAGTCTGCTCAATGCCCTATGCGACCAAATGTTGGAAAGCTATTGGTTTGCCTCCGGCACGCCGACCTTCCTCATCAAGCAAATGCAACACTTCCATACCGACATTACGTCGCTCGACTCACTCGAAGTGCCTGCGTCGGCATTCGACCAGCCCACGGAGAATATGAAGAATGCCTTGCCCCTGCTCTATCAGAGCGGGTATCTTACCATCAAGGACTACAAACCAGTGGGCAGACTCTATCTGCTTTCCATTCCCAACCAAGAGGTGCGTGTAGGCTATGTCAACGGACTGTTGCCTACTTACACCGGTCTGGACGATGCCGATGTGCAGGTAGGCTTCGCTTATAAATTCTGGGAAGCACTCAGGCAGAATGACATCGACCTCGCCATGCGCCACATGCAATCCTTCCTCGCCGGTGTTCCCTACGTTGAAGGCTTCAAGCAGAAGCTCGCCGAGGCCGCAACAAAGGAGGGCTTCTACGAGTATACTTTCTACCTCATCTTCTCGATGCTCAACGTCTATGTGCGCACGCAGGTGAAGGTGGCAGGCGGCCGCATCGATATGGTTATCCTCATGCCTGATACCATCTACGTGATGGAGCTGAAGGTAGGCGACACTGCCCACCACGCCCTCGAGCAAATCAATGAACGTGGTTATGCGAAACCATTCCTCACCGATGGTCGCCACGTGGTGAAGGTCGGCGTGCGCTTTGACATCGATAAGTTTACCGTGGGCGAGTGGGAAGTGGAGAAGCATAAGACATTATCCATTCGTTAGGTTCACCGCTGCCTGACCATAGCCTTCCATCCGAGCGTCATCAATAAGGCAAGTGCGGTGAGGGCCTCAGACAAAGGTACGGCAAACTGAACAATAATGCAAAATATGACACAAGATGAACGATGGCTGCACATGTGGCAGCAATATATGGACTTCCTGCATGAGAACAAGCGCAGACCGTCAAAGTACAAGCCTGAGGAACGCGACCTCGTGAACTGGGCCAAGCATAATCGCAAGCTCATCAATCAGGGTAAGTTCCAGCCCAGCCGCATGGATAAGTTTGATGAGCTGAAGCGGGAAGCCGAGAAATATCAAAGGGTCAACCAACATCAATACGTTCACAATCCTGCCGATGATGAAGCGCCCACGCTCGATCTCTGAAGCGTAAAGAGGGTTAATTTTCACCAACTAAACTTAAACCTTCAAACCTTCAATAAACTTCATGCCGCCCAAACCATCAAATCGCATGAAGGTACATGGCGCGTGGCCTACACCTTCGCCGGCATCCGCGACTGGCTCTTTGAGCAAAGGAAGGAAGAATAGCCCTCCCACAACAAAAATAATTCCGCTATTGTCGCTTTATTGTCTAAAAATATGTAGATTTGCAAACGAATACAACGTTTGACTTTACATATGACAATAAGAAAGCAACCAAATCACCCTCTTGCAACCATGCGGTTCAGCCTCAGCCTGACCTTCGCAGCCCTGATGACAGTCGTCGCGGCGCCCAAGGCCTTTGGGGCTGACACGCTCAAGGTGAGCCAGTTCCGCTACACCGGTCCTTACCTGCTACGTCAACCCGTGATGGTCGACACCATCGGCATCGACCGTCAGCCTTACAAATCCGACGACTTACTCGACACTCCCGTCAGCCTGCTCAATGCGGGCAAGGGTGAGGCCTACACCAGCGCATTGGCTCCGCAATGCAAGGACGGCAACGCACTGCACCTGCTGCAGTTCACCATCGCTAACAGCCGTTACACCAAGGCCACGGTGAACGTGGAGAAGCTCAAGCACTACCAGCTCTATATCGACGGACAAAAAAGCGGCGGACAGCTCACCCTCGAGCCGGCCACCCATGAGGTGGTCATCAAATACCTGTCGAAGCCCGACGACCACGACTCGCTGCTGGTCAGCGTGAGCTGCGACCGCGACTCGGTCCTCACACTTGGCAACGGCAGCCGAAGGGAGCTGACGCTCAAGGACTTCCTCAACGGAAAGCATTTCAGCGGCACCACGCTGAGCAGCGATGGCCGTTATGCCCTCGTTCCCTCTTACGAGACCACCGGACCGAAGCAGACCACATGGCACTACGATGTCTATGACCTGCGGCAGCGCACCATCGCGCGCTCCTATACGCAGCCACAGCGCTGGATGCCCGGTCAAGACGCGCTGCTCTCCACGCGCACGGGCGTCAACGGCCGACAACTCGTCAAGACCGACATCGCCACGGGTGCCGAGACCGTTTTGGCTGACGGACTGCCCGACGGCAACTGGACGATGGCGCCCAACGGCAAGTTTCTCATCCTGCAGCAGACCGTGCAGGGTGCCAGCGACGACCGCGACGTGCATCAGATCATCCAGCCCGACGACCGGCAGCCAGGATGGCGGTCACGCTCGTCGCTCGCCATCTACGACCTCGCATCGGGAACGGTGCAGCCGCTTACCTTCGGTTACCACAACATGAGTCTGATGGATATCTCGAAAGACAGCCGCTATATATTATATTTGGTGTCGCGCGCACGGTTGACGAAGCGCCCCACTACCCTATCATCGATTTATCGCCTCGACCTCAATACGATGCAGGCCGAGTGCTTGGTCGACTCCGACGGCTTCATCGCCGACGCCTGCTTCTCACCCGACGCCAAGACGATTGCCGTGAAGGGATCACCGGAGTGCCTCGGCGGCATCGGCATGAACCTGCCCGAAGGACGCACGCCGAGCATGTTCGACTATCAGCTCTACACCATCGACTGTCAGACGCGCAAGGCCACGGCGCTCACCCGCGACTTCAATCCGAGCATTGAGACCGTGCAGTGGAGTCCATACGACGGCAACATCTATTTCAACGCCCTCGACCGCGACCTGCGCAGTCTCTTCCGCCTCAACCCGAAGACGGGGAAGATTACGCGCATCAACGTGCCGGAGGACTACGTGGGCGGCGTGGGACTGGCCGACCGCGCCCCAGTGCTCTGCTGCAACGGGCAGAGTGCGACCAACATCGACCGGCTCTATCAGGTCAATACCGCCAACGGCAAGGTCACGCTCTTGGAGGACCTGCAGAAGAGGTTGGCCAACGTTGACATTGCCAGCTGCCAGGAGTGGACCTTCCTCTCCTCACGCGGCGACAGCGTCAATGGCCGCTATTATCTCCCGCCTCATTTCGATGCAACGAAGAAGTACCCGATGATCGTATATTACTACGGCGGTTGCTCGCCCTCGAGCCGATACTTTGGCGGCAACTATCCCTTCCCGCTTTATGCCGCCATGGGCTATGTGGTGTATGTGCTCAACCCCAGCGGCGCCGCTGGCTTCGGACAGGAATGGGCCTCACGCCATGTCGATACCGCCGGTGAGGGTGTGGCGCAGGACATCATCGAAGGCACCAAGCAGTTCTGCGCTGAGCATCCGTTTGTCGATGCCAAGCACATCGGTTGCCTCGGCGCCTCCTACGGCGGGTTCATGACGCAGTATCTGCAGACGCAGACCAATCTCTTTGCCGCCGCCGTCTCGCATGCGGGCATCAGCGACCACACCCATTACTGGAGTGAGGGCTATTGGGGCTACTCCTACAGCGAGACGAGCATGGCCAACCGCTACCCCTGGAGCGACCGAGAGCTTTATGTCGGCCACAGCCCGCTCTACAATGCCGACAAAATCCACACGCCACTGCTGCTCCTTCATGGTACCGCCGACACCAATGTGCCCATCGGCAACAGCATCGGCCTCTACACCGCACTCAAGCTCCTTGGACGGCCGGTGGCTCTTGTCGAAGTGGAAGGCGAGAACCACTGGATACAGGATTACAACAAGCGCATCAAATGGCAGAACACCATCTTCGCTTGGTTTGCCAAATGGCTGCAGGGCGATGACAGCTGGTGGAAAGCCATGTATGATAAGGTGCCGGAGTAGGTTAAAAGCCGACAAGTCTGCGAGATGTCGAAGGCCAACAAGGCCCAGGTGGAGCAGATTCTGAAGATTGCCGCCGACGATCCCGGACACTGGCGCGACGCGTTGAGCTCATCCACTACCTCAAGGAGCAGAGCATTGCCTTCGAATACCACCGCTACGGCAGTGGCCAGGACAAGGCGCCGAAGATTGAGGAGGAATATGGCATTGCTTGATTAGTTTTTAGGACAATTAATAGTAATGGGGCATTACCGCGACGTGAGTCGCATGGTAATGCCCCAATTCTTTGTCCACGCAGATTTTTCTCAATACCAAGGCCTGCTCAAAGCCAAAGGATGGTGAGAAAAATCTGCGAGATCAAGGCGCAGCGGATAAAGTCCGTGGAGGTATGCAACCTTGGTAGTAGTGTAGTGGCCGGCCTGGTGCCGGCCACCAACCCTTGGTATGGCATTTTTCCCACACATCAGCGCGATTAGCGTAAGCGCAGTAAGTTTCTCACGCGGATAACGCGGATTTCATTGATGGCATCCTATGCGCTGTCAGCGAGATCTGCGTGAGCTAAAAAAGGCGGATGCGCTTACGCTGATCTCGCAGATGGAGACACGCCCGCAACACCGGCGGCTGGTGGCCGGCACCAGGCCGGCCACTACACTGTCACCGGTGGCGTACATCACCACGGACTTTATCGGCTGCGCCGAGATCAAGGGTGGGCAGGTAATCTGCGAAATCTGCGGAATCTGCGTGAAGCCAAGACGGAGGGCAGAAAATGCTCATGCAGATTCCACAGATGGCGGCCAGCATTATTTGCCGAATTCGAACTGCTCGCACTTCAGACCGCTCTCGGTGTAGGCCTCGATGGCCGGCACCAGACGGGTGAAATGCGGCGAGTTGGAGTGCTTGTCGAGCACAGCCTGGTTTTGCCAGGTCTCACAGAACATCATCACCTTCGGATTGGTGCCGCTGCGGAAGATGTCGTAAGCCACGTTACCCTCGTCCTTGCGCGAATAGTCAATCAACTCCTTTGCCAATGCCAGCACCTTGTCGGCATCAGCTGTTTCTTTCAGCGTGAAGAATGCATTTAATCTAATCATAGTTGTACGGTTTATTTGTTTTAGATGGATGTAACCCGGGCGCGAAGCCCCATTACAACTGCAAATATAGCTAATCTCAACGAGAATACAGAGCCTGCCGTATTAAAAAAACATTAACAGGCTCCGCATTATCCCTTACTCCGCCACAAGTTCCAACACGTGGCTGGTGCCCTGTATCGCGGTGAGCACCGGCAAGCCGACCTTCATCAGGTAGTCGCCGGAATACTGCTGACCGTCGCAACTGAGGTCCGACCGCTTGCCAGGCATGAGGTTGATTTCCCTCACCGAGTAGCGGCGGGCAGCGTCGAGGCCCTGCAGACGCACGTTGCGCAGCGGCTCGTGGAAGCGCGGATGGAGGTCGTAAGCAAACACGACGGCATGGCCCTTCGACTGACTGACGTAGTTGACGGCGGCATGATTGGTCTCATAAGGCGAGACGAGGCGGTACTGCTCACCGTCGAGGATGACGTCGCTCAGACGGCGCCAGTTGGCTACAGCCTGCTGCGCATACTGGTAATCGCTTTTCGACATTGACTTCAGGTCGATGTCGAAGCCGAGCTTACACATCGAGGCCACGTCGGTGCGGAACTTCACCGAAGCCTGCCTGTTCCAGTTGGTTACGTGAGCGGCAATAGCCTTGGCGGGGAAGAACTTCGACATCGACCACTGGATGTAAAGACGCTCGAAGGGGTCGGTATCGTCGGAAGCCCACAGTTCGCCGAAATAGCGCAGCGCCTCGTAGTCGCAGCGGGCGCCACCACCCGAGCAGAGCATCATCTCAAGCTTCGGATACTTGGCGTGGATGCGGTCGAGCACCTCGTAGAGTCCGCGCACGTAGTCGATATAGAGGTTGCCCTGATTGGCTTTCTCATAGGGTGAGTAGACGTTGGTGATGGGCGAGTTGCAGTCCCACTTGAAGTAGACGATGTTGGGGTTCTCGGTCATCAGCCGGTCGACGATGCCGAAGACATACTGCTGCACCTCGGGGTTGGAGAGGTCGAGCACGAGCTGGTTGCGATAATAATACGTCTTGCGGTTGGGCTGTTCGATGACCCAGTCGCGGTGCTTCTCGTAGAGCTCGCTTTTGGGGTTGACCATCTCGGGCTCAATCCACAAGCCGAACTTCACGCCGGCTTCCTGCGCAGCTTTGGTCAATGCGGGGATGCCGCCGGGTAGTTTGGTATGGGTCGGCTCCCAGTCACCAAGTCCGGCGTGGTCGTCTTTGCGCGGATATTTGTTGCCAAACCAACCGTCGTCGAGCAGGAACATATCCACGCCAAGGTCCTTAGCGTCTTTCATCAGTTGGGCGAGCGACTCCTGATTGAAGTTGAAGCCGGTGTTCTCCCAGTTGTTGAGCAGTGTCATGCGCGGGCCTTCGCCATTCCAGAGCTGATAGCGGCGCGCCCAGTCGTGCAGGTTGCGCGAGGCCTGCGAGGTACCGTTGTCGCTGAGGGTGAAGATGAAGGCGGGCGTGGAGAACGTCTCACCGGCCTTCAAGACATAGTCGGAGGCGTAGGGATTGATGCCGGGGATGATGCGCAGACAACCCACATTGTCCACCTCGAACGTACAGCTGAAGTTACCCGTCCAGCCGATGGTACCGAGCATCACGCGGCCCTCATGCTCGCGGGCGGGACCGTCGATGCCGAGCTCAAAGAACGGCTCACTCTGCTCGGCGGCGCGTGTGCCGAGCTTGGTGTCGATAATCTTCTTGCCGAACTGCAGCTGTTGCATGCAAGGCTGCCCCTCGCGCGCCCAGTCGCTGGCGTAGTTGGTCAGGAAATATTTGTCGGCGTTGATATAGAACATGCCGCTGGCGTAGCGCCACAGCGTCACGGGTTTCTTCTCCTTATGGCTGATCTCGCTCCAGGTCTTGATGACGTTCTCCTTGGCGTAAGCCACATAGTGCAGCACCACCTCGTCGGCGTATTTGTCGTCGGCAAGCCGGATGACGGTCTCGGTGCCGCCGTTGACCGCCTTCTGTTCGCTGCTTTTATAATACAAATAAGTAGAGAGGTTACCGTCGGCATGGGTGATGGCCAGCGCGGGCTCAAACGAGTCCTCACCGCCGGAACTGGGATAGGCCTCGCGGCCGCGGATGCCGTAGGCGCCGTCGGAACCCGCCTTAATCCGCCAGTCGAAATGACTGAAGTCGGCCTCAGCGGCGGCGTCGAGTTTGTCGCCGAAGTAGACTTGATACAGGCGACCGTTGTCGCCCACCTGCAACACGAGGTCGATGTTGTCGGTACTGATGCGGATGTGCTGTTTGTCAGCCGCCTGCATGTTCAATGTCAGGATGAGCAGGGTGAGCAGTAAAGAGAGTTTTTTCATGATGATTGTATTTGGTAATCAACAGTGCAAATATAATCATTTTTCTGTAAAACCGCAATGAACGGTAAAGGGAATATTTCATATTGAGCTATGGGAGGTGCCATCAGCCGGAATGAAACATTCGTAAAAAACCTTACAAAATGGCATCATCGTTTTTGCTCCTTCCAGCGATGGAAAAACGGGGAAAAAGCGATCGATAAACGGGAAAACGGCGTTCAAAGTGGCGTTTTTGCCGCATCAAATCGCGATAGGTATCAAATCGCACCGCGATAGCTATGGTATCGCACTGCGATAGCTATGGTATCGAGACGCGATAGCTATGCTTTCGCACTGCGATAACTATGCTTTCGCGATGCGATAAGTATGGTATCGCGACGCGGTTGCCGTCTGAAGCGACCGCGGTTTTGGCCTTCTCGCGCACAAATCACTGATTGATAGCGATTTATAAAAACCGACTTGAAATCGCCCAGAATCGCGTATTTCGGAGCGAAGGAGGGGTTGGTGGGTTTCGAGGCCCTTCTCGTGGCCCTCAAAACACCAAAAAACTTTACAGTATAGTGGCCGAAACGAGGCCGGTCACTACACTGTATGAGGGGGCTGCGGAGGCGGCAGCGCCCTACTCCACCACCTTTCCGTCGAACAGATTGATGATGCGATGGGCCTGTTCGGCGTCGTGCGGGTTGTGGGTCACCATGACGATGGTGGTGCCGTCCTGATTGAGTTCGGTGAGCAGGCGCATCACCTCGGCGCCGTTCTTCGAGTCGAGGTTACCCGTGGGCTCATCGGCGAGGATGAGCTTCGGACCGAAGACCACGGCGCGGGCAATGGCCACTCGCTGCTGCTGACCGCCGGAGAGCTGGTGGGGAAAGTGTTTGGCACGGTGGCTGATGGCCATGCGCTTCATCACCTCCTGCACCTTCTGCTTGCGCTCGGCCTTCGGCATGTCGAGATAGGTGAGCGGCAGTTCGATGTTCTCCTCGACGTTGAGCTCGTCGATGAGGTTGAAACTCTGGAAGACGAAGCCTATCTGGCCCTTGCGGATGGCTGTGCGCTCCTTCTCCTTCAGTTGCGACACCTCTTTGTCGCCGAGCCAGTACTGGCCCTCGGTGGGGTTGTCGAGGAGGCCAAGGATATTGAGCAGCGTCGATTTGCCGCAGCCCGATGGGCCCATGATGGCGACGAACTCGCCGTCCTTTACTTCAAACGATACTTTGTCGAGCGCGATGGTCTCGACTTCTTCCGTGCGGAAGGTCTTGCTTAAATCTTGTACTTTTATCATAGCTTTGACGTTTATTGTTGTTATTGGGACCGCTGCAAAGCAGCGGCTTATTGAACCAAACGGGAGAAGGCCAGCTCCTGCCTCTCGGGTTGGCCCTTTCCCCTCCCTTTTAGGGAGGGCCAGGGAGGGTCGTTACTCATCCTTAAGATAGAGCACCGGGTTGCCGTTGATGACCTTGCGGGCGGCCAGCAGCAGGATGGCGACGACGGCAATCAGGATGCCGAGGCCGACGGCGAGGAACAGCAGCGGGTTGAGCGTGATGCGGTAGTCAAAGAGCTGGAGCCACTGTGCGGCGATGATCCAGGCGGCCACAAGTCCCACGATGACGGCCGGCACCGAGAGCTTCAGCACGTCGGCGACGAGCATACGGCCGATGTCGCGGCCCGTGGCACCGTTGACCTTACGGATGGCAATCTCCTTGCGGCGGCGGCTCACCTCGTCGGTGGTGTAGCCGATGAGACCCATCAGGGCGATGATGAGCGCCGTGATACCGGTGACGAGCGTGCCCTCACGGAACGACTTGGCGTATTCATACTGATTGGTGATCGCAACGGAGTAGGGTTTCACGCTGACTTCCCTATCGGGCAAGAGTTGCTGCACGCGCTGGCGCACGTCGGCGAGGTTGTCGGCACTGAGGTCACTGAACTTCGCCAAGATGTAAGGCCGCATGTCGGGACTGTGGAAGAGCACACTGGGGCGCTCGTCGCGGTAGAGGGCTGAACCAATCTTGATGTTCTTGTAAACGCCGCAGATGGTATAGACTTCGTTGGGCGTCTGGGAGTGCTCCGAGAAGAGGACGCGGCGACCCACCACGCTGCCTTTGAGATGCGTGACTTGCTGGAAGGTTTTGACAAACTTCTCGTCGACCATTACCTCCATGAGGTTGCTGTCGGCAGGCTCGGTGAAGTTACGGCCCTCGACCACCTTGATGCCCATGAGCTTGAGGTAGCCGTCGCTGACGCTGTATTGGTCGGCGATGTTGAAATACTCCTTGTCGTCGCCCGGCAGATAGACATTGTTGCCGCTGCAGCCGTCGACAGGCGTGTGATCGCAGGTGGTTACGCCCTCGACATACGGTAGTGTGTGCAACAGATTGACGACTTTGGCATTATCCTCCTGCGTTGTAGTGTCGAAGGCGATGACGGCCAAACGGTCGTAGTTGTAGCCCAAGTCCTCGTGGGTGAGATGGTGATACTGCAGGGAGACAACGGCAAGCGTGGCGAAGATAATGCTGACCACAAGGAACTCCACCGAGAGGATGATGAGCTTCCAGCGCCGCCGACCCTCATGCACACCGTGGAAGGCCGCCGTGACGGGAATCTTATTGTAGAGCCAGCCGGGCAACAGGCCGCCGATAGCTACGATCATCACGCAGATGACGAGCTGAATCCAGGCGCCCCGGGTGAAGAGCAGCGCGCTGAGCGGCGCCGAAGACCATGGATGACCTTGCCGATGACGTTGCCTTGGCCGATGCGCTCCGCCAGCGACCGGCTGATGACGCAATAGCCTGGACGCGAGAGGCTTCCCGTCAGGTCGCCCTGGACGGTCTTGCACGGGAACACCTGGAAGAAGCAACTGTCGGCTAAATAGATACTTTCAATGCGCAAGTTGCGGTTGTCAATCGTCACGGGCAGTAAATCAATCAAAGAAGTGTAGCGTGTGGCGGCCTCCACCTGTGGCGAAACGGCCTTGATGCCCGGCGCTATGCTGGCAGAGGTCTGACTGTATTCCTTATACTCCCCGTTTTGAACGAAGGCCTCATTGATTTGATAGGTGCGCTGGTGCCCGGGAAACCACGAGTCGAAGGTCTGTTCGTAGAACACCTCGGCGATGAGCACCGACGACACCGCGAGACCGAAGCCTAAGCAGACAATCTTGGCCAGGTTGTGCTGGCCGCGCCGTGGCAGGTTCTTGATGGCATTGATAAAGTTGTTCATATTGCAGATGATGATCTTATTCTTGTTTGATATTGTTCACAGGGTTCTCGTTGCCGGCCTTCCAGCTCTGCATAAATACGGCAAGCAGACTGACAATAAACACCACGGCACCGGCCACGAGTATCCACTGCCACCACACGGCACGGTAGCTGAACTGCGACATCCAGTGCTGCATGAGCCATACCGTCAGCGCGCTGCCGATGACAAAGGCCACGGCTACATACCGCATGAACGTGCCGATGAGGCGGCGGCGCACCTGCGCGCCGGTGGAGCCGAACACCTTGCGGATGGCTATTTCCTTGGCCCGCTGGCCGATGTAGTAGGTGGCCATGGCCACGAGGCCGAGCATGGAGATGAGAATGGCCATGAACGCAAAGATGGCGACGAGGTGAGAAGTGAGCTGTTCCTTATGGAACTTGTCCTGGATGATGCGGTCGGCAAACTGCGCGTCGTTGTCGGTCATCGTCTTGTGAAAGGCAGTGTGATAGACATCGGCCACCGTGTTGAAAGCGGCCTGCGGATTGCCTTTTACCTTGATGGAGACGGCCCAGGGATAATCCACCTGCGGCCTCACGTCGATAAACATCGGGTGCCGCTCGCGCTGGATGTTGTCGATAAGAAACTCGTTCATGCGCCCGCCATAGGTATCGAGGGAGTCGGTACCGTAGAAATTGTTCTTGCGCAGCAGTTCCTCGGGCCGGATGCCCATGACATTCCTGATGTCGGCCTCCGCCTGGCTGTTGATGTAAAAGTGGCGGGGCTGCGGCTTACTGCCGTCTTTCAGCGTGAGACCATAGACATCCATGAAGTTGGGGTCGGCAACAAAAAGCTGCATGGAAACCCTCTTGCCGTTGAAGGTCATGGTGTTGTTGTTGCCTCCGTCAAGCGGCGTTCCCATCGATGCCGTCACATTGGCCACGCACGACTCCCGCCGGAGCAGGTCCATGAACGTGCGGATGGTGTTGGGATGGGTGTAGTCGAAGCTCGATACCACCAGCACATTGTCCTTGTTGAAGCCCATCGGCGCGTTGACGAGGTGGCTGAGCTGTGCCAGCATGACGAGGGCGCAGCCAAGCATCGTGATGGTGATGACGTTCTGGAAGACGATGAAGACGCGTCCCAGCACCATCTTGGTCTGATGGACAAACGTACCCTTGATGATCTCGATGGGCTTCACGCGCGAGGTGATGATGCCGGGAATGAAGCCGGAGAGCGCGCCGACGACAAGAATGAGCAGCAGCGACAGGCCGATGCAAGCCGGACTGAACAACCGGGAGACCTGCAGCGTGGTGTTGAGCTGGTGTCCCATAACCGGCGCAAGGGCCACAGCGAGGAGTAGCGCCACAAGCCAGGCCGAGAGGCAGAGCAGCATGCTCTCGGCCACAAGTTTGGCAAAGACACTGCGGCGGGTGGCTCCGAAGAGCTGGCGGGTGGCCATCTCGCGGGTACGGCGGCCGGAAAGGGCCACAGTGAGGTTGATATAGTTGGTCACGGCAAAGAGCAGAATGGCCAGCGTGGCCAGCATCAGAATGCTGATGAGTGTGGGGTTGCCGCGCCGCGTCACATCGTTTCCGGGCTGTACATCAGAGAGATAAAGGTGGGAGAAAGGCGTGGTGAAGGTCGATAGCTTCTCATCGGTAAAGATGAATTTAGGCCAGAATGTGGTGATGAACTGCGAAAGCTCCTTTCCGCGGCCGGCAAACGTATGGCCCGGCCGCATGAGCAGGAAGACGCTGCAGCCAGTCACGTTGACGCTGCCCTGCTCAAACATCTCGTCGGTGTTGGAAGCGTTGAAGAGCCTTCCCTCCTGGGCGAAGTTCATCAGCACGTCGGGACGGTTGAACACCGAGTTGTCCATATCCTGCATAACGCCCGTGACACAGAAGCGGATGGTGTCGGCAATGCTCACTGTCTGCCCCATGGCCTCGCCGTTGCCGAAGAGTCTGCGGGCATAGCTCCGGGTGATGACGATGCCGTTCCTGTCGTTGAGACAGGTCCGCCGGTCGCCCTCGATGAGCCTGTAGTCGAAAACGTGAAAGAAAGAGGTGTCAACAGCTAAGATATTGGCGGGCGTATAGTCGCCGCCAAAGCTCAGCCAGGCTTGGTTGAAGCATACGCCGCAGGCACTCTCTATCTCAGGATACTGCTTGCGGAAGTGCTTGACGTTGACGTGGTGAGTGCCGTCGCAGGTGTTGCCGTCGCCAAAGTCGAAGCACAGCACCTCAATGCGGCCGGCATTGTCAAGCTGTCTGTCGATGCTTCTCTCCTGCCAGGTGTAGAGGCCGATGAGCATGACGAACATCAGCGACACGCTCAGCCCGAAGAAATTGATAAGGGTATAGCCCTTGTTGCGGGACAGAAAAACGAAAAAGCTCTTCATCATTTTATCTTTAGTTCTTTATAGTCCTTGTAACTCTCGTAGCCGCTGACGATGACGCGCTCGCCGGGCTCCAGGCCCTCCATCACCTCGTAGTATTGCGGGTTCTGCCGTCCGATGCGGATGTTGCGGCGGTAGGCCTTGTGGCCGGAGGCGTCGAGCACAAAGATCCACGAGCCGCCGGTGGTGCTGTAAAACGTGCCCTTGGGAATGAGGATGGCCTTCTTCGACTCGCCCAATTGCAGGTCGATGTAGTAGGTCTGACCGGTGCGGATGTTCTGCGGACGGCTGCCCTGGAAGATGAAGTCGATCTTAAAGCGGCCGTCGTGCACCTCGGGATAGACCTTGCGCACCTCAAGACGGTAGGTCCGGCCGTTCTGCGTGAAGGTGGCGGAGAGTCCGGAGTGTACGCGGTCGATGTAATGTTCATCGACCTGCGCCTCGACCTTGTAGTCGCTCAGGTCGTTGATGACGCCAATCTTCTGTCCGGCGGCAATGCTCTGACCAAGCTCCACGTCGAGTGCGCCCACCTCGCCGTCGATGGTCGAGCGCACGTCGAGCTTGGCCTTACGCTGGCGTACGAGCTCCACGTTGCGGCGCATCGAGGCCAGGTCGTTGCTCATCTGACTCATCTGCGCCTGCCGCATCTGCGCGCTCTTGCTCAGCCGCTGACGGATGAGGCGCCGCTTCTCGACGGCCAGTTGGTAGTCCTCCTTGGCTCTGAGGTATTCCTCACGCGAGTTGAGCTGCTCCTGCTGCAGGGCCGTCTGATGGTTGTAGGCCCGCTTCTTGGCTTGCTCATCCATCGCCAGTTGTGCAGCCTCGGTGCGGTTGTTCAACTGGTCCTGCTCCATCGAGAGCTGGGTATTGCGCAACATGTCCTGCTTCTCGGCGAGCTCACTCTCGGCGTTGAGAATCTCGAGGTCGAGGTTGGAGTTGCTCAACCTGACGATGACGTCGCCCTTATGCACCTTGGTGCCCTCGTCGACGACTTTTTCCACGACGACACCACCCTCCTCGGGGGAGATTTGCACCACCTGGATGGGCACCACATTGCCATCGAGACTGACGTAGTCGTCGAACTGCTTGTCCTCGACCGTGGCGATGCTCAGTCCGCGGTTGTCCACCTGCAGCGTCGAAGTGAAGTTGCCCAAGGCCAACCACACGAGCACGGCGACCAGCACAACGCCTCCACCAATCCACGGCCAGTACTTGCGTGGAATGCGGTATTTCTTCTGTTTCAGTTCTATATCCATTGCTATATATTCCTCTTTGAGTTTCCTAACTCCTATCTTCTATCTCCTCTTTGGTTTCTTACTCAAGCGGTAGATGACGTGGAAGAGGACGTAGTTGGGCAGCACGTTACGCCATTCCTCGGTGCGCCCCTGTTCGTTCATCGTTACGCTGAGGTTGCTCAACTGATGGAGCATGTCGAAGCCGTCGAGCAGGAGGGTCAGTCCGAGCTTAGGGAAGGTCTTGGAGAGTCGTGCGTTCCACACCACGTCGGTGGTGTTGGCTCCTCCGGCCTCGTAGCCCCTGCGGCTGTAGATGCTCAGGTCGGTGGCGAGTTCCACCTTGCCGGGCAGCGTGGCCTTGAGCGTGGGACCATAGTGGAAGTCCCACACGCGCTGCGTGGTGAAGCCCTCACGAGAACTGCTCGCGTAGTTGAATAGCACGTAGCCATTCAGGCCCAATCGGAGCCATGGGAACTTATACTCCAACTTCAGGTCTTCCGTGAACCAATGGTTGTGCACGACGCTGCGGGCAGGCTCGGCCACAGGGTCGGAGGCACTGGTCACCACAGTCATCAAGTCCACGCTGCGCGAGAAACTAAACTGCGTCTTCGTGTCGAGGCTGAGCAACTTGGTCTTGCCGATGGGCGTGGCGTAGTTGATGCCCTCTTGCAGGACACGGTTGCCATTGACGTTGTAAGGCCGGAACACGCGCACGCCAGTGCTGCGGTTGTAGGTATAGCCCATGGCGAGGGCGTTCTGATAGAGCCATACGGCAGTCCACACGTTGAAGTGGGTGTCTTGCTTGGTGTTGCTGTCGCCATTGTAGGTCAACTCAAAGTAATGGGTATGAGCGTCTTTCAGGAGACTGTTGCCCAAGGTGATGTTCAGCGGGTCGGCATCGTTGCGCACGTCGATGAAGCGCACGAGGTCGGGCGTCTGATGGGTGAGGCGGTAGCGCAACTCGACGTATTTCTCCTGCTGGTCCCACATCTTGCGCACGACGATGAAGGGACTGAAGTGCCACGCGTGGCGGCGGAAGACGCCGTTGTAGTCGGCCTGCCGATAGTCCATGCGGTAGCTGTCGTGGCTCAGGGGCAGATAGACGTTGATCCAAAGGTCCTTGTCGTCGCCGTGCCACCGTGAGATGGACCACGTGAGCATCATCATATTGGACACGCGGCGTTGCTTGCGCCAGAAACTGTTCTGCATGTCGAGCGTACGCTCATACTCACTCAGCGAGGGCAGCGTGCCAAGCCCTGTGGAGGCTTCAGCATCGTAGCCGGCCAGTTGGTCGAGACGATAGAGGGCATAGTCGTGGTGCTGGTGTTCCACGGTCAACTTATACGCCGGGCGGATGAACATGATGTCGTTGAACCAGTATTCATATTGAGGACTGAGACTGAACGACAGCGTGCGGTTGGGCTGTCCGTGCTCGTAGCGGTTGCGGTAGTCAGTCGTGGCCGTTGCCTGATTGGGATAGTCGAGCCGGTACTGCGAGAAGACGTTGGAGGTGTTTGACTTGTAGTCGACGTTGCCGTTGAAGATGAACGAACTCATCATGTCCTCGGCAAGGTTTTGGTTGTAAGAGAAATCGGTTCCCGTCTCCACGCGGTCACCCTTGGCCAGTTGGTTGTTGAGCAACCGGTTGGCGGCGATGCTGCGCAGCAACTGCCCGGCCTGCGGCCTGCTGATGGAGTCGATGAGGCGGGCTGCGTCCTCAACATATTGTACTGGGTCCTGATTGAACGTGGCTGAGGCGACGGCAGACCTGTTGCGCGTGTGCTGCCACGAGAAGGAAGGCTCCAGCTCAAAAGAGACCATTCTGTTGGGCGTCCATTGCCAGTCGTGACTGGTGGCGAGGCTCACGGAGTGGTTGTTGGCTTGTTGCTGCATGCGCGTCCACGAGTCGCCACCCGTCAGGTAGTTGAGCGTGCTTTGCCGGGTCAGGCTGCTCTCATCGTTATGTGCCACGGTGGCGCTACCTGTGAGTTTATATTTCGTATCTTTTTGCTTCACGAGATAGTCCAGTCCGGCCTGCCGCTGTGTCTTCTCGCCCGCCGGCATCCTGTCGGGCGTCCATGTGGTCGACTCACCGGGTCGGCGGGCATCGTTGAGGTTGTTGAGGTTGCCGAAGACGGAGACGCGCGAGTGGTTGGTGAAACGCAGGGCGAAGAGCCGGGCCAAGTAGCGGTCATGGGTACCGCCGCCCACCTCGACATTGGCTATCCAACCGGTGTTGTACTCCCGCTTCAAATGCACGTCCATCACGAAGGTCTCGTCGCCGAGCTTCTTGTGGAGCATCTGCCCGCGCAGACTCGACTTGTCATAGACCTTCACCTGCTTGACCATGTAGGCGGGCAGGTTGTCGAGCATGATCTGGCGGTCTTTGGAGAAGAAGTCCTCGCCGTTGAGCAGCAGGCTCTCCACATACTTGCCGTTGACATAGATGCGGCCGTCGTCCTTCAGTTCCACGCCGGGCAGCTGACGGATGAGTCCGTCGAGCATGCTTCCCTCGGAGAGCTGGAAGGCATCGGCGTTGAAGACGAGCGTGTCGCCCTTGTTGTAAAACTTGATCTTCGTTGCCTTGACCTGCACCTCGCCGAGGCTCACCGTCTTGGGTGCACGCTTCATCAGCAGGTCGGGGGCAAAGCGCATGGACTTGTCTCCACGCGCCTTTGTATTCTTGGCAGGAAGCAGCACGTAGGTGGTCTCATAGCCTTCGAGCTCAGCCTTGAGGAGCATGTCCGGCATATGGGAGGTGGGACTGGTGACCCAATAGACATCGGTCAGGCCGCTGGACTGCTGGTTCTTGGAGGTGTGGCCCGTGGAGTCGACCACCATGCTGTCGGTGGTCAACAGCGACACGCGGACACCATCGAGAAGCACGTGGGTGAGGTAGTCCTTCGCCTGGCCGATGACCATGCAGGGCTTGTCCTTCTTCTGAGCCATGACGGGGGTCACACTATAAAACGCAGCGAGCAGCATCATCAGGGGGAGTAATCTTTTCCAAGTCATATCTGAGTATAAATGATTCAATAGAATAACGAAGGTTTGCGAATAGCTTAAACAGAATTTAACGTTAATTACAGCTCGCCGGTCAAATAGTAGTTGACGAGCCGGGCTTTGAGCGCCAGCATCATCTTGCACTGCAACAGCTGCAGGCGGCTCTGCAGCAGCGTCTGCGCCGTGGTGTGGAGGTCGAAAACCGAGAGGATGCCTTCCTCGTATTTGCGGCTGGAGAGGTAATGCGCCAGCGAGTCTGACGCCACCTTCGACTGCAGCTGCTGCACCTCACGGGCATAGCCGCGGTAGTCGAGCACTGCCTGCACGGCGTCGTCATGCTGACGGCGGCGGGTGTCCTCCACGTCGAGGCAGGCTTTCTGCCAGTCGGTCTTGGCCCTACGGACCCGGTTCCACGCTGTGGGTGAGACGAGAGGTATGGAAAGTGTCATGTAGATATACTCACCCATGTTGTTGTGGAACTGTGAACCGAAGCTGGCCGTCTGCCCGCCTGCGGCGAGGTTCTTATAATAGTTGGTTGCGATGCTGCCGTTCAGCGTCAGCTTCGGCAAGAGGTTGGCGCGCTGTATCTTCCATTCAAGGCGGGCCCGCTCAGCAGTGGCCTCAGCGAGCGTCATGTCGGGGCGGTTGCTGGTGAAGTAGCCGCTGGCCATCAGGCTGTCGCAGGCCCGGCGGCTGGCGGGCAACTGGGCGGCGACAGCCACATCGACGGGCAGCGAACCCACGCAGAGGCTGTCGGCGGCGGGGAAGTTCATCTCCGTCTTCAGGTCGTTGAGCGCCTTGGCGGCGAGGTTACGCTGATGGAGCAGGTTGTACTCATCCTCGGCCACCTGACTCTCCACCTGCACCACGTCGGGCCGACTCTTCTCGCCGAGTTCAAAAAGGCGGCGGGTCTTGGCGAGGAGCGCCTTCGAGTCCTGCAACTTCTCGGTCATGAGGTCGATGGTCCGGCGGGTATAGACGGCGTCGACATACCGCTGCATGACGCTCATCTCCTTATCGTCGCGCGCTTTCTGCACGGCGGTCGGTGCCACATTGCGGTCGAGCCGCGCCTGTCGGAAAGCGTTCCAGGTGGCGCCAAAGTCGAACAGCGTCATCGAAGCGCCTACGGCATAGTAGTTGTTGAACGTCGTTATGTTGTTATAGGTATTGGTCTCAGGATCGATGTTGCGGCCCCAGTTGTACTGTCCGCCGGCCTGCGCCTCAACCGAAGGCAGGAAGTCGAGCAGCGCCGTACGGTAGTCGGCCTTCTTCTGCCGCATCTCCAGCGTCTGACGGCCCACCTCGGTGGCGTGCTCCATGGCGTAGGCCATGCAGCGGTCGAGCGACCACGGCTCCTGAGCAACATGCTGCGCAAGCACCCGTGGCTCCTGAGCGGAAGCACCGGCGGCTCCAGTCTGCGGCTTTTGACCGTAAGCACCGGCGGTCAGCGCCAGCCCGATAACGATGATAATCATTGCCTTTTTCATACGCTAAACATAAGGCCAATACCGTGCCAAAGTCGCAATCGATTGACTATCAGCCGCCTTCCGTTTAGTCCTCTTTCCGTGAGTGTCCAATAATTAGACACTCGCTGTCCAAATATTGGACAACAGCCGCCCCCTTTGCATCAAAAAACCCACACTTCCACGCCCCGATGCTAATTATTTTTCGTACATTTGCCGCCAAAACCATTCAGCATGAAGCACGGAACACTACTCGTCGTCGACGACAACCGCAATATCCTCGCCACGGTGAAGATGGTGATGCATCAGACCTTCGACAAGATTATCTGCATTGCCTCCCCCTCCGGTCTCTCCACGCGACTCCGAGAGGACCAGCCCGACGTGGTACTGCTCGACATGAACTTCCACAGCGGCATCAACAACGGCAACGAAGGCCTCTATTGGCTACGCGAGATCAAGCGCCTGCGGCCTCAGACCGCCGTGGTGCTGTTCACCGCCTACGCCGACATCGAACTGGCGGTGGCCGGACTCAAAGACGGCGCCGACGACTTCATCGTCAAACCGTTCAACAACCAGAAGCTCATTCAGACGCTCTCCGACGCCTACGACAAGACCCATAAACACAACAAATCCACGGCCCCCGCACCGTCGGCGATGGTCTGGGGCGAGTCGCCCGCCATGCGCCAACTGCGCGAGACCGTGGAGAAGGTGGCCGCCACCGACGCCAACATCCTCATCACCGGCGAAAACGGTACCGGTAAGGAGGTATTGGCACGTGAAATCCACCGTTTGTCGAAGCGCGCCGACCACCAGCTCATGCCCATCGACATGGGCGCCATCACCGAGACGCTCTTCGAGAGCGAGCTCTTCGGCTACGTCAAAGGCGCCTTCACCGACGCCAAGGCCGACAAACCGGGTAAGTTTGAACTCGCCCAGGGCAGCACGCTCTTCCTCGACGAGATTGGTAACCTCAGCTACGCCCTGCAGGCTAAGTTGCTCACCGTCCTGCAGCGCCGCACCATCGTCCGCGTGGGTGGCAGCACGCCCATCGCCATCGACGTTCGCCTCATCTGCGCCACCAATCGCGACCTCGAGGAGATGGTCCGTCAAGGCGCCTTCCGCGAGGACCTGCTCTACCGCATCAACACCATACACCTCCATCTGCCGCCACTCCGTGAGCGCCGCGGCGACATCATGACCTACGCCCGCTTGTTTCTCGACCGCTATGCCGCACTCTACGACAAAAGCGGCATGACCTTCGCCACCGACGCCGTGGAGAAGATGGAGTCGCTGCCGTGGATGGGCAACATCCGCGAGCTGCAACACGCCGTGGAGAAGGCCGTCATCCTCAACGACAGCGGCGAGGTGCATGCCGACGAAATCGAAGGCAGCAGCCGACCCGCCACCCCGGCCGACGACGCCCCACAGACGCTCGACGACATGGAGCGCTCACTCATCGCCCGCACCATCAGCGCCTGCGAGGGCAACCTCTCGCAGGTAGCCTCACAGTTGGGCATCTCCCGACAGACGCTCTACAATAAGATAAAGAAATACGGATTGTAACCATGCTGACCATCATTCTCGCTGTCATCGTCGTACTCCTTGCCGTAGCCGTGGCCATATTGGTCAGGCGCAATCGCCGCAACGTGAAGAAAGCGGAGTTTCTCTTCAACGCGCTCGACAACGGCGACTACTCTTTCCGCTTCAATGAACAGGGAATGTGGGATAGCAACAAAGCCATCAATGCCGCGCTTAACCGGGTGAAGGAAATCCTTCAACACGCGCGCGACGAACAGATGGAAAAGGAAAAATACTTTGAGCTGATACTCGACTCGGTCGATACGGGTATCCTCGTAGTTGACGAGCACCGCGGACTGGTGCTGCGCAGCAATGCCGCGGCCCAGCGGTTGCTTCAGCGCGATGCCGTAACCCACATCAATCAGGTGAAGGAGCAGCTGAAGCGCTTCTCCGTTCGTGAGACCCACACCACGCTCAGCGGCCGACAGGTGCGCATCATGGCCATCAGCGATATCGGCGGCGAGTTGGCCAATCAGGAGATTGACTCATGGGTGAGGCTCATCCGCGTGTTGACGCATGAGATTATGAACACACTCACGCCGGTCATCTCGCTCAGCGAGGCGTTGTTGCCCAAGGCCGAAGGCGAGCAACGCGAGGCGTTGGAGGTTATCCACCACACCAGCAAGGACCTCATCGGCTTCGTGGAGAACTACCGTAAGTTCACCCACGTGCCCACGCCCCAACCGACGCTCTTCTATGTGAAGCCTTTCCTGGAACGTATGGCGGCACAGGCCCGGCCACTCATCAAGGAGGGCGTGGCGGTGAACATCGACGTGGCGCCCCATGACCTGCTGGTTTATGCCGACGAGAGCCTCATCACCCGCGTCATGACCAACCTGCTGAAGAATGCGGGTGAGGCGACAGCTAACGGCCAGCATATCTGGCTCAAGGCTTACACCAACAGCAGTGAGGCGGTCATCATCGACGTGTCGGATAACGGCGAACCAATACCCGCAGACATCGTCGACCACATCTTCATTCCCTTCTTTACCACCAAAGCCTCGGGCAGCGGCATCGGCCTCTCGCTCTCCCGCCAGATTATGCGCGTGAGCAACGGATCGCTGACGCTGGTCGACAGGGGCGGCGCCGCACCCACCACCTTCCGCTTGACTTTCGCGTAAGCGGTCCGGTTCTCTTCCCCCATCAGACCCATAAAACCCATTCAACCCATCCTCCCCATCACCCCCATCATCCTCTACCCCTGGTACATCCTATCCTCAAACGCCGACAGCGCGGCCTTGGCGCCTTCACCCATCGCAATCATAATCTGCTTGAAGGGCACCGTACTCACGTCGCCTGCCGCATAGACGCCGGCCGCCGAGGTGTGGTTGCGCTCATCGATGACAATCTCGCCGCGGCGGTTGAGCTCCAACGCGCCCTTGAACACTCCACTATTGGGCTGGAGCCCAATCTGCACAAACACACCATCGAGCGCCTCGTGGGTCACTTCCTCGGTGGCGAGGTTGCGCACGTCGATGCCCATGAGCTTACCGTCGCTGCTGGTCAGGGCAATGGTCTGGCTTTGCGTATGGATATCGACGTTGGGCAGCGCGCGTAACTTCTCCTGCAGCACATCGTCGGCCTTCATCGCGGTGCCGAACTCATACAGCGTTACATGGCTGCAGATATTGGCCAAGTCGATGGCTGCCTCAACGCCACTGTTGCCGCCGCCGATGACCGCCACACGCCGTCCTTTATAGAAGGGACCATCGCAATGCGGACAGAAATGAACACCGTGGCCAATGAGCTGATCCTCACCCTCAAGTCCGAGGCGGCGCCAGCCCGCACCCGTAGCGATGATGACGCGCGGCGAGAGGAAGGTCTCTCCGCCTTTCACCTCCACGCGCTTCTCGTCGCCGGAGAAGTCGACGCCGGTAATCCTGCGGTCGGTGAACACGTCGATGGGATAGGCCGCGAGATGTGCGGCGAGGTCGGAGGTCAACTGCGTACCCGTGGTCTTTGCCACACTGATGACGTTCTCGATGCCCGTCGTATCGTTGACCTGACCACCGATACGCCTTGCCACGACGGCTACGCGCAACCCCTTTCGGGCGGCGTAGATGGCTGATGCCGCTCCGGCAGGACCACCACCTAACACCGTTAGATCATACTTCCGCTCCACGGGTTCGGGTGCGGCGGACGAGGTAGCGAAACGCTCCTCGAGTTTCTCAAGCAGCGACCCAAGGTTGCCCCGACCGATGTGCAGCAGCTCACCGTTGGCATAGACCGACGGCACCGCCTGAATGCCGAGGCGCGTCGTCTCTTCCTGGTTGACACCGCCATCGACCATCTCGCTTGTAATGCGGGCATTGAGCAGCGCCATGACGTTGAGTGCCTGCACCACGTCGGGGCAGTTCGTACATGTTAGTGATACGTAGGTCTTGAGTTCGATGTCAGCATCGAGCGCCTTGATGCGGCGGGCGATGGCCTCATCGGGCAGGTTTCGCCCCTGACCGTCGGCATTGAGCAAGGCCAACAGCAGCGACGTAAATTCATGACCGTTGGGTATGCCGCGGAAGGCAATACCGAGGTCGCGGCCGTCTTTGAGGATGGAGAATCGGAAGACCGGCCCCTCATGATATTCCACATGAAGCAGCGGACTCGTCGAGGCCACATCCTCCACAAACTCACAAAAGCGCGCGTCGTCGACAGTGCCACGGCCGCGCTCCACACTGAACGTGAAGGAGGAGCTGAGTCGCCCCAGCACCTCTCTCACTTGATTGATGACTTGCGCTTCCAGCATAGTTCTTAGAGCTTACCTACGAGGTCAATACTGGGTTTCAAAGTCTCGGCGCCTTCCTCCCACTTGGCGGGGCAGACCTCACCATCGTGGGTAGCGACATACTGGGCAGCGCGCACCTTGCGCACGAGCTCGTCAGCGTTGCGGCCGATGCTGTTGTCCTGAATCTCAGCCAACTTCACCAGACCCTGGGGGTCGACGAGGAAGGTGCCGCGGTAAGCCACGCCCTCATCCTCCTTGTAGACGCCGAAGCCGCGCGAAAGCACTGCCAAGGGGTCGGCGAGCATGGTGTACTGCAGTTTGGCGATGCGGTCGGAGGTATCGTGCCATGCCTTGTGAACGAAGTGGCTGTCGGTGCTGACGGAGAATACTTCCACACCCATGGCCTTCAGCTCGTCGTACTTATTCTGCAGGTCCTCCAGTTCGGTGGGGCAAACGAAGGTGAAGTCGGCGGGATAGAAGAAGAACAGGGCCCACTTGCCTTCTACGTCCTTGCTGCTGACGGTTTTGAAACTGCCGTTCTGAAAAGCCTGAACGGTGAACTCGGGGAAATGACGATTGATAATTGATTCCATAATGCTATTCTTAAATTATTGAGATTAAACTTATGTCCTTTTGACGCTGCAAAGGTAGGGCTAATCCGCCGGCGCCGCAACAGCCTCAGTCTATCGCCCGATTGATAATTTCTATAATACAGCCTAACGCCAAAGAAATCAATGAAATAGCAGCAGCCGAAAAACATCGGACGGAGCATAATTCTACCCACAAATGATGATTTTGTCGTCGCAGGACGCGGCTATTACGAAGAAAATGGCTATTTTTGCGGAAACATTCCTCGCTATGACACTACAACAATTGGAATATATACTGACGCTGGACCGCTATGGCAACTTCGCCAAAGCGGCTTTTGCTTGTGATGTGACGCAACCAACACTCAGCGCGATGATTCAGAAGTTGGAAACCGAACTGGGCATGAAGATTTTCGACCGTCGCCGTCAGCCCGTCGTCGCCACACGCGATGGCCGCGCCGTAATTGAGCAAGCCAAGGAAGTGCTGCGCCAGACACGCCGCATCAAGCAGATTGTGGAAGAGGAGAAAGGCACACTCGCCGGAACCTTCACCATGGGCGTACTGCCTACCATTGCACCTTACCTCATTCCTCAATTCTTTCCGCAGCTGATGAACGAGCACCCGGAGCTCGACGCCCGCATGGTGGAGCTCAAGACCGCCGACATCAAACGGGCGATGGCCAACGGTGACCTCGATGCCGCCATCGTGGCCAATATCGACGGGCTCGACGACTTCGTCAAGCATCCGCTTTATTCCGAGCGCTTCTTAGCCTACGTGTCAGAGCAAGACCCACTGTTCGCCAAAGACCGCATTAAAATTACCGACCTCACCGACGAATACCTCTGGCTGCTCGACGAAGGCCACTGTTTCCGCGACCAACTCGTGAAATTCTGCAACCTTCGATCGGCTGCACGCAGCAAAAAAGCCTATACATTGGGCAGCATCGAGACCTTCATGCGCATTGTAGAGCATGGCAAAGGGGTGACGTTCATCCCCGAGCTGGCGCTGACGCAACTCAATGAGAATCAGCTCCGTCTCGTTCGCCACTTCATCCTTCCAGAGCCTCGCCGCGAGATTATCATGATCACCCGCCCCGACTTCATCCGCAACAAGCTCCTCAACGTCATCATTGAGCGGATACAGACGGCGGTGGGGAAGTTGCTGTAGGTTCGGAAGTCCGGAAGACAGAAATCGACGACGCTCCTACTTGATGCCCTACGAGAGCCGATACGGTGCGCACCCCTCCCCCTCCTCGGGAGGGGGTCGGGGGGAACTGCGGTAAGGATATATTTGATTCGAGGCCCTTGCCACCGAGGCTGTAGATGAAGCTGCAGCTGAGGTCGAAGCCATAGACCTTCAGGCTGGTGCCGAAGCCGCCGTAGACGTCGGGGTTAGCGCACTATTTATGTCTTATTCGCGAACTCGCGGTACTAAAAAAATATAAATAGTTTACACGAGTATAGAAAACTTCGTACCTTTGCAATCTTAAAAAGACTAAGGAGAGAAGGAGACGAGACACATGAAGGACCTCTACAGAGTAGGTATTGACGTTGGGTCAACCACTGCGAAGATTGCCGTGCTTGACCAAGACAATCGCATGGTTTATTCACGCTACGAGCGCCACAATGCTAAGGTTGCCGAATTGGTGAGCGAATATCTCAACGATATCGCCGGTAAGTTGGGCGACATCCGCCTGAGTCTGTGCGTCACCGGTTCGGTGGGCATGTCCACGGCCGAGCAGTTGGGCGCCGCATTCGTACAGGAGGTAGTAGCGGCCACCGTCTTCGCCCGCAACCGTTATCCCGAGGCCAAGGCGCTCATCGATATCGGCGGTGAGGACGCCAAAGTGGTGTTCTTCAACGGCAAGTCGATGGAGCTGCGCATGAACGGCAACTGCGCCGGTGGTACGGGTGCCTTCATCGACCAGATGTCGGTGCTCATGGGCTGCAGCAACCAGCAGATGAACGACCTCGCCATGAAGTCGACCCACCTCTATCCGATGGCCGCCCGCTGCGGTGTGTTTGCCAAGACCGACATCCAGAACCTTATGTCGCGCAACCTGCCCGAAAGCGATATCGCTGCGAGCATCTTCCACAGCATCGCCGTGCAGACCGTCACCACGCTCAGCCACGGCTGCGACTTCTCCGCCCCCATCCTGCTCTGCGGCGGTCCGCTCACCTTCCTCCCCGCCCTGCGCAAAGCCTTCGCCGACTATCTCCAACTCTCGCTCGACGACTTCATCGTACTCAAGGAAGGTAACCTCATCCCCGCCCTGGGCTGCGCCATCAGAGCCGCAGCCGCCGACGAAGCCCACACCACTACCCTATCCGCACTCATCCGCCATTTCTCCGACGCCATAGCCCACAAGCCGCAACACGACGCCGAACCCGCAAGCGCGACCGCTTCATGCAACGCTTCATGCAGCACCACTTGCGCTAACGATGATGCCTCATCTTCCGCCAACGAAGACGACGAGCTGCAACCGCTCTTCACCTCTGAGGCCGACCATCAGGCCTGGCTCGACGACAAAGCACAATACGCCACACCCGTCTACCCCATGGAAGCCGGTGACGAATATGTCACCATCGGCATCGACTCCGGTTCGACGACCACAAAGATCATCGCCGTGCGCGCCAAAGGCGACCGTAAGGGGCAGATTATCTTCACCGACTACTCGATGAACCTCGGCAACCCCATTCATGCCGCCGAAGAGGGGCTGAAGCGTCTCAAGGCCAAGGCCGCCGACGCCGGGGCCACGCTCCACATCGTCGGCTCCTGCTCGACGGGCTACGGCGAGGAACTCATCAAGGCCGCGTTCGGTCTTGACCAGGGCATCATCGAGACGATGGCCCACTACCGCGCCGCCGCAAGGCTGATGCCGCAGGTGAGCTTCATCCTCGACATCGGCGGCCAAGACATGAAGGCCATCTTCGTCGACCACGGCGCCGTGACGCGCATGGAACTCAACGAGGCCTGCTCGTCCGGCTGCGGCACGTTCATCCAGACGTTTGCCCGCGGACTGGGTTATAAGATTGACGACTTCGCGCGGCTGGCTTGCGAAGCCGACAAGCCCTGCGACCTCGGCACCCGCTGCACGGTATTTATGAACTCCAAGGTGAAGCAGGTGCTGCGTGAGGGCGCCACCATTCAGGACATCGCCGCCGGACTGTCTTACTCCGTCGTGCGCAACTGCCTCTACAAGGTGCTGAAGCTGCGCGGCAACGACGACCTCGGCGGCCACATCGTCGTACAGGGCGGCACCATGAAGAACGACTCCGTGGTGCGCGCCTTCGAACTGCTCACCGACACCCGCGTGGCCCGCAGCAATATCCCCGAGATGATGGGCGCCTACGGTTGCGCACTCCACAGCATCGCCACCGCCAACAACACTACTGAGGCCACCGCTGACAAGACCGATGCTGCCGACAAGACCATCGACGACCTGCTCGCCATGTCGGCTTACGATACGCGCCAGCTCAACTGCAAGGGCTGCGAGAACCACTGCTTCGTTACGATGTATAAGTTCGCCGGCGGCCGTCGCTTCTATTCAGGCAACAAATGCGAGCGCGTGTTCACCAACAAGGGCAAACACGACGTCAAAGGCGACAACATCTACCCCTTCAAATACCATCTGCTCTTCGACCGCGCCGATGAGCCGCAGCCCGCTGAGAGCAAACCCGTCGTGGCCATTCCCCGCGTACTCAACATGTACGAGGACTTCCCCTTCTGGCATGCGCTGTTCACCACCGCCGGCTTCGACGTGAGGCTGAGCAAGGAGAGCACCTTCCGCAGCTATGAGACGGCACTCGGTACGGTGATGAGCGACAACATCTGCTTCCCCGCCAAACTCGTCCACAGCCACGTCAAGGAGCTCGACGAGGAACTGAGCCTGCTGCCCGACAGCGTCGAGCGCTTCATCTTCATGCCCTACGTCGTGTTTGAGCATCAGGACGACAGCCGCAACATCAACTCCTACAACTGCCCCATCGTATCGGCTTACAGCGACGTCATCCGCTCGGCCATGAAGCTGAACAACGAGGTGGTGTCGCCCGTCATCAATTTCCGCGACGAGAAACTGCTACGTAAGCAAATCGACACCTTCCTCCACACCTATGGCGTGAAGCGCTCCCTGCGTAAGGCCGCCTACGAGGCTGCCGTCAAGGCGCAGAACGACTACGTTGCCGCAGTTCATCAGAAAGATGTCGAGATATTGGCCGAGAGCCGGCGCGAGCACCACTTGACCATTCTCCTGGCCGGACGCCCTTACCACACCGACCCGCTCATCCAACACAAGCTGTCGGAGATGATTGCCGCACTCGGCGTCAACGTCATCTCCGACGACATCGTGCGCGGCGACATGCAGACCGGCACCGGCGAGACCTACCTCGTACGCCAGTGGGCTTACATGAACCGCATCATCAAGTCGGGCCAGTGGTGCGCCCAGCAGCCCGACGACGTCCACTTCGTACAGATGACCTCCTTCGGCTGCGGTCCCGACTCATTCATTCAAGATGAGATACGCAGCATCATGAAGGACCACGGCAAGCCCTACACCCTGCTGAAGATTGACGACGTGAGCAACATCGGTTCGCTGAAGCTGCGCGTGCGCTCGCTCATCGAGAGCCTCTCGGCCGACAGCGGCAACCGCCGCACCACCACCGAGGCCGAGCATCAGCTGGCTCCGACCGCTGCGCCGGGTGCCCAATACAACCGCAAGATTCTCGCTCCCTATTTCACCGAATACCTCACCCCGCTGCTGCCGCCCCTCTGCCGTCTCATCGGTTGGGATGTCGAGGTGCTGCCGCCAAGCGACCAGGAGAGCGCCGAACTGGGTTTGAAATACGCCAACAACGAGGTGTGCTACCCCGCCACGCTCATCGTGGGCGACTTCGTCAAAGCCTTGCGCTCGGGCCGCTACGACCCGACGAAGGTGGCTGCCGTAATGAGTCAGACCGGCGGCCAATGCCGCGCCACCAACTACGCCGCACTCATCCGCCGCGCCATGAACGCCAACGGCTTCAACGACGTGCCGCTCATCACGCTCGGCGTATCACCCAACGCCTCAGAGGATAAGGAACAGAGCGAGGCACTCGACGTGCCATGGATGAAGATGGCGCCCATCATCGCCACCACCCTGCTCTATGGCGACGTCATCTCAAAGTTCTACCACGGTGCCGTGAGCCGCCTCAAGAAGGATGCATATATAATAGGTGGGAAATTCGCCAACAAGGCCGAGGAGCTGCGCGACAAATACCTCACCGCAGCCGCCAAGCCCATCAGCGAGAACAATCCCGCCGGACTGATGGACCTCATCAGCAAGGGCGCCGCCGAGTTCGACGCCATCACGGCCGACAAGGAGGTGCCCGCCGTGGGCATCGTCGGCGAGATTTTCCTGAAGTTCAACCCCTTCGCTCATCAGTTCCTCGCCAAGAAGATCATCGACCACGGCTGCGAGGTGGTGCCGCCACTGCTCACGCCGTTCTTCCTGCAGGACTTCGTCAACGTCATCGTGCAGAAGCACATGGGACTGAAATGCACCAATGTGCCCGACTTCCTCGTCAAGAGCATCTACAGCCTCATCTGGCGCCGCGAGCAGAAGATGAACCGTCTGGCCTCACGCTTCCGCTACTTCCGGCCATTCACCAACATCTTCGACGATGCCAAGGAGGTGAACGGCGTGGTATCGCTTGCCGCACAGTTCGGTGAGGGTTGGCTGTTGCCGAGCGACGTCATCAGCATGGTGAAGCAGGGCGTGAACAATGTCGCGAGCCTGCAGCCCTTCGGTTGCATCGCCAACCACATCATCTCGAAGGGCATCGAGAAGAAGCTCAAGGAGCGCTTCCCGCAGCTCAACCTCGTCTCGCTCGACTTCGACTCCGGCGTGTCTGCCGTCAACGTCACCAACCGCCTGCTGCTGTTTCTCGACAGCATCGCATAGTGACGGGCCTTTGCCTGTTATCCTGAATTCCAGATCCAATCAATGCTGTTTAGACCTGACCGATTGAATAAAGAGCAGGCTGACTACGAGCAATAAGGGAAACAGGGATGCCGCGAGCAGTCCGCTCTGAATGCTGTTGGCACAGGAGCCGATGGCCAGACCTGCAAGCGAGGGTCCAAGTGTGCCACCAGCATCGCCGCCGAGGGCGAGGAGGGCAAAAAGGGCTGTGCCGCCACCCGGGATGCTTTTCGAGGTGAGACTGATGGAGCCGGGCCACATGATGGCGACGGCCAGGCCGCTGACCATGCAACCGATGAAAGCAATGATGGGAACCGACGAGAGGGCGGCAACGAGATAGGCGGCAAAGCAGATGACACCCGCCGTGGTCATATAGGAAGAGAGGTCGAGGTGTTGGCCCCGCTTACCATACCAGAGACGTCCCAGTCCCATGCAGAGGGCAAAGCCGCAAGGGCCGGCGAGGTCGCCAACAGCCTTGTCTACTCCCAACGAGGCTTCTGCAAACGCAGATGCCCACTGGGCCATGGTACTCTCGGAGGCGCCCGCGGCAATCATCAGTATGAGGAAAGGCCAGAACGTGCGGCTGCTGAGCAACTGCATCATGCTCATGCCCTCAGAGCCCTCGACGATGGGCTCGATGGGACAAGTAGCGAAATTCATAATGTTGTAGAGCGGTATGATAGCCCAAAGGCAGGCTAAGATGCGCCAGTTGTCCAACCCAAAAAGAGTGAAGAAGAGTGTTGAGCCCAGGATAACGCCTGCAGCTCCCCAGCAGTAGAACGAATGCAGCATGCTCATCATGCTTCCTTTGTTGGGGAACGGACAGGCCTCGATGATGGGGCTGCAGAGCACTTCGATAAGTCCGCTGCCTACGGCATAGATGCAGACGCTGATGAGGATGCCGACAAGGGGGTCAGAGAAGAGGGCTGGCAGAAATGTCAGGCCGATAAGCCCAAATGCCGAGGCTATTTCGGAGATGATGATGCTGCGGCGGTAGTTAAGGTTCTTGAACTTGGCACAGAGAAAGTCGGTGAACAGCTGCACCACATAAAACACGGCCGGGATAAGGGCCAGACGGGCTATCGGGATGTCATACTCCCGATGGAAATCGATAAACAGCAGCGGCGTGAAGTTAGCCACAATAGCCTGGGTCACGAATCCCAGGTAACACGCCCATTTCGTCCTTTTATAATCTTTCTCTATCATCATCTGCAAGCTAACATCCGCATCATAATAATTCTTTGGTCATTCAGTTTGACAGTGCAAAAGTACAAATAAAAAGCGAGAAACCGACTCTTTTTGGGAGAAATCTTCACAGCATGTTTTTGAGCGTCATCTTTTTACAGACCAAGCCCTTGGAAAGAGATCGGCATCTTGCTACCGTGTGCCTTGCCCATTATTCTAACGTTTTTTCAAGAAAAGCATCGGTGTTACATTTCTTTTTATTAACTTTGCCCACGATATAAGTACATCATCGATGAGCAGACAAACAACAAACCTCATGCTGACCAACACGGTTGAGCAGCTTTCCTGCCCCCAATCGTTGCAAGGACTTTTCCATCAGCACAAGGAAGGTTACCCGTTGCCTTCGGGCGAACAACTCGAGGAAATTATACAGTTAGCCCGTGCCATCCTTTTTCCCGGCTACTTCGGACAATCACAGGTTAACATCCACACCATCAAATATCAGATTGGCGTCAACGTAGAGCGCCTCTACCATCTGCTCTGCGAACAGATTCTCGCCGGCCTCGGGTTCAATCCTGAAGCCAGTCTGCTGCCCACCGCGCAAGACGGCGACGCCGTCTGTTCCACCGACAAAAAAGGCAACAACGCCGTCATCGGCGACACCTCACTCACCGTACTCAAGCGCAAGGCACACAACATGGCGCGTCAGCTCATCACGCGTCTGCCCGAGTTGCGCCGCATCCTCGCCACCGACGTCGTGGCGGCCTACAACGGTGACCCCGCCGCCAAAGGCCTGGCCGAGATCATCTCGTGCTACCCCGTCATCAAGGCGCTCACCAACTACCGTCTGGCTCACGAGCTGTGCGTGATGGGCGTACCCCTCATTCCCCGCATGATGACCGAGATGGCCCACTCCGAGACCGGCATCGACATCCACCCGGGCGCCACCATCGGCGAATACTTCACCATCGACCACGGCACCGGCGTCGTCATCGGCGAGACCTGCCGCATCGGCCGCAACGTCAAGCTCTACCAGGGCGTGACGCTCGGCGCCAAGAGCTTCCCGCTCGACAAAGACGGCAACCCCATCAAGGGCATCCCACGCCACCCCATCATCGGCGACAACGTCATCATCTACGCCAACGCCACCATCCTCGGCCGCATCACCATCGGATCGGGCTGCGTCGTCGGCGCTAACGTGTGGGTGACACGCGACATGAAACCCAACTCGCGCAAATACAAGCAAGAAAAAATAGACATGATAGATTTGGAATTCAACAATGGAACAGGAATTTGAACTCATTGCCAAGACCTTCATGGGTCTGGAACCCGTCCTGGCTCAGGAGCTCACCCAGCTGGGCGCCAACAACGTGCAGATTGGCCGCCGCATGGTATCGTTTACCGGAGACAAGGAAATGATGTACCGTGCCAACTTTCAGTTGCACACCGCCATACGCGTGCTGAAGCCCATCAAGCACTTCAAGGCCCGCTCGGCAGAAGACGTATATAATAAGGTGAAGGAAATCGACTGGAGCCAATACATCAAAGAGGGCAAGACCTTCGCTGTCGACTCCGTGGTCTATTCCGAGGAATTCCGCAATTCCCACTTCGTCAGCTACAAGGTGAAAGACGCCATCGTCGACCAGTTCCGCGAGAAGACGGGCAACCGCCCCAATATCTCGCTGAGCAACCCCGACATCCGTCTCCACATCCACATCGCCGACGACGATGCCACGCTCTGCCTCGACTCGAGCGGTGAGAGCCTTCACCGCCGTGGCTACCGGCAGGAGAGCGTCGAGGCGCCCCTCAACGAGGTGCTGGCCGCCGGCATGATCATGATAACGGGGTGGAAGGGCGACTGCGACCTCATCGACCCGATGTGCGGCTCAGGCACCATCGCCATCGAGGCCGCACTCATCGCGCGCAACATCTCGCCCGGCGTCTTCCGCAAGGAGTTCGCCTTTGAGAAATGGCCCGACTTCGACGCCGATCTCTTCGAGCGCATCTACAACGACGACAGCGAGGAGCGCCCGTTCGAGCACCACATCTACGCCTACGACATCGACATGAAGGCCGTCAACACCGCACGACTCAACGTGAAGGCCGCCGGACTGTCGAAGGATATCACCGTCGAGCAGCAGGACTTCAAGGATTTCAAGAAGCCCGCCGAGAAGAGCATCATCGTGATGAATCCGCCCTACGGCGAGCGCATCTCGACGCCCGACCTGCTCGGCACCTACCGCATGATTGGCGACCGGCTGAAGCATGCCTTCGACGGCAACGAGGCGTGGGTGCTCAGCTATCGCGAGGAATGCTTCGAACAGATTGGCCTCAAGCCCAGCATCAAGATACCATTGTACAACGGTTCGCTTGAATGCGAGTTCCGCAAGTACACCATGTTCAGCGGTAAGATGAAGACCTTCCGCCAGGAGGGTGGCGTCGTGAAGACCGAGGAAGAGAAGCGCGAGATGGCGCAAAAGCACCGGTTCAAGAAGAACCGCGAGTTCAAGGAGCGTCTCGCCGCCGAGGAGGCCAATGAGGAGGGCGACATCCGTTCGTTCAAATTCCACACCTACAAGCCCGAGACGCGCCAGCACTTCACCAGCAAGAACTTCGACGATGACGACAGCCGCGACGACTACAAGAAGAGCTTCGACCGCGCAAAGAAGGGCCACGGCGACTTCAAGCGCAGCGACCGCGGCGGCTACAAAGGCAAGAGCGACTTCAAGCGCTCCTCGTTCAAAGGCAGCAAAAACCACGGCGGCAATAAGTTCGGACGCGACCGGAGGTTTGAGGACGAGGACTAAACTGGCGAGTTTTTGAGTTTATGAGTTCTTGAGTTTGTGAGCCTTAAATTACCATGGGCGGGCATTCAAGCGACTCCACGGCTGCAGGGCCGGCGCCGGTCCCGCAGCGTATAACATCAACCACAATGAGAAAGTTATTCTTTTTACTGCTTTGCATGATTACCTTACCCGGCATGGCTGCCGACGACAACAGCACTACCCTCAAGCAGTTCACCCTTGAGGACCTCAACTTCGGCGGCACCAACTACCGCAACATGGTGCCGAAGAACCGCTACACCGCATGGTGGGGCGACGAGTTGGTGCGCATCGACGCCGACGCCTGCTATCTGGTCAACAAACAGACGGGCAAGGAAACCGAGTTGTTCAATGAGCAGCTGTTCGACAAGGCCGGTCTGAAGGTGCACGGCTTCAACTACGCCTCCTTCCCCGAGGCCAAGAAGCCTTGGGTGCTGCTGCCCATTGGCAGGGACTGGGTGCTGTTCGACTGGAAGAAGCAAAAGACCGTGTGGACGCTCGAGCGCTTCAGCGGCATGCAGGCTGAGCAGCTCTGCTACGCCTCAAAGTCGCTGGCTTACGTCGACGGCTGGCAGCTCTACGTGGAGCGCGCCGGCAGCAAACCGGTGAAGCTGACGACCGACGGCTCACGCCAGATTGTATATGGCCAAAGCGTCCACCGCGACGAATTCGGCATCACCGGCGGCCTCTTCTGGAGCCCCGACGGCCAGAAGCTCGCCTTCTACCGCATGGATCAGAGCATGGTGACCGACTATCCGCAGGTCGACATCCCCGAACCGACGTGGGTACCCAAGTCGGGCTCACGCATCGCCACCGAGGTCCCCGACAAGTACCCCATGGCCGGCGAGACCAGCCATAAGGTCACTGTGGGCGTCTACGACCTCGCCACCGGCAAGACCATCTATCTGAAGGCCGGTGACCCCACCGACCGCTACTTCACCAACATCAGCTGGAGCCCCGACGCCAAGACCATCTACATGTTTGAGCTCAACCGCGACCAGAACGACTGCCGCCTCGTGAGCTACGACGCCACGACGGGCGACCGCAAGGCGGAGCTTTACCGCGAGACCGACGACAAATACGTGGAGCCGCTCCACCCCATCGTCTTCCTGCCCTGGGATGCCAACAAGTTCGTGATGCAGAGCCGCAAGGACGGCTACAACCATTTCTATCTCTTCGACAAAGACGGCAAACAGCTCAGCCAGCTCACCAAAGGGCCGTGGGAAGTGGAGGATATGGTGGGCTTCGACGCCAAGCGCCACAGCATCATCTATCTGTCCAACGCCATCATGCCCCTGCAGTGCAACATCTTCAGCGTCAACGTCGACAACGGCCGCAGCCAGCGCGTCGACGAGGGCGGCAAAGGGTGGCACAACGCCAGTCTGAGCGCATCGGGCAGCTACGTCGTCGATAACTATTCGGAGCCAACGACGCCGCGCAACATCGCCATCGTCAACACCGCCACGGCTCAGGCCAAGCGCTGGTTCACGGCGCCCGACCCCTGGAAGGGCTACAACGTTCCCGAATACCGCATGGGCACCATCAAGGCTGCCGACGGCACCACCGACCTCTACTACCGCATGGTGATGCCCGTGGGCTTCGACCCGAACAAGAAATATCCGACCATCATCTACGTCTACGGCGGTCCCCACGCCCACAACGTGGATGCGCGCTGGCACTACTGCAGCCGCTCGTGGGAGACCTACATGGCACAGAAGGGCTACCTGCTGTTCATCCTCGACAACCGCGGCAGCGAGAACCGTGGCAAGGCCTTTGAGCAGGTCACGTTCCGCCACCTCGGCGACCATGAGGTGGAGGACCAGATGGAAGGCGTGAAGTACCTCAAATCGCTGGCCTACGTCGACTCCACGCGTCTCGGTGTCCACGGCTGGAGCTTCGGCGGCTTCATGACCATCAACATGATGACCACCCATCCGGGTGTGTTCAAGGTGGGCGTGGCCGGCGGCCCGGTCATCGACTGGAAGTGGTACGAGGTGATGTACGGCGAGCGCTACATGGATACGCCGCAGACCAATCCCGACGGCTACGCCAAGTCGTCGCTCATTCCCAAGGCCAAGAACCTGAAGGACCGCCTCGAGATCATCATCGGCTACAACGACGTGACCTGCGTACCGCAGCACTCGCTGTCGTTCCTCAAAGCCTGCATCGAGGCCGGCACCCAGCCCGACTTCTTCGTCTACCCCGGCGAGCCCCATAACATGCGCGGCCATCAGTCGGTGCACCTGCATGAGCGCATCAGCCGCTATTTCGACGACTATCTGAAGTAAACTGTACCGTAGTTCAACAAGTATATCCTTTATCAATAAATCTTCTAAATATTTGTCAATCTCAGGGATTTGTCTTATTTTTGCAAAACATGAGTGAGTATAACGAATATATCAATTCCATATTGCGTCCTAACATCAGTGAGGATGCGGTTGTGCTTGACTTGTTTGCTGGCTGCGGTGGGCTCTCACTTGGCTTTGAGGCGGCTGGTTATAGGACAATAGGATATGAATGTGTCGCTCCGGCTGTAGAAACATACAACCTCAATCTAAAGGGCGAATGCCACCAGGTAAAATTGAAGGTGGGCTTCGATTACCCCAATGCTGAGATTTTAATAGGCGGGCCTCCATGCCAGCCTTTCAGCCGTTTTGGCAAGCAACAGGGAATTAAGGATGCAAGGGATGGTTTCCCCATCTTTATTGATGCTGTTAGAACGTTGAATCCCAAGGTGTTCTTATTTGAGAATGTCAGCAATCTTTTAGGGAGACACAAATGGTACTATGAACTTATTACGGCTGAATTACGTAAACTCGGCTATCTCGTAGAGTCTAAGATAGTAAACGCCGTCAATTATGGTGTTCCACAGAACCGCGAGCGCGTCATTACAGTCGGACATCGCTCCAGCTTCAATTTTCCTACTTTTTCGGAAAGGAAAGTGACAGTTGCTGAAGCCATAGGCGACACAATGCTTAAGGAATTGCCTGACAGTCATTTCCTTACCCCGTCCCAAGACCGATATATTGCCGCTTATGAAAAAAAATCTTGCTGCATCACACCTAGAGACCTGCACGCAGATAGACCTGCAAGGACACTCACATGCCGCAACCTGGCCGGTGCTACAAGTGACATGCAACGCGTAAGACTGGCTGACGGCAGAAGACGAAGAATCGTACAAAGAGAGGCCGCACGTCTTCAGTCTTTTCCAGACTGGTTTGAATTTTGTGGTAATGAAACTCAACAATTCACACAAATAGGAAACGCCGTGCCTCCTTTGTTAGCTTATAAATTAGCGTTGGAAGTGAAACGTACTTACAATCTCGAGAACAGGCCTCAAAAAGAAATTGCCAGGCGTAATTATGCAATGAATGGTTTATTTGCCGCCGTATGAAAATATTACTGAAAGCGAATGCCGACAAGGCTATACAACAACTAATATCCGACATGCTCGACATTCTGAATTGTCTGGGCTGCACGGATGGATTGACAGACCGAAGGCTTGAAAGAATGGCTAAGGCTTGTCTTGCAGTCGGTGGAGTTAAAGAGAGGCTTGAAGAGGCTAAATCAGTTGAGGACAACTTCTTTCTGGGTACTCGTGAAATTATTTCCTACGAGAATTCTCACTTCGGTGAACACTTATCGGCAGGTTCATACGACGACATCCGCAGGAAAGACTTGCAAGCGCCCATTGACGCAGGACTTGTTATCAGCTCCTCTGCACTCGAGAAACAGGCAACAAACAGTCCAAACAGGAAATACGCGTTAACTCCGTTGTTCGCCTCACTCATTAGACAATATGGTAAACCTGGATGGGGGACGGCACTGCAAATGTTTAATGATACTTATAAATTTCAAAACAAAATCATAGACAAAAAAAACAAGCTTGAGGAGATTGACATATCATTGCCATCTGGCGAAAAATTAGAACTTTCGCCCGGGGGACATAATGAACTTCAGAAAGACATCATAGAAAAGTTCCTCAGTAGGTTTGGAATGAATGCCCAAGTTCTCTATATCGGCGATACCAGCAAAAAACTTCTGTACGAAAGAGAAGACATATTAAAAGCAATCAACTTTTTCTCTTTGGGACACGAGATGCTCCCAGACATAGTAGCCTATAGCCAGGCAAATAATATTGTATTTCTTATTGAAGCAGTATATTCGTCAGGTGCAATGTCTGAAACAAGGGTCTCCAAATTGAAAGAAAGTCTGAAACTTTGCAAGTGCGAGCCAATATTCGTCACGGCTTTCCCTAACAAGAAACTATTTCAGCGTTTTGCATCAGAAATAGCTTGGGAGTCGGAAGTGTGGATTGCCGATACACCCGAACACATGATTCACTTTAATGGCTCAAAGTTTTTAAAAGTCCATTCATCTCAAAACAAAAAATAAAATATCATCATGAAGATATTACTCTTAGGTTCCGGCGGCCGCGAGCACGCCATGGCATGGAAGATTGCGCAGAGCGCAAAGTGTGAGAAACTGTTCATTGCCCCTGGCAACGCCGGAACGATGGAGGTGGGCGAGAACGTCGCCATCGGCGTTGACGACTTCGACCGCCTGAAGGATTTCGCCGCTGAAAACGCCATCGACATGGTGGTCGTCGGTCCTGAGGACCCGTTGGTGAAAGGCATCTACGACGCCTTCAAGGCCGACGCGCGCACGGCCAACATCCCCGTCATCGGTCCGTCAAAGGCCGGTGCCCAGCTCGAGGGCAGCAAGGACTTCGCCAAAGGCTTCATGAAGCGCCACCACATTCCTACCGCAGCCTACGAGACCTTCGACGGTACCACCGTGGAGGAGGGTTGCCGCTTCCTCGAGACATTGAAGCCGCCCTACGTGCTCAAGGCCGACGGACTGGCTGCCGGCAAGGGCGTGCTCATCGTGCCCACGCTGGAGGAGGCCAAGAAGGAGTTCCGCGAGATGCTGAGCGGCATGTTCGGTCAGGCTTCGGCCAAGGTGGTCATCGAGGAGTTCCTCAGCGGCATCGAGTGCTCCGTCTTCGTTATAACCGACGGCCGCCACTATAAGATTTTGCCCGAGGCCAAGGACTACAAGCGCATCGGTGAGCACGACACCGGCCTCAACACCGGCGGCATGGGCAGCGTATCGCCCGTTCCATTTGCCAACGAGCAGTGGATGAAGAAGGTCGAGGACCGCATCATCCGCCCCACCGTGGAAGGTCTGGCCGAGGAAGGACTCGACTACAAGGGCTTCATCTTCTTCGGCCTCATCAATGTGGCCGGTGACCCGATGGTCATTGAATACAACTGCCGCATGGGCGACCCCGAGACCGAGGTGGTGATGCCGCGACTGAAGAGCGACATCGTCGACCTGTTTGAGGGCGTGGCCAACGGCAACCTCGATACAAAGACCGTAGAGACCGACCCGCGCGCCGCCGTCTGCGTGATGCTGGTCAGCGGCGGCTACCCCGTGGCCTACAAGAAGGGCTTCCCCATCACCGGCACCGAACTGGTGAAGGACGCCATCGTCTTCCACTCGGGCACCGCCATGAAGGACGGACAGCTCGTGACCAACGGCGGCCGCGTCATCGCCGTTACCGCCTACGGCAAAGACAAGAGCGAGGCGCTGATGAAGAGTATGCAGCAAAGCCTCAACATTGAATTCGAGGGCAAATACTTCCGGCGCGACATCGGACAGGACCTCTGATATGGTAAAACGACTTCAAAACAGGATAGCACAATCAAGATGGGCACTGCCCATCACCATCATCTACGGACTCGTCGTTTGTTTGACGGTCGAACTCATGGGCTACGGGCAATGGATGACCTTCGCGTTGCTGCTCGTAGCCACCTTGATGATGGCCGAACTCAACAACGGCTACTCCCTCATCCGCATCTACAGCCGCATGGTGTCGTGTTCGTTCATGGTAATGATCACGATGAGCCTCACGCTGTTTGAGTCGGTGACAGTAGCCGTGGTGATGGTGGCCTTCATCGCTTTCTTATTGCTCATCTTCCGCGCCTACCAGAACCCGGGAGCCGTGGGATGGGTGTTCTATGCCTTCGTTGCACTGGGCATCAGCAGCATCGTCTTCTCCAAGTCGCTGCTCTTCGTGCCCGTTTTGTGGGTTGTCATGGCCGTTAACGTACTGTGTTTCAGTCCGCGAACGCTCATCGCCTCTCTGCTCGGCATCATCACGCCCTACTGGTTTGTGGCGGCGTGGCTCATCTATCAGGGCAACATCAGCTACCTGGGCACCCATTTTCTGAGCGCATTGCAGTTTGGCACGCCATTCCAATTCAGCATTCTCAACATCCACCAACTGCTCACCTTCGCCTTCGTGTTGGTGCTGGCGGTCATCGGCGCGGTGCATTTCTTCCTCTACAGCTACCAGGACCGCATCCGCATCCGACTGATGTACGAGACCTTCGTCGTACTGGATGCCTGCGCGGTAATCTTCGCCATCCTCCAGCCGCAATACTTCGACGAGATGCTCGGCATGTCGATTGTCACCACGGCAACGCTCATCGGCCACTTCCTCGCCCTCACCCATTCGCGGCTGTCCAACATCACGATGTTCGTCCTCGCCGGTGTGACGCTGGCCCTAACCATCTTCAACCTATGGCTGGACTGACCGCCTTGCTGACGAGCTACGGCTATTGGGGCATGCTCTTGGCCGCTTTTCTGGCCGGCAGCTTTGTGCCCTTCAGCAGTGAGGCCGTGATGGTAGCGCTCATGGCCACAGGACTGAAGACGGGTCCGCTGGTCATCTATGGCACCATCGGCAACGTGTTGGGGTCGATGTTCAACTATGGCGTCGGCCGAATGGGGCGCATCGACTGGATTGAGAAATACCTCCACGTGAAGCGCGAGAAGTTGGATAAGGTGCAGGGCTATCTGGCCGGTCACGGCGCCTGGGTGGCTGTCTTCACCTTCCTGCCAGGCCTCGGCTCGGCCATCTCCATCGGCTTGGGCCTGATGCGCGCCAACGTATTCATCACGCTCATCGCCACAACCATCGGCAAGCTCTGCCGCTATCTGGTGCTCACCTTCGGCGCCAGCCTCATTATTTAGCCCCGTTCTGTGCCTCGCTTTTTTAAGGCGAGGAAGCCGTTCCACTACCCACAACAAGCATCAAATGCCATGAAAAAAGCTGACAAAATCGTGTTATCGATTTTGCTCCTTCTGGAAATGGAATTGCCTCCAATTTTTGATGAAACAACGAAAAGACGGCCCCGGAAACGCCATTTTTGTCTTCCGGGAGCATCAAACCATACGTTTCGCGGTGCGATAACTATGGTATCGCGGTGCGATAGCTATGCTTTCGCAGTGCGATAGCTATGGTATCGCGACTCGATAGCTATGGTATCGCGATGCGATAACTATGCTATCGCAACCCCATCGAAGTGCTATGCAATCGCCATCCGCCCCGCAATCATCATAAGCAACTGTTTCACAGCACTTTATGAAATAGCGCCGAAAATCGCCGAAAATCGCGTATTTCGGAGCAAAGTAGGTCCTCGTGGGTTTCGAGGCCCTTCTCGTGCCTCTTAAAACACCAATTTTCTTTACAAAGCGATCACCCTTCTGCACCCGTCAGCAGACAGCCTACGTAGAGCCCCAGCCTATCCACCCCACATCGCAGGCCCACTGCAGCAAAATCAAACTAACATTAAAAAACCATCGAAAAGCAAACGTTGTCAAATAAAAGTTGTATCTTTGCATCATTATTGCAATAACACAATTATTATCTTTCGATAAATGAAACAGTACAAGTTAGTGGACACCATTCTGGGATGGGTAGCCTTTGCCATTGCTGCCTTTACCTATTGCTCCACCATTGAACCGACAGCCTCGTTCTGGGATTGTCCTGAATTCATCACGACCGGATACAAGTTTGAAATCGGTCACCCGCCAGGGGCACCGTTCTTCATGCTCACCGCCAACCTGTTCAGCCACTTCGCCAGCGACCCGTCGCAGGTGGCTCGCATGGTCAACACCATGAGCGCACTGCTCTCGGCCACGACCATTCTGTTTCTCTTCTGGACCATCACCCACCTCACGCGCAAGCTCATCGTCAAGGACTGGGACTCGCTGACGCTCGGCAAGACCATCGCCATTGAGGCCAGTGGCATGGTGGGCGCACTCATCTATACGTGGAGCGACACCTTCTGGTTCTCCGCCGTCGAGGGTGAGGTTTATGCTTACTCGTCAGCATTCACGGCCATCGTGTTCTGGCTCATCCTGAAATGGGAAGACCACGCCGACGAGCCCCACGCCGACCGTTGGTTGGTACTCATCTTCTACATGACCGGATTGAGCATCGGCGTGCACCTGCTCAACCTGCTCTGTCTGCCCGCCATCGTGCTGGTGTACTGCTACCGCCGCTTCCCCAACATCGAGTTGAAGGGCTCGTTGATTGCCCTGCTCATCTCGTATGTCATCGTGGCCGCCGTGCTCTACGGCGTCGTACCCGGCATCGTCACCGTCGGTGGCTGGTTTGAGCTGTTCTTCGTCAATACGCTCGGACTGCCGTTCAACACCGGCCTCATCATCTACATCGCCTGCCTCGTTGCAGCAACGATATGGGCTATCTACGAGAGTTACATCGACCAGAATAAGACCCGCGAGAACGTCGCGTTCCTGCTCGCCTTCGGCCTCATCGGCATTCCGTTCTACGGCTACGGCTGGTCGGCCCTCATCATCGGCATCATCGTGCTGGCCGTCACAGCTTTCCTGCTCAACCGCAAGAAGGTGGTCAACAAAAAGCCGGTGTATCTCGTCACCGCCCGCTTCAAGAATACGGCACTGCTCTGCATGCTGATGCTGATGATTGGCTACTCGAGCTATGCACTCATCGTCATCCGTTCGGTGGCCAATCCGCCGATGGATCAGAACTCGCCAGAGGACATCTTCACGCTCGGTTCTTACCTCAGCCGTGACCAGTATGGCGACCGCCCGCTGTTCTACGGTCAGGCCTACACCTCGCAGGTGGCGCTCAACAACGACGGACAGATGTGCCGCCCGAGAATGCAACAGGGCGCACCCGTCTACAGCCGTAAGGAGAAGGCCTCGAAGAACGAGAAGGACTCTTACTTCGTAGTCACTCACAAGAATAAATACGTCTATGCCCAGAATATGTTCTTCCCGCGCATGTACGACTCCAGCCACGCACAGGACTATGAGTCATGGATGGGCGGCGTAGAGGGCACGCAGGTGCCTTACGACCGCTGCGGCGAGAACATCATGGTGAAGATGCCGACGCAGCTTGAGAACATCAAGTTCTTCCTCAGCTACCAATGCAACTTCATGTACTGGCGCTACTTCATGTGGAACTTCTGCGGCCGGCAGAATCAGATACAAGGCAACGGCGAGCTGGAGCACGGCAACTGGATTACCGGCATCTCCTTCCTCGACAATGCCCGTCTGGGTGACCAAAGCAAGCTGCCCGATGACCTGAAGAACGACAAGGGTCACAACGTGTTCTACGGACTGCCGCTGATACTCGGCCTCATCGGCCTCTTCTGGCAGGCCTTCCGTGGCCGCCGCGGCATCCGCCAGTTCTGGGTGGTGTTCTTCCTCTTCTTCATGACGGGTCTGGCCATCGTTATCTATCTGAACCAGACGCCGGTGCAGCCACGTGAGCGTGACTATGCCTACGCCGGTTCGTTCTACGCCTTCGCCATCTGGTGCGGCCTCGGCGTGGCAGCCATCATCGACCTGCTGAAGAAATACCTCAAGGTGAGCAATGTAGCCGTCACGGCCATCGTCTCGCTGCTCTGTCTGCTCGTACCTATTCAGATGGTAAGCCAGACGTGGGACGACCACGACCGCTCGGGCCGCTACACTTGCCGCGACTTCGGACGCAACTACCTGATGACCCTGCAGGACAAGGGCGACCCGATTATCTTCACCAACGGCGACAACGACACCTTCCCGCTCTGGTATAACCAGGAGACCGAAGGCGTGCGCACCGACGCCCGCGTGTGCAACCTCTCTTACCTGCAGACCGACTGGTATATCGACCAGATGAAGCGCCCAGCCTATAACTCGCCCGCAGTGCCCATCTCATGGCCGCGACTCGACTACTGCTCGGGTACCAACGAATATGTTGAGGTGCAGCCCAGTCTGAAGCAGCAGGTGCTCGACTTCTACAAGCAGAATCCCGACGCTGCCAAGGCGCAGTTCGGCGACAATCCGTTTGAGCTGAAGAACATCATGAAGTACTGGGTACGCGCCAAGGGCGACATGCACGTCATTCCGACCGACACGGTCTACGTCACCATCGACAAGGACGCCGTGAGGAAGAGCGGCATGATGATGGCCAGCGACTCCATCCCCGACCGCATGGTCATCTCGCTTGCCGGCAAGACCGCGCTCTATAAGAACGACCTGATGATGCTCGAGATGATTTCGCAGTGCAACTGGACTCGTCCGCTTTATGTTGCCATCACCGTGGGCGAGGAGAACTTCATGAACCTCGGCGACAACTTCGTACAGGAAGGTCTGGCCAACCGCATCACGCCGTTCACGACCAATAAGCCGGGTGCGAAGAACTTCGACACCGACAAGACCTACAACAACATGATGTTCCGCTACCGCTACGGCGGTCTCGATAAGCCGGGCCTCTATATCGATGAAACAGTGATGCGCATGTGCTACACCCACCGTCGCCTCTTCGGTCAGCTGGCCCTCCACCTCATCGCCGAACAGAAGAACGACAAGGCCCGCAAGGTGCTGGCTAAGGCCGCGAGGGAACTGCCGACTTACAACATTCCGATGAACTACATGAGCGGCGGCACCGACATTGCCAAGGCTTATGCGTTGCTGGGCATGAAGAAGGAAGCCTTGCAGTGCATCAACGAGGTGTGGAAGAACGCATCGCAGTATGCCAACTACTACCTCGGACTCACCGGCATCCGCTTCCAGCAGTCCAACCGCGACGCCATGATTCAGTTCTCCATCATGCAGCAGACAGTTGATGTCACAAGACTCGTCGACAGCAAGCTCGCTGCCCAGCAGACAGCAACGCTCAACAAACTCTACCAGCGCTACGTCGGCATGGGCGGTCAACAGATGCAGAACTGACAATGATTATCGAACAACCCGCCAAATGGCTCAGATGGGTCTATCCGAAAGCAACGTGGAGGATGGACAAGAAAGACCATTCGGTCTACCTCACCTTCGATGATGGACCCATCCCCGAATCGACACCATTTATCCTCGACACCCTGAAGGAGTTTGGCATAAAGGCCACCTTCTTCATGGTCGGGGAGAATGTGATGCGCCACCACGACCTCTACAACCGCATCGTAGCCGAGGGGCATCAGGTGGGGAACCACACGTTTCACCACTTGGGGTCGCTCAAGCACATGGCCATCACCTACGGTCAGGACGTGGCGATGGCCAATGAGCTTATCGGCGCACACCTCTTCCGGCCGCCCCACGGCTGGATGAAGTTCTCGGTATACTGGTGGGTGAACCGGTACTATCAAATCGTCATGTGGGACCTCGTCACCCGCGACTACTCCAAATGGATGACCGCAGAAGGCGTAGTGAACAACGTGAAGCGCTATGCGCGCAACGGATCCATCATCACCTTCCACGACTCGCTGAAAAGCATCGACAAGCTGCGAACCGCACTGCCCGAAAGCCTCAAGTGGCTGAAAGCGCAGGGCTACACATTCAAGACGTTCGAATAACTAATGAAAAATAGTTGGAATTGCATGCCTATTCCAATTCTTTTTGTTAACTTTGAACCATGAATCAGATGAATCCAGAGGTGGAACAGCAGGTGACTGCATTCTTCCACGACTTCGCGATGAGGATGATCATCCAGGAGCACGCTGACCCAAACAACATCAACGCCGTGAAGATGGCAATGATGGTCCACTGCGAGGAGATATACCCCGCATTCACGCTGACGCCGGTCTTCCGTGAGAACAACGGCAAGGCGCACTACGACGACATGGTGGAAGCCTATCAGCGATGCTTCACCATGCTCTTGCAAGGACGACTGCCATAGTGCTTGGACGCCTGCCATAGCGTGGCAGCGCAGCCGAATGAAACCCTGAACACTACAAAACAATATTTAAAATTAAAAACAAATATGGCAAAACAAAATCAGAATGGTCGCATCATTGCGATTGTGGCATGTATCTTCCTCTTCGGAATGATATCCTTTGTCACCAACCTCGCCGCTCCAATCGGCGTCATTTGGAAAAACTACCCTGAGTTCAACGGCAGCAACACGCTTGGCATGATGGGTAACATGATGAACTTCCTGGCCTACCTGTTCATGGGAATCCCCGCTGGACTTATGCTGACGAAGATTGGCTACAAGAAGACAGCCCTCATCGCCATCGCCCTCGGCTTCTTAGGTGTGTTTACGCAGTTCCTTTCTGGTCAGGTGCTCACTGGTACCAGCATCTTCGGCCTGCCCGGCAATTTCTATGTCTATCTGCTTGGCGCTTTCATCAGCGGCTTCTCCGTCTGCATGCTCAACACCGTAGTCAACCCGATGCTCAACCAGCTTGGCGGCGGCGGCAACCGCGGTAACCAGCTCAACCTTATCGGCGGCTCGTTCAACTCACTGATGGGCACCATCACGCCTATGCTCGTTGGCGCACTCATCGGCACCGTCACCAAGAACACGGCCATCACCGATGTCAACGTTGTACTTTATCTGGCCATGGCCATCTTTGCCGCCACGTTCTTCATCCTGCTCTTCGTTCCGATTGACAACCCGAAACAAATGGACAGCAACACTGTCTATGAGCATTCGCCCTTCGCCTTCCGTCACTTCACCTTCGGCGTCATCGCCATCTTCGTCTATGTGGGTGTAGAGGTCGGCCTTCCCGGCACCATCAACTTCTATCTCTCCGAGCCCGGCGCCAATGGTGCAGGCCTTGCCACACTCGACCCGGGCCTTCAGGCCGCTACCATCGCAGGCTTCGCTGCCGGTACCTATTGGTTCCTGATGCTCATCGGCCGCTTCCTCTCAAGTCTTATTGCCGCCAAGGTGTCCAGCCGTACCATGATGATTGTTGTCAACGGTGTCGCCATGCTGCTCATCATTGTGGCCATCCTCATGCCGAAGACCGTCACCGGCAGCATGCCCGTGTTCACCGGCTCCAGCTTTGCCGTGGTGAAGCTGCCGCTGAGCGCCATCCTCATCGTGCTCTGCGGTCTCTGCACCTCTGTGATGTGGAGCTGCACCTTCAACCTCGCCACTGAGGGACTTGGCAAATATACCGAGAAAGCCAGCGGCATCTTCATGATGATGGTGGTAGGCGGCGGCATCGTGCCTCTTATCCAGAACGGCGTGGTCGATCTGACAAGCAACTACATGCTCTCCTACATCGTGCCGCTCATCGCCGTGGTGTATATGTTCGTCTACGCCGCTTTCCTCTCGAAGAACGTCAACAAGGACATCAAGGTGGACTAAGCTGGGTAAGCACCTCTTTTTAATATTCCCAATAGGGCGGGGCGTCAGCCCTGCCCTTATTGCATGGCTGTCTGCTCCTTGCTTCGCTGTCTCCTCCGCCCCCATCGACCCCATAAAACCCATTCACCCCATCCCACCCATAGACCCCATCCACCCCATAAAACCCATCCACCCCATAAAACCCATCACCCCATCCACCCCATCCACCCCACAAACCCCATAAACCCCATTCCCACCATGATTATTCAGTTGAAACGTGTTTACGAGCCCGCCGCCGACAGCGACGGTTGCCGCATCCTTGTAGATAAGCTATGGCCGCGCGGCATCAAGAAAAGCGACCTGAAATACGACATCTGGGCTAAAGACATCACGCCCTCACCTGAGCTACGCCGCTTCTTCCACGCCGATCCAGAGGCCAACTGGGAAGCCTTTGCCCAGCGCTATCGCGATGAGCTGACTAACAACCCAGCCCTCGATGCACTTGCCGCCCAACTAAAAGAAAACAAAACTCCCGTAGTAACACTGCTTTACGGTTTCCGCAATCCGCTAAGAAACCACGCAGTCATACTACGGGAGGCACTTATGGAAAAGTTAAATCTGTAAGCTAATCGCTACACGATCTCGCCTTGCTTACACGAGCTTTGCAATCTCGTCCATCATCTGCTTGCCCAGCGCGTCGGCCTCTGCCATTGAAGAAGCCTCGCTGTAGACGCGGATGATGGGCTCGGTATTGGACTTGCGCATGTGCACCCACTTCGTCGGGAAGTCGAGCTTCACACCGTCGATGTCGGTCACCTGCACGCCCTCGGCACCGCTGTACTTCTCCTTCATCTTGGCGAGGATCGCGTCAACGTCGGTCGTCGGCTGCAGGTCGATACGGTTCTTGGCGATGAAATAGTTGGGGAATGAGGCACGAAGCTCGCTGGCCTTGCAGCCCTTCTGAGCCAGACTGCTAAGGAACAAAGCAATACCCACGAGGGCATCGCGGCCGTAGTGACTCTCCGGATAGATGACGCCACCATTGCCCTCGCCGCCTATCACGGCGCCTACTTCCTTCATCTTAGTCGTAACATTCACCTCGCCAACGGCCGAAGCGTAATACTTGCAGCCATGCTTCTCAGTGACGTCACGCAGCGCACGCGTCGAACTCAGGTTGCTCACCGTGGGGCCTTTCACGTGGTCAAGCACGTAGTCAGCCACGGTGACGAGCGTATATTCCTCGCCATACATCTTACCGTTTTCCTGAATGAAGGCTAAGCGGTCGACATCAGGGTCGACGACGATGCCGAGGTCATACTTACCGTTCTTCACCTCATCCATAATGCCGCCGAGGTTCTTCTCCAGCGGTTCGGGGTTGTGAGCGAACTGACCAGTGCACTCGCCATTGAGGAAGGTGTAGGCAACGCCGAGCTTATCGAGCAGATGGGGCAGAATAATACCGCCCACCGAGTTGATGCTGTCGACGCATACGCGGAAGTGAGCCTTACGGATAGCCTCGCAGTCAACGAGCTTCAGGTCAAGCACCGAGTCAATGTGGCGCTGGTCGAAGGAGTTGTCCACCATATATTTACCCAAGTGGTCGACGTCGGCATAGTCGAAGTCCTCAGCCTCGGCAATGCGCAGCACCTCATTGCCATCGTCCTTGGTCAGGAACTCGCCCTCGTTGTTGAGCAACTTCAGCGCATTCCACTGGCGGGGGTTATGGCTGGCGGTGATGATGATGCCGCCGGCCGACTTGCTCATTCTTACGGCAAGCTCAGTAGTCGGCGTTGTGCCGTAGCCAATATTGATAACATCGTAACCCATACCCATCAGGGTACCGCAAACCACGTTCTTCACCATGGGGCCGGAGATACGTCCGTCGCGCCCCACGACAATCGTGTTGCTCTTAGACTTCCCACTGCGGCGGATGAAAGTTGCATAAGCCGAAGTGAACTTAACAATGTCAAGCGGATTAAGCGTCTCGCCCGGTGTTCCGCCGATAGTTCCGCGGATGCCGGAGATAGATTTAATTAGCGTCATAATGGTTTAATTAAGAAAGTATTAGAGTCAAATATAAATATCAGATCAGCGGCCTCGCTCAAACGTGATGTCGTAGAGACAGGGGTATACGCTCTGTATGGCGTTGGTCTGTCCGAGGTCGTGCGGCACGATGAGCCTCACTTGCGCTATCTCGCTGTCCGCCGTCTTATACCGGTCGAAGTTGAGATAAGGCAATGCGGCCAGCCATCCGCTGGGGATGGTCGTCGTACTATAGAAGGCGTACATCAGACTGCTGCTACTCTCGAAGCTGCCGGAGAACGTACCCGAGTTATTGGTCACCGACATCGTCTCCACCCAACGGTAATAATAAGGTGAGATGGTGTTGGAGATCTGAACAGAGTCGGTGAGCAGGTTGCGCTCGGTATAGCGGCAAAGCACGCGGGCATTCTCGCCGTCTGCGATAGGCTTACCCGTACCCTTGCGCACAATCTGCATGTAGAGGCCACTCGACTCAAACAGCACGAACTCATTCTTCGACACGTCAGTCGTATAGTTATTACTGCGGAACTCGTCCTCACTGATCACGTTGACGCCGGAGTCGGCGATGTAAGCATTGATAGCGGAGCGCTCGCGGTTAACCTGGTCAGCGTACGTCACGTCGTCATTGCAGGCGGCGAATACGGCGATGCTGACCATGAATAGCAGCAAATATGCAAGTTTCTTCATACGATAGTCCTGTTATACTATGCAAAGTTAGCAAAAAAAGCCGCTATAGGCGCACATTGCCGTCGCTTTTTTTAAATAATTCATACTTTGCGCAATTGTTCCGCATAATAGTTAAAAGCCTCACGGGTGATGCGCACGGCGTCTTCGATAGTGCCATTGATGCGCCCGCCGCTGGCATTGAAATGGCCGCCACCATTGAAGAAGCGGCGCGCCATCTCCTCTACCGAGAAATCATCAACCGACCTGAGGCTCACCCACACGCGGTTGTCGATGCGGTCGTCCTCGCGCAGCGAGATGGAGCATTTCATGCCCTTGATGCGCAGCGGTTCATTGACGAGTCCCTCGGCGTCGCCGCGCACAAAGTGGAAGTCCTTCATATCCTGGCGCGTAATGGTGTAGTAACTCGCGTGCAGGTCGTCGAAGACATTGAGCTTCTGCGACATCACATAGCCGCGCAGGCGGATGGCCCACGTGCTGTAGTTGTTGAACACGTTGCGGTAAATCTTATCCTTGTCGATGCCCTTGGTGAGCAGCTGACAGATGATGTAGTACAGCTCCGGCCGCGATGAGTTATAGGTAAAGCCACCCGTATCGGTCATCATACCGCAGTAGACGGGAACGGCGAAGCCTTTGCCGAGGTCGTCGAAGCCACCGAGCTGCCACACGATGCGGAAGATAATCTCAGATGTCGAACTGAGCTCAGGGAATGACAAGGTCAGCTTGGATCCGACGTTGGGGCTGATATGGTGGTCAATGAGCACACGCTCTGCCGTGCTTTTCGTCAGCGCGTCAACCAGCTCGAGCGTTCTGCTCAACTCATTGAAGTCGAGGCAAAAGATGAGGTCGGCTTCGCTGAACCAAGCCTCCACCTGCTCAGGGTGCTTGTCGTAGCGCACCACCTGCTCGATGCCCGGCAACCAGTGAAGGAAGTCGGGGAAAGCGTTGGGCACAACAATGCGCGGCTGCTTGCCGTAATGCGCGGTCAAGTAGTTGCTCCAGGCCAGACTCGACCCGAGCGCATCGCCGTCGGGCTGCGAGTGGGCTAAGATAATAATGTGTTGGGCGGTGCGTAAGCGCTCATCGAGGGCTCGCACCTCGTCGGCTGATAAAAGATTCAAATCCATAATGGATGCAAAGGTAACGCAAATCGGGGGAAGAACAAAACAAACCGATTTGTTTTTTCTGTTACAACTGTCACAACGGCCGTGCCTGCCGTTATGCCCGTCTTCCTGTACCATGCGACGTTCCCGTTACGCCCGTCTTCCAGTACCGTGCGACGTTCCCGTTACGCCCGTCTCTGGATGCCATCTCACCCAAATGTCACTGCGAAGTGGCCGTAGCGACGAGGTGTGGCGACCACCACACCTTGTCGTTTAACCCAGATGATGGTGTCATCTGGCGCTTTTTAGCGTGTGAATCGGCACCGCTGACCATGTCTGTGGAGATGTACGCCACAGGTGGCAGTGTAGTGGCCGGCCTGGTGCCGGCCACCAGCCCTTGAACGCAGATTTCATTGATGCCAGTCTCTGCACAGTCAGCGAGATCTGATAGAGCTAAAAAGGCGGTAGCGCTTACGCTAATCTTGCAGATGGAGACAGGCCTGCAACACCGGCGGCTGGTGGCCGGCACCAGGCCGGCCACTACACTGCCACCAAGGTTGCGCATCTCTACAGACAAAATCAAACAGGCAAGGAACAGGCACCTTGTGATAAAGTTTTATAGCGTTTTCCTTTGTCATTCCGCCCGTTTGCACTATCTTTGTGGAAAATAGAAACGAAAGACAGAAACCAATGACAAAAGAACAGGAACGCGCTGAGCTCCACAAGACGATATGGAGGATTGCCAACG
>Ga0256404_1000997_pt1 | contig 71744 bp, 59 predicted proteins | sample RumenRJG_01DNA_FD_185990 | JGI IMG/M metagenome (GOLD analysis project Ga0256404, IMG submission 185990) | Bovine rumen microbial communities from Lethbridge, Alberta, Canada - RJG_01 | ecosystem: Host-associated > Mammals > Digestive system > Stomach > Rumen | place: Canada: Alberta | collected... | reverse complement strand
ACCTGCGGCTACATCGGCACCCAGTTCTGGAACCAGGGCCGTACGCAGGAGATCAAGGATCGCGTACTGCATCTGTAAAGTAAGCAATTTGTTTGACATGAAAGGCTGCCGCTTTGTGCGGCAGCCTTTTCAAAATAACAGGGATGGCCACCGGTATGCCGGCGAGGGCTATGCTGTACCGGATGCGTCTGGCCCCGAAAGAGGAAGCATGAAGGAGGCATTGGAATATGAAGGATGAGGAAGAACTAAAAGAGGGAGATCATGTCTATATTGAAGCTGTGGTGGACAGGGTGCCGGGAGAACATGGCAGGCTGTACCGGCTTTTGACGCCGGAGGGAACCGTCGTGTGGGCACATCCGATAGAGCTTGTGAGGAAGAGAGGGAGTGGAGAAGGATGCATTATGCAGAAATAAAATATTACGATATCGCAAACGGGCCCGGCGTCCGGGTCAGCCTGTTTGTTTCCGGCTGCACGCACAAGTGTCCGGGCTGCTTCAATGAGATCGCCTGGCCTTTCGATTATGGCAAGGCTTTCACAGAGAAGACGGAGGATGAGATCCTCACGGCGCTCGAGGATGAAAGCTATCAGGGACTGACGCTTCTCGGCGGCGAACCGATGGAGCCACAGAATCAGAAGGGGCTTCTGCCATTTATCCGCCGCTATAAAGAGAAATTTCCGGAAAAGGATCTCTGGTGCTTTACCGGCTATCTCTATGACAGAGATCTGCTCGGCTGGATGTCTGACAAGCTGCCCGAGACGAAGGAGCTGCTATCGTACATGGATGTGCTCGTGGACGGCGAATTTAAGCAGGAGCTGAAGGATGTGACGCTCCTTTATAAGGGCTCCGCGAACCAGCGGACGATCGATGTGAAGAAGTCCCGTGCGGCCGGCAGCATCGTCCTCTGGGATCCGGGCGATGACATCACGGTCTCGAAGACGAGTCACCTCTGATCTTCTAATGCCTACATCTTTGTGGAAAGCGTGCCACTGGTGTGCTATACTTACTAGAAGTTGTGGTTACGAAAAAGCTGACTGCACCACATGTATTTTCTTCGGAGGTGCTTTTCTATGATGTCAAATTATGAGATCAAGGGCTTTGCGAGGCGCCAGCTAAAGGGCAACTGGGGCGCCATCATCCTGGCGCTCATCATTTCCGGGCTGATCCTTATCGCGCTCACTACCTGCCTTTCAGCAGTGGCTCTCATCGCGCTGATCTCGCCGGCGTATGCATTTTCTATCCTGCAGGGGAGCAGCGCACAGTTCCTGTATCCGCTTTCCGGGATGATCGCGGCAGGACTTCTTTTTCTTCTTGTGTATGTGACAGCAGGTTTCGGTCTCGGACTGAACCGCATGTTCCTTTCCGCTGCCAGAGGTCATCGCGTCTATGCCTCACAGATCTTCGCGGGTTTTCGGGATACGGAACATCTCCGCCACTATTTTGGCGCGATGCTGATTCTATGGCTGATCGAGCTGATCCTCAGTATACCGGATCTCTACACGGGCATTCGGTTTACGGTTACATCGCCTGATTACAAGGCGACCTCGTTTATCACGTCCATCGTATCGATGATCCTGGCGCTGTTCATCGCACTGACATTGCCGTCCTCTGCGGACCACAGAGACTTCAGCGGCTTTAAGGCCTTCCGGACCTCGCTCTATCTCATGCGGAACCGGAAGCTCAGATTCTTCTCGTTGATTCTCAGTTTTTTCGGCTGGATGCTTCTCGTCATCGTCACAGCAGGAATCGCCGGTTTTTATGTTTTCCCCTATATGCAGATGTCAAAGACGATCTTTTATCTCAGCGCCTACAGTGAGGAGTATCCTGTGGCCGATGCGGTCGAAGGAGATTATCGTGAGGTGACGGAACCTTCGGATTCCGCAAAGAATCAGCCCTCTCTGGATGCCTCTGGCAAACAGTCATATTCTCAGACGAAACGCTCCTCTGAAGACACAGAGGAGCATGCGGAAAGAAGCTTCGACGAAGCACGACGAGAATATGTCGATCATGTCACAGACGGGACAACTGAACAGAGGGAAGGAGAAGCTTCGTCAGAAAAAGCCTCTGATGCATCCGCGAGAAAAGCTTCTGAAAATCCGGAACATGATAGTAGCGATAGCGCAGCATCCGATCCGCAGAAATCTGAAGCTATGGATGAAGCCAAGGTGGATGGAAGGAAATATGCTTCCGAAGAGGATGCCTTCCAAGCCTATGAGCGATGGAAGCGGGAACATCATATTACCATCGAATCCCAGCAGAAAAACCTGACAGAATCCGGATCCTCCATACCGGCTATGGATCATAAGGATACAGAAGAAACAGATGACACAAACAACAAAACAGAAGAGTGAGGTAACCTATGAAATGTCCTTTCTGCGGTGCAGAAGATACGAGAGTCATTGATTCAAGACCGGCTGATGATAACGCGGCGATCCGGAGAAGAAGGAAATGCGAGATCTGCGGCAAACGTTTTACAACCTATGAGAAGCTTGAGACCATGCCGATGATGGTGATCAAAAAGGATCAGTCCCGTGTGCCCTATGACCGGTCGAAGATCGAAAAGGGCATCATCGCCTCCTGCCATAAGCGCCCGATTTCTACCGAGAAAATCAAGGAAATGGTGGATGAGATCGAAAATGAGATCTTCATGTCCGGTGAGACCGAGATTCCGAGCACGAAGATCGGAGAGCTTGTCATGGATAAGCTCCGTGAGGTGGACCAGGTTGCATATGTTCGTTTCGCCTCTGTGTATCGTGAATTTAAGGATGTAAAGACCTTTATGGCAGAGCTCACGAAGCTTGTGGAAAACCAGAATCGATCACTCGGCGAAGAGGAAGGCAGTGCAGAGGTACAAGGCTGATGTACCATATCTGCGAGCATGAAATAGACTGAAACAAAGGAGAACGATTGTGTTCAACCGTTTATATCCCGACTACTATATCCATTCTGTTTATGATGTAGATTTTGAAAAGCTGTACAGGCGTGGCTTCCGGGCTGCGCTCTTTGACATCGACAATACACTTGTGCTGCATGAAGAGCCGGCAACAGAAAAGGCCAAGGAGCTGATCAAAACGATCCATGCTGCCGGTATGATGGCCTATCTCATCAGTAATAATAATGAACCAAGAGTACGCATATTTGCGGATGATGCTGGCCTGGACGGCTATATTCATAAGGCACATAAACCACTTCCGGATGCCTATCTTATGGCCTGTAAGAGGCTTTCTGTGATAAGGACACAGGCAATCTTCTTTGGGGATCAGCTCTTCACGGATATCTGGGGTGCTCGTAATGCCGGTATCTGTTCAGTACTGGTGCAGCCTGTCGGACCGGAAATATATTTGAAGATTAAGGTAAAGAGAGTTCTGGAAAAGCCGATTCTTGCTGCATATAAAAGGAAGCATCCCAGGCTCGACGATTTGTCATAAAGGAAGGAAAGACCATGCGGCATTGCAGGATTATCGTTCCGATTACCGGTAGGGATATGGAACAAATTTTGGGGGAAGTAAAAGACATCGCATCCTCAGAGGCAGATATTGCAGAGTGGCGGTATGACCTTAAGGGAGAGTGGAAGGAGGAAGCATTCCTTTCGGAGCTTCAGCAGGTTTCTGAGACTCTCGGTGGAAAGAAACTTCTGTTCACCATTCGTACGGATATGCAGGGCGGACGATTCCCGTTTGAGCCGTCTCAATATTTCCGCTTTGTGATGGGAGCAATATATTCCGGAAGGATTCAATACGTGGATCTGGAGGATATCACACCGATGACTGACCGGCAGCAGGCGATTTCAGCCTCTCACATGAATGGTGTGAAGGTAATCCTATCGTATCATGATTTTGAGAAAACTCCACCGGCAGAACAGATTTTAAGAAAACTCCGTTCCCATGCGATCAGCTCTGCTGATATCCTGAAGGTTGCCTATATGCCGAAGTCCCCGAAGGATGTTGCGGCACTTCTTTATGCAACAGCGGCCTTTAAGGAGGAGGACCAGGAGAAGCATGAACTCATTACGATGTCGATGGGAGAGCTCGGTCGTATCAGTCGTGTTTCAGGCGATATCTTCGGCTCTGATTATACCTTCGCAACCCTTGGAGGAAGCTCTGCCCCGGGTCAACTGCCGGTCGAAACCGTGCTGAAAATTCTAGATACACTTCAATAAAAATTACTCATATTTTTTTAAAGACGAAGCAGAAGAGTTCCGGATCGGTAGAGTGCACCGGTCGTTGGCATTTTAATGCTAACGGCCGGTGCACTCTACCGATCCGGATTTCTTCTTGGCCTTTTTTTAATTATGTGCCCATTAGGGAAAGCCTATACCCTGTATAGAAAAAAATTTCCCTTTTAAAAGCAGTTTCAGAATTGATAACTTTTGTGAATAATGTTAAAATTAAGCTAATTTCACGGGTACGTGTTATTGTCTGTGCACAAACGCACAGGCCGGACAGGTTCCGAAAGTCATATTTTTTATGGAACGAGGCTGCTTCGTTCCGATCATTTAAGGGGGATTTAACAATATGGCAGAAGACAAAAACGCAAGAACCGGGCTATGGCTCGGCGGCCTTCCATGGTGGCAGGCTGTGATCTGTATTTTACTGGTACTGATTCCGATGTACATCATCAAGGGATCCGGCGAAGATGCAAAGATGGTACAGTCGACCACGATGGCCGGCACCATGGCAATCTGCTTCGGTCTCGCAGTGATCTTCAATGAAATCGGTGAGAGACTTCCGATCTGGAACAAGTATATCGGCGGCGGTCTCCTGATGACCTTCTTCGGCGTAGCAGTGCTTCGTCAGTTCCAGCTCGTTCCGCAGCAGGGCCTCGATGCAATCAACAGCTTCATTTCCGATGACGCAAACTTCCTTGAGATGTTCATCATCATGCTGATTGTCGGTTCCGTTCTTTCTCTTGAGAGAGATATCCTGCTTCGTTCCTTCGCAGGATATATTCCGGCTATTCTCGGTGGTCTCGTTGTAGCAGCACTCATGGGCGTGATCTTCGGCTTCATCTTTGGTGTTAAGCCGGCAGATACTCTAATCCTTTATACACTCCCGATCATGGGCGGTGGTAATGGTGCCGGTGCCGTACCGCTTTCACAGATCTACGAGCAGGTTACCGGTGAGCCGGCTGCTTCGTACTATTCCTTTGCAATCATCATCCTGACGATCGCGAACATCTTCTGTATCATCTTCGCTGCAGCGCTCAATGCTCTCGGTGAGAAGGTTCCGTCTCTTACCGGTGATAAGAAGACCCTGATCCGTAATGCTGACAACCTTGCAAGAGACGATGAGAAGGTTAAGACTGATAACACAGACCTTGCCGGTGCTCTGCTTCTTGCCTTTGCATGCTACTCCGTCGGTGAGCTTATGTCCGGTGTCATCCTTCCGAAGATCGCCGGTGCACCGATTCATAAGTATGCATATATGATCATCTTCGTCGTTATTCTCGCTGCAACAGGCCTTGTTCCTGCAAGAGTACGTGCCGGCGCTAAGAGACTCCAGAGCTTCTTCTCAGGACAGCTTGGTATCATCATCATGGTCGGCATGGGTGCTGATTTCGACCTTGCACAGCTCTTCGAAGCGACGAAGCCGTCAAATGTTATCATGGCTCTTATGATCACGGTAGGTGCTGTTATCGGTGCCGGCGGTGTCGGCTACCTTGTAGGCTTCTATCCGATTGATGCAGCGATTACCGCAGGTCTCTGCATGGCAAACCGTGGTGGTAACGGTGACCTTGCCTGCCTCGGCGCTGCAGACCGTATGGATCTGATCGCTTATTCACAGCTTTCATCCCGTCTCGGCGGTGGTATCGTCCTGATCATTGCATCCTTCGTATTCTCCTTCTTGGCATAAGCCTTTCGGGAGAAAAGGAAAGCACAAAAAACATAGTATTTTAAGCAGCAGATCCTTTAGCCCTCCTGCGAAAGCAGGAGGGCTTTCTTTTATAAATTATCTGTACAGAACAAAAAGAAAAAAGTAATATTGTTTTGAAATCGGAAAACAGGAGGAAGGTGCATTGATCGCCTATTTTAAAAACACAGCAAATTTCTGCATGGGACTCGGTGCCGTACTCGGCGCGGTGATCGGTTATTTTTATTTTCACGGACATATCCTGGATAACGCGGATCTCACAACCGTGTTCTGGTTTGCGCTCTTTATCATCCTCGGTATTCTCATCGGACGTGTCGTCGGTATGCAGGTTGCCATACGAAAGCTCGCAAACGTGCAGGCGCTCCTCTACAAAGAATCAAACCCGGACGCCTTTCTCGCAGTCTTCGAAAAGGTCAATGAACGCGTCCCGCATAACCTTGCGGAATACGCAAACGGCCGCTGCCTCATCTCCTTTGCGCATGAAGCAAAGGGTGAATTTGAGCAAGCCTTCGATGACATAAAGGACCTCGATCCGAACCATCTTCGCATTCATGCCCTTACCACCAGCTCCATGGTCGTAAACCAGAAGGCAAACCTCTGGATCCTCCGGAAGGACTTCCTCGCAGCACAGGATCAGATCGACGACCTCAAGCACCTGAGTGAGCTTGCGCATAAAAGAGCGAAGATGCTGGAAACTAACCTGAATGCACAGATCCGCCTTCACGAAGCCCGCATCGCGGCAGCAAAGGGAGATGCAAATGCTGATATCGACTACCTGAAGGAGGAGATCGACCTTTCAACCAATCAGATCCACAAAAAGGAAATGCAACTGGAACTGGCGGAGTATTACCTCCGCACCGGCAAAAAAGATGAGGGTATAAAGACCCTTCGTGAAATACTCGAAAACCCAATCAGCCTCTACACTGAAAAACGCGCCAGGGAGCTCCTCGAAAATCCTGACGGCTACTATCGCTACACAGAGACCGTCTCCAACGAAACCGGCAACACCATCGGCCAAAAGGATGCCGACGGTTTCGTCGTCATCCGAGAGTAATTTCTTGCCGATGCCCGTCGTTCGAAGAACGACGACGCTAACCAACCCCTAAATATTGCCGCGGCAAAAACGTAAAGAAGCAAATCAATACGGCGCGGAGGGCACGGGGTGTCCGACGGCAATGCGGCGAGAGGGCGCTCTTGGTGACCATTTCAGACGCAAGTCTTCGCTAGCCAGCCAGCACGAACAGGGTAGAAAATCCGGGTTACAACCCCGGATTTTCTAGGCCCATTGAAGGAAAAATCCCTTCAAGGATTTTTCCTGAATTGGGCCGGCCCAGTTCGTGCTGGCTGGATAGCGATTAGACTTGGCGTCCCTTGGCCATCAAGAGCGCCCTCTCGCCGCATTGCCGTCGGACACCCCGTGCCCTCCGCGCCGTATTGATTTGCGACTTCAGCCAACCCCCTCCGCAGCTCGCAATAGTTGCAGAAGCGTCTTGTCGGCTTTCGATAGAAAGCCGTCCTTCAAGGTGGTGACGCAGAGCGACCATTCGGCTTTCCATTTGTCCTCGAGGCAGAGGAAGATCGGCGGATGATCGAAGCGGTTTGCTGTCACATAGTCCATCGGCTGAAGTGTGTAACCGAGACCCTCCGCTGCGAGCTTCTCGACCGTCATATAGTTTCGGGAGAGAAGCTGAATCTTCGGCTCGATACCGGCACGCTTCAACACAGCGTTTGTGACATGACGGATCCGCTGCTCCTTATGAAGCGTCAACAGTGGTACATCCTTCAACAGCTGGATATCCAATACGGGGTAAGGATAACCATCGACCGGAATCGCGCGGTGTACAAGCGGCGAGTTTTCAGAGAGACACACCACGAAGGGATGCGTCTTCAGGATTTCGTATTTCAGCATCGGATTCTGATCCGCAGCCTCTACCGGCGCATGCATGATCGAGAAGTCGAGCTGTCCCGAGAGGAGCTTCTCCTCCTGCGGTGTCGTCGAGCCTTCGAAAATCTCATAGGTAATGCCAGGATATTTCTCACTGAATTCCGGCAGAAAACGCGGTAGTAGGATCGCGCCAAGATGGTTTGTGATGCCGAAGGTGATATGACCGGTCTTCAGATCATTGATCTCGGTAACCTCACCCGTAAATTCATCATAGATTTTCAGCACCTGGCAGGCCATGTGATAATAGCGCTCACCAGCATAGGTGAGCCGGAGACCATCTACGCCACGGACGAAAAGTCTGGCGCCGATGCTGTCCTCGATCCGCTGCAGCGCCTGTGAGAGAGAAGGCTGTGCCACAAACAATTTTTTGGCAGCCCAGGAGATCGATTTCTCTTCGGCTGCTGTTTTCACATAGAGAAGTTCACGTGTAGTCATATTTTCCTCCGCATCAATCTGTAGGCATTATACCATAGAAAAATACTATGGAAGTAATCAGAAATAAACTATTTGCCTATAAAATCGGGATGCGATATTATGAATTTAGCACAAAGAGAAGGTTTAAAAGGCTTACGATACAGGATATAATGTACACAGCTGAGTTCATTTGCGTAAGTAAATTGAACGTTTTAAACATGGTAACTAATTTTCAGGCAGATTTTTTCTGCACCACCAAGGAGGGAAGTATGGAAATTAAGAAACCCGCAGTAGCAGGCACGATGGAATCCAGTGACTGCCAGGTGACGGTAGAGCCGGGAAATGGAACAATCGATTTCTCGCTCGACAGCGCTGTCGCACATCAGTTCGGAAACCAGATCCGCAAGGTAACCTTCGAGACACTGAAGAATCTTGGCGTTGATAACGTGAAGATTTCGATCGTTGACAAGGGCGCTCTGGATTGCACAATCAAGGCACGCATCGAAGGTGCCGTATTCCGTTCCGTCGATCAGTATAAGAATATTCCGTGGGGAGGTGCAGTCAGATGATTGAGAATCCTAACAAGAAGAGATTAAGAAGAACGATGATGTTCCTGAATGCACAGAAGCCTTCACTGATCAAGGATCCGTACATTTATGGTGTAGATTCCCTCATGCTTGACCTTGAGGATGCTGTTGCAGTGACTGCAAAGGATACAGCAAGATTTTCACTGTATCATGCACTCCAGACCATCGATTATCGTGGTGCAGAGCGTGTCGTTCGTATCAATGGTCTCGATACGGACCTCTGGGAAGAGGATATCCGTGTCTGCGTAGCCGGCGGTGCTGATGTCATCCGTATCGCGAAGACGGAGAATGCTGACATGGTGCACGCGGTTGAGGAAAAAGTCGCAGCCGCAGAGGAAGAGTTCGACAGAGAGCCGGGTTCCACACTCCTGATGTCAGCATTGGAATCCGCTAAGGGCGTTATGCATGCCTATGAGGTCTGCATGGCTTCCGACCGTATGATCGGTATCGCGCTTTCCGGTGGTGACTATACGAAGGATCTCCAGACGAAGATCACAGGTACCGGCGTCGAGCTCATGGGTGCCCGTCAGCAGATGATCATCGCAGCACGTGCTGCTGGTGTAGGCTGCTGGGATACTGTATGGACCAACCTCGATGATATGGACGGCTTCCGTAAGGATGTTGAGACGATCAAGATGATGGGCTTCGATGGCAAGTCGATCATCAACCCGCGTCAGGTTCCGATCGTACACGAGATCTTCACACCGACCCAGAAGGAAATCATCTTTGCCGAGAAGGTTATCAAGGAAATCGATGACAAGAAGGCAAAGGGCATCGGCGTATTTACCGTAGATGGCAAGATGATCGATATTGCATTCTACGATGGTGCTCAGAGAACAATCAAGATGGCGAAGGCCGCAGGCGTGTATAAGGGGGATCTTTAATTATGTTAAATGCAGTTGGTAGAGATATACCTGAAGAGATTTTAAAGGCAACCGGTAAGGAAGTTTTCCAGGGCACGCATCATTTTGATGGTCATGAGTACGAGACCGGTACGCATAAGATTAAGTGCGTGATCAACTCAAACGGTTCGAAAATCGTGGATTCCATTCATGATGTACTTGTTAAGTGCGGCATCAAGGATGGTATGACCCTTTCCTTCCATCACCACTTCCGTAATGGTGATATGGTTCTCAATATGGTTATGGAAGAGGTTCACAAGATGGGCATCAAGAATCTGACCATCTGTGCATCCTCTCTTGGTAAGCAGAACGACCCGATCGTCTATATGCTCGATGACGGCACGATCACAAACATCGAGTCTTCCGGTGTCCGTGGCGAAATCGGTAAGGCAATTTCAAACGGCAGACTGAAGGGTCTTGCCATCATGCGTTCTCATGGTGCTCGTTCCAGAGCCATTATGTCCGGTGAGACACATGTCGATATCGCATTTATCGGTGCACCGACCGCTGATGAGTATGGCAACTTAAATGCTAACGGCGGTAAGGCTGACTGCGGTGTCCTTTCGTATTCGGCTGTCGATGCTGAGTATGCAGACAAGGTAGTTGCTGTCACTGATACACTGGTTCCGTTCCCGAATCTTCCTTGCCAGATTTCGATGACCAAGGTTGACTATGTCGTAAAGGTTGACGAAATCGGTGATCCCACGAAGATCGCAACCGGTGCTGCGAAGCCGACCTCTGACCAGAGAAAGCTTCTCATGGCGAAGTATTGCACAGACTTTGTCGTTGCTACACCGTACTTCAAGGAGGGCTTCTCCTACCAGACCGGTGTTGGCGGTGCGTCCATCGCATCCACAAAGTATCTTGCAGAAATCATGCGTGAGAAGAACATCCACATGTCCTTCGGTGTCGGCGGTATTGCGAAGCCTATGTGTGATCTTCTCGATGAAGGCCTCATCGGATGTCTCGTTGATACGCAGGATTTCGACCAGGATGCCATCAAGTCTGCAGCGACGAATCCGCGTCACTTTTACATCACAGCCGATGAGTATGCAAACCCGTTCAATAAGGGCGCTTATGTCAACAAGCTTGACTTCGTCATCCTTGCGGCACTCGAGGTTGATACCCACTTTAACTGTAACGTAGTAGTAGGCTCCGATGGTGTCATTACCGGTGCGCAGGGCGGACATCCGGATACTGCAGCCGGCGCGAAGTGCACGATCGTGATTGCTCCGATCATGCAGGGCCGTATCCCGACGATCTGCACGGATTGTACGACGGTTACCACACCGGGCGAGGACGTTGATGTCGTTGTAACCGATTATGGTATCGCCATCAACCCGAAGAGACAGGATCTCATCGATGCTGTACAGGGCAAGGGACTTCCGCTGAAGACCATCGAAGAGCTCCGTGATATCGCATACTCCATCACCGGCGCACCTGAGAAGGTACAGTTCGGCGACAGAGTTGTCGGCATCATCGAAGCACGTGATGGCACGATCATGGATGTCGTACGTCAGATCAAGCCTTTTGAGTTTAAGGACTAATGTGGGCATTAGAATAATAGAATGTAGTTTGGGGCTGCTGCACAGGTGTGCAGCGGCCTCTTTTTGGCATAGAAAACTGGTTAGCATAGAAACTGGAGAATGGTAACGAAATATGTCTGGTACTCTGGAAGCTCAAACAAAAGGCTACCGGGCAGCATAGAATATGTTAAAGAGCACCTAATACTATGCCTGCCACTCTACAAGCTAGATTAAAAACATGAAGAAAGGCATAGAATATGAGGAAAGAAGCCGAATGCTATGCTTCAATAATTCGTGATTTTTAAAACTGGCATAGAATATTGGAACTGTGTTTGATTACTATGCCGAAAATAGGAGAAATTTACCTTCTGTTTTCGTGTCCAGGCATAGTATAATTAAAATTTGTCAGGATGCTATGCCTCCTTGCGCTGATGATTTAAATTTTGAAAGTTTTTTGAGCATAGCATAAAAGCAGCAGAAGCTAATACTATGCCAATTGCAAAAAGCGCAATACGCAAAAAGCATAGTTTTTTGGGAGCAAGCTATCATTCTATGCCACGATCGAGAGATTAGGCTTGTAAGAGGAAATACATGAATCAATATATAGACAATGAATTAGATTATAGCCATGAGGTAACTGTGCCGGAGATGATCGCGGCACGGGATGAGCGAGTCGAGAAACAGCAATATCTCTGCAAGAAGTATGGAAAGACGGTCATCTGCTTCATGCTGAATATTCCCGGCCCGCATAAAATTGCACCGGATTTTGCTGCAGCCTTCGACCTCGGCGTTTCACGGATTAGGGAAGCATTAGCTGATAGAGCAATTGACGGAACTTCTGACGATGTCGACCAAGCGCTGTATCATTCTTCAAAGAACGACGCAAGTAAGGATAATACGGACCATCGTGCTGATGCTGTGCCAATCGAACATACGAACGAACTTCCGGTGTTAGAGGAACACATCGAACGAAATGTAACGGGCTTTATCCTTTATATGGCGGTTGATGCTGATCCAATCGAAGTAAAGAAGAGAATGTGCGTCATCGAGGAACGGGATGCCATCGGCCGTATCTTTGACATCGATGTCCTGCGCCCGGATGGTGCGAAGGTGTCTCGTGAAGAATTTGGCATGGGGCCGCGGAAATGCCTCATGTGCGGGAAGGAAGCGCATATCTGTGCCCGTGCAAGAGCACACGAGGTTTCTGATATGGTCGAAAAAATCCATGAAATTATTAAAGACACAGAAATATGTGATTGAAGTGGAACGAATGAAAGAGTGTATACTTAAAATATCATATAAAGTGGAGGAATAATGCCAGAATCGGCACAAAATAAATTAAACCAACAGAATATTCAAGGGCTTCGTGAGTTGATCGGCTGGAATATCCGCAATGCACTGCTTGGTGAGGTATATGCAACGCCAAAGCCGGGACTTGTCGACAGGCACGATACCGGTGCACATCGGGATATGAATTTCGAGACCTTCCTTCGTAGCACGGAAGCCATAACACCGTATATGACGGATATGTTTTTGCTTGGTTTGACAGGAGATTTCCCAAAGGAAGCCTTCCTGAATTCGGAGCAGTTTACACTATTAGCTCAGAGTAATCGAAACGCGAAATATCTTGTCGAAACGCTGGATCAGATTCCGGGCTTTGATCCGACGATGGAATATACAGATGGTGAGAAGATTTTTCTCAAATCCCGCGTGATCGGCATGCAGGCGGAAAAAGCCATGTTTGAGGCTACAAACGACGTCAATACCCATAAAGGCATGATTTTCACAATGGGCATCGTGCTTGCTTCAATGGGGATGTATGTTGCGGAAAATCGGAATGAAATAGATAGAACTGAATTAAAGAAAGGCAGGGATTCCGGCAATTACGTAGATGGAAGCAATAGCTGTAGTAAGGATGATCAGGATTCTGAAATCAAGCGATCTGCTTTAAAAGAGAATGAATCATACGAAATCGTGCGGCAGATTCTGGCGACCACGAAGAATATGACCTGTCAGATTCTTAAAAAAGAATTTTCTGAGATGGAGAAGCGTCCTGCAAAAACGCATGGTGAGAAGCTCTATGCGAAGTATCATGAGCTGGGCATCCGCGGTCAGGCGATGGAAGGCTTCCCGATTATAGGAGAAACCGCTTATCCGGCGATGGAAGCATTTAATCAGATGACCAGGGAGAAAGCGGCGCGTCACGGCACCGTGCGGGAGGAATTATTTTCTGTAAGACAATTACAAGCGTCTGAACTGTCTGCATTTGATTCTGCTCAACATATTCAAGACTTAAAACAGAGTACAAAGCTTTCGAATCGACATTTTCATGCGTCGGAGCAGTTCGAAAACGCGAGAAATATCACAGTACTTCTTTCCATTATGGCCGTACTGAATGATACCAATGTTCTGACCCGCGGCACAAGAGATGACCTCTGCTGGCTTCAGGAGGCTAGTAAGGAAGCACTGCAGCTTGGCGGCGCCTTCACAGAGGAGGGTATTCGAATGATCGAAGACATGAACCGTCACTGTATCGAACGGAATCTCAGCCCCGGCGGTGCAGCGGACATTCTTGCGGTGACGATCCTTTTATTTAAGATCTTAAAGGAGCAGCCGATATAAACAATGTCATTAAGTTTTGATCATTTGGAATTTAGGCGACTCGGTAAACGAACCATAAAGCCTGTTTCGGCTTCATGTTCCTCTGATCTGACCTGCCAGGCCGGATAGGAACTACATAGTGCTGTATCTCATCAAAGATGCCGGGAGGTATGACTGTATGAAGACGGTAATGCTTCCAAAATGTATAACATTGCGTTTCAATTAGGAATACAAAATAATATAATAAAGCAATGAAAGGTGGTTGAACATATGGCAGTGAAGACAGCAGCAAAGTCAGCGAATGTTAATGCAAGAATGCAGCAGGACATCAAAAAGCAGGCAGAAGATATTCTTGCAGAGCTTGGAATACCAAGATCCGTTGCTATGGATATGTATTACAGACAGATCATCATGCATCATGGCATTCCGTTCAAGGTTACGGTTCCATGGGACGTCCCGGTAAGAGATGAAATGTCGAAGGCAGAGTTTGACCAGATGATGGCAACAGGATTAAAGCAGGCAAAAGAAGATGATTCTTTTGATGTAGATGAAGTTTTCGACGAACTGGAGAAGATGTAAACGAGTGGATACTTATAAAGTCAAGGTCACGAGGCAGGCAAGAGCACATCTTCAAAAGATAAAGGAATATATCCGGGATATCCTTCTTGTCCCCGAAGCAGAAATAATGGGGCTGTCGCACAGTTCATCTGTGCGACAGCCCCTTTTTATTGTCGATATTGTTCAGAAGATCACGGTAGAAGATGATCATCCAACGAGTGAGATAAACAAAGGAATTAGTAGTGCTTTACATCAGTGGTGTTCCGGATGTGGTCGATGACCGGCTTTGCTTCTTCTGATGTCAGCCAGTTGAACGTGGAAGCCGGCACCATCGCGCGGATGGCGTCGAGGTCGCTGGATTTGATCGCTTCGCGGACCGTGGAAGCGGAGACAGGCTGACCGGCCGTGAGTTCCTTCCGTGGAATCTCATGGAAGGTGATGCCATGAGTCGGCAGCAGTTCGCCCATGATTTTATTGTATGCACTGGTCACGACAGATGTCGGTTCTGTACCGGCAAAACGCTCCGTGACAGCAAGCGCACCGGCGATCTTTGCAAAAACTTCCGTATCAAGCCGTGCCTCGCTGTCGATGACAGCATCCGCGTCCTTCTGAAAATAAGCGGGGAAGGTTGAAGAACTTATGATATAGGAGCCACTGTCGTGATAAATGATATTTGGAAACAGCGTAGTGCCTTCTATCACGAGCTTCTTCCGAACAGAGAAGGGCACGAGAGAAGAATCCTCGGATACGATGAAGAGATGCAGGATATCGCAAGCCTTCGATGCCTGTTCCACGAGATACTGATGCCCCAGCGTGAACGGATTTGCATTCATCACGATGGCGCCGATTCTGTGCTTTGACAAATCAGATGGTCTTGCGGAGCTTCCAGCGCTTTGATCAGAAATATCAGCAATATCTTCAGGCGAAGATGTGATTCCTGCTGCCATTGTATCAACAGGAGCAGAAGATGAAAGTGCAAAGCCAGCTGCTGTACCTGAAGTCAGCATTGTACCATAAGACTGCTTTACGGTATCAGGAACGGACATGACAGCCAGCTGCTTCACGGTCTCCTTCCGAAGCGCCGCAAGATAGTCCGTAAACCCGGTCCGCTTGTTCTCCATGAAGACGATGTTCGACTCCGGCACCCGCGCGATTTCCGTAAAGCCGAGGCTGCCGAAAAACTTCGCGGAATTACACTTCGTATAGAGAAAAAGATGGTAATTTCCGCGGCTGTACTGGTACTCGACGAGATGCGAGACAATGTCATTCATGAGCGCCTCGCCCTGATGGAGATGCGACACCGCCATGCACCGGAGTGTGTTCCCGAAGCAGCTGCCCGTTGCGATGACATTGTAATCATCATCAAGCATCGCTGCGGTGTAGTCAAGATTTTTATCCCGGCGGATGCCCTCCTGCTCGAGCAGCTGATTCACGGCATCATTCATATACCGGTCGCCCGGCCGTACCTCTGAAATTGCATATTCACTCATATATTGTTCTCCCTTCGGGATGTCGATTTACCTTCATTCTGCGAGGACATGTGCTTCCAGGCTGCAAGGCTTTTGCTTTTACATTTTCGCACAGCAATTTTGATCGGCTCTTCAGTAAAGCCATTCGAACTAAAACTACCGTAGCGAAGCACTTGTAAAATGTCAATGCTTCCATCACGCGGCTTCAAAAAAAATATTGCAATCCGGCTCCATTTATATTAGGATATATCAGTATTTGTGAGCATTCAAAGGAAACATTTGCATATGCCCGCAAGAGAGAAAGCTTTTCGGGCTTTATGGCAATATAGTTTTTATTCAGGAGGATTTTATGGTATCAGCAGGTGATTTCAGAAATGGCGTGACACTGGAAATTGACGGCCAGGTTGTTCAGATTATTGAGTTCCAGCATGTAAAGCCGGGCAAGGGCGCAGCGTTCGTCAGAACGAAGATGAAGAACGTAATCAACGGTGGTGTGACAGAGCGTACCTTCCGTCCGACCGAGAAGTTCCCGCCTGCTCATATCGACAGAGTTGACATGCAGTATCTCTACGATGACGGTGAGATGTACAACTTCATGAATCCGGAGACCTTCGATCAGATTGCACTTTCTCATGATCAGATCGGTGACTCCATGAAGTTCGTCAAGGAGAATGAGACTGTACGTGTCGATTCCTACCAGGGCAAGGTATTTGCAGTTGAGCCGCCTCTTAAGGTTACCCTCGAGGTTACCCACACAGAGCCGGGTGTCAAGGGCAACACCGCTACCGGTGCTACGAAGCCGGCTACACTCGAGACAGGTGCCGAGATCATGGTTCCGCTGTTCATCAACATTGGCGACAAGGTCATCGTTTCCACCCAGACCGGCGAGTACGAGTCCAGAGGCTAATAAAAGAAAAGAATACGGAGCGATCCGTTTCGGTGAAGAGGTTTCCCAAACGGGAAGCCTCTTTTCTTGCATTAGGAAAATTGCATCTGATAAAGAAGATGAACACTGTTTCCTTAAAGTCTCTGCAAGAAACATAAAGATGATCAATACGAATTTTTTGTATGAAGGGAGTTAATATCTAATGACCAGTATTTTGAATGTCATCACAGATGCTGTACGTACCGCATTTGCACTTGCCGGCTACGATGCGGAGCTCGGACGTGTCAGCATTTCGAACCGCCCGGATCTCTGCGAGTATCAGTCCAATGGCGCGATGGCCGGTGCGAAGCAGTATCATAAAAAACCGATCGATATCGCGAATGATGTAGTCATTAAGCTAAAGGAAATGAAGCGGGATGAGCTCTACCTTTTCTCAAAGGCGGAAGCGGTCATGCCGGGCTTCATCAACCTCGATGTTTCCGGTGAATATCTCGAAAAGTATCTGAATGAGATGAATTTCCAGCCGGATCTCGGACTTGATGCACATGAGGGCAAGAAAGTCGTCGTCGATTATGGCGGTGCGAATGTTGCGAAGCCCCTGCATGTCGGACACCTCCGTTCTGCCGTGATCGGTGAAGCCATCAAGCGGATGTCTGTCCTCATGGGTAATGACACCATCGGCGATGTGCATCTCGGTGACTGGGGACTTCAGATGGGCCTTATCATCACAGAGCTTGAGGACCGCGGCCAGCTCGACAAGGATCTGACGATCTCGGAGCTTGAGGAAATCTACCCGGCAGCTTCAAAGAAGGCGAAGGAAACCTACGAGGACGGCCCGCATAAGGGAGAACTTGTGAACCCGGAATACGCTGAGCGTGCGCACCAGGCGACCCTGAAGCTCCAGAACGGTGATCCCGTCTACCACAAGGTTTGGGAAAGAATCATGCAGGTTTCCGTCGAGGATCTTAAGAAGAACTATGGAAACCTTGACGTGCATTTTGACCTCTGGAAAGGTGAATCCGACGCACAGCCGTATATCCCAGGCCTTATCGAGATGCTGAAGGAAAAGGGCCTTGCTTATAAATCGGAAGGCGCACTCGTCGTCGACGTAGCAGAGCCATCGGATCCTAAGGAGCTTCCGCCGTGCATGATCCAGAAGTCGGACGGAGCCTCCCTCTATGCGACCTCTGACCTCGCGACGATCCTTGATCGAGAGAAATGCCTACATCCTGACGAATATATTTATATTGCGGACAGCCGCCAGTCTTTGCATTATACCCAGTTCTTCCGCGTCGCACGAAAGGCGGAGATGGTGAAGCCGGAGACGGAGCTTAAATTTATCGGCTTCGGTACGATGAACGGCAAGGACGGCAAGCCCTTTAAGACAAGAGAGGGTGGTGTCCTCCGTCTCGAGAAGCTCATTGCGGAAACCGATGAAAAGGTCCTCGAGCGTGTGAAGACCTCCCGCGGCGACGATATCACCGATGAAGAAGCAGAGAAGATTTCAAAAATCATCGGCCTTGCAGCACTGAAATACGGCGACCTCTCAAACCAGGCGACGAAAGACTACATTTTTGACCTCGACAAGTTCACCTCCTTTGAGGGGAATACAGGCCCGTATATTCTCTACACCATCGTCCGCATCAGCTCCATCATCCGGAAATACATGGACGAAAAAGCCGTCGACAAGTCAATGAAAGCAGCCGATTTCATCCGGAACGAATCCACCGACTTCCATATCCTCTCTGTAGAAGAAAAAGCCGGCCACGACCTGGAAACCCTCTTAACCCGCTACCAGGACGAAATGAAAGGCGCCTGGGCAGACCTTGCACCGCACCGCATCTGCAGCTACATCTACGAAATCGCAAACGCCTTCAACTCCTTCTACCACGACGTAAAGTTCCTCGCAGAACCCGACGAGAAGAAGCGCCAGTCCTATTTAGCACTATTGATGCTCACCTGGAAAGTCCTCATGACCTGCATTAACACCCTAGGCTTCACAGCACCAGACCGCATGTAAAAGATAAGAGAAACCAAAACACAGCGAAGAAGGCCCGGCTGCGGGCGTCGGAGGGCACCCGTACGAACATAAAGCCGAAAGTCCCAGCTAGCCGGGCGATTCAGTCGAGGTAGAAAATCCGGGTTACAACCCCGGATTTTCTAGGCCCATTGAAGGAAAAGCCCTTTCAAGGCTTTTCCTGAATTGGGCCGGCCCGACTGAAGCGCCCGGATAGCGCTAGGACTTTCGAGCGTGAGCTAGGGTGCCCCTCCGACGCCCGCAGCCGGGCCTTCCTCGCGTCCGTATCCAAAGAAAGGAAGCAAAGCCAATGAGCAGATATTTTATCGCAAGTGACATCCACGGCAGTGCCTACTGGTGCCAGAAGACCCTAGAGAAGTTCGAGGAGAGCAGTGCAGAGCGCATCATCCTCCTAGGCGACATCCTGTACCATGGCCCCAGAAACGATCTTCCGAAGGACTATGCCCCGAAGGAAGTCATCGCCATGCTGAACCCCCTGAAGGACAAAATCTGGGCGGTTCGCGGCAACTGCGAGGCCGAAGTCGATCAGATGGTGCTCGATTTCCCATGCCTTGCCGATTACGCAATCCTCGTTTTAAATGGCCACACGATCTTCGCGACCCACGGCCACCATTATAATGAACACACCCTGCCACCCATCTCGGACGGCGATGTCCTCCTTCACGGACATACCCACCTCCTCTGCGCCGAAAAACTGCAAACAGAAGACGGCCTGAGCTTCTACCACCTGAACCCGGGCTCTACCTCCATCCCGAAAGGCGGCAACCCTAACACCTACGCCATCCTCGATGGCGATACCTTCCGCATCCTCGATTTCGAGAATTCTGTTGTAAAGGAAATTTCTCTTTCGGAATAAATCAAACAGGTTGATCGAGGCGACAGAGACCCCTTCGCTTTCGTTCACGGGTCTCCGTCGCCTCGGGCAACCGCCCGGTTTGTGAAATATGAATATGATTTATAACAAAACCGGCCCGGTATTCGTGCAAAAACATGACGAAACCGGGCATGTTTTGCCACCATAGAACAATTTTGTCTTTTCACTGCAAAATTTTGTCAAATTTGCTATGCATTCTTGCTAAAGCACCTTCAACGCGGTATCATGGCAATCGTTAAAGAATTAACGTCATGTGTAGGCATTGGCTGCGTATGCATGAAAAAATAGAAAAGGAGACAATAATATGGCAAACAGATTTGTACTGAACACAGTATCGTATCATGGTCACGGCGCGATCAATGAGATCCCGGGGATTGCTGAGAGAGAAGGCTTCAAGAAGGTTTTCGTATGCTCCGATCCTGACCTCGTAAAGTTCGGCGTTACCGCTAAGGTTACCGACCTTCTGGACAAGGCTGGTATCGCATATTCACTGTATTCTGACATTAAGCCGAACCCGACGATCGAGAACGTTCAGCACGGTGTAGAGGCCTTCAAGAAGGCTGAGGCTGATTCCATCATCACCATCGGCGGCGGTTCTTCTATGGATACTGCAAAGGCTATCGGTATCATCATTGAGAACCCGGAGTTCGCAGATGTTCGTTCCCTTGAGGGTGTAGCACCGACGAAGAAGCATGCTGTAAAGACCATCGCTGTTCCTACGACAGCTGGTACAGCCGCTGAGGTTACCATTAACTACGTTATTACGGATCCAGAGAAGGAAAGAAAGTTCGTCTGTGTAGATGAGCATGATATCCCTGCATATGCAGTTGTTGATCCGGATATGATGTCCTCGATGCCGAAGGGCCTTACCGCAGCAACCGGTATGGATGCTCTGACACATGCTATCGAAGGCTATACCACAAAGGGTGCCTGGGAGCTTTCGGATATGTTCCATCTCGAGGCAATCAAGCTCATCTCGAAGAATCTTCGTGCAGCTGTTAAGAACGAGCCGGATGGCCGTGAAGGCATGGCTCTTGGCCAGTATATCGCTGGTATGGGCTTCTCAAACGTAGGCCTCGGTATCGACCACTCGATGGCACATACCCTTTCCGCACACTATGACACACCGCACGGTGTAGCGTGTGCTATGTTCCTTCCGATCACGATGGAGTTTAACCGCGATTATAGTGGTGAGCGTTACAGAGAGATTGCAAGAGCGATGGGTGTTAAGGGTGTTGATGATATGTCTCAGGAAGAGTACAGAGATGCAGCCATCAATGCAGTTAAGCAGCTCTCCAAGGATGTAGGAATCCCTGAGAAGAACGAGAAGATCCGCGAAGAGGATCTCGATCAGCTCGCTACAGATGCTCTGAATGATGCATGCTATCCTGGCAACCCGCGTCCGGCTACCAAGGAGCAGGTTATCGAGATGTTCAGAAAGCTCATGTAAGACATATTATTCTCCTCAAAGGGCGGACCCGTCAGGGCCCGCTCTTTTTCTATGAGAAAATTTGAGGCTGTTGGAGAGAGAGTCAGTGGCCGGTGGCGGTGCGTTGCAATGCGGCTGATGGTTGGAGAGGCGCCCGTACGAACAATAAAGCCGGAAATCTCAGCTAGCCGGGTGATCCAGCCGAGGTAGAAAATCCGGGTTACAACCCCGGATTTTCTAGGCCCATTGAAGGAAAAGCCCTTTCAAGGCTTTTCCTGAATTGGGCCGGCCCGGCTGGAGCACCCGGATAGCGCTTAGATTTCCGAGCCGTGAGCTAGGGTGCCCCTCCAACCATCAGCCGCATTGCAACGCACCGCCACCGGCCACTGACTCTCTCTCCAACGGCCTCAAATTTTTAATTGACACAGATACCCCGGGGTGGTATATTACAGTTGCTCCCGAAAATAGGGGTAGGGGGTATTTGGAGGACTATCAAATATGAAACAATATATCGTAACAGGGATGAGCTGTGCAGCATGTCAGGCAAGAGTGGAAAAAGCCGTCAGCAAGGTGCCGGGTGTGACGGAATGTGCTGTATCTTTACTGACAAACTCTATGGGTGTCGAGGGAACTGCGGATCCGAGGGACGTGATTGCGGCTGTGACGCGAGCAGGGTATGGCGCGAAGGAAAAGGGCTCTGCAGGTGACACCGAAAGTGGTAGTGCTGTACAGGCAGGAGGCGCTTCAACTGCGATGGATGCTGCCGGAACTTTCGCAGCCGAAGAGGATGCACTGAAGGACCGTGAAACACCGAAGATGGTGAAGCGGTTGACATCGTCGATCATTTTCCTTCTGGTTCTTATGTATATTTCGATGGGAAGCACGATGCTGCACTGGTGGGTGCCTGCCTTCCTTGAGAATGTCGCGGCAAAGGGCGTCACAGAGATGCTGCTTGCGATCATCGTGATGTATATTAACCGGAAGTTCTTTACCTCTGGCTTCCGTACACTTTTCGACGGTGCACCGAACATGGATACGCTCGTAGCACTTGGTTCGACCGCATCTTTTGTGTATTCTCTCGTGGAACTTTATATCGTGCTGTATGCGATGGATATGGGCGACATGGAAACGGTCATGAAGTATGGCATGAATTTTTACTTTGAGACCGCAGCCATGATTCCGACGCTCATTACCGTCGGTAAGATGCTGGAAGCGATGTCTAAGGGCAGGACGACGGATGCGCTGAAGAGTCTTATGAAGCTTGCACCGAAGACGGCTGTGTTGAAGATTGATGGTGTCGAGAAGGAGGTTCCGATCAGCACCGTTAAGGTAGGGGATATCTTCATCGTACGGCCGGGTGAGAATGTGCCGGTCGATGGCATTGTCACAGAGGGGAGTACCGCGGTCAATGAATCGGCGCTGACGGGCGAGTCCATCCCGGTTGACAAGACGGTCGGGGATCTCGTGTCGGCGGCGACGATCAATCAGTCAGGCTACATCGAGGCGCGGGCAACGCGTGTCGGCGAGGATACGACACTGTCGCAGATTATTCATATGGTATCGGACGCCGCTGCCACGAAGGCACCGATCGCGCGGATTGCGGACAAGGTTGCGGGCGTATTTGTGCCGGTGGTCATCGGTATCGCGATCTTCACGCTGCTTGTATGGCTCGTGACAGGGCATCCGTTTACATTTGCGATTGCCAGAGCCATCGCGGTGCTGGTTATCGCCTGCCCGTGCGCGCTCGGACTCGCGACACCGGTTGCCATCATGGTCGGCAATGGCCTCGGCGCAAAGAACGGTATCCTGTATAAGACGGCTGCTTCGCAGGAGATGGCAGGTCGGATCGGTATCGTCGCGCTGGATAAGACAGGTACGATCACAGCCGGGATGCCGGTTGTCACGGATATCGTACCAGCCTCAGATGTGACAAAGGAAACACTTGTTTCACTTGCCGCATCGCTCGAAGGAAAATCCGAGCATCCGCTTGCAAAAGCCGTTTTAGCCTATGCAGAGAAGGAAGGTTACCAGAAGGGAAAGAATGACATTTCCGAAGCCGGGAAATATCTCTATGACGTGTCTGATTTTTCGGCACTCCCTGGAAACGGCCTCACTGCAAAGCTTTCCGGCGCGAAGCTGACCGGCGGATCCGGTAAATATATGGCAGAGCATTTCGACATGCCGGCTACACTGAAGTCGCAGGCAGACCGACTTTCCAGTGAAGGAAAGACGCCGCTGTTCTTTGCACGTGATGACAAGCTCCTTGGTATCATCGCAGTAGCAGATACGATTAAAGAGGACTCCGCGAAGGCCGTGACCGAGCTGAAAAACCTGGGCATCGAGGTCGTCATGATCACGGGTGACAATGCTGTCACCGCGCAGGCCATCGCAAGAGAGGCAGGCGTTGACCGCGTGATTGCCGGGGTGCTGCCGGATGGCAAGGAAGCCGTCATCAGAGATCTTCAGAAGAGTGGTAAGAAGGTTGCGATGGTCGGCGATGGTATCAATGATGCACCGGCGCTTACACGGGCAGATCTTGGCATCGCAATCGGTGCAGGGGCTGATGTAGCACTCGATGCAGCTGACGTCGTACTGATGAAGTCAAAGCTTACCGATGTATCCGGTGCAATCCGACTTTCAAGAGCGACGATCCGTAATATTCATGAGAATCTCTTCTGGGCGTTCTTTTATAACGTGATATGTATCCCGCTTGCGGCCGGCTTCTACAGCGCGCTGTTCGGATGGACGTTTGAGATGAACCCGATGGTCGGCGCAGCGGCAATGAGCCTTTCGAGCTTTACCGTATGTATGAACGCGCTTCGCCTGAATCTTTTCAAGGTGCATGACGCTTCTAAAGATAAAAAAATTACATTTAAGACAAAGGAGACAAAGGAAATGAAGGAAACCGTAAAGATTAATGGCATGATGTGTAATCATTGTGAGGCAACCGTCAAGAAGGCGCTCGAGGCTCTCGATGGTGTCGATGAGGCAGTGGTAAGCCATGAAAGCGGTACGGCTGTGCTCAGCCTCTCAAAGGCAGTCGCTGATGAAGATATTAAGAAGGCCATCACGGACAAGGATTATGAGTTCGTCGGCATCGAGAAGTGAGAAGCAGGAGGCAGGTATGACATGCGAAAACGAGATGAACCCCGGAACAGAGGAGACGTGCTGCTGCGGTACGGATGGCCGCCACAAGCATAAACCCCGGACGCCGGAGGAGATACGTTCGCTCACGAACCGCCTGAACCGGATCGAAGGCCAGATCAATGGCATCAAAAAGATGATCGAGGACAACCGTTATTGTCCTGACATCCTGACGCAGGTCGCGTCCGTCCAGTCATGCTTAAACTCCTTTAACAAGGAGCTCCTCGCATCCCACATCAAGTCCTGTGTTGTCGATGACATCCGTGAAGGAAACGATCAAGCTGTCGACGAGCTCTGCGAGCTCCTGAAAAAGACGATGAAGTGAACTGAACGGTATATAAATGAGCCGGACGGCATAGAAAATTGGCATTTTGCTTGATTTCTATACCGCCCTTATTTTAAATATTTGAACAATGGCATAGGGATTCAGAATTTTATTGAAATCCTATGCCATTTCAGAACCATGATTTTGATGACTGGCATAGAATAATTGAAATTCGATGAAATCCTATGCCAATTATCGCTAGAAATGGTTCTTGGACATTCAAAATAGGCATAGAAAAGTAAAAATTGTCTCATATTCTATGCCAATTAAATAAATGTTAATGCAAATATGGCATAGAAAATAGAAGAAAGCTGGAATCCCTATGCCTGGAGATGAATTTCATAGTTTTTTTAGATTTGTTCACAGCTCCAACACATATTTTTTGTATTATACTGTTATCCAACAATCCTAAAGAGATCTGCTTATTAAATGGATTCAAAAAGTTGTTCAGCTAGATCCTTTGGGAACTCGAAACCTGTAGAAAGGGCAAAGCTGAAAGGCAAACGTATGAGTATCATCAACAAAATGCTTCAAAAACTTCCGTCTGCACGAGCACATAGCAGCGTAGTGGTTCTCCGTGCAGATGGCCAGAACCAGAACCAGTACAACGGCCAGAATGGCAATCAGAACGGCGGCCAGGACGATAACGATTATCCGAACTTCAATGACTTCTTTAATTCCTTCGGAAGCGGAAATAACGGCAGCGGCAGCAACCGGAACGGCGGCGGAAACCAGTACCAGCCGAAGAATAGAAAACCGATCTTTTTCTATTACTTCATCGCACTGGTCATCATCCTGCTTCTTAACACATACGTGTTCCCGGGCATGATGTCGAAGTCTGTCCGCTCGACGACCTATACAGAGTTTATGAATGCCGTCGATAATGAGGCAGTCACAAATGTGAATCTCACGGATAACACGATCATCTATGTCGTGAATGTAAATGGTCAGTCCGTGACCTGCAGTACGGGCCGTCTTAAAAATGAATACACCGAGGCACAGGTCCTTAACAAGCTGCAGTCGCAGGGTGTTGATTTCGATGAGGAAATCCCGGTAGAGACCAGCCCGCTCGTAAACTTCCTCTTCAGCTGGGTATTCCCGATTCTTATTTTCTGGGCACTCGGCAACTGGCTTTCCAAGCGGATGGCAAAGTCTATGGGCTCCATGGGCGGTGGCGGTATGTTTGGCGGCTTCGGCAAGTCAAACGCCCGCGAATATGAAAAGAAGGACGGCGAAGAGGTGACCTTCAAGGATGTCGCAGGAGAGGATGAAGCGAAGGAGCTTCTCCACGAGATGGTTGACTACCTGAAAGAGCCGGATCGCTATACGAAGATTGGTGCTCATATCCCGAAGGGCGCACTTCTTGTAGGCCCTCCTGGAACCGGTAAAACACTCCTTGCAAAGGCCGTTGCCGGTGAGGCAGGCGTTCCGTTTTTCTCCATCTCCGGCTCTGAATTCGTCGAGATGTTTGTCGGCATGGGTGCTGCGAAGGTCAGAGACCTCTTTGATCAGGCGAAGAAAAAGGCACCCTGCATCATCTTCATCGATGAGATCGATGCCATCGGTAAGAAGAGAGGCGCAGGCGGCCTCGGCGGTAATGATGAGCGTGAGCAGACCCTGAACCAGCTCCTTACCGAGATGGATGGCTTCGATTCGTCAAAGGCTATCATCGTCCTCGCTGCGACGAACCAGCCGGATCAGCTTGATCCTGCACTTCTTCGTCCGGGCCGTTTCGACCGGCGAGTTCCGGTGGAGCTCCCTGATTTCCAGGGTAGAGTCGACATCCTGAAGGTACATGCAAAGAACGTCAAGATGGCGTCCAATGTTGACCTCGAGGCAATTGCGAAAGCAGCGCCTGGCGCTTCCGGTGCAGAGCTTGCAAATATCATCAATGAAGCTGCCCTCCGCGCCGTCCGCGCAGGACGTGAGCGCGTGATCCAGTCTGATCTCGAGGAGGCTATCGAGGTTGTCATTGCCGGCTACCAGAAGAAGAACAAGGTCATGACGGACAAGGAAAAGCTTGTCGTATCCTACCACGAGGTAGGCCATGCACTCGTTGCGGCGCTCCAGAAAAACTCTGCGCCGGTACATAAGATCACCATTATTCCTAGAACCTCCGGTGCCCTCGGCTATACGATGCAGGTCGATGATGAAGGAAACCATTATCTGTATTCGAAGGAAGAGCTTGAGAACAAGATCGCAACCCTGACCGGCGGGCGCTGCGCAGAAGAGCTGATCTTCCATACCTGCACAACCGGTGCGTCCAATGATATCGAACAGGCGACGAAGCTCGCCCGCAACATGATCACCCGCTACGGTATGAATGACGAGTTCGGCATGGTGGCTATGGAGCATGTGCAGAACCAGTACCTCGGCGGCGACGCATCCCTCACCTGCTCACCGGAAACGCAGACGAAGATCGACGAAATGACCGTCGCACTCGTAAAGCAGCAGCAGGAGAAGGCCACCCGGCTTCTCAAGGACAATATCAACAAGCTGCATGAAATTACGAAGTACCTTTATGAGAAGGAAACCATCTCCGGTGAAGAGTTCATGGCGATCCTGAACAAAAAGGAGGTCGATCCCTCCGTCGTAGCACCGGCTGCTCCGGAGACGACAACGGCGCAGACAGAAATCTGAGCTTTACATACAAATGAGCGAAGCAGGAGTGGCCTGCACAGCACCATTAAAAATGACGCTGTGCAGGCCACTCCTGCTTCTGCTTCCTTTACATCGGCATAAGAATACATCTGCTGCTTTTAGCGAACATAATGACAGCAGGGACGGTTCTTTCTGTCAGCTTTTCTAAGCTGATAGGTAGAACTGTCCCTGTTGTCATTCGAATTGTAGAAACCGTACAAATCTTCAAGTTGTATTGTTTCCACTGGCTGAAATGGAATAAATTTCCATCATATTTGTGAAAAAATGATATTTCTACGGATTTTCATCGTTGGCATTCTCAAGTAGTTATAGCAAAATGACCAAAAGCTGAATTTTCAAACTTTTATTTCCAGTTAAAATGAGCAAAACAATACAACTTTGAACAAAAATATAACCGCAAAAGCTTGTATATTTTCCTGTCATCCTGTACATTATGAGTATCAAATTTCGGTGGAAGTCATAAAAAATAAACAAAAGCTGGCTTCCAAATAACACAGGAGGATAGAAATGAGAAAAATCTTCAGAAAACTCGTTGCCGGTATGACATCGGCAGCCATGATCGCAAACCTCGCAGCCTGCGGCGGATCTTCATCCAGCAGCACTGCTACGACAGCAGCCGCTAAGGCAGATGCAGCAGCATCGACTACAGCAGCCGCAGCAGCTCCGGCAGCAAGCATTGACAACAAGGACATTAAGATCGGTGTTTCCATCTGGTCTTCAACCGATGTACTTGGCTCTCAGTGTAAGCTGATTCTTGATGAGGCTGCAAAGGCACTCGGCGTACAGGTTCAGTACGTTGATCAGGGCCATGTATCCGAGAAGGTTACAGCATCCGTTGAGCAGCTCGCAGCAGCAGGCTGCCAGGGCATCATCATCTGTAACTCATCCGATACCGAGATGCAGTCCGCAATCAAGACCTGCAACGATAACAAGGTTTATCTTGCACAGTTCTTTAGAATTATCTCCAAGGACAATTCCGCAGACATCTATAAGATGGCAACAGATTCCCCTTACTATGTAGGCGCTGTCCATGAGGATGAGCCGGCAAATGGTAAGAAGCTCGTACAGATTCTTCTTGACAAGGGCGACAGAGATATCGGTCTCATCGGCTGGGAGCAGGGCGATGCTACATGGCTTGGCAGATGGGAAGGCTATAAGGCAGGCGTAGATGAGTGGAATGCAGCACATGCCGATGACCAGGCTAAGCTTTCCGAGCCGCAGTACGCAGGTACAACCTCCGAAGGCGGTGCGAAGGCAGCAGATGCACTCATGGCAGCGGATCCTGATCTTGATGCCATCATTCCGGCAGGCGGCGGCGGAGATCCTCTCCAGGGCGCTATCGCAGCGATCGAGAAGGCTGGTAAGACACAGGATATCGATGTTGTTTCTACAGACTTCCTTCCGGATCTTGGCGACAGACTTGCAAATGGCTCCATGGCTGGTGAGTCCGGCGGACATTATTGCGATCCGCTGATTGCCTTCATGATGGTTTATAACGCAATCAAGGGTAACTACACAGGCTTCGAAGGAACCTTCAACGATGTTCCGTTCCCATACCTCTTCGTTTCATCTGCTGATGATTACAAGGCATATGAGAAGTACTTTGTAGACCAGCTTCCATACACAGATGACGAACTTGTCGAAATGTCAAAGCTTGATTTCGACGGTCTGAAGGCAGCAGCTGCAAAGATTTCCATCGAGGATGCAGCAGCAAGATCAGGGAAATAAATCCTGAAACAAAATCGGCCGGTATCCTTTCAGATACCGGCTATATTTATACCTTTAGTTCCGCTTTTTGCGGTGGGAGGCTTTCTCCTATTTTTCATCGGAGGTCCGAAACGATATGAATTCTTCACAAGGAAAAGGAAAAAAGGGATTATCCGGCGCGGCAAAGGGCTACGCGATGCTTCTCATCATGCTCTTTGTATCATGGGCTGTATTTAAGATCCTGACGCCGGGTAATTTCGGCTCACCGAAGAATCTGGTGAGTTATTTTGAAGCAAGTATTATTGCAACCGTTGGTGCCATCGGCTTCTACTTCGTCATGGTCATGGGTATGTTCGACTTTTCCATCGGCGCAAACATCATGCTGTCCGCCATCGTCGGATGTGTACTTGCCACGAACTTTAATCTCGGATATGTCGGTATTCTCATCGGCAGTATCCTTTGCGGCGCCATCGTCGGCGTCCTGAACGGTGTTTTCTATGTAAAGCTCCGTATCCCGTCCATGATCGTCACGACGGGTCTTGCACTGATCTATGAATCGCTGGCAAATTTCATCGCCGGCTCGCAGGCACCGACACTGCCATCAGATCTTCGTGGTTTCGGTATGATGCCGGGCAACCTGATTCTTGCGGCGATTTCTTTTGCCATTGCATATATTATCCTTAATTACACTAAAATCGGAACCTACACCTATGCGATCGGATCAAACGAATTTGTCGCGAAGAACATGGGTATTAACGTTAATAAATATAAGGTCATCGCTTTTATACTGAGTGGTGCCTTCTTCGGTATCGAGGGTATCCTTACGATCGGTTATGGCTCCTCTATGGTAGCACAAACTGGTATGGGCTCTATGAGCCGAAATTTCATCCCGACTATGGGCTGCTTCTTCGGTATGGCCTTCCGTAAATATGGCATCCCGCTGCAGGCTATTGTCATCGGAGAATTTGCCATCAACATTATTTTCTATGGCTTTATCGCACTTGGTGCACCGACTGCGATCCAGGACGTGATCACAGGTCTTGCACTCTTGATTGTCATCACACTCACCTCAAAGACAGAGAAGGGTGAGATCGTTAAGTAAGTGAGAACGGAGGAAAACATGTCAGAAGAAAAGAAAATAGAAGAGACTTCCGCGGTTTCCCTGGAAAACGGGAAGGATGTGCTCCTAAAGATTCGTCATCTCAACAAATCCTTCGGTATCACGAAGGCGGTACAGGATGTTTCCTTTGATGTGAATCGGGCTGAGATTCACGCACTGATCGGCGAGAATGGCTCCGGTAAGTCAACACTCACAAACATGCTGACCGGTATTTACACGATTGATTCCGGTACCTTTGAGCTTGATGGCAAGGAGGTCCATCCGGAAAACCAGGTTGCTGCCAATGATGAAGGCATTTCTATCATCGTACAGGAGCTGGGGACACTGTCAGGCCTTACGGTCGCGGAGAATATTTTCCTCGGTCATGAGGATCGCTTCGTGAAGCATGGTATCAAGAATACAAAGGCCATGATCAAGGAAGCGAATGAATATCTGAAGGAATATGGCTTCGAACGAATTCACGCCGGCGATATGATTGACGACTATAATTTCGAGGACAGAAAGCTGGTCGAGATTGTTAAAGCCACCTACTTCAATCCGAAGATCGTCGTGGTCGATGAGACGACGACAGCCCTTTCCCAGGAGGGAAGAGAGGAACTGTACAAGGTAATGTACAGACTTCGTGACAGAGGCGCTTCCATCATCTTCATTTCCCATGACCTGCAGGAGGTCATCGATATGTCGGATACCATCACGGTACTTAGAGATGGTGTGTACATTAAGACGCTTTCGACAAAGGGCATCACAGAGAATGATCTTCGTACGCTCATGGTTGGCCGTGAAGTGACAGGCAATTATTACCGCCCGGATTATGGTGAGAAGGTACCGGAAGATGTCGTACTTTCCGTAAGGAATGTTTCGGTACCGGGTCTTATCAGTGATATCAATTTCGACCTTCATAAGGGTGAAATCCTCGGCTTCGGCGGTCTGTCAGAATCTGGTATGCATGAGATCGGCAAGGCGGTTTTCGGTGCATCCTTTGACCGGGAGGGCAGTGTGACACTCGCGGATGGCACAAAGATCAATGATATTCCGACTGCCATCAAGCACAGCATCGCCTACACCTCGAAGGATAGAGACAATGAATCGGTGGTTCTTAACCAGTCGATCCTCGATAATATTTGTCTTCCGTCTCTTGATGATCTTTCCAATAAATTCGGCCTTCTTTCCGATAAGAAGCTGCACGAATTCGCGGACAAGAACGCACAGCAGATGTCTGTCAAGATGGTCAATGTCGACCAGTTCGTCTCGGATCTATCCGGTGGTAATAAGCAGAAGGTCGTTCTCGCCAGATGGATCGGCAAGGATTCGGATATCGTCGTACTGGATTCCCCGACAAGAGGTATCGATATCAAGGTAAAGCAGGATATTTATCAGCTGATGGACCGCATGCGTAAGAGTGGTAAATCGATCATCATGATTTCTGAGGAGCTCATGGAGCTGATCGGTATGTGTGACAGAATCATTATCATGAAGGATGGTAAGATTTCTGGTGAAATTGAAAGAAGAGAAGGTCTTAAGGAAAACGACCTCATCTCCATGATGGTATAAGGAGGAAGACATGGCTGAAAACGCAAATACAGAGTCAAGGGAAGAGGCTCTCAAAAAACTTTCCAGGATGCAGAACCTTAGAGCCATCCTTCCGGTGATCGGACTCGTCATCATTTTTATTGTATTTAATCTTCTGACCAACTGGAGAATGATCGGAAACATGAAGCTGGTACTTTCCCAGGTTTATGTGACGATGATCGCAGCCACAGGCGTCTTCTTTATCATGACGATGGGCGGCCTCGATTTCTCCCAAGGCTCGATTCTCGGTATTTCTTCGATCGTTGTCTGTCTGCTTTCGAAGACGGCAGGCATCCCGGTCGCAATCCTCGGCGGTATCCTCTCGGGTGCAGCCATCGGCGCGATGAACGGCTACTTCTATGTATTCAGAAAAATCAAATCCTTCATCGTTACGATTTGTACGATGTTCCTCTTCAGAGGCTTCATCAAGTACTTTACGAGTAACGCACCTGTGTCCGGCGCAGTTGCACTGATGGATTTTGATACGACACCGGTAAAGCTCGGCTGCACAGCGGTCGTTCTGATCATCGCTTATATCGCGTTTCGCTGGACGAAGTTCGGTACGTATTTAAAGGCTATCGGTGCCGGTGAAAAGGCAGCGAAGTTCTCCGGTATCCGTACCGATAAGATGAAATTCTTAGTCTATGTACTTGCAGGTGCACTGACCGGCTTTGCAGCGTTCATCAATGTCGTAAAGGTCGGCTCGGTTACCTCCTCCGGCGGAAACCAGCTCGAAACCCAGATCCTCATCGCCCTCGTGCTCGGCGGCATGCCGATCTCCGGCGGCGCGAAGGTCCGCTTCATGAATGTCATCGTCGGTTCACTTCTTTACATTGTACTAAATTCCGGTCTTACGATGATGGGCCTTACCACACAGACCATGCAGCTCATTCAGGGCGTTGTCTTCCTGGTATTTGTAGCAGTCTTCGCTGACCGTCAGTCACTGCAGGTCATCAAGTAATTTATGACAATGCCTACGCCGCCGGCTTCTCCTTCATGCGCAGTCGGCGGAAGGAGGCATTGAAACGAAAATCCGAGGGAACGAGAGATGCCGAAGGAACAGGGCAAAAACCCTACACTCAAATATTACAAGCTCTATAACTGGGCGAAGACCCTGATCGTCAGTGGTGTCCTGAAAAAGGGCCAGAAGCTGCCATCCGAAAATGTTCTGACGAGGAAATTTGATTATTCCCGGCAGACCGTGCGGCAGGCGCTGGAGCTTCTCGAACAGGAGGGACTCATCGAACGCGTCCGCGGGAGCGGTACCTATGTGGCCTATGACAATGCTTCCACCGCCGGCTCGAAGCCAAAGGTTGGTCTTATCCTCAGCTACTTTTCGGAATATCTCTTTCCGTCGATTTATGACGGGATCGAGGATATCATGAAGGAAGAGGGCTATGAGATTGATGTCCAGGTGACGAAAAACCGTCTCAATGAGGAGGCTCTCTATCTTGAAAGCTTTTTGCGGAGCGATGTGAAGGGACTGATCGTCGAAGGGACGAAATCCTCCTTCCCGAATCAGAACCAGAAGTTTTACCGGGAGCTTGAAAAAAGAAATATTCCGGTGATCTTCATTCATAATCATTATCCTAATATGCCGTTTCCAAGCATCGAGATGCAGGATCGGCAGGGCGCGAAGGAACTGACAGAGTATCTATTTGAAAACGGGCACCGGCGCATCGGCGGGATCTTCAAATATGACGATTATCAGGGGATGGAGCGCTACCACGGCTTTATCGATGCGATGTCTGAACGCGGCTATACGGTTGATGACGATGCAGTGATGTGGTATTCGACGAAGGACTTTGAATACAAATTTTCGAAGAAGTCACTCGGACATTTTCTTCAGAGACTGAAGGACTGTACCGCACTGATGATCTATAACGATGAAATCGGCGGCAGCTTCCTTGAGTATCTGGAAACGCAGCATATTTCCGTTCCCGGTCAGCTTTCCATTGTATCCTTTGATGATGCGATGCTCGCGGAGGATCATCCGATGCGGCTGAAATCCGTCGTCCATCCGAAGTATGAGCTGGGCTCGATTGCCGGTCGGAGCCTCGTCCGGATGATGAAGGATCCGGACTGGAAGATCAAGGATTTCAATTATCGTTTTCCGGTGAAGATGAATAACGGTAATTCTGTGAAGAAGCTTTAATCAAATTGCTGCTGCCTTTCCTGAAATAAAGGAAGGCAGCTGAAGTAAGCATTAGAACGTAGAACATAAAAGCTCCGGAAAATCCGGACAGAAGGAGAAAGAATATGAAGAAGTTATATTTCATGGTTGGCTCTCAGGACCTTTATGGTGAGGAGACACTGAAGCAGGTAAAGAAGGATGCGAAGAAGATGACCACCTTTCTTGACAAGAAGCTGAAGGACGTTGTGTCTGTAGAGCTTCTACCGACCGTTATTACAAGCCCGGCTTGTGTTGAGGATATCCGTAAGGTCAATGATGACGATGATTGTGTCGGTGTCATCACCTGGATGCATACCTTCTCACCGGCTAAGATGTGGATCAAGGGCCTGCAGGCGCTGCAGAAGCCGCTGCTTCATCTTCACACACAGGCAAATGAGAAGCTGCCGTACGATGAAATCGATATGGATTTCATGAATCTGAACCAGAGTGCGCATGGTGACCGTGAGTATGGTTATATTCTTGCGAGACTGAATATCCCGCACGAGGTAGTTGCAGGCTACTATCAGCATGAGGATGTCATCGCGAAGATCACTCAGTTTGCTGAGGTTGCCAAGGCCATCGATTTTTCAAAGCATCTGATGGTTGCAACCTTTGGAAACAACATGCGTGATGTTGCCGTAACCGATGGTAACCGTCTTGAGTGCGAGATCAAGTATGGCTGGGAAATCAAGTACTGGGGCATCGGTGAGATCGCAGAGCTTGCTGAGAAGGCGACCGATGCTGAGGTTGATGCGAAGATGAAGGAGTATACCGACAAGTATACGATGGCAACCGACAACCTCGATTCTGTACGTCTCCAGGCAAGATATGAGGTAGCCTTTGATAAGTTCATCAAGGAGACCGGTGCCGGTGCCTTTACGGATACCTTCCAGGATCTTCACGGACTTCGTCAGCTGCCGGGTATTGCAGCCCAGAATCTGATGGCAAAGGGCGTCGGCTTCGGACCGGAGGGCGATTATAAGATTTCAGCCTTTTCTGCTGTTCTCATGAAGATGGCAGAGGCTCGTCACGGTGCAACCGGCTTTATCGAGGATTATACCTATGATCTGACACCGGGGAAGGAGCTTGAGCTCGCATCTCACATGCTTGAGGTTCCGGCATCCTTCGCGAGAAACAAGCCTGAGATTCAGGTTCATCCGCTTGGCATCGGCGGCAAGGAGGATCCTGCAAGACTTGTATTTGACGGTGTAACCGGTGATGCTATTCAGTGTACGCTCGTTGATATGGGCGATCATTTCCGCATTATCTGCGCTGACATCGAGCTCGTAGAGCAGCCGAAGCCAATGCCGAAGCTCCCGGTAGCCCGTATCATGTATCGGCATAAGCCATCCTTCCAGATCGGTACAGCCGGCTGGTGCTATGCAGGTGGTGCACATCATGCCGTCGTATCAACAGAGCTTACACGTTCGGATATCGCGATGTTTGCACGTCTCACCGGTACAGAGCTTGTTACGATCGGTGATGATACAACAGAAGAGGATCTCCAGAAGTTTTTCATGCCGGATTTTGATAAGAGATAAGCTTCAGTATGGAAGATTTCGAAAAGAAATAAATCTGGTTTGCACATAAAGAGGTAAACAAATGCTGGAAGAGCTTAAACAAAAGGTATATGAAGCGAATATGCTTCTCCCGAAATATCATCTCGTGACCTTCACCTGGGGCAATGTCTCCGGGATCGACCGCGAGAAGGGACTGTTTGTCATTAAGCCGAGCGGGGTTCCCTATGAGGAGCTCCGCCCGGAGGACATGGTTGTGATGGATCTCGACGGAAACAAGGTTGAGGGCGAGCTGAATCCATCCTCCGATACAAAAACACACTTGATTCTTTATCGTGAATGGAAGGACATCGGCGGTATCGTGCATACGCATTCACCGCATGCGACAGGCTTCGCGCAGGCTGGCAAGGATATCGTCAATATGGGTACAACCCAGTGCGACTACTTCTACGGGGATATTCCCTGCGTACGAAACCTCACAAAAGAAGAAATCGATGAGGATTATGAATTGAATACCGGTAAGATCATCGTCGATACCTTCCGCGAGAAAAAGATTAATCCGGTTTACGTACCGGGCTGTGTCTGCAAGAACCACGGACCCTTCGTCTGGGGCACAGACTGCATGAATGCGGTTCACAACGCAGCGGTCATTGAGGAGGTTGCCAAGATGAATATCTATGCCCTCATCGTGAATCCCAACGCAACAGCTGCACCACAGCATTACCAGGACAAGCATTTTCTCCGGAAGCACGGACCAAATGCCTACTACGGACAGAAGAAGAGGTAAAGTATGGACGCAAAGGAAAGCATCGCACGCGGTGAGACCGCGCTCGGTATCGAATTTGGCAGTACAAATATTAAAGCCGTCCTGACAGACAAAAAGGGGACAGTTCTTGCAACCGGCAATCACGGCTGGGAAAATACATTAAAGGATGGTATTTGGACCTATCCTTTAACAGAAATTCATGAGGGTCTTAAGGATTGCTACCGTTCGCTTCGCGTTTCGGTGGAAGAAAAGTACGGCGAGAAGCTGACATCAATCGGTGCCATCGGCATCAGTGCCATGATGCACGGCTATATGGCGTTTGATCAGGAGGGTAAGCTTCTCACTGATTTCCAGACCTGGAGAAACTCAAACACCCAGGAGGCCGCGGATGAGCTGACAGAGCTTTTCCAGTTCAACATCCCGCTTCGCTGGACAATTGCCCATATCGATCAGTGTATTCTGAACAAGGAGGAGCATGTACAGCACATTTCCTATGTGACGACGCTCGATTCCTATATTCATGGCATGCTGACCGGTGAGAAGGTGACTGGCATCGGTGACGCTTCTGGTATCTTCCCGATCGATTCAGAGACGCTGGACTATGATAAGGACATGATGGCGAAGTTCGATGCACTGCTTGAAAAGAGAGCTGTACCGTTCCGCCTGCGCGATATTCTCCCGAAGGTACTCGTAGCCGGCGATGCTGCTGGTAAGCTGACGGAGGAGGGTGCGAAGCTTCTGGATCCGACAGGGACTCTTAAGCCCGGCATCCCGTTCTGCCCGCCGGAGGGTGATGCAGGCACCGGTATGGCTGCGACGAATTCCGTAGCACCCCGTACCGGCAATGTTTCTGCCGGCACCTCGACCTTCGCGATGGTGGTTCTCGAAAAGAAGCTTTCGAAGCTGTACCGTGAGATCGACATGGTGACCACACCGGACGGCTATCCGGTTGCGATGTCTCATGCAAACAATGGTACCTCGGATCTGAACGCCTGGGTTAATATCTTTAAGGAGTTCACGGAGCTCTTCGGCATGTCAGTTGATATGGGCGAGCTCTTCGGGAAGCTGTATACTAACACACTGAAGGGTGATAAGGACTGCGGCGGACTTCTGCCGTACGGCTATTTCTCCGGTGAAGGTATCACGCATCTCAATGAAGGCCGGCCGCTGTTTGTCCGTCGTCCAGACAGCAGCTTCACGCTCGCAAACTTCATGCGCGCTAATATTTACACCTCGCTCGGTGCGGTAAAGCTTGGCATGGATATCCTTCTTAAGGAGGAGCATGTAAAGCTTGACCGGATCATGGGGCATGGCGGTCTTTTCAAGACAAAGGGTGTTGCGCAGAACTATCTTGCGGCAGCCGTCGATGCGCCGGTTACAGTCATGGCTACGGCTTCCGAGGGTGGCCCGTGGGGTATGGCGCTGCTTGCACTGTACATGCTGTATGGAAAGGAGCGTGCGTCGCTCGCGGAGTTTCTTGATAAGGAGATTTTCGCAGAGCTTCAGGGCTCGACGGTCGAACCGGATCCTAAGGATGTCGAAGGCTTCGAGAAGTTCATGCAGGATTACCGCGATGGTATCGCCATCGAGAAGGCGGCCATTGAAAGCTTGAAATAACATGGCAAATTCCTCCCGTTACCTTTATAATGGATTTAATGAATTCATGAACGGGAGGAATTTATCTATGCGTGACCTTGACTATCTGAGGCTGCTTAGTCGGGATTTTCCGACGGCCAGAGCTGCAGGCGCGGAGATCATCAATTTACGGGCAATTTGCGGGCTGCCGAAGGGAACTGAGTATTTTTTCTCGGATTTACACGGTGAAAGCGAGGCCTTCATTTATCTTATGCGAAGCTCGTCCGGTATTGTGCGGGCGAAGATCGATGAGACCTTCGGGAGTCTTCTCTCGGAGAAGGATCAGTTGGATCTTGCAAATCTCATCTATTATCCGCGGGAGATTTTATCGAAGCCTGAGAATCTTGAGAAGATCACGCCGGAATGGCAGAAGATCACGATCAACAGGCTGATTCAGATCTGTAAGGTCGTATCCAGTAAGTATACGCGCTCGAAGGTCCGTAAGAAGATGCCGAAGGATTTTGCGTATGCAATCGATGAGCTTCTGCATCTTGACCGGAACGATATCGATAAAAAGCTGTATACGCAGAATATCATGGATGCCATCGTCGATAATGGTATGGCCAATGACTTCATCATCGCGCTTTCAGAGCTGATCCGGAGTCTGACGATTGACCGGCTTCATATCATCGGCGATATCTTCGATCGTGGTCCGCATGCGGATATCATCATGAATGAGCTCATGGCCTTCCATGATGTAGACATTGAATGGGGCAATCATGATGCTGACTGGATGGGCGCGGCCTGCGGCAATCCGGCCTGTATCGCAAATGTCCTCCGGATCGCGACGAGCTATAATTCCTTCGATGTGCTGGAGGACGGGTATGGAATCAATCTCCGGCCGCTTTCGATGTATGCCGAGGAATATTACAAGGATGATCCGTGCGACTGCTTTAAGACGCATATTTTTGATCAGAATGTCTCGGATTCTGTCAATCCTGACCTCGCGGCAAAGATGTGTAAGGCAATCAGCATCATCATGCTGAAGGAGGAAGGAGCACTCATTAAGCGTCATCCGGAATATCACCTGGAGGATCGGCTGCTCCTTAATCATATCAATTTCGAGAAGGGTACCGTCGAGATCGACGGGAAGGAATATCCGATGAAGGATATGCATTTTCCATCCATCGATCCGAAGGATCCATATAAGCTCACCGAAAGTGAGCAGAAGCTGATGGATACGCTGGTTTATAGCTTCACGCATTCACAGCTTCTGAAAAAGCACATTTATTTTCTGTTTACCAATGGCAGTATGTATCGGATTGTGAACAACAACCTGCTTTATCACGGGTGCATCCCGATGACAGAGGATGGGCAGTTCATGACGCTGCATACCAGCGAGGGCGATTTCTCAGGGAAATCGCTCATGGATTACTTTAATAGAAAGGCGGTGGATGCCTATTTCCTGAACGGGGATGTCGATCCTGTCGGTAAGCTCTATGCAACAGACCTTTTCTGGTACATGTGGTGCGGGCCGATGAGTCCTCTGTTCGGCAAGGATAAGATTTCAACCTTCGAGCATATTTTCGTAGAAGACAAAATAACACATGACGAAAAGATGAATCCCTACTATAGCTTTTCTAAGGAGGAGGCCGTCGCAGACCGAATCATGGAGGAGTTCTCGGTGGATCCGTCTACCGGCCATATCGTCAATGGCCATGTGCCAGTCAAAACAAAGCTCGGGGAGAGCCCGATCAAGGCAAACGGCAAGCTGTTCATTATTGACGGCGGCATCTCAAAGGCGTATCATTCGAGGACGGGAATTGCTGGTTATACTTTAATTTACAATTCTCATCATATTGCGCTGGCGGAGCACAAGGATTTTAAGAAGGGTTCCGAAAACACACCGGTTATTAAGATCGTAGAGCTGACGAAGCACCGAATCCTGGTCGGTGAGACTGACACAGGCTGCGAGTTAAAGAGACAGATCACCGATCTCGAGGAGCTTCTCGCGGCTTATCGTAATGGAGACATTCGCGAGCAGGGGGTATACGTCCCGGCGAAGCGATGACATGATATCGAGTCAGGCTTTCTGTTTATGGAAAGCGTGACCGGCATCCGGAATAGACCGGTATGCTTTTCAAAGGGCAGTGTTCTTGAAATAAAGCGAATGACAGAAAACGACGAACGGGAGGCATCTTCATGGCAGTGAAGGATACGACGAAAAGCATGACAAGCGGAAGCCCGTACCGGCTAATTCTTGCCTTTGCCATCCCCATGCTATTGGGCACTTTGTTTCAGCAGTTCTACAGCATGGTTGATACGATCATCGTCGGTCGACTTCTCGGTGTGGATGCCCTTGCTGGTGTCGGCTCGACCGGCGCCATCAATTTCATGGTCAACGGCTTCGTCATCGGCGCCTGCTCCGGCTTCGCGATTCCTGTCGCGCAGCGCTTCGGGGCAGAGGATCAGAAGGGACTCCGGCGATACTGCACCAACATCGTTTATCTGACCATCGCGCTGTCTCTTGTGATGACCCTCATCATTGCGTCAGCGACCAGCGGGATCCTAAGGACAATGCAGACGCCCGTAAGCATATATAGCTATGCGTATGACTATATCTTCATTGTCTTTCTCGGGATTCCCGTCACGTTCCTTTATAATATCACTGCGAGTGTGATCAGGTCCCTTGGCGATGCACGGACTCCGGTATATTTTCTGATTCTGGCATCGCTCCTTAATATCATACTGGATCTTATCAGTATCGCAGGCTTACACATGAGCGTGAATGGTCCGGCCATAGCGACAGTGATTTCACAGGGCATCAGCGGTATACTTTGCCTTATTTATATGATACGGCGTTTTCCGATTCTTCATACGGAGAAGGAGGACTGGCACCCGGATTTCCGACGGATGGGGGCATTGCTCACCATGGGCGTTCCGATGGGACTACAGTATTCCATCACGGCGATTGGCTCGGTCATTCTGCAGACAGCCGTGAATGGTCTCGGCGCGGTGGCTGTCGCCTCACTGACAGCCGGCGTCCGGATCGGTAATTTCGTCTGCTGCGTCTTCGATGCACTTGGTGCGACGATGGCAACCTATACCGGGCAGAATGCCGGCGCCATGAAGTTTTCGAGAATCAAGGACGGTGTTTTCGCTGCGACGAAAATAGGTGCGATCTATTCGGTCGGCATCTGTATCCTGCTGATTCTTTTCGGCGGGGAGATACCGAAAATATTTGTGAGCAGTGATGAACAGGACGTTATTCGGAACGCACATCTGTTCCTGATCTGCAACTCCTGCTTTTACATTCCACTCACGATTGTCAACGTGTGGCGGTTTTCGATTCAGGGCATGGGCTTCTCTGCCTTTGCAATCCTTGCCGGCGTTTGTGAGATGGTGGCGAGAGCCCTGATCGGTTTTGTATTTGTACCGAGCTTCGGCTTCCCGGCGGCCTGCTTCGCATCACCGCTCGCATGGATTTTTGCAGATGCGTTCCTGATCCCCGGATTTTTCTATTGTCTCCGGCGGCTCGAGCGTTCCTATGGCCGCATTAGTTAACAGATGCCAATGCTTACATGCGGCAAAACATTTTATAGAATGTAATGATTCCTGCATATAAAGGTGAGCCCCTATGTCTGAATCTTACAGATAGAGTAAAGTTTTAAAATTTTTTTCTCAGGAGGAGAACAATGAATCAGGATATCGAAACGATGTCAGTCAATGCAATCCGCGTGCTATCCGCGGATGCGATTCAGAAGGCAAATTCCGGACACCCGGGTCTTCCGCTCGGTGTAGCACCGATGGCCTATGAGATCTGGGCACATTACCTTCATATTAACCCGAAGGACCCGAAGTGGGAGAATCGTGACCGGTTTGTGCTTTCCGGTGGACACGGCTCTATGCTTCTTTATTCCCTTTTACATCTGTTCGGCTTCGGGCTGACAAAGGAAGACCTGATGCAGTTCCGTCAGCTCGGATCCCTGACACCAGGACATCCGGAATACGGTCACACGGTTGGTCTCGAAGCGACCACAGGACCTCTTGGTGCCGGCGTAGCGATGGCAGTTGGTATGGCGGCTGCCGAGAAGCATCTTGCTTCAATCTTTAACAAGCCGGGCTATCCGGTGGTCGATCACAGAACCTATGTGATTGCCGGAGATGGTGATCTCATGGAAGGCATTTCCTCCGAGGCACTTTCGCTTGCAGGAACCTGGAACCTTTCGAAGCTGACGGTTCTCTATGATTCCAATGCGATTTCCATCGAAGGAAATACCGATATTGCGTTCCGTGAGGATGTCTCTAAGAGAGCAGAAGCCTTCGGCTTTAAGACACTTTACGTTGATGACGGCAATGATCTTAAAAAGATCGCTGCCGCACTGGATGCAGCGGCAGCAGATGATTCCGCACCGTATTTTATTCGCGTGAAGACCACGATCGGCTATGGCTGTCCGGCTAAGCAGGGTACGAACAAGGCACACGGCGAACCACTTGGTGAAGACAATATCAAGGCAATGAAGGAATACCTCGGCTGGCCGTCACAGGAACCCTTCTTCGTTCCGGATGAGGTCTATGACAACTATCATAGGCTTGCAGAGGAAAAGGCGCCTGCAGAGGAGGCATGGAAGAAGCTTTTTAGAGAATATTCTGAGAAGTTCCCGGAGATGGCAGACAAGTGGAAGCATTATTTCACGGATGAAGATGTCGAGGCACTTTCGAAGGATCCTGGCTTCTTTGCACCGGCCGAGAAGGCAGAGGCTACGAGAGCAAGCTCGGGTGCTGTCATTAACTATATGAAGGATAAGATCGCAAATCTCTTCGGTGGTTCTGCAGATCTTGCACCGTCCACAAAGACCGATATGAAGGATGAGCCGTTCTTCTCCGCAGAGAATCCGAGTGGTCGGAATCTTCACTTTGGTGTCCGCGAGCTTGCCATGGCAGGTATTGCGAATGGTATGCTCCTTCATGGCGGCTGCCGCACCTATGTTGGTACCTTCTTCGTCTTCAGCGATTATCTGAAGCCAATGGCAAGACTTGCAGCGCTCATGAAGCTGCCGCAGATCTATGTACTGACACACGATTCCATCGGTGTCGGTGAGGATGGCCCGACGCATGAGCCGATTGAACAACTGGCGATGCTTCGTTCGATTCCAAACTTCCGTGTTTTCCGTCCGTGTGACCGTGTAGAGACAGAGGGCGCCTGGATGGAGGCACTTAAGTCAAAGGATCATCCGACAGCACTGATCCTCACGAGACAGGGGCTTACCCAGCAGCCGAACAGCGATGCGAAGAAGGTTTCGAAGGGCGCCTATGTACTCGAGGATTGTGCGGGTACGCCGGATATCATCCTGATTGCAACCGGCTCCGAGGTTCAGCTTGCAGTTGATGCAAGGGCAGAGCTTGAAAAGAGTGGCAAGAAGGTCCGCGTCGTATCGATGCCATCGATGGAGGCCTTTGATGCGCAGCCTCTCGAGTATAAGGAGTCTATCCTTCCGAAGGCTGTACGGAAGCGTGTCGCGATTGAAGCATTGTCTGACTTCGGCTGGTACAAGTATGTCGGACTCGACGGCGCTGTCGTATCGATGCATGGCTTCGGCGCATCCGGCAAGGCATCCGAACTGTTTAAGCACTTCGGCTTCACGGTAGAGAATGTCGTGAAGACTGCAGAGTCTTTGTGATATTTGTTTTTAATATACCGGCAGGCTTACCTGCCGGTAGGATAAAAATATAAGCTTATGTCCGGAAAGCTCCGGCAAAGAAGGAGGAAATTTTATGAAGTTCTTTATTGATACCGCAAATGTAGATGAGATCCGTGAAGCATGGGATATGGGCATCATCGCTGGTGTGACGACGAACCCGTCACTGATTGCAAAGGAAGGCAGAGATTATATGCAGACCCTGAAGGAGATCACGGACATTGTAGATGGTCCGATCTCTGGTGAGGTCAAGGCTTCGACGACGACGGCAGAAGGCATGATCGCCGAGGGCCGTGAGATCGCGAAGATCCATAAGAATATGGTTGTGAAGATCCCGATGACACCGGAGGGCCTGAAGGCTGTGAAGACCCTTTCCAGCGAAGGTATCCACACGAATGTCACACTGATTTTCTCTGCATCACAGGCACTTCTTGCAGCACGTGCCGGTGCAACCTATGTTTCTCCGTTCCTGGGCAGACTGGATGATATCTCTACGGATGGTATCGCACTCATTCAGGACATCGAGGACATCTTCCAGATGTATCCGGATATTGAGACACAGGTCATCTGCGCATCCATCCGTCATCCGATGCACATCGTAGAGTGTGCAAAGACCGGTGCGGATATCGCGACGGTCCCGTTTAAGGTGCTCATGCAGATGACGAAGCACCCGCTGACGGATATCGGTATCGAGCGGTTCAAAAATGACTACGAGAAGGTTTTCGGCAAGCAGTAATTTGAGGTTGTGAAAGCGAGCCGGGGCGCGACAGCGCCATCGGAGCAATGCCGACAGGGGCACCTGCCAGCGGCCATTTTGACGAAAGTCTCAGCTAGCCAGACTTCACGAACAGGGTAGAAAATCCGGGTTACAACCCCGGATTTTCTAGGCCCATTGAAGGAAAAGCCCCTTCAAGGCTTTTCCTGAATTGGGCCGGCCCAGTTCGTGAAGGCTGGATAGCGCTTAGACTTTCGTCCCTGGCCGCTGGCAGGTGCCCCTGTCGGCATTGCTCCGATGGCGCTGTCGCGCCTCGGCTCGCCTTCGTTACGTTTTGGCTTCGCATGATAAAACCCTGTTATTGGTCAATGCTCGGATGGTAAAAGAGTTTATTTTGAAATTTGGTTGTTTTGCTTCACCAAATGATATGGCGTGTGGTAGAATGCAGTATATATTTCGGGCGTTGTAATTTTTGTGAGAGGTGGCAGCGGACGGTTTCTGTTTGTACCGGCGTTTTTTGTATGAAGAGCAATCATTTTGTGTCTATCCGAATAAAGATCGTCATGCTTACGATGTGCAGTATTTTGATCTGTACAGCGATTCTTGGCGGTGCAGGAATTTATGCTTGTCAGAGTGTGACGACCAGGGATGCTGACAAGATTATGAATCTGACCGCAGAGGATGAGGCGACGATTCTCGATGGGCAGTTTAAGCTGATGGCGGATTCTGTGGATGTCATGGCATCGGATGCGGTGCGTGAGCTTTCGGATTATTCGCTTCTCAAGGATAATCTGTATGTCCGGAGCTATCTTTATAATCTTGACAGTGTTTTCAATGAGTCTGCGGCGAAGGATGACCGGATTCTTGCTTATTATTATCACCTGAATCCTGACTATGCTGCAAGTGATGCGGGTTTTGTGTTCCGGCGTTCTCCGAAGACGGGGAGCTTTCAGTCTCAGCTGGTGCCTGATTTAAAGAAGTATCTTTCGACGGATCCGGAGGTCAGCTGGTATTTTACTGCGCATTATGCGCAGCGTGGTATTTTCACGAATCCACACTATGATGATTATCATGAGTGTGAAGTGATTTCTTATCTTTTCCCTGTTTATTTTGAAAAGCATGAGATCGGCGTGATCGGGCTGGATCTCGATTTTTCTTCGATTGCGGAGTCCCTTGATGCTGTTTCGCCTTACGATGACAGCTTCGCCTTTCTGGTGGATCAGTCGGATAAAATTGTTTACAGTAAGGATGATAGCCATATCGGTATCAATCTGTTTGATGTGAATCAGGATCTGGGCCGTGAGGTCAGAGCGTCAGCAGGTGTAGGCCGTCTTATCCGATATGAAACGGAGGACAGGACAGTTTGGTTCTCTTCCTGGCGACGGTTGGAGAATGGCATGCGGATCGTCGTGACGGCTCCGTATGAGAGTGTTTACCGGTATCGCAATCAGCTGATCAGTCTTCTTGTGTATGGCGTTATTCTGATTCTGTTTGTATCCTTCCTTGTGACGACGTTTATTGCAAATCATATCGTGCATCCGATCCAGAAACTGACAAATGGTGCCCGTGCGATCGCGGATGGAAATCTGCAGGTTGTGCTTAAACCTGATACCAATGATGAAATCAGGGTTCTGACCGAGAGCATCGATATCATGGAGAAGAAGCTGAATGAGCACATTGAGAAGGTGCGGGAGCTTGCTTATCGGGATCCTCTGACGGGTGTCCGAAGTAAGACAGCATATAAGGATGAGGTATCGAAGCTTCAGAAGGTAATGGAGGACCGGGTGTTCGATTTTGCCATCGTTGTCTGTGATCTTAATCATTTGAAGCTCGTCAATGATAACTTCGGACACGAAACGGGAGATGAATATATCATTAACTCTTGTTATATGCTTTGCCAGACCTTCAAGAGGAGCCCTGTGTACCGAATCGGCGGCGATGAGTTCGTCGTCATCCTGACGAAGCATGACTTTGAGGAGAGGGAGGAACTGTGCCAGAAGCTCTTTGAACATATGCAGGAGTCCTGTCTCCGGTATAAGGATCCAGAGAGCAGGATTTCCATCGCCTATGGCGTGGCGGAATATTTTGCACATGCTGAGAAGCCTTTGACGGATTATCAGGAGCTTTTCCGGATCGGCGATGAACGGATGTACGAAAAGAAAAAGGAAATGGGCGGAGGAAGACGATGAATAATCTTTTGGTAGCGCAGTCGGGAGGACCGACATCGGCAATCAACGCAACACTTGCAGGCATCCTCGACCGGGCGATGAATGAAGGAAGCATTGACACAGTGTATGGTGCACGATATGGCATCCAGGGTGTACTTCGTGAAAGCTTCGTGAATCTTTCTGCGAGAGCAGGACTTCTCGAGGAGCTTCCGGTGCTTGCGACGACGCCGGCGGCAGCGCTTGGCTCGTGCCGGTATAAGCTGCAGGATCCGGCGAAGGATGAATCAGAATATGAGAAGCTCGTCGATATCCTCCACCGGCATGAGATCCGCTATTTCATCTATATCGGCGGCAATGATTCGATGGATACGGTTTGGAGACTCAGTCAGTATGTGCGGGAAAAGGGCATCACGGATATCACGGTCGTCGGTGCGCCAAAGACCATTGATAATGATCTCTTTGGTATTGATCATTGCCCCGGCTTCGGCTCGGCGGCGAAGTATATTGCGACGACGATGGCTGAGCTGGAGCGGGAGCTTGTCGTCTATGACACGCCATATGTCATCATCACAGAGATGATGGGCAGAAATGCAGGCTGGCTCACCGCGGCAGCAGCACTTAGCCAGGGTGTGAATTCGCAGGTGCCATATCTCATTTATCTGGAGGAGCATCCGTTTGATCTCAGTGATTTTCTGTCGGATATCCGCGGAGAGCTCTCAGCCGGAATCAATGTCATGGTTGCCATCAGTGAGGGCATCCGGGACCGGTCAGGCAGGATGATTTGTGATTACGGTGACCGGGATAAGGCAAAGGACGCATTCGGACATACGATCGCGACGGGAGCTGGTCATGTACTGGAAAATGCAGTACGCCAGAATCTTGGCTGCAAGGTGCGTTCCATCGAGCTGAATCTCCTGCAGCGATGTGCGGGGCATATTCTCTCAAAGACGGATATCGATGAATCAATGGAGCTTGGGAGAAATGCTGTGAAGCTTTGCCTCGAGGGACAGAATGGCATGATGTCGTCACTTAGGCGGCTGCCGCTCGATGAGTACCGGGTGGTATATGAAGCGCAGGATATCGCGGGGATTGCAGACCGGGAGAAAAAGGTGCCGGCTCAGTGGATCACCTCCGAGGGAAATAATGTGACACCGGAAATGCTGAATTATCTACGGCCGCTCGTACAGGGCGAAGTGCATTCACGGTTCGAGCGTGGAGTGCCGAAATATGTTGTGTTGATATAGGGGGTTATGGCAACGCGGACTGGGGCGGGGCGCTTCTATACGTTTATCCAATCCGATACAAGGTGCATTAAATTATCCAATCAAATACTTCTTATCAAAGAAATGTAAAGACTTTAACAGACTATTAAAAAGTAGTAGTTAAAGCCTTTTTTTATTTCTTCACAGGCAAAATCACGGTTTAACGTGGTGAAGTTTTTCGATGGAAATGGAAATTTAGCTAGTATTTTTGATGAAAATTTGATGTGAGTGGTCATTTTGACGGGTGGATTGCGTTCGATTTTTGATAAATTTTCGGGGTCTGGAAAGGAGATTTCATTGAATTTTGCCGATAGAAGTAGCCGATTTGATAATTTCCGAAATTTAGGGTCGAAAATTGTAAGCATTTACAGGTTATGTTTTCTATAATCAGCACAGTAAGAGACAGGGACGAGGGGCAAGGAAATGGATTTTGAGATTCAGGCCGTTTTTAAGCGGAGTGTTACAATCGAGATTTCGAACCATACGATTTGTTATACGGATGCTCCTTACCGGGTTCTTATTAACGGGGTAGAGAAGCTTTCCACGAATCTGAATGTGGTTTCGGTACAGGGGCTTCTTCCGGATACGACATATGATTTAACCGTCGCGGATGCTACATCTGAAACGACGAAGACTTTTACAACAGAGCATGAATCGGTGCTTCTTAATGTCCGGGATTTCGGGGCAAGAGGGGACGGGAAATCGGAGGATACCGGCTTCCTGCAGGCAGCGATTCTTAGCTGCCCGGAGGATGGGACAGTACTTGTACCGGAGGGAACCTACCTCACAAGACCGATTTTCCTCAAGAGTCACATGAGTCTTTGGCTTGAAAAGGGAGCAGTTCTTCTCGGAGATCCGGACAGACGGCATTATCCGATTTTGCCTGGACTTACTAAGGCAACAGATGGTGAGGATGAATATAATCTTACCTCTTGGGAAGGAAATCCGGAGACCAGTTTCGCATCGCTCATCACGGCGATCGGCCAGGAGGATTTTGATATCTTTGGAGAGGGAACGCTCGATGGCAATGCTTCTGCTTCTGACTGGTGGCAGGAACCGAAAGCAAAGCGGATTGCATGGCGGCCAAATACCGTGTTTCTGAATCATTGTAAAGATGTCAGGCTGCAGAGTGTGACAGTGAGAAATTCACCGTCCTGGACCGTGCATCCGTATTATACGGATCACATTGCAGCTTACAATATATTTATTTGGAATCCATCAGATTCCCCAAATACGGATGGCTTCGATCCGGAGAGCTGTAAGGACATCACACTTCTCGGCGTACGGATTTCGGTCGGCGATGACTGTATCGCGATCAAGTCCGGTAAGTATTATATGAGCGAGAAGCATCACAAACCGGCTGAGGATTTCCTCATCAGAAACAGTTTCCTCGAGAGAGGTCATGGCAGCGTGACGATCGGCTCGGAAGCAGCAGGCGGCTGCAGGAATGTCGAGGTTACGAGATGCATCTTTGATGGTACTGATCGTGGTCTTCGTGTGAAGACACGGCGGGGCAGAGGCCCTAAAGCAGTTTATGATAACATCAATTTTCATGATCTTCTCATGAAAAACGTTCATATGCCGTTTACCTTCAATATGTTTTATTTCTGTGATCCGGATGGGCACTCACTCTATGTACAGGATCAGAATCCTAGACCGGTAGATGAGAAGACACCGGAGATCGGGACGGTCAGGGCAGAGAATATTACCTGTTCCGGCGTGGATGCCTGTGTGCTGGTTGCCTACGGACTTCCGGAAAAATATATCGGAGAGATCATCATCCGTAACATTAAGGCATCCTTCCTCCCGAAGGAGGACAGGGTTCCGCAGCAGACGATCATGATGGACAATTTCGAAAAGATGACAGGGCGTTCCGTATATGCAAGAAATGTGAAGCACCTGGTGCTCGAAAATGTTGAAATCGAGGGCTCGGAGGAGACGGGACCGGAAATTATCGATGTACCGTACTTCGACAGCATGAATGTCATTTATCGATGAGTAGTTGCTCGAATAAATATGGATGCCGATGAGCATCAATCAGTAGTGTAAGAAGCGACTGATGTAAGCCTTGTAACTAAGGGCCGTGTCCGTCGGTAACGAAACGAGAGAAGAGATTTTACCGCTTCGTTATCGACAGACAGAGAACATGGTTCTCGAGGCAAAAGCCTCAGGTCTGAAAAATAAACACGGGGATCCGGTAAGTCCCCAAGGAGGTTAATATGAAGAAAACTTTTACTAAGGTCATGGCTAGCTCTATGGCAGCAGCTATGGTACTCGGACTCGGTGCCTGCGGCGGTTCCAAGCCGGCAGAGACAACAGCAGCACCTGCAACAACTGCGGCAGCCGCTGAGACGACGGCAGCAGCCGAGGCAGCCAAGGAGACAACAGCAGCGGCCGCTGAAGCAGCAGGCGAGCCTGTAACACTTCGTATTTCATGGTGGGGCGGTGATTCTCGTCATGAGGCTACACTGAAGTGTATGGATGAGTATATGGCAGCAAACCCGAACGTAAAGATTGAGTCCGAGTATGGCGCATGGTCAGGCTGGCAGGACAAGATCGCACAGCAGCTCAATGGTAATTCTGAGCCGGATCTTCTCCAGATCAACTGGAACTGGATCTATCAGTTCAGCCCGGATGGCACAGGCTTCTATGATATGAATCAGGTTTCTGATATCTTCGATCTTACACAGTATGATCAGAAGCTCCTTGATCAGATGACCATCGATGGTAAGCTTCAGGGCATCCCTGTTTCTTCCACAGGCCGTGTATTCTACTGGAACAAGGCAACCTTTGAGAAGGCTGGTCTTGAGGTTCCGAAGAGCTTCGCAGACATCCTTGCAGATGGTCCGATCTTTAAGGACAAGCTTGGTGATGACTATTATCCGATGGCTTGCGGTTCTTATGACCGTACGATCCTTCTTACCTATTATCTTCAGGAGAAGTACAACAAGGCTTGGGTTGAGGATGGTAAACTGAACTTCACAGAGGACGAGCTTGCAGATGGCTTTGACTTCCTGAAGAGCCTTGAGGATAATCACTGCATGCCGACACTTGAGAAGCTGACCGGCGACGGCGCTGATTCTCTTGATAAGAACCCGAACTACATCGATGGCCACTATGCAGGTCTCATCGAGTGGGATTCTTCTGTAAACAAGGTTCAGAAGGCTCTTGAGAATCCGGATGACCTCGTCATCGGTGAGTATCCGGCTGACTATGGTACACCTTCTACTGTTTATAAGATCTCCATGGGCTTCGCAATTTCTAAGAACACTGAGCACCCGAAGGAAGCAGCTGCTCTTCTTGAGTATATGCTCAATGGTGACGGCGTAAAGACTCTTGCTACCGAGAGAGGTGTTCCGGCTTCTGCTAAGGCTCAGAAGACACTTGCTGATGCTGATCTTCTGAAGGGTATGGTTGCAGACGCAGCAAAGGCTTCCGCAGCAAACTATGTATTCCCGCTTTCTCCGTACTATGAGGACGCATCCCTTAAGGATTCTGCAGAGGGTGCTTACGCAGAGATTATGGAAGCAATGAGCTATGATAAGGCTGATTCTCATGATCTTGCTAAGCAGATGACAGAGGCTGTTAATGCCGCTGAAGCACAGGCATAAATATAATTCGTTCTGACTGATACGGCCCTGCGCCGCAGAAGAACATAATTAAGTAAGGACAGGGCATAAGATAAGTGCCGCGGGCATGCACCTTATGCTCTGTCTTTTTATCAAAATAGGGGTAGATCATATGACAGAAACAAAAAATCCCGGCTTTTTCCAGAGTAAATTCTGGAGAAATAACAAGGGCTTCGTATTTATCATTCCTTGGCTGATCGGCTTTTGCCTGTTCAAGGCATATCCGTTCCTTTCCTCTCTGGTATATAGCTTTGCAGATTATGAGCTCTTCAAGGGTATCTCCGGCTGGGGACTCATGAATTACAAAGAGATTTTTGAAACAACAAAGATTAAGACAGCCTTTTTCACAACCTTTAAATATGCATTCATGACGGTTCCGCTGAAGCTCATCTTCGCCCTGTTCATCGCATACATCCTGAACTTTAAGATTAAGGGTGTTAAGATGTTCAGAACCGTTTACTATATTCCGTCCATCCTTGGTGGTTCGGTTGCGATCTCCGTACTCTGGAAAGCGATCTTCAAGGATGACGGTATCATCAACATGTTCCTCGGCTTCTTCGGCGTCGAGGGCCCGCATTGGCTCTCGAACAAGTCGGCAGCTCTGTTTATCATCTGTCTCCTTCGTGTATGGCAGTTTGGCTCTTCGATGGTTATCTTCCTTGCTGCTCTTAAGGGTGTTTCGGAGGATCTCTACGAGGCAGCATCTCTTGATGGCGCCAGCAAATGGAGACAATTCTTCTCGATTACCGTACCGCTCATTACACCGGTTATTTTCTATAACCTCGTTACACAGCTCGTACAGGCCTTCCAGGAATTCAATGGACCGTATATCATCACACAGGGTGGCCCGAGAGGCGCGACGACGCTTGTATCACTGCTCATTTATAACAACGCATTTAAGAAATATAACATGGGTCTTGCCAGTGCACAGGCATGGGTTCTGTTCATCATTCTCATGATCTTCACCGCGATTCTGCAGTGGAGCCAGAAGCATTGGGTTTATTATTCTGACGAGGAGGCTTAAGCACTATGACGATGGAAACGAAGAAGAAGGTTTCAAACTTCTTCAAATATCTGATTCTCATCCTTGTCGGCTGCATCATGCTGTACCCTCTCGTATGGATGGTTGGCGCTTCCTTCAAGGATAATGCAGAGATCTTCTCATCGATCGGCTTCATTCCGAAGCGTCCGACATTGGAAGGCTATAAAAATGCGATGAAGGGCTACGGCGGTGATATCAATATCTGGTGGTCAATGCTCAATACCTACAAGATCGTCATCCCGAAGGTTATCTTCACCGTTTTCTCTGCGACAATTGCAGCATATGGCTTCGCAAGATTTAAGTTCATCGGACATGATTTCTTCTTCGCACTTTTGATGTCCACGCTGTTCCTTCCGAACGTCGTTCTGAATGTTCCGCAGTTCATCATGTATACGAAGTGGGGCTGGGTGGATTCTCCGCTTTACCTTCCGCTGATTGTTTCCACACTGTTTGCACAGGATACCTACTTCGTATTTATGCTGATTCAGTTCATGAGAAATATTCCGAAGGAGCTGGATGAAGCAGCAAAGATTGATGGCTGCAACATGTTCCAGACCCTCTGGCTTGTTCTTGTTCCGGTGCTGAAGCCGGCAATGACCTCCGTGGCTTTGTTCCAGTTCATGTGGTCGAACAATGACTTCATGGGACCTTTGCTCTATGTCTCCACGCCGAAGCGTTATCCGGCAGCTATTTTCGTCAAGATGTCGATGGATGCAGATACAGGCTTCTCCTGGAACAGAATCCTTGCGTTGTCTCTGATTTCAATCATTCCGTCCCTCGTGATCTTCTTCCTCGCACAGGATCAGTTCATTGATGGTGTGACGGCAGGTTCTGTAAAGGGCTAATCAGGTACTGCTTATGGAAAAAACATGTTGCCTCCGTGGTGACAGAGAAGCAACAGAGACTGCGCTCAAGGAATACATCGATTATCTGATGGTTCATTCTGATTCCGAGCATCCTGCCTGGAATCTTGAACTCAAAAGAAGCTGGCGCGAGAACAAATGGAACTATATCGATGGCTGTATGATCCGTGGTATCCTTGCGATGTACCGGATCACCAGCGAAGAGAAGTATCTTCGCTTTGCGGATGATTTTGTCTCCGGGTTCGTAGAGGCTGATGGAAGCATTCGCACCTATGACCCGCTGGAGTACAGCCTCGATAATGTTAACCCCGCGAACAACCTCTTTGCCCTGTACGATGAGACAGGCAAGGAGAAATACCGGAAGGCAATGGACCTCGTACGCATGCAGCTACGGGATATGCCGAGGACAAAATCCGGCAATTTCTGGCATAAAAAGATCTACCCCGACCAGATCTGGCTGGATGGTATCTATATGGCACAGCCCTTCTACATGGAGTACGAGAGACGCTTCCGGGATGGTGAGAGCTGTCCGGATGCGGTGACACAGATCGAAAATGTCGAGCGGTTCATGCGGGATCCTGTTAGCGGGTTATATTATCACGGCTATGATGAATCAAGGAAGATGTACTGGGCAGATCCGGAGACCGGCTGCAGTCCGAACTTCTGGCTGCGGGCCGAAGGCTGGTTCATCCTTGGACTCGTTGATGTCCTGGAGATCATGGAAAATATACCTCTCGGTATGGCGGCCATCGATGAAGGAAGAGAACACCTGAAGAGAATGCTTCACGAGCTCTCTGAAGCACTGGTCCGGTATCAGGATGCAAGTGGTCTGTTCTATCAGCTGATCGCACTGCCAAACGTTCCGGGAAATTATCTTGAGACATCGGGTACAGCGCTGATTGCTGCAGCCTGGCTTAAGGCGGCGCGTCTAAAGCTCCTGCCGGATTGGTATCGCGAAGCCGGAGAAAAGGCCTTTTATGGGATCCTTGATAACCGGCTTTCGAAAAATGATGATGGTACGCCACGTGTGACCGGTATCTGTCTCGTGGGTGGCCTGGGCGGTAAAAAGCACCGTGATGGATCGGTAGAGTATTATCTATCTGAGCCGGTGGTAGACAATGACGCCAAAGGTGTTGGTCCGCTGCTTCTTGCTTACACGGAAATGTTACGGTAAAATATGACCATGACTGCCGAAGCAGTCATGGTCTTTTTAGCATTTCATGGTTTGAGGAAATATGGCAGAGGGGCAACAACTTACCGAAAATAAGGATATACATAACTCACGACTGGAGCTGGTGTTTGAAAAACGAATCCCGGGGCTTCGGGTGACGGAAGCGGTCCGGCATCGTGACTTCATCATGCGCTCGAAGCATTTTCATGAGGATATCGAGGTGCATTTTATTCTTTCGGGACAGAGACTGCTCTTTGTCGACAAGGAAACCTATCATCTGACGGCACATAGCTGTGCGATGGTGGATCATGATCTGGTCCATCGTACGTCCATCGTGCCTGGCGCACCCCCTGATCATCATAATTTCATCATTCATCTGGATCGGTCGGTTTTTGACGGGCTGTTTCGTGCACTTGGCCTGCATGGCTTCGACTGGTTCGGGAGCACGTATGGAGGCATTGTCCGCTTCTCGGATGAAGACTGGGCGCTCATTATGTCGATCATCACGGCCTTCAAGGATGCTTGCCAGGGCTCACTACGCGGGAGTGGGGACATTGAATCAGTCAATTCCTTCCTGTATCTTCAGGCCGTTGAGCTTGCCGGTATCTATGCGCGGGCGCGGAAGGAAGAAGTAAATCGTCAGAATCTGGTTGACTCGGCGGATCAAGGGATGGTTGTCACGACCGGTATCCATAAAAAGGTGCATGAGATCGCACTGTATCTCCAGGAGCATATGGATGAAAATGTGACGCTGGAGCAGGTGGCAGAGCATTTTTATATGTCGAAGTCTTATCTGACACGGGTTTTCCGAAGCGTAACCGGCTTCTCTGTTATTGAATATGTGACATTTTTACGGGTCAGAAAGGCGCAGAAGCTTCTCCGGGAGTCGGATATGCCGATTACCGATATTTCAAGCTCGCTGGGCTTCGGAAACATCACATATTTTGAAAAGGTCTTTAAGCAGACGACCGGCTCGACGCCGGGGCGATACCGGAAGGGATTGGGGAAAATATGATTCAATTTGGAATGCGTGTGCATGACGCAGTAAAAAAGGGAACGATCACAGAGGTGCTGGATGCGATTGAGGCACAGCACATTCATTATGTGCAGCTTGCGATGTCGAAAAGCTTTTCGGATGTTGATACTTCGGTTGGACATTACAGTGCCGGTCTCGGAGATTATGTCGGTGAAGAACTTGCAAAAAGAAACATCCATGTCTCGGTTCTAGGCTGCTACATCAATCCTGCGAATCCCGATGAGGAGAAGCGTCTTCTCGCGGTAGACCGTTTCATCGAGCATCTTAAGTACGCGAAAAGAATCGGGGCTGACATGGTCGGCACGGAAACAGGACGAGCCGATCCGGACATGAAGGTCGTACCGGAGACGAGAACGGAGGAAAATTATCAGCGCGTTCTTGATAGCTTCAAGCGAATCCGGGATGCAGCGGAGAAGCTTGGTGTTATGGTCGGCGTAGAGAGCGTATTCGACCATACTTTATATTCTCCTGCAATGATGGACCGTTTTCTGCACGATATTGATTCACCGAATTTTGATGTCATCCTGGATGGTGTCAATCTTATTACACCGGAGGCATCGACGTCTCCCGAGAAGCAGGCAGCGATCATCAGGGAGGCATTTGAACGCTATGGCAACCGGATCACGACGCTGCACCTTAAGGACGCTGTGTTTGAGGGACAGAAGCAGGTATACCGTCATCCGGGCGAGGGCTTTTTCGATTACCAGGAGCTCATGCGGCAGGTATCGAAATGGAAGCCATATATCGTCGGTACACTCGAGAATTCAACACCGGATCGATATTTGGATGATTGTAGGTACTTGACAGCGCAGTACAATCAATATAAAGTTGTATAATATTATGCTTCAATCGCTGATACGTGGTTTCTGCGATATCTAGAGCTCTGTATAGACTTCTATTCAGTGATATTTAGTGTAATAATCTATTTTTATTTCTTTTCAGCCCGTTACATGGAGGAACGGTTTCTTCAAAAATTTTATGGTTGGTCGAATACTTTTACTACTGATCCTGGTCCTTGTGAATGGTTTTTTTTCATGCGCAGAGATCGCAGTGTTGCAGGTCGGCGATGCGAAGCTTCATAAGCTTTCAGAGGAGGGAAACAAGGATGCCGATACACTCCTTAAGCTGACTAAGGAGCCGGCACGGTTCCTGAGTACGATTCAGGTTGCCATCACGCTGGCCGGCTTCCTGTCCAGTGCGTTTGCATCGAACAGCTTCGCAGGACTCATCATCAAGGGATTACAGCATCTCAATGTACCCATTTCTGCAGAAGTACTCGAGCCAATCGTCATTGTACTTATTACCCTGCTCTTATCCTATATCAGTATTGTATTCGGGGAGCTTATCCCGAAGCGGCTTGCACAGGTATATACAGAGAAGATGGCGCTGTTCATGAGCCATGTGCTGATGGTGACCTCCATTTTATTTAAGCCCTTCGTAGCGCTTCTCACGTCGACAACGAATGGCGTGCTGAAGCTCATGGGTATCAAGGCGTCCGATGTCGAGGATAAAGTGTCTGAAGAAGACATTATGATGATGATCGATGAAGGAACTGAAAAGGGTACGATTGAGACATCTGAGAACCGGATGATTCAGAACGTGTTTGAGTTCAATGATCTCACGATCGAAGATGTCTGCACGCACCGGACCGATGTTGCCATGCTCTATAAGGAGGATGACGACCAGACCTGGAAGGATACGATCTATGGACACCGCTTCGGCTATTATCCGATTTCCGGTGAGGACGATGATGACATCATTGGCGTCCTCGATACGAAGGATTATTTCAGACTCTCGGATAAATCTCGTGAGAACGTCATGAAAAACGCGGTGGATAAACCTTTCTTTGTGTCACAGAACATGAAGGTTTCCGATCTTTTTGAGACCATGAAGCGGGAGAGAAAGTATTATGCGATCGTCATCGATGAGTATGGCGGTATGACAGGTATCGTGACCGTGCATGACCTCATCGAGGCTCTGGTCGGCGACCTCCAGGAGGAGGATGAGATGCCGGAGCCGGAGCCGATCGAGCCCATCGGAGAGAATGAGTGGATCATCCTCGGAACAGCAGACCTGGAAGATGTCAATGAGAAGCTGGATATGTCACTTCCGACAGAGGATGCGGATACCTTCGGCGGCTACCTCATGGGTATCATGGGGACGGTGCCGGATGATGGCAGTTCCTTCCATCTGCAGACGGATGGACTCGATGTGGATGTCGCTTATATAAAGAATCACCGGATTGGGAAGACGATTGTGCGGAAGCTTCCGAAGGAAGCTCCTGAGACAGAAGACAAATAGAGATAGTTACAGGACGGGCTGTCGCAGGAACTGCGGCAGCCTTTTTACGTCTGTGACGATGTTTCTGCGACAGCGCTCCTCTGGGCGGAAGATATATAAATGTAGTATGTTTATCGGCGGAATCTGTGCTATACTTCAATACGTGTGAGGAAATCGCACGTGCTGGAGGGTGAGTATGCTGAATGCTGAAAATGCGGAGAAGCCGGTGAAGCTGATCGAGCGGAAGCTTGCGTATCAGGGTGTCGTGCTGACGGTTTATGATGACTATGTGGATGTCGGCGGACACAAGACACATTGGGATTTTATCCATCACATGGGTGCAGCAGCAGTGCTTCCGGTTTTGAAGGATGGCAGGATCCTTATGGTGCGGCAGTTCCGGCATGCACTGGATCGTTATACGCTGGAGATTCCTGCCGGGAAGAGAGATTCTGAGGATGAAGCCTTTGAGAACTGTGCGATGCGTGAGCTTGAGGAGGAAACAGGCTTCAAGTGTGAACATCTGGAATTTCTTTTATATGTGAACACGACCGTTGCATTTCTGGATGAAAAGATCGGTATCTATCTAGCGAAGGACCTTGAAAAGGGTCAGATGCACTGGGATGAGGATGAGGAGCTCGGTGTCGAAGCCTGGAAGCTCGAAGATCTGCAGCAGCTGATCTACGAAGGTAAGATGACAGATGGTAAAACCGTCGCGGCGATTCAGACCTATGCGGCGAAATATCATAAATAAAAGAGGAGCAGTCATGAAGAAAGAAAAGCTGGAAGATTATGTCGTTACGATTCCTGATTTCCCGAAAAAGGGAATCATGTTCCGGGATATCACATCCCTGATTCAGGATCTGGATGGACTCGAGCGTTCAATCGATGAGATGGCAGCTGCGCTCGAAGGCGTCGAGTTTGATAAGGTGCTCGGCCTCGAATCCCGCGGCTTCATTTTCGGCACCGCGCTTGCCTATAAGCTGCACAAGGGCTTCGTGCCGGTTCGTAAGAAGGGCAAGCTTCCACGTGCGACTGTTTCTGCAGAATATGCCCTCGAATACGGTACTGCTGAGATCGAGATGCACACCGATGCCATCAAGCCTGGCGAAAAGGTTGTTATCGTCGATGACCTTATCGCAACCGGCGGTACTCTCGAAGCAGCCTGCCGCCTCGTCAAGGAGCTGAAGGGCGATGTCGTAAAGATCGCCGTCGTCATGGAGCTCTGTGGCTTAAACGGCCGCGATCAGCTCAAAGACTACGATGTCGTTTCGCTCATCAAATATCCGGGAGCGTAAGTGAGCTTTTTGCAATACAGAAAAAAGGCTGCCGCGAAAGCGGCAGCTTATTAATTTACTTAAAGAGAGATAAAATATGGGACAGGAATTAACAGAATCAGATGTAAAGAAAATTCAGGAGGAGATCGACCACCGGAAGCTCGTGCTTCGTCCACAGATTACAAAGGAAATCGCCGAGGCCGCTGCCCAGGGTGACCGCTCCGAGAACTTTGAATATTACGCTGCGAAAAAGGCAAATCGTGAAAACAACAGCCGTATTGCGTACCTGGAAAGAGTGCTCCGTTTCGGCAAGGTGATCAGTGACGAATCAGCCGACGACGAAGTAGGGCTAAACAACACGGTAACCCTTTACTTCGAGGATGACGACGAAGAAGAAACCTATCGTTTTGTGACATCCATCCGCGGCCATAGCCTTGAAGGCCTCATTTCAAACGAATCTCCATTAGGCCGTGCCGTCATGGGCCACAAGGTCGGCGACCGCTGCGAGGTCAAGATGGACAACGGCGCAAGCTACTACGTCGTCATCCGCAAAATCGAAAACACTGGCGAGTCCGAGGACGACCATATCAAGGCGTATTAAGCGTATACCAGTGCGCGTATCGATTTGTCATCCACGTCACAGTTCGGGCACCGCGACGCGGTCTCGGCGAGATAGCTGATGAGCTCCCGCCGCCGGATCATCCCGATAAAATGATCATCATCGTCCACCACCGGAACGAAATTCTGCTCTGAAGCCCTCTGCATGAGGTCCTCCATGGAAGCATTGACCTTCACCGGCGCATAATGATTTTTCATCTCGATATCCTTCACGTAGATTGACTCTGTCTTCCGAAGGTCCATATCGAGATGATTTTTTATTTCAAACAGGATGTCACCCTCCGTGATTGTGCCGTAATAGCAGCCATCCTTTGAAAGCACCGGCATCGTCGAATAGCGATGGTGCTCCATTTTCTCCATGGCCTGCCGCAATGTATCTTCTGTTTCAAGATAAACTACATCACATTTCGGTGTCAGGAAAAATAAAATATTCATTACTAAAATAATCCTCCAGTCGTCAATTAGACGAAAATCCTCTATTTACAGGTAAAATTATACAAATTAAATGTGTAGAAATTATGAATGACTGAAAAATTTCACAAATTCTTTAGAATTACCCTCTTTACAACACTTTTGACATGAAAACACGCAGATAGTAATATATGATTTGTTTATTATTCTGTCTTTTCTTTGTGCTGTGAGGAGGATGCCAATGCCTACATGAGCGGCACAGAGCGGTAGGACTAGGACAAGTTGAGGTGATACTATGGCACAGGAAGTTACGCTCGAGAGACCGGCGGACAATACGCCTCCTGAGGCACTATATAAGGATCTGATTGAAACGATCAAGCGTTATCATCCATCGGATGACCTTTCGATGATCGAGAAGGCTTATAGGGTAGCGGCGGAGCAGCATAAGAATCAGAAGAGAAAATCGGGTGAGCCGTACATCATCCATCCGCTTTGTGTCGCCATCATCCTGGCGGATCTCGAGATGGATAAGGAGACGATTGCAGCGGGACTTCTGCATGATGTCGTCGAGGATACCGGCATGACGCTCGAGGAAGTTGAGAAGGAGTTTAATCCTGATGTTGCGCTTCTTGTCGATGGCGTCACCAAGCTGACACAGCTGAATCTGAATTCCGACAAGGTCGAGATGCAGGCGGAGAATCTCCGGAAGATGTTCGTTTCAATGGCAAAGGACATCCGGGTTATCATCATTAAGCTTGCCGACCGGCTTCACAATCTTCGGACCCTCGAATATCAGACACCGGAGAAGCAGAAGGAGAAGGCGAGAGAATCGCTTGAGATCTATTCTCCGCTGGCGGAGCGTCTCGGTATCAGTAAGATCAAGGTCGAGATGGATGATCTCTCCTTAAAGTACCTTGAACCGGATGTCTACTATGATATTGCAAAGAAGGTTTCCCTTCGCCGTGAAGAGCGGGAGGCCCGGATTCAGGCCATTATCGATGAGGTAAAGAAGGGGATGGAGGAGTCCGGCATCGAGGGTGAGATCAATGGCCGTGCGAAGCATTTCTTTTCCATTTACCGTAAGATGGTCAATCAGAACAAGACGATTGATCAGATCTATGATCTTTTTGCCATCCGTATCATCGTAAATTCTGTGAAGGACTGCTATGCGGCGCTCGGTGTCATCCATAAGATGTATACGCCGATTCCAGGCCGCTTCAAGGATTATATCGCGATGCCGAAGCCGAACATGTATCAGTCGCTTCATACGACGGTCATGGGCAAGGACGGTATTCCGTTTGAAATTCAGATTCGTACCTTTGAGATGCACCGGATTGCTGAATACGGTATTGCGGCCCACTGGAAATATAAGGAGCAGGGCGGCTCGCAGGAGAAGGCGTCCGAGGCTGAAATCGAGAAGATGAACTGGCTGCACGAGATCCTCGAGTGGCAGAAGGATGAGAATGATTCGAAGGAATTCCTGAATCTCGTTAAGTCCGACCTTAATCTCTTTAATGAGAATGTTTACTGCTTTACGCCGAGCGGTGATGTGAAGAATCTGCCGGCCGGCTCCTGTACGATCGACTTTGCATATGCGATTCACTCAGCAGTCGGTAACAAGATGGTCGGAGCGAAGGTCAATGGCAAGCTCGTGCCGGTCAGCTATCAGCTGCAGAATGGCGATCGTGTAGACATTATCACGTCCCAGAACTCCCATGGTCCGAGCCGTGACTGGCTGAAGCTCTGTAAGTCAACCCAGGCGAAGAACAAGATCACCCAGTGGTTTAAGCACGCGCAGAAGGATGAGAATCTCGAGCGCGGCAAGGAAATGCTTGCAAACTATGCGAAGTCTAAAGGCTACAGCATGGGCGAGCTCACGAAGCCGGAGTATGTCGAGGCTGTGATCCGGCGCTACAGCTATCAGGACTGGGATTCGATTGTCGCATCTGTCGGTCGTGGCGGTATCAAGGAGTCGCAGGTCATCGCGAAGCTGATCGAGATGCATAACAAGGACCTTCAGGCTAATGTTTCCGACGAGGACGTCCTCAAGAACATCGAGGATCTTCAGAAGAAGCCCGAGGTGATCCGGAAGTCAAAGTCCGGTATCGTCGTGAAGGGCATCCATGATCTTGCTGTCCGCTATGCGAAGTGCTGTTCACCGGTACCGGGTGATGAGATCGTCGGCTTCGTCACGCGTGGCCGTGGCATCACGATTCACCGGACCGACTGCATTAACATCATGGACCTCCCGGAGGAGGAGAAGGACCGTCTCATCGAGGCAGAATGGCAGAAGGACAGCGAGGGCGAGACCTTCTTTACGGAGCTTGATATTTTCACGACGAATCGTGTGGGACTTCTCGTGGATGTGTCGAAGACGCTGACGGATGCGAATATCGATATTCAGAGTGTGCAGTCGCGTGTCGGAAAGAACGGAAAGGCGACGATTGCTGTCTCCTTCAATATTCATAACAAGAGTGAGCTTGCAAAGATTGTGGCGAAGCTTCGGAAGATTGACGGCGTGATCGATATTGAGCGTAGCCAGGGGTAACCGGCTATCCGACAGCCTGCTGTGCCTGGTCCCATGGGGACCCATGCAACGCAGGCCCGCTTCTCCGCTGTCGCTCCGGTCGGTTCGTAGCACGTGTGCCACTGGCACACACTCACCGCTAAAGTGCTCGGAGCAACGGATGCTAAGCTCCCAGGACGGTAAAGCGTGTCCTGGATCGCTAAGCACCGGCCCTGCGCATTACCTGCTTATGCATGGGTCCCCATGGGACCAGGCACAGCAGGCTTTACTTTATGGCTGCAGTAGTGCGAGGTTTTTCTATGCTAAAGGTATCAAAATATACCACTGGGGTAATTCAGACGAATGTATATTTCGCGTATGACACGGATACAATGGAGTGTGTGATCGTCGATCCTGCCGCGAATGCGAAGAAAATTATCAAAATAGTGGAAGAAGAGTTAAAGGTGAAGCCGGTGGCGATTCTTCTTACGCACGGGCATTTTGATCATATGATGGCGGCAAAGGAGGTTTCGGCGCACTTCTCGGTGAAGATTTATGCTGATGCTTTAGAGGCAGATGTGCTCGGAGATCCGGAGAAGAATTTGAGTCAGAATTTCGGGACGTCTGTGACGCTTGAACCGGGAGAGTATGAGACGTTTCAGGATGGAGATGTGCTCCATTTTCTTTCGCGGGATATACGGGTGATCGGGACGCCGGGGCACACGCATGGATCGGTCTGCTTTTTCATCCAGGATGGCATGTCGTATCAGGCGGAGGGCGAATCGGAACCGAAGTTATATCCGGTGCTTTTTAGCGGCGATACGATGTTCTGCGAATCCTTCGGGCGGACGGATTTTCCGACCGGCTCTGAGCGTGAGATCGTCGAAAGCATCGCAGAAAAGCTTCTCGTGCTGCCACCCGAGACGACCGTTTTCCCCGGTCACGAAGGTCAGACCTCGATTGGCAACGAGCAGAAGTACAATCCCGCCGCGTTCATCGGTAATATGAAATGAATTTAAACTGATAATTGCAGCAAAAAAGTAGTCCGGAGAGGTTCCGGCTGCGCACGGCAGTGCTGTGCGCAGCCGGAATCTCTCCGGACGGCAGTTTGGTGAAATGTTGAAGGAATAGAGTATGATCAGATTGATTTTGGATGAAGCTGCGGCAGGCTTCGAACAGGATATCCGGGAACTTGTGGGAGAGTTCTATCCGGGAGAGGATTTCGAGATCCGCGCGAACGGGAAGGTGTGGCTTTCAAATGCATCGCAGGAGGAGAAGAACGCCCTCAAGGCGGCACGGGAGAGTGGCACTGCTACAGCCGTGAATAAGAAGTCGACGAAGAATTCCGCAAAAATGACCGGATTTCTCACGCCAGAGGGTGCGCCTGATGGAAGCATTACACGAACCATCGAGGTGAAGGGAGAGACACTTCCTCTTACCGGTCAAAGAAAAACCGATAAATCTGTCATCAAGGGTGCACTTTATGACAAACTATCCCTGGAAACCGGGAAGAAACTGCCGTGGGGCGATCTTACCGGCATCCGGCCGGTATCACTGGTAACGCCGTATCTTGAAGCAGATACAGAGGAGGACGAGATCCGTTGCGCATTGAAGGAAGAATACCGGCTCGAGGGAGAGAAGCTTGACCTTATTCTCGATATCGCTCGCCGCGAAGAGAAGGTACTCGATACGATCCGGAAGAGGACCGGGAGCTCCTATAAAGACGGCTGGAGCCTCTATATAGGCATTCCATTCTGCCCGACGAGATGCCTGTACTGTTCCTTCCTGTCGAATACGATCGACCTTTGGGAGAAGCGGCTGCCGGACTATATGGCACATCTTCGCGAGGAAATCAGACTTTCCATACAGGAAATGTGCGGAAGACTCGGAAAGCCACTGCAGACGATTTATATCGGCGGCGGGACACCAACCGCACTGAATGAACAGTGGCTTAAAACCCTGATGGACATCCTGCATGAGGAAGTTGATTTCAAGAATGTAGTCGAATTCACCGTCGAGGCAGGACGTCCGGATTCCATCACGAGAGAGAAGCTGGAAATCCTAAAGGCAGCAGGCGTGACCCGCATTTCCGTGAATCCGCAAAGCTTTAACCAGAAGACCCTCGATCTAATCGGCAGAAAACATAGTGTCGAATCTGTCATCGAGACCTATTATCTGGCAAGAAGCGTAGGCTTTGACAACATCAATATGGATATCATCCTCGGGCTCCCGGGTGAGAAGCTCCCGGAGGTCACCCACACCCTCTGCGAGATTGCCCGCCTAAAGCCTGATTCCTTGACCGTACACAGCCTTGCCATCAAACGCGCCGCCCGCCTCACCCTCGAACGCGACTACTGGGCAGGCATCTACCGCGCCGGTGACGAGCAGGAAATCCTAAAGGAAACAGAGGCCAATGCCTACACCAGCGCCTCGCAACAGGATTTCCACTACCCGGAAATCACCCGCATGATGCTCGCCTCTGAATACACGGCAGAGCTCCTGGGACAGAACCCCTACTACCTCTACCGCCAGAAAAACATGGCCGGAAACCTCGAAAATACAGGCTACAGCCTCCCCGGAAAAGAGTGCCTCTACAATATCCTCATGATGGAAGAACGACATACCGTCATAGGCTGCGGCGCCGGCACCTCCTCAAAAATCGTCTTCCCAGGCGCCACCTACGACACCCGCCGCGTAGAACGCATCGACAACGGCAAAAGCATCCCAGAATACCTGGATCACTTCGACAAATATTTCAAGAGGAAAGTACAAATGTTTAGTGAGATATAAAATCCGACCGAGATAGCAAATTGTGGCGCCCGCATGGGCAGCCGTTCGAACCTAAAGCCGAAAGTCTCAGCTAGCCAGCCATGGCGAGCAGGGTAGAAAATCCGGGTTACAACCCCGGATTTTCTAGGCCCATTGAAGGAAAAATCCCTTCAAGGTTATCCCGGAGTACCGCGCTTGCGCGGGGAGGCTTCGGGATGCCTTAGCGGCGAGCGCGTTCAAAGACATCGCTTGCGATGTCTTCTGATTTTTCCTGAATTGGGCCGGCCCAGCTCGACATGGCTGGATAGCGCTTAGACTTTCGAGCAGTGAGTAAGGCTGCCCATGCGGGCACCACAATTTGCTATCTCGGTCGGACGTGAAGCCATTAACTGTTGACGGAAACCAGCGCCAGCATGACGAAGATAAAGACAAACCCGAGCGCGTCGAAACCAGTAAACGGCGTCCCCAGCAGCGCGACCCCGATGATGGCCGCGCTGACCGGCTCCGAGAACCCATAGAGAATCGCCTCACTCGCCCCGATCATCTGCACCCCGATCATATAGAGCGGAAAGGCAAGACAATTGCCAATGAGCACAACGCCGGCGATGCCGAGATACCCCAAGCCATTCGGTACATAATGAAAGCTCCACGGCTGAAAAACGATAGAAAAGAAAATACCGCCCATGAGAAAGGCCCAGCCCTGCAGCATGACAACAGAATACTTCTTCATGATATGAGACGGTACAATATTATAGACTGTAACACAGATCGCACATAGAATACCGGCAAGCAACGCACTTGCCGAGATACTCAGTGACTGAAGACTGCCATGTGTGGTGATGAGAAAAACGCCGAGCAGCGCAAAGAGGATCGACAGAATCTCAAGCGGCTTCGGTGCTCTTTTTAACTGCACGCAGGTCACTAAGAGAATAAAAATCGGTGAAAGATCCTGTAAAATCGTCGCGACACCGGCAGTCGAAAGCTGAATCGTGAGAAAATAGAAAAACTGACAGAGACTGACGCCGAGAAGACCGTAGATGACAAGCTCCAGCCGCTCGGCCTTATTTCTCCAAGGATCGAAGATCCCTTTCCCATAACGAAATGCACTGAATAAAAGAAGGATAATTCCTGCACAACCCAGACGAATCGGCACCAGCCATTTTGAATCCATACCCTGTACCGTGAAAAGATACTGACCGATAGAGCCGGATATCCCCCAGCAGATTCCGCCAAGTGTAGCCATGAAAGCACCCACAAGATGGTGCATGACAGATGATTTCTTCATAAATTCCCCTCATTAATAAATAAACTTATATTAAACTTTAAAACGTCATAGTGCCATCACTAAAAACCATAAAACTAAATTAAAATTATAGTAAATATTAAAAAATAAATTTATGAATTGTCCGTAAACAATAGACAATTCTTAAAGATTGTCTATAATATAGGTAGATGGAATGAAATATATTCCGTCGGGTTATTGACATTCAATCCGTTATACGAGTTTCAGATATTCGATCTTTGAAGAAGGAGGAAAATTATGACAAGCACAAACAATTCTTTTTCACACAGTTTTTATGACGTTATTACAGACGTACTTCTTACGATGGAAGCCGGCGCAATCGTGATCGCCTTCTGGACATTCCTGATCGGTATGTTCCTCATGCACCTGAATTTCCCGACGGCCCCGCTCAGCATGCAGTATTTTGCAGCCGCTGTTATCAGCTGCATCGTGCTTCACTTCGCAAACCGCATCATCACAAAACCCGGTAAAACCGAATAATCCCTAATAACATTGAGGGATTTTCTAATACCAAATATTCCCTGAAAGGCCAAAAACGTGAGGGAGCGGGGTCAGGATTAATCTTGACCCCGCTCCTTCATTTCTCATTTTAATGGTTTAATAGTAACAGGTGGAAAATGTCCGGACCCCTCTCGGCCTGCGCCATCGGGGTCAGGGCATTTTCCGCCGTCCGTTTAGCCATGTGACAGTGAGTAGTGCGACAACACGTCGAGGAAAATACGATAGAACGGGAATTGTTGCTGATTCCAGGTCGTCCGGCTCCCGATGGATAGAAACAAAAGCGTTGCCGTCTCTCCATCCTTATCCGGAAACTGATAATACAGGAAAGAATGCACATCATGCTTCTTCATAAGGCGGTGAAGCTGTACAGCTGCCTCAGAAACATTCGCTTCGAGATTGACAAGCAGTCGATCGACATTCCCCTCTGACTGTACGTTAAGAAGAGCATGCTCGGGCTTTTTTTCGAGATAGGCAGCATAATCATCTACCATTTCTTTTGTGAGCGCATGAATATCGCCCGCCTGTGCCATGATATGTATATTTTTCCCACCCAAAATTACAGCCGTCGGAATCTTAAAGGCATCCGTGAACTCCTGTAAGAGATCATCAAGCGGCAGAGGCTTTCCATAGCTTGCAAGGTAAAGCATCCGTATGAGAAGCTCACCAACCGGCATATCGCCCCGCTCATTGAGGCGCGCCCCTTCGTGCCCCTTCTTTTTAATTTCCTCTAAAGTACCGTGCTTTTCGGGAAGATATATGATATATCGATTTTTTCCCTTTGATTTTGCAAGATACATGCAATGGTCAGCCAGTGTAAAAAGATCATCGTAATTATCTGCGTCTGCCGGATATTTTGCACAGCCGATGGAAACCGATAGCATGAGATCTCCTTGTACGGTCGGATCGGGCAGCACAGAATGCACCATATTTTTGATGTTTGAAAGATAGCTCCGTAGTTCAAGCTCATCGTGGATGTTGTTAAAAGCCAGGAGGAATTCATCGCCGCCAAACCGACCGGCGAGACCGTCATTGCCGAGAACGCTTCTGACAACATCAGAAACCGCCCGGAGAACCTTATCTCCATACTGATGGCCGAAGGAGTCATTGATATGCTTGAAATTATCGATATCCATCATCGCGATGACAGTGTTCTGCATATTGCCTTCGAGACGTTCCTTGATGTAGGCTTCGATATCTGACTTTGACACGAGGCCGGTCAGAGCATCGAGAAGATAAGGTTTCCCGGAAAGAGACGAACTGTTTTCCGGAGAAATCGGGTGGAAAAAGCCGGTCATGCCGATCCGTCCGTCTGTAAGATAGACAGGTGTGCCGCGTACCATGGTTTCCGGAAGCGCGTGATCATCTTTAAGAAGATTTTTGTGGACACGATAGGAGAAGGATTCCATGCCATACCGCAGACTATCTTCGAAATGTTCGAGAGCAGAGTCAGCGCCGCATTTCTTTTCTAATAATGCAATCAGCCCGGAAAGCGGATACGTCCCTGAATCGATGAGGCTCCGGGAATCATTGAAGATTTGTATGGAATCATCTTCACGGTTGTATAAAAAATAGACATCACCATAGAGTTCGCCGACCTTCTTTAAGGAGGAAAGATGCTCCATGAGGTGAAAATGATTTTCAATCAGGAGATCCAGTTCCAGAATCTGAAGCTTAAAGCTTTCCGGATCCTGAAGCTCAAGAAGTCTTAGATAGAGGGCCTCTCCGTCTATCCGCACAAAGAACCATCCGGTATCCTCGTCCGTGAGATGGCGAAGAAACGCTTCCTTACCTGCCTCGGTCAAAAAGTTCTCATACGGTGTGCTGATATTTCCTTTTATAAATTTATAAGCCCAGCTATCTCCGGAGAGGATACAGTGATCCTTTCGTGAGATCAGTATAGTATGAATATTGGATTTATATATTTTAGGCTTTTGCTGCTTAACCACTGAACGATCTCCCTGTTTCACGACGCTGCAGCCGTATTTCGTTCCTGTATACAGGCTGCAAACCCAATAATTATTTATATTCTACCATAAAGCGCTTACAAATGTTACCATTTTCGCAAGGATCAGAGCTGTAAATTGACAATTCTATGTTTGAACCTGTATATCGCGGCATGGAAATTCCGAAACGAAATTCTTAAAACATTTGTAGATATTCTTACGGAGAATCATGTATAATGTAAGAAAAGCTTCAGAATTTCTCAGGGAAGAGGATACATAAGATGAGCGGGAACAATAGGAAAAACAAAAGAGGTTTTACCATTCTGGGCACGCTCATCGTGGTGGTCATGGCTGCCGGATTTGTATTTGTTCTTAGTTCTCTCTATCTCTATCATCGGGAATTTGCACTTAGAAAGCAGGATATTGCGAATCAGCGGGCGATTCGCGAGGTGCTGGACAGCGCATATCGTGTGCAGGATATTCAATTTACAGATCAGGATGCCTGTCTCTGGATTTTTGTAACAGACAGAAAGGTGCTGTATCGCGCGACGGACGGCACAAAGGTTTTGGCGGATTCTCAGTATCAGGATTTCACAACAGAAGAGAAAATCCGTGAGATGTTTGTCCACGCGTCTTTGGTTTCCGGAACGACGGAGAACCCCGATGATAAAAAACTCTATGTACGTTCACGCCGTGTCAACCGTAAAACAAGCCGTGATGGCTGGGACTGGTACTGTGTCGCCATGAAAAGTGACGGCAGTATCCGTTCCTTCTCCGGCATCAACACATCTCCTCTGCAGGATGCCAGAATTACCCGTTCACAGGCACTCCATATCATCGAAACAAACGTCGGCACCACGCCGATGGAAAAAGAAATTGCTGAAGAATCATAAACCGCGCTTGACATGAACCGCTTCAAAGAGTAAAGTATCGAATTGTCGCGCGGGGGTGCTGAAATTGGCAGACAGGCAAGACTAAGGATCTTGTGTCCGATAGGACGTGTGGGTTCAAGTCCCATCTTCCGCATTATAGTGTTTTAGAGAAAAGCCTGAGATTTAGCGGTCTGAGGGCTTTTTTCTTTTGCTTGAAATGGAACAATTTTAAGGTACCCCGAGGTACCCATCTCATTTTCTATAGGGTGTTCTCTTGTTTCATCGTCAAAAGCATTGATTTTCTCGCATAATTCATCGATATATTCATCTGTTCTGGCGAAGGTGTAATACTTAAGGTTAGTCTCGACAGAATGTCCGAGTAACTTTGCTCTTTCACTTGCCGGTAATCCCATTGGTACATATACATAGGAATTAAGAGCCATACGAAATGCATGGTTGTTACTTAGCTTTAAACCAAGCTTCTTTGAAACCTTATACAAGGATTCGTAGTAAGATACTGTGGTTGTCCATGAACCATCTTCTTTACAGAATACCCACTCGGAATGAATACCCAGAGCCTTTTGCTTTGCTTTCAGCTCATCCAAAATTTCACGAATACGATTGGTAAGAGGAATGAAGCGTCCGTTATTGCTAACACCTTTTTCGTTCTTGGTAGTTGGATTGTAATAATAGACTTTTACGCCATCCCGCTTTTCGTCATTCTGCTGAGAATGAATATGAATAGCATTTCCCTTTATATCAGACCATTTCAAAGAAGGTATTTCACCTTCTCTAACTCCGGTCTCTGAGGAAAACAAAATAGCATAACCATTTACATCATATCGAAGTCTGTGAACTCGCTCCCAGAGATGTTTTCGAATCATGTCTACTTCATGTGGCTGAAAAGCTTTGTCTTCGGGTTTGTCGTTCGTAGGGGTAAAGTTCTTCGCATAGGCTTTGTTTTTGCTCGGAACGGGGTTGATTTCAATATATCTGCGCTCCGGATCACAAGCATAATCAAATACAAGATTTAATATTCCCTTAAACTTGTAAAATCGCTTCTTGGTGGGTGCGAGTTCACCGGACACATTCTGGATGTACTCTTTCAATTCAGATGGCTTTATAAGGCGTATATCCTTTGCTCCAAACTCATCTGAAATAAAAGCTTTGTATGAATTATGATAATCCCGGATAGTCTTTTCCTTGGGACGTTCAGTTCGTATCTTTTCATCTAAGGCGGCTTCAAACATTGTCTTAAATGAATAATCTGTGATAACTGAGGCTCCGAAGTAATAATCATAGAGTTTATTAATTAAAGCTTCGTAAGTAGAGCATCTTGGTCTAGTGTCACCGCATCTTGTCTGCCAGCGTTTTACTTCCTGACCACGCTTTTTAACTGTGGTTTCTGTAATTGCATAGGTATGGACTTCTAATACTTTTTGTTCTTTTAGTTTTAACTCCTTTTTCGTCAATTCTTGTATTACAACGTCAACACCATTAACAATACCCTGCTTCTTCAAATCAAGCAAGCGATTTCGCTGAAAATGTAGGTCGCGTATTTCATTGAAGATATCAGAAGCAGTGTGCTGTAATGGCTGCTGTAATACCATGGGCATCCCTCCTTTCTCCATGAAATTCAAATTAAAAAGTTACCGGTATAATCTGCTTTTCTCTAAATACTTAATGTTTTTGCTCTGCTATCTACAATGCATATTCAGTTATCAAGGTGCAATGGGCTTTATGCCTTTCATACTGTATGTGGGACATGGAAATATCTAATTCGAAATGTCGTCAAGGATATTTCTCTTCCTACAAATCATTTGGTTCAGTGTGATGCTGATTACTAAAATTTCTCAAAATGTGAGGCAAGATAATTCTTAAGCCAAATGGAGAACAAATATTTTCGCCTATAATACATTTGGGGTGAGATATCCCTTATTACTAAACTTAGGAGAAATTTTCTTTACATCTGTTATTTGGACTGGTGTAAGGCGGTGTAAGGCAAGATGAAAGGATAGATCATGTTG
>Ga0256404_1000996_pt1 | contig 71769 bp, 56 predicted proteins | sample RumenRJG_01DNA_FD_185990 | JGI IMG/M metagenome (GOLD analysis project Ga0256404, IMG submission 185990) | Bovine rumen microbial communities from Lethbridge, Alberta, Canada - RJG_01 | ecosystem: Host-associated > Mammals > Digestive system > Stomach > Rumen | place: Canada: Alberta | collected... | reverse complement strand
AATCGCCTCCTGACACCTCAGAAAACTGAAGAGGGGGCTTGTCGCAAGTAACAAAATATCCCAAATCCTGTGTTACAAAGAGTTGGGATGGGGATGTGTATGTTTAGCGGACAGTAATAAAAAAAAACGAATTTTACGAATGCGAATCGGTTGCGGCATCAATAGCCTGCAACTAAAGGGATTCGCCAAATTCGTAAAATTCGTTGTCGTTTCAAGATAACTGCTGAAACACTATTTCAGCAGATTCATGGTGTCGGTGGCAATCATCAGTTCCTCATCGGTAGGAATGACCAAAACCTTAACACGGGAATCATCGGCAGAGATGATAGCCTCCTCGCCGCGAACGTTGTTCTTCGACTCGTCGAACTTAACGCCGAGGAACTCCATGTCCTTGCATACCTCAGAACGCATGCTCACCTGGTTCTCGCCCACTCCGGCAGTGAAGACAATAACATCAAGGCCACCCATAGCGGCTGCATAGGCACCGATATACTTCTTGATGCGATAGAAGTACATGTCTTGAGCCAGTTTCGCCTTCGGATCACCCGCCTTTGCAGCACTCTCCACATCGCGCATATCGCTGGAACCACCTGTCAGACCAGCCACACCGCTCTTCTTGTTGAGCAGGTTTGACATGCCGTCGGCATCAAGACCGAGTTTCTTCTCAATGAAGGTAACAGCACCACCGTCGATATCGCCGGCACGAGTACCCATAACAAGTCCTTCCAACGGAGTGAGACCCATAGAGGTGTCGATGCACTTGCCATCCTTCACAGCAGCAATAGAGCCACCATTACCCACGTGACAGGTCACCATCTTGGTGCCCTCGGCAGGAATGCCCAGGAACTCGCAGGCACGAGCCGACACATAACGGTGGCTTGTGCCGTGGAAACCGTAACGGCGGATGCCGTACTTCTCATAGAGTTCGTAAGGAATGGCATACATGTAAGCCTTTGGAGGCATGGTCTGGTGGAAAGCAGTGTCGAACACACCCACCTGTGGCAGACCGGGCATCAGTTCCTTCACGGCATTCACACCCTTCAGGTTGGCAGGGTTGTGCAGCGGGGCCAGGTCAGAGCACTCCTCGAAGGCTTTGAGCACCTCGTCGGTAAGAATCACTGACTTATTGAACTTCTCGCCACCATGCACCATGCGATGACCCACAGCGTCAATCTCGCTAAGGTCTTTGATAACACCGATTTCAGGATCGGTGAGCAGAGAGAAAATGAACTTCACACCCTCGGTATGCTCGGGAATGTCGTGCATTATCTGCTTCTTCTCGCCGTTAGCCAGTTTCACCTTTACGAAAGCACCGTCCAAGCCCACGCGCTCGGCACCGCCGCTTGTCATCACACTCTTGTCGTCCATGTTGTACAATGCGTACTTTATTGAGGACGAACCACAATTTAATACAAGTATTTTCATATATAATTACGAATTTGGAGTTACTAATTACGAGTTGTCGCACAAGTGCGATTACTAATTTTCAATTATGAATTATAGAGTCACTTGTATTATCTTTTCTCGAATTCTTCGTTATAGATGTAAGCAACTTTTTCAACTCGACACAATCGGGATATATAGAGTCGTAATATTTACTCTCCAAGACTCCCGTCCTTTTAAGCAAGTTAAGCCAAAACAAAGTCTCGTTACATTCTTTTAAAGAGATGTACACCTTTGCTATAAAGTCATTCTTGCTTATGGCACATTGTGCTTCTGACATATTTGCGCCTATACTTGTACCACTTCTAAACAACTGGTCAGAAACACGATACTCTTGTTTCTCTGCTGTAAGATAGCGGCATAAATTATATATGCGAATGGCGAACGCCATACATTTTTCCTCCATGATGTCGCCAAAGTCACTCATAAATTCTTCATTCATAATCGCACAAAGTGCGACAACTCAACATTCAAAATTCAACATTAGTCATTATATATTATTTAGCATCCATTGCCTGGCAAGCGGTAATGGCAACCATCTTGTAGATGTCGTCAACAGAGCAGCCACGACTGAGGTCGTTAACAGGACGGGCGATACCCTGAAGGATAGGACCGAGAGCAACGGCACCGCCAAGACGCTCAACCAATTTATATGCGATGTTGCCCACCTCAAGACATGGCACCACGAGCACATTGGCACGACCAGCAATCTCCGAGCCAGGAGCCTTCTTCTGTCCCACGCTGGGAACGAGAGAGGCATCAGCCTGCAGTTCGCCGTCAATCTTCAGTTCGGGAGCCATCTCCTTTGCCAACCGTGTTGCCTCGACTACCTTGTCAACAACCTCGTGCTTTGCCGAACCCTTGGTAGAGAAACTGAGCATTGCCACGCGCGGCTCCTCGAAACCAGCCACCGACTTCGCCGTCTGTGCCGTACATACAGCAATCTGTGCCAACTGGTTGGCATCGGGCATCGGTGTTACGGCAACGTCGCCGATAACCAGTATTCCGTTCTCGCCGTACTGTGGTGTCTGTGTTAGCATCAGCATCGCACCGCTGACGCAGGTGATACCTGGCTGAGTCTTGATGATTTGCAGTGCCGGGCGCAGCGTGTCGCCAGTGGTAGAGAGTGCACCGCTTATCTGTCCGTCAGCATCGCCAGTCTTTATAATCATACAACCCAGGTAGAGAGGGTTCTTCACCAACTTTCGAGCCTCCTCGATGGTCATGCCCTTCTTCTTGCGCAGTTCAGCGAGCAACTGTGCATATTCCTCGCTCTTCTCGCAGTTCTCTGGGTCAATGAGAGTAGCCTTGTCGATGTTCTTCAGTCCGAGACGGTCTGCCAGGGCATGCACTTTCTCGGGATTTCCTATCAATATAAGGTTAGCAATGTCGTCAGCCAGCACACGGTCGGCTGCTGTCAGTGTGCGCTCCTCCTCTGCTTCTGGGAGCACGATGCGCTGCTTGTTGCTCTTAGCACGCGCGATGATTTGTTGCACTAAATCCATAGTAGATAAATTTTTAATTATTGTTTATGATGTGTTTATTGTGTTTTCTGCTGTAGTTTTCTTCTGTGTGTCTGCTGCGTCAGGACATCACTGCATCTCCTTCGTTAGCAGGCTTTCAAGGTCTTCTGCTGAGAGGCGCAACTGCATCTTGCCGTGAATGGCAACACTGATGCGCCCCGTCTCCTCCGACACTACCACCGCCACGGCATCGCTCTCCTCCGAGATGCCCATTGCTGCACGGTGGCGCAGTCCCAGTTCTTTCGGAATGTTAACATCGTGGCTCACGGGGAGGATACATCCCGCTGCCTTTATCCTCTGCTTCGACACCACCATGGCACCGTCGTGCAGCGGAGAGTTTTTGAAGAAGATGTTCTCTATCAGTCGCTGACTCAGTCGCGAGTCTATCTTTTCGCCTGTCTCCACGATGTCGTTGAGCGGCGTCACACGTTCTATCACTATCAGCGCGCCCACCTTTCCGCGCCCCATGCTCATGCAGGCACGCACAATCGCCATGACGCTCTCCTTGTCAACGCTGTTCTTGCGTTTGTTGCTGCTGAAGAACTTCAGCAATGCACTCAGATTCTGATGGGCCCCGACGTTATAGAAGAACTTGCGTATCTCGTCCTGGAAGATGATGATGAGTGCTATCACTCCTACACTCATCAGGTTGTCCAAAATGGCACCGAGCAGGCGCATCTCAAAGACACGACTCACGAAAATCCACAGAATGAAGAACACGATGATGCCGCCGAACACGTTGAGCGAGCGCGATGCCTTCATCACTCTGTATATGTAATAGAGTCCGAGCGCCACCGCCACAATGTCTATTATGTCTTTTATTCCGAAATCAAACATTCTTTTAAGGAGTTTAAGAGTGCAGGAGTTGGGAGTTAGAAATTAGGAGTTAGGAGTTAAGAGTTTTCCCTTTTCCGTCATCGTTTTCGTCAACGTAATTGCCTCAACAGCCGCACGCACATCATGCACACGCAGTATCTTGGCACCCTTCATCAGCGCCACGGTGTTCAGCACCGAGGTTCCGTTGAGAGCCTCGGCAGGAGTGATGCCCAACGTGCGCCATATCATCGTCTTGCGCGAGAGTCCTGCCAGAACCGGCAGTCCGAACTCTTGCAGCAGTTCCATGCGATGCAGCGTGTCGAAGTTCTGCTCCATCGTCTTGCCGAAACCGAAGCCTGGATCGAGTATGATGTCTCGCTGACCACGGGCACGCAGTTGCCTCACACGCTGTGCGAAGAACATCATCGTGTCTTCTATCGGTCCCTGGCTCGACATTAGCACATAAGCCACACCGCCATGCCAACTCTCGTCGAGCACGGGGGCACAGTCGCCCGCGCCGTCAACACCGTTTGCAGAGGTCTCTCCACCGAAAGCACCATCGGGATTGCCGCCACTGACATCATTAATGATGCCCGCGCCAAACTCCTCGACAGCCATCTTCGCCACATCGTGACGGAAGGTGTCGATGCTGAGCACAGCGTCTGGCTGCTGACCTCTCACCGTCTTCAGGGCAAAGCGCATGCGCTCCATCTCCTCTTCCTCAGACACCTGCTCGGCACCAGGACGGGTGGAGAACGCGCCGACATCTATAATCCGACCGCCCTCTTCCACTATCTCATTGGCGCGCGCGGCAATCTCTGTCTCTGTCTGCTTGCGGCTTCCAGCATAGAAGGAGTCGGGCGTGCAGTTGAGGATTCCCATCACCAATGGTTCCCCTAACGACAGCAACTTGCCACCGATGTTCAGTGTGTATTCTGCGATATTGTCTTTCATTGTTTCATAGCATGCAACCGCGTTGCAGCGTCTTCCATTTGCAAAAATACGACAAATCGACCACACTGCAAAACTTTCAACACTATTTTTATTTAATTTAAGTTTCCAAAAACACATCGTATATTGAAACTTTTTCCTATTTTTGCATCGTAAAAGTAAAACTATAGCAATTATGGACATTACAGAGATATACGAAATCTACAAAAAACACCCCGTAGTGACCACCGACAGCCGCGACTGTCCCGAGGGCAGTATCTTCGTCGCACTGAAAGGCGAGAAGTTCGACGGCAATCAATATGCCGTGCAGGCACTGGAGAAAGGATGCAGTTACGCCATCGTGGACAGTCCAGAGTTTAGAACGAAGAGTTTAGAGTATGCTTGTACAGTACCTTCATCACTTGCAGAAAACTCTAAACTCTCAACTCTAAACTCTAAACTCATCGTTGTCGATGACTGCCTGCAGACACTCAAAGACCTGGCACGCGAGCACCGGCGACAGTTCCAGATACCTATCATAGGTGTGACGGGAACCAACGGAAAGACAACCACCAAGGAACTTATAGCCGCCGTGCTGAGCGAGAAATTCAACGTGCATTACACCCTCGGCAACTTCAACAACGACGTGGGAGTGCCTAAGACGCTCTTCCAACTCTCCCCCGAGCACGAAATTGCGGTGATAGAGATGGGAGCGTCGCACCCAGGCGACATCAAGACGCTGGTGCAGACCGTGGAGCCCACATGCGGAATAATAACCAATGTGGGACGTGCCCACCTGCAGGGCTTCGGCTCCTTCGAGGGAGTGAAGCGCACCAAGGGCGAACTCTACGACTTCCTTATCGACAGTTGCACCGCACCAGCACCCATCTTCATCAATGCCGACAATGCCGACCTCATGCAGATGGCTGAGGAGAGAATGGCACCAAGACTGATAAAATATGGCAAGGAGAGTGCCGACGAGGTGGCTGTGCGAGGCAAGGTGATCGACTGCGCGCCCTTCCTGCGCTTCTCATGGCATGCCGACGGCGGCAAGGAGCACGAGGTGAAGACACATCTCATCGGAGCATACAACATCGACAACATGCTGGCGGCTGCTACCATAGGACTGCACTTCGGAGTGAGCGAAGAACAGGTGTGCCACGCACTGGAGAACTACACCCCTACCAACAACCGCTCGCAACTCACCGTGACACCACACAACCACCTCATCGTGGATGCCTATAACGCCAACCCCACGAGCATGAAGGCTGCCGTTGACAACCTCGCAGCGATGGACGTGCCGGCAAAGATGGCCATTCTGGGCGACATGCGCGAACTGGGCGAGGTGTCTGCCGACGAGCATCAGCGCATCGTTGACCTGCTTCAGGAGAAAGGGCTCACCGACATCTGGCTCGTAGGCGAGGAGTTCGGCAATACCGACTGCCCCTTTCGCAAGTTCAAGGACGTAGAGGAGGTTCGGGCGGCCATCACCGAATGTATGCCGCAAGACAGATACATCCTCATAAAAGGCAGCAACAGCATGCGCCTTTACACACTACCCGAAGTGCTGTAACACTATTGCAGAAGGTAACGAAACAAACAACGGACAAAGAGAGAAACTATAATGACACCAGAAGAAAAGACAATGATAGAAGAGCGCATCGTGGATGTGCTGAAGACCGTTTACGACCCAGAGATACCGGTGAACATCTATGACCTTGGCATGATTTACAAGATAGACATGCAGGAAGACGGTGTGCTGGATGTGGACATGACGTTCACCGCGCCCAACTGTCCTGCCGCCGATTTCATCCTTGAGGATGTGCGCACTAAACTGGAGAGTGTCGATGGCGTGAATACTGCCAACGTGAACCTCGTCTTCGAGCCTGCATGGGACCAGAGCATGCTCAGCGAAGAGGCACGACTGGAGTTGGGACTGGACTAATTTAAATGTAGAATTGAGAGTGCAGAATGGAGAATGTAGGATGTAGAATGGAGAATGTAGAATTATGATTACCTTTGAGTGATGAACGTTGCGCTTTGATTATTAAAGATCATTTTGTAAATCATATAAAAATTGTGTGTTATGGTATTACAGAGGAAAGAGAATATATTGAAGACTAAGTCGGAGAAGTTCGGCGTAAGAATAGCGAAGATGTATTTATATCTTACTTCTGTGAAAAACGAGACAGTAATGTCAAAACAAGTTTATCGTAGCGGGACAAGCATTGGGGCAAATATCGCTGAAAGTATCAATGCCGAGAGTAATTATGATTTCGTTCATAAACTAAGCATTGCACTGAAAGAAGCAAACGAGACAGAGTATTGGCTCACCAATCTACACGAGAGTGGTTTCATCAGCGACAAGGAGTATAACTCAATAAATCATGACAACGAGGAGTTGATAAGAATTTTAGTAAGATCGATAAAAACAAAAAAGGAAAGAATGGGAATAGATGACACTAAGAGATAATCCTTGAGGGTAATCATAATTCTACATTCTACATCATACATTCTACATTATAATTAATAATATGAGAAATAACATATATATATTAAGCGACGCACACCTTGGCTCATGGGCTATCGACCACGGGCGGATGCAGGAGAGGAGGCTGATACGTTTCCTCGACGACATCAAGGAGAAGGCGAAGGCTATTTACCTGCTGGGCGACATGTTCGACTTCTGGTACGAGTGGAAATACTGCGTGCCTAAGGGCTACACGCGCTTTCTGGGCAAGTTGTCTGAACTGACAGACATTGGCATCGAGGTTCACTACTTCACGGGCAACCACGACATCTGGATGTACGGTTATCTGGAGGAAGAGTGCGGCGTCACATTGCACAAGAAGCCAGAGACGGTGGAACTTTATAATAAGGTGTTCTATCTGGCTCACGGTGACGGGCTGGGCGACCCTGACAAGAAGTTCCAGATGATACGCAAGATATTCCACAACAAGTTGTGCCAGCGCATGTTCTCAATGCTGCATCCACGCTGGTCGTTGTGGTTCGGGCATACGTGGGCAAAGCACTCACGCATGAAACGTGCCGACGGCAAGGAGCCGCCGTATATGGGCGAGGACAAAGAGTTCTTGGTGCGTTACACCAAGGAGTATATGAAGAGTCACCCCAACATTGATTATTTCATTTACGGTCACCGCCATATCGAACTGGACCTTATGCTGAACCATAAGACTCGCATGATGATTATCGGCGACTGGATATGGCAGTTCACCTACGTCATCTTCGACGGCGAGCACCTGTTCCTTGAGGAATATGTAGAGGGAGAAAGCAAGATGTAAACGAACATTCCAAAAGCAATAACAAAGGTAATTATATACTAATTGGACCCCATCGCCAATGACTCCCCTCCCCTCGGGAGGAGTTGGGGGTGGGCATAAAAAAGACAGCACCATATTGATGCTGTCTTTCTGCATTTTGGTCGGGATGAGGCGACTCGAACGCCCGACCCCTACGTCCCGAACGTAGTGCGCTACCAACTGCGCTACATCCCGATTTGCGGATGCAAAGGTAGCAAGAAAAAATGAAATGCGTGCATTTTTAATAAGAAATTTAGATAAAAACTTGCCCAGTCCATATTTTTATGCTACCTTTGCACCCGCTTTCAAGCAGAGAGCACACTAAATGTTGGTGCCTTAGCTCAGTTGGTAGAGCATCGGACTGAAAATCCGTGTGTCCCCGGTTCGATTCCTGGAGGTACCACAACACAAAGGACTTGGATTCCACGCGATTCCAAGTCCTTTTTATTATACTATATTCCTTATATAATACCTCCTTCCCACAATTTCTGGAAGAAGTCTTTTACATACATGCACTCGATGTTGGTTTCCGTTCGACTAATCACATCAAGCGACACAACTATTCTCCTGCTATCAGGATACTCTTCTGCAAAAACCTTCAGGTTTTTCAGATGCTTGGCAAGAATTTCCTCAACCGATTTTATCTCAATCGCCACACGGGCTTCTCCGATAATGAGGTCAACCTCGATTCCTGTGTATGTTCGCCAATAAGAAATACTATCTTCTACATGACGATAATGCATATATGCCACAATTTCTTGGACAACCAAATGCTCAAAGGCATGGCCATATTCTGGTGTGCCTCGTTTCAGTTCCTTACGATGTAACAGATAATTCACTATCCCCACGTCAAAATAATAAAAACGAGGGGCCTGTACCAGACGTCGCTTCAACCTTTTTTCGTATGCTGGTATGCGACGGCCAACAAGCGTGTCGTCAAGAATGTCGAAATATGCTTTAACAGTAGTGGCACTAACCCCACAGTCTTGTGCAATGTTATTGTAATTCACCATTTCACCGCTAGTCAAAGCAGCCACCTCTAAGAATCTCTGAAAACCATTGAGATTACGCACTAAAGCCTCCTCCTTGATTTCCTCTTTAAGATAAACGTCGATATATCCCGAGAGCAAACGCCAAGGATTGGCGGCTAAATAATGAGACGGAAGCATGCCATAAGAAACCGCTCTATCTACATCAAAACCGGGAATCTCGGCACTTACAAGAGGAAAAAGGAAGACAGGACAAGCACGTCCTCCCAGTGTGTTATGTCCCTTTCTTTTCAATTTCCTTGCACTCGACCCACAGAGAACAAACCTTAGATGATGTTGTGAAATCAATCGATGCACCTCGTTAAGAAGTTCTGGCACCTCAGGTATTTCGTCAACTATGACCAGCGTATTCTCCTGTTTGTCTTTAAGCATTTCATACAGTAGTGACGGACGACGTCGGAACCTGCTCCTCAACGTCGTATCAAGCAAATCAACATAAATTGCCGCAGGAAACTGCTGTCTAAGCAGCGTTGACTTTCCTGTCTGACGAGCGCCAAAAAGGAACACACTCCCTTCCAACTCTCTGTTTAACTGATAGATACGAGTCAACATGCCATATCATTTTTAGTATTCATCCTTTAGATTTTTATTTAAAATCCGTTGTTGTACTTTGGATTTTCATTAAAAATCACAAGCAGTACTTTGGATTTTCCATTAAAAACCAGTGCAAAAATAGTGTTTTTGGAAGAAACCGCCAAGAAAAGAATGAATTATTTTATCTCTAAAGATCGAACGCATTAGAAGTCTTGGAGTGCAGGAGTGTAACAAAGCACCCCGATGGGGCAGTGAGAACATAGCCCGGGGCATCGCCCTGGGTGACAATCACCCAAAAGAGTGTTCGCCCTGAAAGGGCAAAAGAATCTTCACTCACGGGAATCCATTAACACTTTTGCCCTTACAGGGCGTGTATATAGGGTGCATCTATACCCAGGGCGATGCCCTGGGCTATGTTCTCACTGCCCCTTCAGGGCGCTTAAATTCTGAACGTTTATAACTTCCGAAACCTCAATCAAAAGAATAAAGACATATCATGTGAATGTTTCACGGAGGAATGGGTTGCAAACACAAAATAACGGGATCCGCACAATTGCGAATCCCGTTAACAGGTTTAATTCAAAAGCGTTATTGCAAACACTCTATTGCCGACTAGTCTTCATCATCCACGATGACATCATTGCCTTTGGACTGTGAGTTCAACTCACCATCGTCATCTTCAATTGGATCATACTGATACCAGTCAGCATTCTGATAGGGACTCCTCCCTGAGTTGTCACTAATCTGCCCTTCGCGTCCGCCTTTGCTTCCGCAAATCATTGACGATGCTTCCAAATAGATTATCTCCGTAACAGGAGCCATATATTTTTTCATTGTCTTGTCCTCCTTATTTTACGAAATATTTCTTACCATTAATGATATAGATTCCCTTGGGCAGACCTTCGATAGAGGTTGTGCCACGGCGAACCACCTGGCCATTGATGTTCACTACGATATCAATGTGTTTCACCTCAGCACCTTCAGCCTGAGCCTTTTCGATCAGTGTCGTAGCTTCATCCTGGTCGATGAAAGTACCTTCGAAGTCCTCATTGAACAGCATGTCAAAGCCCTTTGAGCCAGCCTGCTTCTTGCTGATACCTTTCTCGATACCGTTAATAGCAGCGGTGTTAGGAATTACGATGGCCGTGAACTGACTCCACAATCCACCCTTGCGACTAGAAGGTGCAGGATACTCCTCTGCAGCTACTTCACGGTAGTACTTGGGAAGCTGACCAGTCTTACGACCTAAGAAATAAGCATGCTCAGGAATCTGCTTCTTATATCCAGCCACCTGAACTTCCCATGCAGCATAAACGCCATCATTATAGGTGTCAACTGCCTCACAGTCAGACTGCCACTGAGAATATGCCGTGTCGTACGCATCATCGATATCAGCACAATCTTGCTCCCACTGAGAATGGGCTGTATTGTACGCACCATCGATATCAGCGCAATCTTGCTCCCACTGAGAATGGGCTGCGTCATACTCTGCTTGCGCTTGTTCAGGATTATATGCATTATATGCCTCCCAAGCCTCTTTTAATTCACCGTAAGCTGCATTATAGGCGTCTAAATCAGACAGGTACTGGGCATAAGCTTCCGCTTGAATACATTTATTGAAAGAAGCTTTACACAGATTAAATGATGCTTCTTTTGCTTCATCACCTCCATACAAATTTATGCCAGGATCATTCTGATAAGTATATGTGTTAATAGTATTCCACTTCGTATACTGCTCTGAACCATCATTATAAGATGCAGTTATCAGCGTTTCTCCATACCAACAACCACGGTTGTGTTCACTCTGTCCTTCTGTCAGATGAGAATATAGAGTCTGTTCATTTGCAGTCGGAGTACCCGGATCTTCCACTTTAGCTGGTTTGTTCTGAGCTTCGTAATCTGCAAGAGAAATTTCGGGCTGGGGTACAACGACCAACGTCGGCTCCTCAGGATAAGCCTCCTTTACAGGCTCTGTGGGATAAGCCTCCTTCGTCGGCTTCGTAGGATACTCACGCAGCTGACCATTAGCCACAGTTGGAGCTTCAGGTGCACCCTCAATTTGGTATTCATCGGGATTACCGATAAAGGTATAGGTCTGGCCAGCATAACCATCATAACCAGGATGATTATAGTTACTATCGGGCAATTCTTCCAGAGTCTTCTTAACGCCCAAGTCAATAGTACGAGAGTTCTCTTTGAACAATTTGCCCCAAGTTGTCATACCCTTCCATTCGATACCAGCAAAGGTACAACGCTGCTTGGGCTGACCGGCAACAACGCCGATAGCCGGATGAATCATATAGGGATGACCAGCAGTTGCCAGCACACCGTCAATCATGACAGCAACTTCATGATTAGCATTGAAGGCGGCTTGTGCATCAGCCATAGAACTACCAGGAGCAAATGACTTGGTCTTGTTCGAACTCAATTGAGTACTTGTCGTCACATGGTGATACTCCTGACCGTCTTTATCCGTATAAACGTTATAGCTAAACTTACTCGTCTCATCAATTTCTCTTATCACGCTACCGTCTGAATTCAGTTTGCGCTTGTAATGCTTGTCATTAGTGTCCTTATAGTCGGTAACGGCTACATTATTGAAGTGGAGTATCAGCTTCATGCTTTCACCGTCATTTTTATCGGCCTCCACAACCTCTACACCGCTGAAGTCAACGATGTTAAAGGTTTCATTGAAGGCTGCAGCCAACTGCTCATCGCTAAGATCGAAGGGGAAACACATGGTGTACCACACATCATCGTACTCCTTCTGATAAATCTCGCTGCCAGGACCTGCAGCCATCTCCTTCATCAGCATGAACTGAGCCCAGCCGTCCTGCGTGTATTTACCTGTACCAGAAGTACCGAGGTCTGCTCCAGGGATATTGTCGCGCTTGTCCATATCGACACGCATAGGAAGACCATACTGAACGCCATTTTCGTCTGCTTTAGTCTTCATGGCATACTCGGAGGATATTGAACTTCTCACTTTATCAGCCAACTGAGAGGGGAAGTGGAGCACTGGCATACCATTCCAGTTCATGTAATAGAAAGGAGCAGCCTCATCCCAAGTCATCACGCCATCAATATCATCCTTATAGCCGTCAACACCGCCTTCCCATCCGTCGAGATGACCGTGGTGGAAAGTACAATTACCATCGAAAGCCGTGAACTTAGTTCCTGCAGACCATACATAAGGTATCTTTGCAGGATCGGTCGTAGTCAAGTAAATGTCGGTGAAAGGACAAAGGCGGAATGCCTGCTTGCCGATTTTCTCCACATTCTCAGGGATGGTGATACTGTTCAGAGCCAAGCAGTTGTCGAAACAGTTATTACCCATGTCGCGCAATGACTGCGGCAGACGGATTGACTCCAAATGTTGACTATTAGTAAAACAACCATAACCTAGTGATACAATACCTTCAGAAAGAGCAATGTGCTTCATGCTCTTGCATTCATTGAACGCACGGTCGCCGATATAGCAGTCTGCGAGACCTGCAGCAAAGTCAAGGTCTTCCAAATAATCGCACTTCAGGAAAGCGCCACCGTGGATGCGCTTCATACCACTACCCACAACAAGGTGGCGGATACGTGCCCACTTGCCGCACTCCTCATCAAGATCTGTATAACAGTCAGGAATGACAAGAGACTCTATTGGAACAATCTTATCCTCTACTTTATTATTATTGAACTCGGTCTCGCCATACAAAGCCTTATAGCCGCTAACATTATCAGATGCCAAATCAGAAATACAGCGGAAAGGCAGATGGGTCATGTTGTTGTCGGGCAGTTTAAGATCGACAACATTTGTTGTATATTGGCTGAAATAATAAAATGCATTCGTCGTGGTGGGACATTTAACCAACTGACCATCGCAGAACGGGTCGTCATAGTTATAATAAGAGGCATCCTGTGTTGCTGCAGCAACGGTGCAATCAGCGAAGTGAGCACCGGTGAAGTCCCACTTAGCACTAGTTCCGTAACCGAAGTTCGGGGTTCCACCGTTCACTAAGTCGTTAACGCCATATTCTCCCGACATCTTGATGTCGCGAGGAACTACAGTAGGATTACCAGAAGTCGGCATTCTCATGAATGACAGGAACTCGGGAACCTTGTTAGCCTCGAAAGAATGCATAGCAACTTCTGCCCACTTCTTGCTACTGTCATCAAACTCACTGTTATCAGGATCATAGGCACCAACCATCTTCAGATTGGCATTCTTGCCGCTTTGCTTCATTTTGGCCATTTCTTTCACATCATCTGCAGAAGTCATGTCGTTCGGCAGACGGATATAGGTAGCACCGTCACCGCTAAGGGTCTCGCTGTTTCTTTGGAAAGAAGCAGCGCCAAAGTTAACTGCAAAAACATCGGCCTTAGTAGCGCCACTGGCCAATGTCACTCCGCTCATGTCGATTCTCGGGAAACGAGAGAAAGCAGCACAAGTCGTTGAGTTGAGTGCAGCCAAGTCGTCTGCATTCAGTTCACCAGATATAGCCAAGGCATAGAAATCGTTTGAACCGCCAAGTCCCTGAAAGGGATTGTTGGTGTCGTACTTGTCACCTGTGTGATCAGCCACCCATTGTGCCAAAGCACCTGGCTGAGAAATCACAAGTGTCTGTACCTTAGGGTCATAACCAGCAGTACCGCCACTGATATCAGTACCGCTAATGGTGGCAGCCCACGTCCCTATCGAGACGAGGACACTCATCATGATTAAGAGTAGATACCTTTTCATTTTGTTGTCAATTTTATGGTTTATTGTTGAATTAATTTGTTCTAACAGTTTGCACGCTGCCACACATAGTGACCGCACACCTTATTTATATATTATATGGGTTATGATGTGACAGTTGGGAAACGCAAGCCGTAAAGGAAACACGCGGCAGAAGCCGAAACGATAGTTAAGTAAGCAGGGGCTGTCGCTCCCAAAAGTCGAAGGTCTTCAAGGAAAAGGGCGGACGCGTCTCGCGACTTCGTCGCCCCAACAAATAACTTTAACTTTACTACAAAATAATCCTCACGGACTAACTGTAATACAATACTAACGTCTCCATGTAAAAGGAGACTACGAATAACTTGGCGACAAAATTACAAATTTTAAGCCATATCAAAAAAAAAAAAACGGTTTTGTGACAGATTTCATGCCGTTTTAACATTATATAACACTACGTAAACGTTTTCTGTTAATATTTTTATCAAGAGAAGGGCGATTTTTACACAAGTCAGCAGGCTTGTGACCCATCTGGAGGTTAACTAAGGGTTATTTGCAATTAATAGCAACATGACTTAAGTTCAGAAAGTATGTCAACTGTAACGAAATGCCCCGCAGGGGCAGTAAGAACATAGCCCAGGGCATCGCCCTGGGTATAAGCGCGCTACCTATATACACGCCCTGAAAGGGCAAAAGACTTTATACGCACCAGATTCTTTTGCACTTTCAGCGCGATTTCACTAAATCCACATTCCCCCAGGGCGATGCCCTGGGCTGAGTTCTACTGGGCTTTCAGCCCGATTTTTACCCTGATGATGGGTCAAATTATGAATAGTTTCCTTTATAATGCGTCTTGCGGGCGTACACGGGGGTACGCCCCTACAAGTAATAATGAAATAATTGAAGTTTCAGAAGCATGTTACTAATTGTGATGAATCGCCCTGAAGGGGCAGTGAGAACATAGCCCAGGGCATCGCCCTGGGTAACACGCGGCCAAGGTGTATTCGCCCTGAAAGGGCAAAAGATTTGTTACATATAGGAAATAAGAAGTTCTTTTGCCCTTACAGGGCGTGTATATAGGGCACCCTTATACCCAGGGCGATGCCCTGGGCTATGTTCTTACTGCTCTTTCAGGGCGCTTAAATTAAGGGTGTTTATAACTTCCGAAACTTAAATAAACATAATATTTATCTCTCACTTATGGTTGTAGGGGCTCGCTCGGCTCTGCCACTTTACTTGCAAAGATCCCGCTTAAAGATTCAGGAGTTTGGGAGATGCGTCACGGCATCGAGCGCTGGTCTTTCGGAGTTATATTGCTATGAAAAACGGGAAACAGAAACATTTTTTAGAACTTTTTCTACAAAATGTTTCTTTCTTAATAAATTTTGACTATCTTTGCAACACAGATACGAAAATGACAATGTAGCAGATAGACAGTAATTAATAACATAAAACCTTTTTGATATGGAATATTACATTGTATTGAATGGTGTGAAAGAAGGACCATTCGCACTTGAAGAACTCAAAGCAAAGGGAGTAACAGAAAGTACATTGGTATGGAAGAACGGTCTCACCGACTGGGTGAAGGCAAACACTCTGCCAGAGGTGATGCAGGCTCTATACACAGCACCAGCAGCACCGCAGCCACAGGCAGCACCCGTTCCACCACAGCCGCAACCAGCACCGGCACCACAACCGGCTCCCGCTCCACAGCCAGCACCGGCACCACAACCGGCTCCCGCTCCACAGCCAGCACCAGCGCCACAACCGGCACCGGCACCTCAGCCACAGCCTGCTCCACAGTATCAGCAGCCGGCACAGCCAAAGCCACAGGCAGCACAGACCACTCAGCAGGCAGCAGCAGGACCCGCTCCTGACGACTACCAGCAGAAGAACCTCATCCTTGCCATCGTAAGTTTCATTTGCTGCGGTGTCATCGGTGCCATCTTCGCTATCCTGGGTTACATCGCCGGCGGCGAGGTGAAGAAGTTCTGGATGCTCGGACAGACCGAAATGGCAGAGAAGAAGGCAGCAGACGCCAAGAAATGGTTCAAGATTGCAATCATCGTTGATGTTGCCCTTGCCGTTGTCATTGGCGGTATCTACGCCCTGAACATGGTTCTCGCGCTGATGAACTAAAAAACCCACCTAAGCCCTCCCAAAGGGAGGGTTTAGCAAATGGGGGCAGTAATATTAATGAAGAAGATATAAGATGGAATACTATGTCATCATAGACGGAAGGAAGTGCGGACCGTTCTCTCACGAGGAACTGCGCAGCAAGTTTATCACGCCGACCACGGCAGTGTGGCGAGACGGCATGGCCGACTGGGCTCCTGCGAGCACTCTCGCAGAGATTAGCGACGTGCTGCAGCCCGCACCGACACCACCGCCGACATACAACTACGGCGGCAGTCAACAACAAGTGGAGCCGAAACGGAGCAAGCGCGAGTTCATCCCGCCGATGCCCGATGACTATAAGTCGTCTAACATCTTCCTGATAGTATTCGGATTCTTGTGTTGCCAGACGTGCTTTCTTGGTTCTATCTTCGCCCTCATCAGTTACATCAATGCCAACGAGATGAAGACTCTCTACACCATGGGGCAGTATGAAATGGCGATGAGCAAGGCCGCCACGGTGCGCAAGATGCACAAGTGGGCCATCTGGTCTAACGTCATCTTCATCCTGCTCGCTGTGATTGGCGTCGTGATTTATCTGTTGTTCATGGGCGGACTTGTCATGTTGTCAAGCCAATACCAATAGTACAGATGACGGCTTCGCACAGGAAACAAATCGGAATAATGACGGCAGCGGTGCTTATCGCACTTGCTGCCGTCTATTTCTTCTTCGACCCCAACACCGACGGGCTGTTCCCCAAGTGCGCCTTTTATGTGCTCACGGGCTGGAAGTGTCCCGGCTGCGGCTCGCAGCGCGCCCTGCATGCCCTGCTCCACGGCGACGTGACGGCAGCACTGAGCCAGAACATGTGGATTCCCTTTGCCGCCATATATATCGTGCTGGTGACGATTGCAATGTTCTTCTGCAATCGCGACAGCCGCTACACCAGGATAGTGACCAACAACTATCTGTTCTCGGCATTCATGCTTTTCACCCTGTTGTGGTTCGTTTTCCGCAACGTGTTTGGTGTTTGACGAAAAGTAAAATAGGCTATTTTTCCGACCAATATAGGCTATTTTACTCACCAATATAGGCTATTTTACTGAACAAATACAGTGGAATTAGTCATCAATTCCAGTGAAATTGCCGACCAAATTCAGTGTTTTTGGTTATCGAAGTGTATATTAACGTGAGATCTACGAATCCAATGTAGGGGCTAACCTCCGTGTTAGCCCGCAATCATTAATCACAATAAATATTATGATTTACGGGCTAACACGGAGGTTAGCCCCCTACACAGTAATGCAAACATTGTTTGGGAACGTTTTTGTCTAACTCACGTTAATAATAATCTGTTTGCCCCCATCACTACTTCCTTAATATCACTGACCCCACCCCTACCCCAGGGCCTTACCCCTATCCCCTCTCCAATGGGCGAGGGGGACTTTGGGGGCGGGGATTCGTTGGACATTCCTATGCTTACCTTCTGTGTCTTTGCACAACCCTCCCTTAGGGAGGGAATAGGTGGGTTTCTTACCATCTATACATTTATACAACCCTCCCTTAGGGAGGGCTTAGGTGGGTTTCTTTAGGGAGGGCTTAGGTGGGTTTCTTTAGGGAGGGCTTAGGTGGGTTTCTTTAGGGAGGGCTTAGGTGGGTTTCCCTTAGGGAGGGCTCAGGTGGGTATGTATATGAAGACCGCCCGTTGTCCTCTCGGATAACGGGCGGCAGTGTCCTTACGGTCTCTTATAGACAAATTGTCTATTGCCGAGTATGAAAACCCTCACGGGCAAACATCTGGCAGAGACCTGTTTTCTCAATAAAAGGTTTAAAAAAAACTATTAACTATTATCAATGATATCTATATTGCCTGTCTTATGTTTTAAAGAATCGATCAGTAATATTGATTCTTTTGTTATTATTCATCTGCAAAGGTAAGTGTTTCTGCCGAAGTATCAGTAATTTTTAAAATATATTTGCATAAAAAGCAAATTATTTCTCGATTGTTTACAAACAAGTGAAACATTTGTTACACTTTTCAGAATTTCAGGTAGGGAATAAGTCTCTTAATGTCTTTCTCGGAGAAATCGGGAAGCAGTCGGAGATCGGCGGCAGAGTGCAGCGGACCGTGCAGTCGCCTTGCCTCAACGAGAGCACGTGCCTGATAGAAGTTGAGGTAAGGATGTTTTTTCAGTTGGTCGAGCGAGAGGTGGTTGACATCGAGTTTCCGCACGTTGCTGCTGCCCAGCACGATGTACTTGAGTGCATCCTCCGGCATGCCCTTGATGTCAAGCAACTGTTTGACATCGGCGTAACCACCCAGCCGGTTGCGGTAGTTGACTATGGCGCGTGCGAATCCGCTCCCTATTCCTGGCACGCGCTTCAGCATAGAGGTGTCGGCGATGTTCAGCGATATGTGCTCCCCTGCCGTCAGTTTCACTGGATATTTCAGCGAGTCTTTCGGGGCAACCGTCTTTTCGGTCTCTGCCACCAGCGATGCCGCAGGCTTATAGTCTGACGAGATTTTGATGTAAGGCTTCAGACTCTTGTACTCGCCCGCCGTGAGGCCATACAGTCGGGCGAAGTCCTCTGCTCTGCGGAACGTGCCGCCCTTTGCCCTGTATTTATAGATGTTCCTGACGATGTAAGGCTTCAGCCCGAGTCGCAGCAACTGCGTGCTGTCGGCGGTGTTAGGGTCGAAGGGGAAACGCTCTGCCTTCTTTCCCTCCACATTATAATATATATGCGCGCGAGGCGCAGGCCGTCGTTCGCTATATCTGATGTCGCCAGGGATCGCAGCAGAATCTTTTGGCTGCACCTCGGTGTAGCCGCCGCTGTTTCCCGCGAGCTTTCCTATGAAGAAAGCGGCTACTGCAACGAGACATATCAAGACGATGATACCATCGTTCCGGGCAGGCTTCATAGACTTTGAACTTTGAACTTTAAACTTTGAACTTTGATCTTTGAACTTTGCGGGCTAACACGGAGGTTAGCCCCTACTTTGAACTTTCAACTATTAACTTTAAACTTTCAACTTTTAACTTTAGGGGGTGTTCAATGCTTCAAGGATTTCGTCCTCGGTGGAGAGGTTGAAGTCGCCCGGTATGGTGCCTTTCAGCGCGGCGGCTGCAAGCGAGTAGTCGAGGAAGAACTGCGGGTCGTCGGGATGATGCAGATGAGAGTGAATCATCGCGGCGGCAAAGGCATCGCCCACACCCATAGGGTCTATAATCTGCGGAATGTCAAGGATGCGGGTGTGATACATCGTGCCGTCGGCAAGGAGGACACCAGTGAGGGTGTGATGGTTGGAACTGACTTGATTGCGTATGCCGATGAGTATCTTACGGCATTGCGGGAACTGCCTGTGCAAGGCATCGAGCCAGTCGGCATAGGCAGGCAGGTCCATCTGATAGTCGGACGACAATGCCGTGAACGGCACCTGCGGATGTCCCGACACCACATACCACTCTATGGCATCGCCGAAGATGATGTCGCTGTACTGCATCAGTCGGTCGAGCGTCTCATGGGGGTTAGCGCCAGGGTATTTCCAAAGGTTTTTACGGTAGTTGATGTCGCACGAAATGGTGATTCCCATCTTCTTTGCCATCTCCACTCCCTCGAATGTGGCGTCGGCAGCACCCTGCGATATGGCACATGTGATGCCCGAGCAATGGAGTACGGCGGCATCCTTGAGAGCCTCCTCCCAGTCAATCATCCCCGGTTGCAGTTGTGAGAACGACGAGCCTTCACGGTCGTATGCCACACGCGAGTTGCGCAGTGCCGCAGCCTCCTCGAAATAATAGGTGCCAAGACGGCGGCCGCAAGTGAGGACATGTCGCGTGCCGACGCCATACTCCTGCAGCGACTGCCGTGCCGCGCGCCCCACATCGTTGCCCGGGACAGCGGTCACATACTCCACGTTGTCGCCCTGCATGGCAAGACTCACAGCGACGTTCGCCTCCGAACCACCGTACTTTCCTATGAATCTGTTTCCTTGACTAAGTCTGAGGCAGTCGGGCTTAGAGAAGCGGAGCAATATCTCTCCGAACGTAACCACCTTGTTTTTCATACCACAACATTCAGTTTTACGAATGTAAAGGTAGAAAAAGTTATTGACAACAGCAAAAATATTAACATTATTTGCACCAATCGGTGCTTTTGAAGTGTTTCGTTCGGCGTGTTTGATGATTTAAGCCCTACATCATTCTGCCCCCTTCTCCTATTTCACTTTCTTGAAATTCATTACGACATCTGAGCCAGTGAGGTGCCAAGTCATCCATTTTGCCGAAAGTCTCAGGACTTCGTATTCACTCACCTCAGAAGGCTTACCGCCATATTGCCCTATGAAGATAGTCAGTCGCCGGCCATTGTCAGTCAAAGCATAGTCACGCTGAATGGTCTTGTCACCAGTAAAGACATCATACGAATGAATGGTGCATGTGCCACCAGTTGAAGGAGTACCGGGTGTAAAAGTGTAATGCACGTAACCCTCCGCTACTACTCCTTCGTCATACACCTGTTCCCAAGTGCCTGCGAGTTGGTCTATTTGCAGTTCGTCATCGTCGCTGCTGCAAGAGGCGAGGGAGAATGCAGCAAGCATAATAAATGCGATTCTCCAAATCTTCATTGTTTTCATTTGCGTTTTGATATTAATATTCTACTATAGAATGCCTATAGTCAGGAATCTTGCACTGCCGAGCGTTAATTATTCTTAATCTTAGGGCATAAAGATGACGTGAGCCTTATTCCATAACAGATTAAGAGGCATCGCCAAACACAATAATTACAAAGGAGAACGTTTCCTCTGTCAGTTATTCATTTGGGATAACCTACTTAAAAGAAGGGCTTGCAAGAATATAAAGCCGTCCCACGTGAATCAAATGAGATTGAACTGATGCAGGAAGATGGCGAAGATGGCGGCGGGACACACGAACCTGACAAGCAGCAGAAGCACATGTAAGAGTGGCGAACGGAGTGTGCCACCATTAGTCACTTCGTCAACAAAGGTTTGCTTCGGCAGTATCCAACCTACGTAGATGCAGGTAAGGAAACCGCCTGCCGTGAGCAGGATGTTGGCAGAGATGAAGTCGAAGAAATCGAAGAGTGACTTACCGAACAACTGCAACTGTGGCACCGCGCCGAGCGAGAGCGAGCATAATGCTCCCGTTATCATGGCAAAGAATGTCACGATGGACGCAGCGCCCTTGCGCTTCAGGCCAAACTCCTCGGACACGAAGGCTGTGGGAGTCTCGTGCATCGAAATGATGGAGGTGAGGGCGGCAAGAATAAGAAGAAGATAGAACACTATGCTCACCACATAGCCCAGCCATGGCACCGGGGCGAAGGCCTGCTGGAAGACGTTGGGCAGAGTGATGAAGATGAGCGACGGTCCGCTGTCTGCCTCGATGCCCACCGAGAAAGCAGCGGGGAAAATAAGGAGTCCGCTGAGTATCGCCACGAGGGTGTCGATGCCCGCAATCTGGAATGCGGAGCGCGTGAGGTTGACGTTCTTGCCGAAGTAACTGGCGTAGGTGCACAGGCAAGCCATGCCCACCGAGAGTGAGAAGAACGCCTGTCCGAGAGCCTCGAGGAAAGTGTTGTGGCTGACCTTCGAGAAGTCGGGACGCAAGAGGAACTCCACTCCCTTCATCGCCCCTGGGAGCATCAGCGAGCAAACGACGAGCACCAATAGCAGGACGAAGAGTATGGGCATCATAAGTTTGGAAGCCCGCTCTATGCCATGCTGCACACCGCGGATGATGACGAAGTGTGTCACCGTCAGAAAGACGATGGTCCACATGATGGGCTTCACTGGGTCGTTGGAGAAATCGGCGAAATAATCCTTGAAGAACTGGGCATCGCCACTGAGATGACCGACAATAGAAGCGAAGGCATACTGGAGTGTCCAGCCTGCCACAACACTATAGAACCCCATGATGATGAAGCCCGTGAAAACGCCCATATAACCCACCAACTTCCAGGGCATGCCACCGTATGCACGCGAGGCGTTGGCCTGCGCACGGCGACCGAGCACAAACTCGCACAGCATGGCGGGAACACCAAGCAAAAAGATGCAGCAGAGGTAGATGATGATGAACGCGGCACCACCGTTCTCTCCCGCCTCGTAAGGGAAGCGCCAGATGTTGCCCAAGCCTACAGCAGAACCCGCCGTGGCAAGGACGATGCCTATCTTTGAAGCGAAGTTACCTCTTTCTGACATTGAACTTTCAACTTTAAACATTGCCGCCACCCTGTTTTCTGAGCAGCATTCAGGAGATTATAGGAGTCCGAACTGATGCAGGAATATCAAAACCACCATCACCGGACAAACATATTTCAGGAGGAAAACCATAGTGTGGAAATGGGGAGTGCGCAGAGTGCCCCAGTTGCTCAGTTCGTCGCGCACTATCTTATGCTCGACATACCAGCCCACGAAAAGACAGGTGAAGAACCCACCGACAGTGAGGCACACATTGGCAGTGAACCAATCGAAAAGATTGAAAAGAGACATGCCAAACACCTGAAGCCATTCGCGACCGCCAAACGAAAGTGAGCAGAATGCTCCCACAACGATACAGCCAACAGACACGATGGCTGCGGCGCGCTTACGACCCACCCGCAGTTCCTCTGATAGGAAACTCGTGCACACCTCATGCAGCGAGATGTTGCTGGTAAGGGCAGCGATGGAGAGCAGCAGATAGAACGAAACACTGACAATATAGCCCAGCCACGGCATCGAGCCGAACGCCTGTTCAAAGACATTGGGCAGGGTGATGAAGATGAGCGACGGTCCACTGTCGGGATTGACACCCACCGAAATGGCGGCGGGGAAGATGAGCAGTCCGGCGAGAATAGCCACCAGGGTGTCTATCGTGGCAATTTGTATAGCCGACTTGGTGAGGTTGGTCTCACGCTTGAAGTAACTGGCATAGGTGCAGAGACAGCCCATGGCGATGCTGAGCGAATAGAACGACTGACCGAGAGCCTCAATGAAAGTGCTGTGGTTCACCTCAGAGAAGTCGGGTCTGAACAGGAACTCTATGCCCTTTGCGGCACCAGGCAGCGACACAGCGCACACAACGAGCACCAAGAGCAGTATGAAAAGCACCGGCATCATCACCTTGGAGGCACGCTCGATGCCTTTCTGCACTCCATGGATAATGACGAAATGTGTCATACCCACGATTAAAGCCATCCACATGATAGGCTTTATAGGATTGCTGGAAAAGTCGGCGAAATACTGCTTGAAATACTCTGGCGTGCCGTGCATCTTGCCCAAGAGAGAGGCAGACATATACTCAAGTGTCCAGCCAGCCACCACTCCATAGTAGCCAATGATGAGAGCCGCAGTGAGCACTCCCAGATAACCGATGTATTTCCACGCCTTACCGTTGGAAAGTATTGTATATGCCCGCGCGGTGTTGGCCTGCGCATGACGTCCAATGATGAACTCGCACAGCATCACGGGGAGTCCCATCAACAGTATGCACCCTATATATATAATAATGAAAGCAGCACCGCCATTCTGCCCACAGATATAAGGGAAGCGCCAGATGTTGCCCAAGCCTACGGCTCCGCCGGCAGTGGCAAGTATCACACCGAGTTTCGAACCGAAGTTGCCTCGTTCCTGATTTGACATGTTTTTATACACTTTCTGTTAGTATCGGGTGCAAAATTATAAAAAAAATAGTACTTTTGCATCAAAATTGGAAGCAAAAGTGACTAAATACATTCAAATGATAAAAAAATACCCCATATCGTGGTTGCTTATAGCCACGATATGGGTGTTGTGTTTCATCGACGTGCCCGAGACACCGCTCGACAATGTGTCGCTCATCGACAAGTGGGTTCACATCGCAATGTATGGCGGCACGTGCTCGGTGATTTGGCTCGAATATTTGTTCAAGCACCACCGGCTGTCGCCACGCAAGTTGATCGTCTTCGCCGTCATCGCGCCCATAGTGATGAGCGGTGTGATAGAGTTGCTGCAGGCCTACTGCACCGGTGGCCGCCGCAGTGGCGACTGGATGGACTTCGCTGCCAACTCTATAGGAGTCATTCTCGGCGCGGGTGTCGGTATTCTTCTGGCATGGTGGCGCGCCAAAGCAGGTAAGGCCTCTGTCTGAGATAGGAGTTATAGAAGCGGCGGTCGCCGGTAACCTCGGGACCAATGAAGTGGGGTTTCTCGAACGGCTCGTTCTCGTCGCTCAGTTCCACCTCGGCAAACACCAGTCCGTCGTTGTCGCCATAGAACTCGTCAACCTCGAAGACATGGCCCTCGAAAGGCACCAGATAGCGGCGTTTCTCCACCACTCCCGGCTCGCACATCTCCATGAGGTGCTCCGCCTCGTCGAGAGTAATCTCTTTCTCAAACTCATATCGCGAGAGTCCTCCGTTCTTTGAAGGTCCCTTGATGGTGAGATAACCACGGTCATCGCGTATCCTCACCCTCACGGTGCGTCCTCCCCCACTGAGTATGTAGCCCTGTTTTATGTGACTGCTCGACTCTGCCTGCTGCTTGAAGTCATCGCCTCTGACGAGAAATTTACGTTCTATCTCAAATCCACTCATGGTTTATAAATACGAATGAGGTGTTACGAATGACGAGTTGTCGCGCCCTGCACGATTTGTCAATGTGGAAAAGCATTCCACATTCGCAACTTCAAATCAACTGAAAGCGACAAAGATGAGGGCAATAATGGCAACGAGCACGAATGCTCCGAATATCCATTTCACCACTGTCTGTGCCTGTTTCTCTTGCCTTGCCTCACGGGCAGCACGTTGTTTTTTTCTTTTCTGGCTCATAATAATTGATTTTTTAAGGTTTTATGTTTATTCTGTTTGTCTCTTGTCTATTCCTCATCGGTCACGGGGAACTCCATGAGGTACGCCTTGATGAAGTCGTCAATCTTGCCGTCCATCACGCCATCGACATCCGATGTCTGATAGTTGGTGCGGTGGTCCTTGACGCGGCGGTCGTCGAAGACATAACTGCGTATCTGCGAGCCCCACTCTATCTTCTTCTTCCCCGCCTCAATCTTAGCCTGCGCCTCCAGTCGTTTCTTCATAGCGCGGTCGTAGAGTTGCGACTTCAAGAGCAGCAATGCCTTCTCCTTGTTCTTAGGCTGGTCGCGCGTCTCGGTGTTCTCGATGAGTATTTCCTCCTCTTCGCCTGTGTCAGGGTCGGTGTACCAGTAGCGCAGACGCACTCCCGACTCCACCTTGTTGACGTTCTGACCACCCGCGCCGCTGCTTCGGAACGTGTCCCATGAGAGTTTCGCTGGGTCAACATACACCTCGATGGTGTCATCGACGAGGGGCGACACAAAAACGGAGGCAAACGACGTCATGCGCTTGCCCTGTGCATTGAACGGCGACACGCGCACCAGTCGGTGAACGCCATTCTCGCTCTTGAGGTAACCGTAGGCATATTCGCCGCCCTCGATTTCCATCGTCACGCTCTTGATGCCTGCCTCGTCGCCGTCCTGGATGTTTGAGATGCTCACCTTATAGCCATGAGCCTCTGCCCATCGCATATACATACGCATGAGCATCGAAGCCCAGTCCTGGCTCTCGGTGCCGCCGGCGCCAGAGTTTATCTTCAGCACACAGTCCATTGGGTCTTCCTTCTGGCGCAGCATGTTCTTCAGTTCCAGGTCCTCGATGGCGGCGATTGCCTTGCGATAGTCCTCGTCAACCTCCTCCTCGGTGACCATATCCTCGTGATAGAAGTCGAACGCCAGTTGCAGTTCGTCGGCCATCTGGCGCACCTGATGGTATCCGTCAATCCATCGTTTTATGTCCTTCACCTTCTTCATCTGCACCTGCGCGCGCTTCGGGTCGTCCCAGAAGTCGGGTGCCTGTGTGCGCAGTTCCTCCTCCTCATATTCCATTTTCTTGCGGTCGATGTCCAGATATTTGTTCAGGTCGTCGGCACGCTGCAACACATCTTTCAGTTGTTCTGCTGTAATCATAATCTTGGGTTTACTCCTCGTACATCTTTTCTATCTCCGCGGCATAGTTCTTGTTGAGCACGCGGCGCTTTATCTTCAGCGTGTTGGTCAGTTCGCCTGCCTCCATCGTGAAGTTATGCGGAATCAGCGTGAAACGCTTTATCTGCTCATATCCCGCCAACTGTTGCTGCAAGGTGTCGATGCGCTCCTTCAGCATTGCCATTATCTGTGGGTTCTGGCACAGGTCTTCACGCTTGCGGAACGGTATGTCATTCTCACGCGCATACTCCTCAAGCAGGGCAAAGTCGGGCACTATGAGCGCCGAGACAAACTTGCGCTGGTCGGCAATCACGGCTATCTGGTCGATGTATTTGTCAACAAGCAGTTTCGACTCTATCATCTGCGGTGCGATGTACTTGCCGTTAGAGGTCTTGTAGAGTTCCTTGATGCGCTCCTTGAGGAACAACTCACCGTCCTTCAGGTAGCCTGCATCGCCGGTGCGGAAGAAACCGTCCTCGGTGAACGACTCCTTATTCAGCGCGTCGCGCTTGTAGTATCCCTTCGTGATGGTCGGACCCTTGAGCAGTATCTCGTCGTTCTCGCCAATCTTTATCTGCAGTCCGCCGATAGGGCGTCCCACACTGCCTATGGTATATGGCTCGCCCTTATGGTCGTTAGAGACGGTGGCAAGACTCTCTGTCAAGCCGTAACCCACCATCATGCCGATGCCGATGGAATGGACAAACTCCTCGACCTCGGTGCTCACATACGAGCCTGCCGTGGGGAAGAAATTGGCATTCTCCAGACCCAACTGCTTGCGCACAAGCGAGAACACTGTGCGGTCATACATCTTATATTTAGTAGCGAGCAAGAGCGAAGGACGCTTGCCGCGGCTGAGATATTCAATGTTATACTTCCTGCCCACAGCCAGCGCCTGCTTGAACAGACGGCGCTTGAAGGCACTCGACGACTCGATGCGCTCGCGCACGCCGATATAGACCTTTTCCCAGAACCTGGGCACGGCACTCATACACGTGGGATGTGTCTCGCGCATCGACTGCTGCACCTCCTTGGGATAGGTGTTCACGATGATGGTGGCACCCTGGGTGAGGCTGTAGAAATCCCATGCGCGCTCGAAGATATGCGTCAGCGGGAGGAACATCATCACGCGGTCTTTCTCGCCCACCGGCACACACTTGCCGTTGGCCTCGAAGGCTGCGGCATACTGTCCGTGAGTGAGCATCACGCCCTTGGAGTCGCCCGTCGTGCCGCTGGTGTATAGAATGTTGGCAAGGTCGTCGTTGTTGGCCTGCTTATAAAGGTTCTCCACCTCTGTCTGACGAGGGTTGTTTTCGCCCAGTTTCAGGAAATCGTCGAAATAAATGGCATTGGCATCGTGCTGCTTCACACGCACCGAACGGTCGAAGACGATGATACGCTCCAGCGAGGGACACAGCGGGAGCACGCGCTGAGCCTTGTCATACTGCTCCTGCTCGCCCACAAAGAGAAAGCGTATCTGGGCGTCGCTGACGATGTACTGTATCTGCTGCTCGCTGCTCGTGGCATAGAACGGCACCGTGACGGCACGTATGCCGAAAGCACCGAAGTCGGTGTAAAGATACTGCACGCAGTTCTGTGCGAAAACGCCCACGTTCTCCTGAACGCCGATGCCAAGGTTTAGCATGGCGTTTGACACCTGACTCACTGCCTTCGAAAAACTGTTCCACGACAGGGTTTTCCACGTCAGACTGCCGAAATCACGATAAACAAGCACCTGCCTGTCACCATATTTCTTGGCCTGCTGGTGTATAAGCACCGAAAGATGACATTTTGTCTGCATAAGATTTCTCCTTATTCTTGGTTCGCTCCTCTCATTTTGCAAAAGTAAAAAGAAATTGTGAAAAATGCAAAATAATAACCGTGAAAAACCATATTTTCATTATCTTTGCAAGTGAATAGCAAACTTAATCATGGATGTAAGCCTCTGAAAAAGGGCGAGAACACCGCAAATCACAGCGACATGAACAGCGAAAAATATGTCAATGATGCAGTGACACTGCTGCAGAAACTGATTGCCACACCATCGGTGAGCAGAGAAGAAACACGCGCTGCCGACCTCATGGAGGAGGAACTGAGGCGATATGGGTTCAAACCTGTGCGCGAAGCCAACAACGTTTGGACAACGGCAAGGGAGATGGACCCACAGAAGCCAACGCTGTTGCTGAACGCTCACATCGACACCGTGAAACCCGTATCGTCGTGGACGCTGAATCCCTACCACCCCGACCTTCAGAACGACACGCTCTACGGACTGGGGAGCAACGACTGCGGAGGCGGACTGGTGTCGCTGATGCAGGCATTCCGCCATCTGGCAAGCACCGAGCAGCCCTACAACCTGATTTATCTCGCCACGGCAGAGGAGGAGGTGACGGGCGCGAACGGCATGCGACGAGTGCTGCCGACACTGCCGAAGATAGACGTTGCCATCGTGGGCGAGCCTACGGGAATGCAGCCCGCAATAGCAGAGAAGGGACTCATGGTGCTCGACGTCATAAGTCACGGACAGTCGGGACATGCCGCACGAGGTGAGGGAGTGAACGCTATTTACGAGGCTTTGGACGACCTCAACTGGCTATGCACACACAAGTTCAAGAAGGTTAGCCCGCTGCTGGGCCCCACGCTGATGAACGTCACCATGATAAACTCTGGCACACAGCACAACGTGGTGCCCGACGAGTGCCACATCGTGGTGGACATACGAACCAACGAATACTATGAAAACGAATATGTTCTGCAATACATTAAGTCAAAACTGAAGAGCGATGTCTCGGCACGAAGCACTCACCTGCGCTCGTCGAGCATTCCCGCCGACCACCCCATCGTGGCACGTCTCGTCGAGATGGGCAAGCAGCCTTATGGCTCGCCGACACTCTCCGACCAGTCGGTGATGTCATTCCCCTCGCTGAAACTGGGTCCTGGCGAGAGCGCGCGCAGCCATACCGCCAACGAGTTCATACGCATCAGCGAGATTGAAGACGCCATCAACACCTACATCGCACTGCTCGACCAGCAGCCCGTAGTTTAACCCCCATTCTGTCACTCACCTTTATCTACCCACCAGAACCACCCGCTTTGCTACCAAGCCAGACATATATCGGAAAGTAATATAGCCTATTTTGGTCAGTAAAATAGCCTATTTTACTTTGCAATATAGCCTATTTTACTTTGCAGTACCTAAGTAGGAGGTGACGTGTCCCACGTCACATAATCACTGCTTGTGACGTGGGACACGTCACCTCCTACTGCAAAACAGACAAATAACATTTAATATTAGATAAAAGTGCGACCTGCTTCACATATCGAATGTCATGCAACTGCTATATTTATGCATAAAAATCACAAAGACAGACAAATACCACAGCAGAACAAGGCAGTGTGAAACATATCGGCAAACATAATGAAACAATTTAAAACATGCCAACACCCGAAGCGCGTATTTCATCGAAATGACACAAATACAAACTAAAAAGCACTTTTCTCCGTGTTTTTCAATGTATTAATGTTTCAAAATGTGTCATTGAAGTTTTGCTTTGTTTCCCTCTCCAAAACTTCCTTTTAGTTGTTTTGCACATAAAAATAAAAGAAAATAATTTTGCACCCCGAACGCATGAAGATGCAGCAAACAGTAAAACTTACATACCCTAACGTAGTTATAAATAACAAATATTAGCAGTTTAATAAGCATGAAAAAATTTTTTACTTTAATGGTAACAGCACTTGTTGCGTTGGCAGCAAACGCGACGGCTACACTATCAGGACCAAGTGAGGGTGTCATCACCATCAACATTGAGAACGCAGGCGACCTTGCATCGTACAATTTCAACTCGCTCACATCAGAGCAAAAGGCATGTAGATCTTTTTATATAAAAGGTAACATTGGTCAGTATGACTGGATTACACTCGCCGCAAAGTTCACGGTGAAAAGTATTGACTTGACTGACGCAAGCAACGTAGAAGGGACATGGGTACTTACAGATGCGCAATATAGTTACAAAACAAATCTTGAATCCTTCACTTTCCCCAAATACCTTACAGTAGTAAACGTAGGGTGGTTCGGTGGAAGCAACATCGAGAACATCATAGTACCTGACGGCGTAGGAAACGGCGAAGCCGTAACTGTTGTAGGTGGTGGTAGCAATCGTTCATCACTGAAATCAGTATATATAGGTAAAGGTGTGACCACTATAGCAAATAGTGCTTTCAGTGGCGACATGGCAATAGAGAAAATTGTTTTTGCACCAGGTGTTAAGACTATCGGAATGAACGCATTCCAGTACTGCCCTGCAAAGAACATCGTGTTGCCAGAAGGTTTGGAAACAATAGGTTCTAACGCATTCCAAGGGGCACAGGTTTCTTCTCTTCGCCTGCCAAGCACACTGAAAATCATCGGTGGCAACGCATTCCAGAACTGTACTAACCTCTGCACTATTGTAATACCCGAAAATGTAGAATACGTTGGCGCTCAGGCATTCAAGGGTTCAGACATCTGCGACGTTTATGTGCTGGGAGAAAACACCAAGGCTGGTCAGAATGCATTCGACCCAGAAGACACATATAGCGGAATGAATTATACAGCAAACGGCGATGTTGACCGCACCGACTGGACGAATGAGCACGGAAAGCACCCTGCAATACTGCACTATCCCGCAGCATCAAGAGAAAAATATCTGAATGGAAAAATCCTTCACCCAGAGAATTGGGCAGATTATTATACCGAAGGTGTTGAATGGCCTATAATAGGTAACGACTTCAGCAATGCCGTAAACGAAAACACCGACTATCAAGGATGGCAGGAATTCATGCTCACCGACGTTATACAACCCCAAGAGGTGTTTGAAGTTCCTGGCATTCTGGACGACACTTGGTACACTATGTGCTTCCCGTTCGACCTCACCTTGTCACAACTTTACACCGCATTCGGTGACTTCACCGAGGTTTGCGAGTTCGTGAAGGCAGAGGTTACAGAGGCTGAGGGCGGCAAGACCATCGACTTCCAGTTCAAGAACTGGATTGGTAAGGACAAGCAGGCTAACGACATCGTGACCGAGGCAAACAAGCCGTATATGATTCACCCGAACTTCGGACTTAAGGACGGCAAACAACTGAGCCAGAGAGTGGTAATCCCCGGCATCAGCGTTCTTCCTGCAGAGCAGCAGACTCCTTGGAAAGCCGACAACTATAAAGAAGGCGAGGATGGCAAATACATCTTCGTGGGCAACTTCAAGAACCAGGCAATTCCACAATATGCTTACTTCCTCGGAGTGAAGAACGGCGAGGTGAAGATATTCAAGCAGTTGGCAGCAGCAAACCAGAGCCGTGAAACAGGCCGTTGGAAAGAATATACCTCTATAATAATGACAGGCGCTTCATTCGATAAAGAGACTCAATTCTGGACATGCGCCGACGACGGTGTAAGCAAAACATCCACAGGTTTCAACGCTAAGTTCATCGACGACACTGAAGAGACAGTGACCGGTATCAGCGAGATACAGAACAGCGAGAAAACACAGGTGGCACAAGACGACATCGTGAGAAGCATCAACGGAATGGTTGTGCGCCGTGGCACGACAAGCCTTGAAGGCCTGCCCAAAGGACTCTACATCGTAAACGGAAAGAAATTTATTGTACGCTAAAAACAAAGGAAAAAGAAAATGAAAAAGAATTATATAAAGCCAGACATCAGGATACTGAAAATGGGAACAAGCAGCATAATCTGCGCAAGTAACAATGAGACCGCAAAAAAAGGAACTTTCTTAATCGGAGACGACGAGAAGTTCGAAGCAAGATACGATAAGAAATGGACCATCTCAGGTGACGTGGAGTTCGACACAGAAGGTGATTACAGCACCCGATAGAGCAGTTCCCTTGCACACGTTATTATGTAGCATAACCTTAATATACAGCATATATTCATACAGAAAGTAAATAGTTTTTCATAAAGAGGATCGTTATTAGCCTTAGCAGTTTTAGGTTAATAATAAATTATGGGGGTGTCGTGATGACATCCCCATAGTTATTATAACCTCTTTTAGAAAGTACGCGCACTATTTGTCCCAAGTTCTTCGTTCTCCTTTCATAATATCACTGACCACACCCCTATCCCCTCCCCTACAGGGGCGGGGAAGTATCGAGTAAGACATCTTTCGGAACACAGTGTCATTTGTGGAGTTTATTAGTATATAGTTACCATTGGTTTTATAGAAGATGTGATATCGGGGAGTAATTAGGGTCTAATCACTCTGCGATTAATGCCAAACTGGGGAGTGATTAGGGCCTAATCACTCCCCAGTTTATGCCTTATTGGATTGCCACTTGTATATCCTTGGCTTCCGAGTGCGTCTCTCCCGCATGTCAGAAGGAGGTATTTGTCGTAAGCAAAGACATTATTTGGTGGTGTTCTCAGCGTCTGCATAGTCAGAGGGAGACATGCCGAAGTACTTCTTGAACACCGTTGAGAAGTGCGTCTGATTGGCAAAGCCGGTGTTGTATGCCACGTCCGCCACCGACACCTTATGCTCACGCAGCAGGCGTGCAGCCTGGTTCAGGCGTATGTTACGTATGAAGTCGGCAGTCGGGATGCCCGCTATCTCTTTTATCTTGCGGTGGAGTTGGCTTCTGCTGATGCCCACCTCGGCACAGAGTTGGTCCACCTTGAACTCGCTGTCGCCGATGTTCTCGTTTATGGCCTTCACGATGCGGTCCATCAGTTTGTCGTTGTACGACTTTATCTCGATGTCCTCAATCTTGCCCTCTTGTGCCTGAACGCCGCTGAACTTACCGCGTAAGCGGCGCATATTGTCCACCACATTGTCTATCTGCAGGTGCAGTTCCTCGATGTCGAAAGGCTTAGAGATATAGGCATCGGCACCATGACGGATGCCGCGCAAACGGTCTTCCACCTCCGATTTGGACGTTAGCAGGATTACAGGCAGGTGGCTTATCTTGCTGTTTCCTTTGACACGCTTCAGCAGTTCGATGCCGTCCATTACAGGCATCATGACATCTGCCACCACGACATCGAAGTGTTGTTGCAGCAGCATCTCCATTGCCGTCTCGCCATTGGCACAGGTCTCTATCTTGAAATACTTGTCCAGTTCGCTCTTGATGTAAAGTCCTATCTCGGGGTCGTCGTCCACGGCAAGCACACGTACGTTCTTGCTGGCGCGGTGGGGTGTCGATGCTGCCGTCGATACCGTCTTTTCACTTATCTCGCTGGGCTGCAAGTGCTCTTTCCCCTCGGGCAGCATTATGGTGAAGATGCTGCCATGCTCGCCGTCAGTGCGGTTGGCTGCAGTGATGGTTCCCTTGTGCATCTCAACGATAGAGCGGCAGATGTTCAGGCCGAGTCCTGTCCCTGTACCCTTCTTTCCCTGCTCGTTGTGTCCCTGATAGAATCGGTCGAAGAGCCTTGTCGGGTCTTCATTGCCGAAGCCTGGTCCGTTGTCGATGACGCGTATGCATGCCTTAGGACTGTCGCCATCGGCATTCTCCTCGCTCACCACTATCTGCACCTTGCCTCCCTCGTCAACGAATTTGAACGAGTTGGATATGAGGTTGCAAATCACCTTCTCGAAGTTGGCGTGGTCGATGTATGCCATCACGGGGCGTGTTGCCCTCTGCTCCACCTTCAGCGTGACATTCCTCTGCTTCGCATTATACTGGAACATCGTGCACACGGCGCGTATGAACTTGGCGAGGTCGGTCTCCTGGCATTCCAGTCGCATCATGTGGTTGTCTATCTTACGCTGGTCGAGAATCTGGTTGACAAGCGTAAGCAGTCGCTGTGCGTTGCGGTCGATGGTGTCGATGGCCGAGGAAGCCTCTGCCTGCTCTGCTTCTCCGCGCTGTTCAGCACCGTTGATGGCACGCAGTTTGCGCAGCGGCGACATGATGAGCGTTAACGGCGAACGCAGGTCGTGAGCGGTGTTGATGAGGAACTTCATCTTGGCGTCCTCCAGTTCGCGCTTGCTGCGCTGGCGGTAGAGCCAGAACCCGTAGGCGAGAGCGCCGAGCAAGAGCAGTGCGTAGATGAAGTAAGCAAGGCGCGAAGCATACCACGGAGCCTCAACCACCACCGTTATGCGTTTAACGTTCTCGGTGTATTGGTCGTCGTTGCGTGCCCTTATCTGCACGTCGTAGGTTCCGGGGCGCAGGTGGTTGAAGACTATCAGGTTCTCTCCCTCGCCCAGTGGCACCCACTCTCCGTCGATGTTATACTCGAAGACGATGGCCGATGCCTCGTCATAGTGAGAGAGCATCGAGACACCGAGCACCAGAATGTTTCCCGATGCAGGCACTACGAAGGTCGATGACATAGGGTTCTGCACCACTCCATCGATGATTACGGCAGACAACTGCACATCGCTGATGCTGCGCTCGGCATTTCTCACTACGTCGGGATTGAAAATCGCCACGCCGTTGAACGTTCCGAACGCCACACGGTTGTCGCTGAGCAGACTGCCAGTGCCTGTGGCGAAGCCGTTGATGGCTATGCCGTTACGGTTGCGATGGCTTATGAGCGGTTTGCCGTCGATGTACTGCCAGATGCCGTTCACGGTGGTGAGCCAAAGGTCTCCCTTCTTATCCTCCACGATGTCGCATATCTTCAGAGTGCTCAGTTGTCCGTCAGCATCTATCGGCACGAACGACTTCTTCGCCTTGTCGTATGTAAAGAGGCCATGGTCTGTGCCCACCACGACTTCGCCGTTGCTGCGGATGCATAGGCAGTTGCAGTGTTCTCCCACCATCTGATATTGCCATCCTAACGGCTTTTGGTTCATTGTGCGTGTGTCTATTGCCTCGATGCCGTCGGTGGTAGCCACCCACAGTATGCCGTTCTTGGCCAGTTGCAGGTCCATTACCCAGTCGTTCACCAGACCTTGCTCTGTGGTGGGGTCGTACTGTCGCAAGCGTCTGACACTGCCGCTGGCCTCGTTATACACTATGAGCCCTTTGCTGAAATCGCTAATAAAATAGGTTCCGTTGCCATCGTCGGCAAAGCCGCGCACCACCCATCCATCGAGTTTCACTCGTGGCTGGGCGCTGCCTGTCACAGGATTGTAACTATATACCTCGTTGCGGGCTGCAAGCCAGTATTTGCCTTGGCTGTCACGATAGATTTTCTCGGTGCTGACAGGACTGGCAGGGCGGCCGATGACGTTGCCCTCGTGGTCGAGATGATAGATGCCCTGTCCATAAACGGCACAGTAGATGGTGCCGTTGGCTCCATCGACAACTGACGACACGCCCGAACTGGGGTTGTTTCCGTCGTTGGTGAAGTTCCACACCTGTATTGCCCACGGCTCTTCGTTGGCAAGACAGAGCGTCTTTCCGGTGCAGCAGAGCCAGTAGGAGCCATTGGCATCTGCCATGATTTTAGACACATCAACACGGCTGAGGTTGAGCATCATGCCGCTGCTGGTCGATGGTTTCAACGTCTTCGTGCCGTGTTCAATGGTCATCAGTCCCTGCTCTGCGGTGCCAAAGCCGATGCTGCCATCGGCAGTGATGCACGCGTCGTTCACGACATTGCTGCCCAGCAATGCCGACATGTCGTAGCCGGCATCAACAAGTTTGCCCGTAGAGGCATCGAAACGGAGCACACCTTTGCCGCATGCGGCGAGTATCTGATTGTCTTTTGTCTTCAGGAAATTCACCAGCGGGCCCAGTCCTGTGTTGTGCCGTTCGGTCTTTTTCAGTGTTAGTCCGCTGATGGTATATATAAAGTAACTGCCCTCGAAACTTGCTGCGAGCAGACGTCCGTCGGGAAGTTCCTGCAAATGGTACAGGAACCAGTCTTGCTCTGTGATGCCCTTAATGGCTTGCAGTTCGTCATGCCCTTTCTGAATGCAGTAGAGTCCGCCACCCGCTGTAGCCACCCAGATGTTGCCCTTGCTGTCCTCGTATGTCTGTTCCACGCGGTGTGTCATGCCGTCGGGGTATGGCTTGCGCGTGAAGTTGTCTGTCTCGGGGTTATAGAGCGCCAGTCCGTGGTTTGTGCCTATCCACAACCGTCCCTCTCTGTCGCTGAAGATATTCGAGATATCGTTGTCGTCGATGGAGTTCTGGTTAGTCTTGCTGGTGAAGTATTTCTGGAAATGATAGCCATCGAAGCGGTTCAGTCCATAGTCGGTTCCTATCCACACAAAGCCCCGCTGGTCTTGCGCGATGCAATGGAACTCGGTTCCCGAGATGTCTTGAGACGGGAATATGCGCACTCCTGCCGTTACCATGAGCGGCAAGAGCATAATCAAGGCAAGGGTTACAAGCCAAGAATACTTATTCATCTTATCTAAGGTAATTATTAGGTTATTTTTCTTTTTCAGTACATGCTGTGTCATCTGCCGAGCCAAGACTCAGGGTTCAGTTTCGCCGTTTCCTTGCGCAACTGGAACTGCAGTATGTTGTCTGTGCCCACGGTGCCAAGCGTCTGACCTGTCTTCACCTGTTGTCCGCGATGCACACTTACCGACTTCAGGTTGCAATACACCGAGATGTACTTGCCATGACGCACCATTACGACATTGGTACCGCTGAAACTGAACACGGCACTCACCTCGCCGTTGAAGATGCTGCGCACCGCCGCGCCTGGCTGTCCCTGAATGTTTATGCCCTTGTTGTCGAGAGTCACGTTGCGCAGACCTTCGACATTATATTGTCCAAAATGGCTCACTATGCGGCATCTTCCCGACATCGGCATAGGCAGGCGGCCGCGGTTGCTCTCGAAGTTGCTGCTCAACTGTCTGTCAACGGTGGTCATTGTCTCTGCAGCCTCATTCTCGCGAGTGGCGCGATCCACCTCTTTTGCCGAACGTTCCTCGTCGGCCCGTGCCTTGCGCTCTGCCGCCATGCGGCGTTCCTCGGCAGCCCTTGCAGCCCTTTCGGCGCGTGCTTTCTCCTCAGCACTTTTCTTTGCTGCGGCTCGCTGTTCTGCTTTCGCCCTTTGTTCTGCCGCCCTTGCCTCTGCCACTCTGCGTGCATTCTCGCGTGCAGCAGCCTCGGCAGCGGCTTTCTTACGTGCCAGTTCTTCTGCCCGTTTCTTCTTCGCGGCAGCCTCGGCAGCGGCTCTCTTGCGTGCCTCCGCCTCTGCACGAGCCTTGGCTTTCGCTATCTCTTCAGCCACGAGACGGTCTATCTGGGCGTTCAGTTGTGCGTCTTTCTGACGTTGCTCTGCCAGCACCGACTGTATGGTTTTCTGCTGTTGTTGCAGCGACGCCACCACCTTCTGCTGCTCCTGTTGCTGCCCCTCGAGTGCTGCGTGCTCCTGTTTTCCTTTATATAAAAGGGTGTTCTTACTGGTCTTTTGCTTCTCCAGTTCCTTATGTTTATCTGTTATCTGCTGCTGTTTCTCCTTCACCATCTCGCCCTGTGCACGCTGATATGCGGCATATTCGCGGACGAAGCGGAGGCGACGGTACATCTGCGGCAGACTCTGGGCGCTGAAGATGAACATCAACTGGTCTTGAACGCCACGGTGGCGTGCCACATATTTCATCGACTTTATGTACTTCTCCCTGCGATCCTCCAGTTGTTCCTCGAGAGTCTTGAGTTGAGAGCGCAGCAAGTCCATGCTGCCGTTGATGGTGGTTATCTCGCCCTGTATGTCCTCGATGTTTCGCTTTCGCGTCTCTATCTCGGAGTTCAGTTGTACTAGATTCTTTAGGCGGTTCTCCACATCGGTCTTGTTGGCTTGCAGTTTTCTCTCATGTTCCTTAATGGTTTTCTGTATCTGCGAGCGCTGGTTCTGCAGACCTCGAATCTCTGGCGTACTGTAGTTCTGCTTGTTTCCCTTTCCTTGTTTCTTTCCCTTTTGGGTATTCTTTCCCTTGCCCGACTGCTGTTTCTTGCCCTTTTGTGTTCTTTGCTGCGTTGTCTTGCGCTGTGTTTGCGTGGTGCGAGTCTGCTTCTTCTGCACAGTTTTCTTCTGCTGTGCATACGGAGCGAGCGCAAGTGCCGCCATCATGACAATGAGAATCAGTCTTTTCATTTAACGCTGAGTATTTTGTTCAACACTTCCTCTGCTGAGACTGGGGTGTATTTACCTGACAGTTGGGTGCGCGACTCCCAGTCGGAACTGTTCGAGAGGTTGTCGAGAGAGAGTTCCACGGTCATGCTCTGTCCGCCCTTGAGTGCCGACGAGGCAGCCGTGATGTTTATCTGTGCAGGGAATCTTCTTCCGCCGAAGGCTGTGAAGTTGCCGTAGTTCCACTTCAGCGTAGCATTGCCCCACTCGCTGTTGGTATATGCCACGTCGGCCTGCTTTATCTCGAAGGTCTTGTTGTCGGCCTGCCATTTATAACTCATCTTGTCTCTGCTGAGTGCGATGATGCTGCAAAGAGCCTCTGGCAGCAGGTCAACATCAAACTTCTTCAGTTCCGAATCGCGCATCTGGTCGCTGCCTGGAATGAAGAGTTGGTTCCAGAAGAGTGCCTGCAGAGAGTAGAAGTTCAGTCCGTTGCGTTTCAGGAATGCCACTTCCGAATAGTCGGCCTTGAGATATTGCTTGTGTATTCGGTCAACAATCATCACATAGTCCTTGGTGAGTTCTATGCGGCCTGCCTCGAAGAGTCCCATCGGTGTCAACTGAATGCGTATCACGTCGTCGCGGCGCATGTGGAGCGAGCCGCCAACAGTGATATCCTTCGAGCCTTTCTTCACTCTGAACTTGAGTTTCGCGGTTATGTTCTTCTGCGCCACGGCATTGTCAGAGACACCGCGCACGAACTTAAGCCGTGCCGCCTCGGTGTTCTCGACCACATTGCCCGCAGGGTTTTTGGTGGTGTTCACCGCCGTCTTTGTTGTGCCGCAGGCTGCCAGCATCGTCACTGCCGCAACCGCGAGGGTATTTGTTATCAGTTTGTTTAATCTCATTTCTCGAAATATTTTTTCTGTTTCAGTTTCTTTAAAAGCACCTTGCTATCTCCTCCTTCATCCACTGCCTGTTGCCAATATTTCAGCGCCTCGGCATGTTCGCCGCACTTCCAGTAGATGTCGCCGGCATGCTCTATCACGTCGGCACTTGGCTTCTCATAGTTTTTCAGGGCCTGGTCGATGTAGATTTTCGCCTCCTCATAGCGGCTCTGCATGAACAGAATCCATGCGTAAGTGTCAAGATAGATGCCGTTGTTAGGTTCCGCCTTCACCGTGACATAACTCATCTGCTCTGCTTTCTGCAGGTTCTTGCCTGTAAGACTGAGGTAATAGGCATAGTTGTTCAGGCACGGCACGTTATCGCTTTTCCACACAAGGCAACTGTCGTATGCGGCAAATGCCTCGTCGAGCATTCCCTTTGTGTGATACAGGTCGCCGCGAAGTCCATAAAAATCAGACACAAGGTCTTTGTTGCTTTGGTCGTTAATCACAGCCACGCCGCGGCGCGTTGCATCGATAGCCTCGTCGATGCGGTCCTGCATGTTATATCCAAGTGCCATGAAGTAATAAAACGCCATTTCATCGGGATTATACTGCTGTGCCGTGCGGCAGAGGTCTATGACGCGGTCGAAGTCTTTCTTTCCCCATGCCGACTGAATCAGTTGCAGGCGTGCTCCCGCCTCGTCAGGCGCTATCTCGAGTGCCTTTTCGAGCACCGCGTCAATGGTGTCCTGCGGATATTCCTTCAGTTTCAGGTAATTGGCATAGAGTTCTGTCATGTCAGGGGTGGTCTGCGGCTCGGCGAGGATGCGCTGGAAGAGACGTACTATCTCAGGACTGCCTGCACCGACGCGCTCGTTCTCATCTACGACCTGTCTCAGTATGTGTATCTTGGTTGCCGAAGGAGTCTTGTTGCTGATGAGCACTTTCTCTATCATGTCCTGTGCCAGGGAGTCCTCGCCCACCTGTTTGTAATAGTCGAGCATCGACATCTGGGCAGAGACATTGTCGGGTTCCTGCTCCAGCACCGCCTCATACTCGTCGAGGGCTTCGTCCTCACGGTCGTTCTGCAACAGCCAGTTGCCCATCATCACGCGGTAGTTGAGGTCGTTAGGATACTTGTCGGAGAGTTGTTTCAGCGCGTTAAATTCGGCTTTTTTATCGCCTTTCAGCGAGTAGGCACGCATCTTCGAGAGCGTTATCTGCTCGTTGCTGCCCTCCACTTGCTCCATTCTCTCCAGCGTGCTCACCACTTTGTCGTAGTTCTTCTGCTGATTGTAGAGTTGCGCCAGTACGGTAAGCACATCGGTGCGGTCACGGTTGTTGGAGTAGAGCCGCTCGTAGGTGTCTATCGCCTTGCCGTAGTTCTGGGTGTTGATGTACGACAGCGCCAGTCGCTCTATGTAGATGTCGTTTTGCGGACTGAGCACGGCGGCACGTTCCATCGACTGCATCGCCATACTGTCTCTGCCGAGTTCGGTATAATAAGACGCAAGGGTGAAATACACCTCTGCGGCATTAGGGTTTATCGTAAGACAATGATTCAGCAGGTCGAAGGCAGCATCGTAGTTGTTCTTGTTCTGCTGCTCCACCGCCTCAAAGAAGAAATACTTCATGCGTTGCTCGTCGTTATGGCTGAGAGACTCAACCACAACGTTCTTCTCACCGCTTATTGCCTGTTTCACCGATATGGATTTCGGCGTGTTGCAAGAAGCGATGAACAAGAGCGAAGCCACAGAGGCAACGCCAGAAGACACCAAACGTGTTATTTGCATTTATGTTTTATACTTACGTCGTCAATGTTATTTCACTCCCGTATGACCATAACCGCCCTCGCCGCGCTCCGTCTCGTCGAGCACTTCGACAGCGATGAAATCGGCAGTTTCGTGCCGTGCAATGACCATCTGGGCTATGCGCTCGCCATCGTTGATGACGAAATCCTTGTCGCCAAGGTTAATCAACAGCACTCCCACCTCGCCTCTGTAATCGGCATCGACGGTGCCTGGAGCATTGAGCACGGTAAGTCCATGCTTCAGCGCCAGTCCGCTGCGCGGGCGCACCTGTGCCTCGTAGCCTGCTGGCAGGGCGATATGAAGTCCTGTCGGGATGAGACGGCGCTCCATTGGGCGCAGTGTTATCGGCTCGTCGATGTTAGCGCGCAGGTCCATTCCCGCGCTCTGGGGAGTGGCATAAGCCGGAAGCGGCTGATGACCTTTATTAACTACTTTTACCTGTATCATGTTTCCATTTGCAATAATAATGTGCAAAAATACGAAATAAAGATTGTTTGATGAAATTTTTTAATACTAAATTAGTCGAAATTACTTCATTTTATATTACTTTTGCACCTACAAGAGCGTTTTGCGAGGCAAAAAGCAGGGACAACCGCTACCTAACACCGCAAAGCACAGCAACGTCTGACAAGACAAAAGGGAAAATGAAACGTATGGACTGGAACAAACTTCTCACGAACAAACGTCTCGGACAGGAATCGCGCCACAGCGAACGTCACGACGACAGGACAGAGTTTAAGCGCGACTACGACCGCCTTATCTTCTCGGCTCCGTTCCGCAGACTGCAGAACAAGACCCAGGTGTTCCCGCTGCCGGGCAGCATTTTCGTGCACAACCGACTGACCCACTCGCTCGAAGTGGCAAGCGTGGGAATGTCGTTAGGCAACGACGTGGCGAGAAGAATTATTGCAAAAAATCCCCATTTCATCGACACCAAACTGTCTGAGATAGGAACCATCGTCAGTGCCGCATGCCTCGCTCACGACATGGGCAACCCTCCCTTCGGCCACTCTGGCGAAAAGGCGATACAAACATTCTTCACTGAGGGCAAGGGCGCATATCTGCAAGAGATTGTGTCGCCCGAATTCTGGTCGGACATCACCCACTTTGAAGGAAACGCAAACGCCTTCCGACTGCTTGCCCACCGCTTTAAAGGACGCCGCGAGGGTGGCTTCGTGATGACTTACACCACACTGGCATCAATAGTGAAATATCCCGTTTCATCGACACTTGCAGGCAAAAAAGGGAAGTTCGGATTCTTCCAGGAGGAGATGCCGACGTACATCAAGATTGCAGAGGAGATGGGAATACCGCAGGTTTCCACACCTACGGCGGAGGAGTGTGGCAGCAAAGGCATTAAGGGTGTTGCATACGCACGCCACCCGTTGGTCTATCTTGTGGAGGCTGCCGACGACATCTGTTACGAGATAATGGACATCGAGGATGCGCACAAACTTAAAATTCTCAGTTTCGACGAGACTAGCGACCTGCTGTTAGGGTTCTTCGACGAGGAGACAAAGGCAAGGATAAAACAACGCATCGTTGACGAAGGCATCACCGACGACAACGAGAAAGTGATTTACATGCGTGCATGCGCCATCGGCAAACTGGAGAACTGCTGCGTTGACGCGTTTATGGCGCACGAGGAAGAGATAATGAACGGTACGTTCAAAGGCTCGCTCATCGATGAAATCGGCGAAAAACAGCGCTTGGCTTACAAAAAATGCACCAAGACATCGCTTGCAAAGATATACAACAGCAAGCCTGTTCTGGACGTGGAACTAAGCGGTTTCAAGATTATGGCAACACTGATGGAAACGTTCATCGAGGCTGCCGTACACCCCGACCGTTTCTATTCGCAGCAACTGATACAACGGGTGAGCAGCCAGTATGACATCTACTCGCCCGACCTTGAAACCCGAATAATGGCTATCATTGATTACATCAGCGGCATGACCGATGTTTATGCGCTTGAGATTTACCAGAAAATCAACGGCATCTCACTGCCTATAGTTTAGGGAGAAACGGGAAAAGCAACGCGGCGAAAACATTTTCGCCGCACCGATGTCATTGTTTCTCCTTATATATCACTTTGTTTGCACCGCTCGTTAAGCGGAAAGCCTCGGGGTGCTGCTTAACATACGAGTCGATGTGGCGCACACGTTTCTCCTCAAGAATCTCGTCAACGGCAATAAGGATGCCTGTCTCCTCAACGTCGCCGAAGCCATAGTTGATGGCTGTTCCGAAGAGTTTCATCGTTGGACTGAGGTTCATGTAAGCATTCACCAGCGGCGGAATGTTATACCCCATGTTGCGTATCTCATTGTTCAAGATACGGTAGTCTGCCTTGAAATCATCCTCACAGAAAAGTCTCTCCAGTTCTGCCGGGTCGGCTTCGATTTTCAGCGGTTTCATCGGTGTTATGAGGTGGTCTTTATCGTCGAAGTGCTTCTTCAGGAAATAGAGTATCATGTCCCTTCCGCGTCGTATGTAGGAAGGATACATCGTCATCTTTCCGAAGAAATATTTCACGTTAGGCATTATCACGGTGAGCGCCCCCAGTCCGTCCCACAGGTTGTCAAGGGCGAAGATGCTCTTGGTGTTTCGCTGCACGTTCTGGTACTCGAGAGACACGAACGAGCGTCCCAGTTCGATGGTATAGGGCATGTACTCCTTGATGAAACGGTCGGAGAAATGGAACATGTGGCTTGTTGCGAGTATCGGCTGACCGTTCTCGTCAATCTCCCAGTCGGTGCCGCAGAGGTATCGGTAGCCGCCGATAATCTCCTCGTCCTCTGGATTCCACACAATCAGTTGTTTGTAACAGTTGTCGCAGGTGTCGAACTCGTCGATGTCCATGCTTTTTCCTGTTCCGCCACCAGCCTCACGGAAGGCAATCTCGCGCAACCGCCCAATCTCCTTCATGGTGTTGGGTGCGTTGTGTGCCGTAACGATATAAATCTCGTTATTGCTCTTGTTGGTCATTCTGAGTTGCTTCTCGGGTGTCAGTTCCGCTTTCAGCAACTCGCGGCTAATAGGCTGGATTATCTCTTGTTCCATCATCACTTATTGAAATAAAAGTCACAGTTCATATACTCTGTCATACACAAATTTCACCCATTCCATCGGTGTTTTCGACTTGTCGAACGTCTGCCAAGGTATAGGTTTACCGAACGACACCTTGAATGTCTTGTGTACGTTCTTGTACATCTCGTCAACGAGGAACAGCATGGCGATGTTCACCTTCTTGATATGCCTGTCGCTAAAGTTGGCGAGGCGGTAGAAGAAGTCGGAGTTCTGCCCGCTGAAGTGTATCGGCACGATGTCGCGCTTATATTCTACGCTCTTCGAAAGGAATGTCTTTTTCCAAGGCAGGTCGCGAATCTCGCCGTCTATCTTTCGCGAACACAGTCCGGCGGGGAACATCAGCATGTGGTAGTCACTCTGGAAGCCCGCCTCCACCATTGCTGGGAAGTTGCGGCTCTGGCTGCCAGTCTTGTTTATAGGGATGCACAGCGGTGCCAGTCCCGGCAGGTTCATCAGCAGGTCGTTGACAAGATAGCGGAAACGGCTGTCATACTTGCGGCCGATAATAGACCCGAGAGCCACGCCGTCGATGCCTCCGAGAGGGTGATTGCTCACGAAGGTGTAAAGTTTTCCGTCGTCTTTTGGCGGCAGATTCTCCTCACCCTCAAACTCAAGCGTCATATCGAGATAGCGCACACACTCCTCCAGCCACGGCGTTCCGGTGAGTTCGCGGCTGTCCCAAAGGAACTTGTTCACCTCGTCTTGATGCGCGATTTTCTTCAACCACGAAACTACAGGAGCAGGCACATACTTTGCCTTAGCACCCATTTTCCCCTTAAGGATTTCGCTTATGTCAATCGTTTTCTCGGTTATCTGACTCATTTTTCTGCAAAAACTATTTGCAAAAATACACCTATTTTTTGGAATATCCTGCCTTTTTGTCGAAAAAGTTACAAAAAAATATTCAATTAGTTTGATTTTAACACTACCGCCATGCGGTTTGCGACTATTACGAAACAATATGCAACATTATTAGGCGGACAAGAAACGTCACAGCGCATGCATTGCATCTCGGACCGGAACAACCTGGTCTCACATCGCGACTCATGCCATGCGCGGAAGTAAAATAGGCTATTTTGGTGAGTAAAATAGGCTATTTTGGTCAGCAATATAGGCTATTTTACTTTTCAACACCTGCGAGATTGGCGAATGTCGGGGCACGAGGCATGCACAAAAAGGGCATTAAGCATGTTCAAAGAGCGCACAAAGAATGTTCAAAGAGGGCTCGAAGCATGCTCAAAGAGCATGAAAACGGGCATCACGATGCTGCAGAACCGACTGGCAGGTTTTGCGGACAGTCGCTGCCAATTGCTAAAAAACTCTAAAAATGCAGTATTTTTTTATTTTTGTGGTGGAAAGTGGTGGAAAGTGGAGGAAATTGTGTAACTTTGCCGCATAGTATTTATTAATAAGAACGCATGAGGTTTTTAGGCAACATAGAAGCAAAGGTTGACGCGAAGGGAAGAGCCTTTCTGCCAGCCACTTTCCGCAAGGTGCTGCAGGCATCGGGCGAGGAAAGTCTGGTGATGCGCATGGACCCGCACCAGAAATGCATCGTGCTCTACCCCGAGAGCGTGTGGAACAGCGAGATGGACGCTATGGAGAGCCGACTGGGCAGATGGAACCGCGCAGAGCAGCAGATATACCGTCAGTTTGTGTCGATGGTAGAACTGGTGACGCTCGACGGCAACGGCCGCTTCCTCGTGCCGAAACGCTACCTGCAGAAAGCGGGCATCAGCCAGAACGTCAGATTCATCGGCGTGCGCAACACCATAGAGATGTGGGACATTGACGAACTGGAAAGTCAGTTTGTGGACGCCGAGGAGTTCTCGCAACTCTTCGAGAAAATGATATCGGAGCCTGAGTCTCAGACACCAAAGGAATAGGTCCACGCCACGGTTAAGGAACGGCTACACGAGCCAATATCCTCTGGAGAAAAGAGAAACTAAAAGGAAACAACTCATATATTAGGCAATGTCAACGCAAGTCTATCACATCCCAGTGCTGCTCAACGAGAGCATCGACGGACTGAACATCCATGAGGGCGGCATCTATGTCGATGTGACATTCGGCGGCGGCGGGCACAGCAGAGAGATAATGTCGCGCTTCAAGGGCGGCGAACATCTCTACAGTTTCGACCAGGACGCTGATGCCGAGAAGAACATCGGGACGATGGACACAGAGCAGTTCACTTTTGTGAGAAGCAACTTCAGGTATCTGAAAAACTGGATGCGCTACTACGGGGTGGAGAAGATTGACGGACTGCTTGCCGACCTGGGCGTGTCGAGCCACCACTTCGACGACGAGACACGAGGCTTCTCGTTCCGCTTCGACGCTCCGCTCGACATGAGGATGAACAAAAGGGCTGGCAAGACGGCTGCCGAGATACTGAACAAGGAAAGCGAGGAGCGGCTCGCCGACATATTCTACATATACGGAGAACTGAAAAACTCGCGCCGCATAGCGTCGGCGATAGTGAAAAGCCGAGAACAAAAGAGCATCGAGACGACACAGGACTTCATGAACGTGGTGGAGCCGATGTTCAGGAAAGAACGAGAGAAGAAAGACCTCGCCCGACTGTTCCAGGCTCTGCGCATCGAGGTGAACCACGAGATGGACGCGCTGAGAGACATGCTGAAGGCGGCAACCGAACTGCTCGCGCCAGGCGGAAGACTATCGGTGATTACCTATCACTCGCTGGAAGACCGCATCGTGAAGAACATGATGAAGGCAGGAAATGCAGAAGGCAAGGTAAGACAAGACTTCTTCGGGAGGATAGAGTCGCCATTCACACTGGTAAACAACAAGGTGATTACTCCGCAGCAGGACGAGATAGAGAGCAACCCGCGCAGCCGCAGTGCCAAACTAAGAATAGCAGAAAAGAGATGAAAGACGAAGATATAAAGAAAAGAGAAATTGAAGAGGCAGACGACATAATGGCGGATGCCGAACAAACCGAGGCTGAAACGAAAGCCGAAGACGCGCCAGGCGGCGAGTCGGAGACCGACGTGGACACCAACGAAGAGACGACAACGGAAGAGAAGAGGAAAGCAAAAGAGGCAGAAGAGAAGAAGGCGAAGGAGGAGAAAGCAAAGAGGGAGAAGGAAGAGAAGGAGAAAGAGAAAAGGGAAAAGGAGGAGAAAGAAGTGGAGTCGCTGGCTCTGACGATACAGAACCAGGCACGCGAGGACGAGCAGCCGCTGTCGAAGACTCTCTCGTTCAGGAAAATTCTGGGCGGCGACTTCTTCACGGCGGAGTTCATGAAGAAGAATGTGGGAGTGATAGTGCTCATCGTTGGCTTCACCCTGGTGTACATAGCCAACCGATACAGTTGCCAGAACGACCTGCTGGAGATAGACCGCCTGAACAAGGTGCTGCAAGACTCAAAGTACAAGGCACTGTCTGCCGCAAGCGAACTGACAGAGAAATGCCGCGAGACCCACGTGCTGGAGATGCTCCGCAACAACAAAGACAGCGTGCTGAAACAGGCAAGTCAGCCACCTTATATTATTAATGTAGAAGAGAAATGAGCAAATTCAACCATAAGAAGATACTGCCACGCTATAAGATTATAGCCTACTGCATCGTGCTGATAAGCATCGCCGTGCTGGCGAAGGCTGCCTATATCGGCACGGTGAAGCGCGACTATTGGATGAAGGTTGCAAGCCGACTGAAGAAAGACAGCGTTGACGTGAAACCTGTCAGGGGCAACATTCTCAGCAGCGACGGACAACTCATGGCAAGTTCGCTGCCCGAATATAAGATGTATATGGACTTCCTCGCCGGCGGTGAGGTCAAAGACTCGCTGCTCATGGACAAGATGGACAGCATCTGCGAGGGGCTTCACGAGATATTCCCCGAACAAACCGCCGCACAGTTCCGCAAGAATCTGGAGGAGGGACGCGCAAAGAAGTCGCGCCACTGGCCGATATGGAAATATAGAGTAGATTATAATACGTACGCGCGCGTAAAGCAACTGCCAGTGTTCAACCTTAAAGGCTACAAGGGCGGTTTCCATCAGGAGGAGTTTAATGCGCGCCAACACCCGTTCACATCGCTGGCATCGCGCACTGTGGGCGACCTCTATGGTGCTAAAGACTCTGCCCGTTACGGACTGGAACTCTCGTTCGACTCAGTGCTGCGCGGCGAGGCAGGAAAGATGGAGAAGCGCATGATAAAGCGCCGTTTCATCGGTCTGACACAAAAGGAGGCTGTCGATGGCTCCGACATCGTTACCACCATCGACGTCCAGATGCAGGACATCGCCGAGCGTGCCGTCATCGACGAGTTGAAGGAGATAAACGGTCAGGTGGGTGTTGCCATAGTGATGGACGTGCCGACAGGCGACATCAAGGCCATCGTCAACATGACGAAATGTGCCGACGGACAATATCGCGAGGTGAAGAACAATGCCGTCAGCGACCTTCTCGAGCCAGGCTCGGTGTTCAAGACAGCATCGGTGATGGTGGCTCTCGACGACGGTGTTGTTGACACCACGAAACTGATAAACACCGGAAGCGGCATCGTTGACATGCACGGTGCAAAGATGAAGGACCACAACTGGCACAAGGGCGGCTACGGAACCATTTCGTTCGCTCGCGCGCTGGAGGTGAGTTCGAACATCGGAATCAGCCGTGTAATTGACGAGTACTACAGCAAGAACCCAGAGAAATATGTGCAGGGACTGCAGCGAATAGGCATCGCCAGCGACCTGAACATCCCGCTTGTGGGTGCAAGTCCGCCACGAATCAGAATGCCGAAGAAGAACGACAAGGGTCAGTATATCAACTGGAGCAAGACCGCCCTGCCGTGGATGAGCATCGGATACGAGACACAGATACCGCCAATATCCACGCTGACGTTCTACAATGCCATTGCCAACGGAGGCAAGATGATGCGCCCGCGATTTGTGAAGGCTGTTGAGAGAGACGGCGAGGTGATAAGAACCTTCGACCCCGTGGTGCTCAGACCGCAGATATGCAGTGCCAACACCCTCACCAAGGTGAGAACGCTGCTGGAGCATGTGGTGAGCCGCGGCACAGGAAAGGCGGCAAAATCGCAACTGTTCAAGGTGGCGGGCAAGACCGGAACAGCACAAATCTCGCACGGTGTGTCGGGATATAAGAGCGGCGCAATGAAGTATCTGCTCAGTTTCGTGGGATTCTTCCCCGCTGACAATCCACGCTACAGTTGCATCGTGTGCATACAGAAGGTGGGCCATCCAGCATCGGGCGGCATGAGCGCCAAGGTGTTCCACAACATCTCGGAAGGCATAATGGCAAAGGACTTGAAACTGGATGCCAGCGACTCTCAGGACTCCCTGTCAATCGTGATGCCCGACGTGAAGAACGGAAACATGCTTGCTGCAAGTTACGTTCTCAACCATCTGGGCATCGCCACCAACACCTCTTGGGACGGCAGTTATGCTCACGGCAACCCCATCTGGGGCGCTGCGACACGCACGAAGAACAGCATCGACATGACCGAATCGCCCCGATATGCCGACGACGTGGTACCTAACGTGATGGGAATGGGTGCCCGCGACGCTGTGTTCCTGTTGGAGAAACGCGGTGTGAAGGTTACTCTGGTGGGCAGAGGCAAGGTTAGTTCGCAGAGCCTTCCTGCCGGTCACAAGATAAAGAAAGGCGAGACGTGCGTGCTGCGCATGAGTTGACAAAACCGAGCACCACCCCACCCTGGACACCATATATATAATAAGGTAAGAACAAAAGAACAAGATATGAGACTCAACGAGTTGCTTAGAAACATCAAGAACGCCGACATCAAGGGCAACGCCGATGTCGAGATAACGGGAGTAAACATCGACTCGCGCCGCATTGCCAGCGGACATCTCTTCGTGGCAATGCGTGGCACGCAGGTCGATGGTCACCGCTTCATACCCAAAGCCATAGAGCAGGGAGCCGCAGCGATACTATGTGAGGAACTGCCCGAGACACTCTCTGACAATGTAACCTATGTGAAGGTGGCATCGACAGAAGATGCTGTCGGACCGGTGGCAACGCTTTTCTACGGCAACCCGTCTGAGAAACTCAAGTTGGTGGGCGTCACCGGTACCAACGGCAAGACCACCATCGCCACCTTATTATATAATATGTTCCGCAAGTTGGGCTACAAGTGCGGTCTGCTCTCTACGGTGTGCAACTACATCGAGGGCGAGGCGATACCAGCCGACCACACCACTCCCGACCCGATTGAACTGAACCGTCTGCTCGCGCGCATGGTGGATGCAGGATGCCAGTACGCTTTCATGGAGTGCTCAAGCCACGCTATAGCGCAGAAACGCATTGGAGGACTGAAGTTTGCAGTGGGCATCTTCACCAACCTCACACGCGACCATCTCGACTATCACAAGACATTCGAGAACTACCGCGATGCTAAGAAGGCGTTCTTCGACATGCTGCCGAAGGGCAGTTACGCCATAATCAATGCCGACGACAAGAACGGCAGCGTGATGGTTCAGAACACCAAGGCAACGGTGAAGACCTACTCGGTGCGCCAGATGGCCGACTTCCGCGCCCGCATCATAGAGTGCCACTTCGAGGGAATGTATCTCGAGATTGACGGCAGAGAGGTGGGCGTGCAGTTCATTGGCAAGTTCAACGTGAGCAACCTGCTTGCTGTCTATGGCGCGGCAAAGGTTCTGGGCGAACAGCCAGAGGATATTCTCGTGACGCTGAGCACACTGAAGAGCGTCAGCGGACGTCTGGAGCCGATACGTTCTGCCGATGGTTTCACCGCCATTGTCGATTATGCCCACACTCCCGACGCGCTGGAGAATGTGCTGAACGCCATTCACGAGGTGCTCGACGGTCGCGGAAAGGTAATCACGGTGTGTGGTGCCGGAGGCAACCGCGACAAGGGCAAGCGCCCGCTGATGGCGAAAGAGGCGGTGAGACAGAGCGACCGCGTCATCATCACCAGCGACAACCCGCGCTTTGAGGAACCGCAGGAGATAATCAACGACATGCTCGCAGGTCTCGACCAGCAGCAGATGAAGAAGGTGGTGAGCATCGTTGACCGTCGCGAGGCCATCCGCACGGCGTGCATGATGGCACAGAAGGGCGACGTGATACTCATTGCCGGCAAGGGTCATGAGGACTATCAGGAGATAAAAGGCGTGAAACATCACTTCGACGACAAAGAGGTGGTGAAAGAGTTCATTAATCAATAACGAAACAACTGTGCTATGTTATACTATATTTTCAGATTTTTAGAGCAGTTCAACATCCCTGGTGCACACCTGTGGTCGTATGTGTCGTTCCGCGCATTGCTGACACTGATTCTCTCGCTCATCATCTCGGCATGGTTCGGCGAGAAGTTCATCAAGTGGATGAAGCGCCGCAACATCTCGGAGACGCAGCGCGATGCCAGCATCGACCCGTTCGGAACGCAGAAGAAAGGTGTGCCGACAATGGGCGGCATCATCATCATCGTGTCGATACTTCTGCCCGTGATACTGCTTGGCCGTATGCGCAACATCTATCTGATACTGATGATTATCACCACTATATGGTTAGGATTCTTGGGCTTCATGGACGACTATATCAAGATATTCCGCAAGAACAAGGAGGGCCTGAAAGGCAAATATAAGATTGTGGGACAGGTGAGCATCGGACTCATCGTTGGTCTTGTGCTGTGGGCAAGTCCCGATGCCAAGATACGCGAGAACGTCGAGACACAGAAGCAAGGGCAGGAACTGGTGGTCACCCACAAGTCGGAACTGACGAAGTCGTTGAAGACCACCATCCCGTTTGTGAAGAACCACAACCTCGATTACTCAAAAATAACAGCGTTCATGGGCGAATATGCCAACGCCGCAGGCTGGATATTGTTTGTCATTATGACCATTATCGTGGTTACGGCTGTGAGCAACGGCGCCAATCTTAACGACGGAATGGACGGCATGTGCGCGGGCAACTCGGCTATAATAGGTGTGGCACTGGGCATCTTTGCATACGTCAGTTCGCACTTGGAGTTTGCCTCCTACCTTAACATAATGTACATCCCGAACTCTCAGGAACTTGTGGTGTTCCTCTGCGCCTTCGTCGGTGCCATGATAGGTTTCCTGTGGTACAACGCCTATCCGGCACAGGTGTTCATGGGCGACACGGGCTCGCTCACCATCGGCGGCATCATCGGCGTTTGCGCGGTAATAATACACAAGGAGTTGCTGGTGCCCATCCTCTGCGGCATATTCCTCGTCGAGAGTCTCAGTGTGATGGTTCAGACATTCTGGTTCAAGACGATGAAGCGCAAGGGACAGCGCGTCCGCGTGTTCCGAGCCACTCCGATACACGACAATTTCCGCAAACTGGACTCACAACTCGACCCCACGAGCCGTTACATTTTCAAGGGATGGCCCAAGCGACAGTTCCATGAGTCGAAGATAACATTCCGCTTCTGGATTATAACCATAATCCTCGCAGCGATTACAATAATAACACTGAAGATAAGATAAGCAGAAGATGAAAGACGAGAAGAAACGCATTGTAGTATTAGGTGCCGCCGAGAGCGGTGCCGGAGCAGCCGTTCTGGCTAAGAAAGAGGGCTTCGATGTCTTCGTGTCTGACATGGGCACGATAAAGGACCGTTATAAGAAGATGCTCGACGACCACGGCATAGAATGGGAAGAAGGACACCATACGGAGGAGAAGATACTCTCTGCCGACGAGGTGATAAAGAGCCCTGGCATTCCCGACGAGGCTCCCATGATACAGAAAATCATTGCCAAGGGCATTCACATCATAAGCGAGATTGAGTTCGCCGGACGTTACACCAACTCGAAGATGATTTGTATCACGGGTTCCAACGGCAAGACCACGACTACATCACTTATCTATCATATATTCAAGGCCGCTGGATATGATGCCGGACTGGCAGGAAACATCGGCAACTCACTGGCACTGCAGGTGGCAGAAGACCCGCACGAGTACTACATCATAGAACTGAGTTCGTTCCAACTCGACAACATGTACGACTTCCGAGCCAATGTTGCCGTGCTGCTGAACATCACTCCCGACCACCTCGACCGCTACCAGAACTGCATGCAGAACTACGTTGACGCAAAGATGAGAATCGTGCAGAACCAGACCGAGGACGACGCTTTCATCTACTGGAACGACGACCCCATCATCAAGCGCGAACTGGAGAAGTACGACATCAAGGCTCTACGCCTGCCGTTCTCGGAACTTAAGGAGAAGGGTTCGATAGGATATATCGAGGAAGGACAGTACAAACTGGAGGAGCCAACGCCGTTCAACATGGAGCAGGAGGCACTCTCGCTCACGGGCAAGCACAACATTTACAACTCGCTTGCTGCCGGACTGGCATCTAATGTTGCGGGCATCAAGAAAGAGATAATACGCAAGAGCCTCAGCGACTTCCCCGGTGTAGAGCACCGTCTGGAGAAAGTGACGCGCGTGGCAGGTGTAGAATATATCAACGACTCCAAGGCAACCAATGTCGATGCTTGCTGGTATGCCCTCGAAAGCATGAAGACTCCGACGATACTCATCATCGGCGGCAAGGACAAGGGCAACGACTACACACCGATAATGGACCTTGTGAAGAAGAAGTGTGCAGGCATTGTGTATCTCGGAGCAGACAACACCAAACTGCACGAGAACTTCGACGGTCTGGGAATACCCGTCCGCGACACCCACTCAATGAAGGACTGCGTGGCAGCATGCTACGAGATGGCAGAGCCGGGAATGACAGTGCTGCTCTCGCCCTGCTGCGCAAGTTTCGACCTTTTCAAGAACATGGAGGATCGCGGCGAGCAGTTCAAGCAACTCGTACGTTCACTATAAACAGCATAAGCAAACAATATGGCAGAAGAAACGAAGAAAACAAAAGGCAGAATGAAGGGCGACACCATAATATGGGCGGTCTTCTTCTTCCTGTGCATGGTGAGCATCATCGAGGTGTTCAGCGCCTCTGCCGAACTCACTGACAGCAAGAGTTACATGGGTCCGGTGCTGAAGCACGCCATGTTGCTCGGAGTGGGCGTGGTGTTCCTCATCATCACCATGAACATCGACTGCCGCTACTTCAAGATAATCACGCCGTTCGCACTCATATTCTCCGGAATACTGTTGGTTATAACAAGTCTGACGGGAGGCGAGATAAACGGTGCTTCGCGATGGTTCGACATCGGCGGACTGCAGTTCCAGCCCTCCGAACTCGCCAAGGGAGCGGTAGTGCTGGCCGAAGTGATGATACTGAGCGCTCTGCAAGACGGCGACACCGTTGACAAACGAGCATTCAAGTACATCCTGTGGGTATCGGTGCCGTTCATTCTTCTCATCTTTCGCGAGAACTTCTCCACCGCAGCGCTGCTCGGACTGGTGGTAGTTCTGATGATGTTCATTGGCCGCGTGCCGATGAAGCAGATAGGGAAACTGCTCGGTGTGGTGATGCTTGCAGGCGTAATGGGCATCGCTGCGATATGGGTTCTTGGCGAAAACGACGAGGAAGAAGCGCTGGCCAAAAGCGACCCTCGCGTGAAGACAGAGACCGTTGACCAGCCCGAAAAGAAGAAGAGCAGCGGTGTGCTGCACCGCTTCGGTACATGGAAGAGCCGTATAAAGAAGTTCATGGACAACGAGGAGATACCGCCAGAGAAGTTCGACCTTGACAAAGACGGACAGGTGGCACACGCCAACATTGCCATTGCGTCAAGCAATCTCATCGGAAAAGGTCCGGGCAACTCGGTGCAACGCGACTGGCTGCCACAGGCGTTCAGCGACTTCATCTACGCCATCATCATCGAAGAGACGGGACTCGTCGGCGCAGTGTTCGTGTGTCTGCTGTACATCATACTGCTGTTCCGCACCGCCTCCATTGCCAACCGCTGCGCCTACTCGTTCCCGGCACTACTAATCATGGGACTGGCGCTGCTCATGGTGACCCAGGCCATATTCAACATGATGGTGGCAGTGGGGCTTGCGCCAGTCACGGGACAGCCATTGCCGCTGATAAGCAAGGGCGGAACTTCGACCATCATCAACTGCGTCTATATCGGAGTGATAATGAGCGTCAGTTGCAAAGCCAAGAAGCGCGACGAACTGACGCAGAAAGCGGCGGTGAAAGTAGAGGCTTAAGCGTTGAGTGATGAGCGTTGAGCGAGGCCTCAACTCAGTACAATAAAGACAATAATAAAGACAAGATAAATGGACGAAGAACTAAGAATAATAATCAGCGGAGGCGGCACGGGAGGCCACATCTTCCCCGCCGTGTCAATCGCCAATGCCATACGCAGCAAGCGTCCCGATGCAAAGATTCTCTTTGTGGGTGCTGAGGGGCGCATGGAGATGCAGCGAGTGCCGGCAGCAGGCTATGAGATAAAAGGTCTGCCCATCTGCGGTTTCAACCGCAAGAACCCGCTGAAGAACATCAAGGTGTTTTATAAGATATGGAAAAGCCAGCGACTGGCAAAGCAGATAATTAAGGACTTCCGTCCTATGGCAGCAGTGGGCGTGGGCGGATATGCCAGCGGTCCGACACTGAACAAATGCGCCGCGATGGGCATTCCGTGCCTCATTCAGGAGCAGAACTCCTTCGCCGGCGTTACGAACAAACTGCTTGCGAAGAAGGCAAAGAAGATATGCGTGGCATACGAGGGCATGGAACGCTTCTTCCCCGCAGACAAGATAATGATGACGGGCAACCCCGTGCGCCAGCAACTGCTCGACTGCAAACTGACAAAAGAGCAGGCTTGCCAGAAGATGGGACTCGACCCAGAGCGCCCCGTGGTGCTCATCATCGGCGGCAGTCTCGGCGCACGCACCATCAACGAGAGCGTTCTGGACAACCTGGACACCATCAGGCAGAACAACATACAGTTTGTGTGGCAGACGGGAGGCTACTACTTCGAGAACATCAAGGCAACACTCGCCGAACGAGGATGCCCCGAAAACCTCAAGCCAACCGACTTCATAAGCAACATGGACGAGGCTTACCGCGCGGCAGACATCGTCATAAGCAGGGCAGGAGCAAGCAGCATCAGCGAACTTTGCCTGCTGGGCAAGCCCTCGATACTGGTTCCTTCGCCCAACGTTGCCGAAGACCACCAGACCCACAACGCAATGGCACTGGTGAACAAGGAGGCCGCGCTGATGGTGAAAGACAGCGAGGCGCGCGAGAAACTCATCCCGCTCGCCATCGAGAAACTTACAGACAAGGAAAAGAATTACATCAAACTGGGCGAGAATGCCAAACGAATGGCGCTCCCCGACTCCGCCGACATCATTGCCGACGAGGTGATAAAACTGGCTTTAGGAAAATAAGATATGACACTGAAAGACATCAAATCGGTATATTTCATCGGTGCCGGAGGCATCGGTATGAGCGCAATAGCACGCTACTTCGTTAGCCGCGGACTGGTGGTTGCCGGTTACGACAAGACTCCGTCGGAACTGACAAGACAACTGGAGCGCGAGGGTGTGCTGATGCACTATGAGGACGACGTGGAACAAATACCACATGCCTGCCGCACCAACAAGTCAACTCTCGTGATATATACACCCGCCGTGCCTGCCGAACACAGCGAACTGGTGTATTTCCAGCAGAACGGTTTCACCGTGATGAAGCGCGCACAGGTGCTCGGAATACTGACAGAGGCGCACAAGGGACTGTGCTTCGCCGGCACTCACGGCAAGACAACGACATCCACCATGTGTGCACACATCATGCACCAGAGCCGCATCGACTGCAACGCGTTCCTCGGTGGCATATCGAAAAACTACGAGACGAACTACATTCTGAGCAAGCAGAGCGACTATGTGGTCATCGAGGCCGACGAGTTCGACCGCTCGTTCCACTGGCTGCGGCCGTGGATGACGGTGATTACAGCCACCGACCCCGACCATCTCGACATCTACGGAACCAAGGAGGCTTATCTGGAGAGTTTCCAGCACTACACCACTCTCATTCAGAAGGGCGGCGCTCTGATTATCCATCGCGGACTGGAGATGAAGCCACAGGTGCCCGAGGGCGTGCGCATCTATGAATACAGCCTCGACGAAGGCGACTTCCATGCCGAGAACATACGCATCAATGACGGCGAGATAACGTTCGACTTCATCTCGCCGATAGAGAGCATCAAGAACGTGCGTCTCGGTCAGCCGGTGCCCATAAACATAGAGAACGGCGTGGCAGCGATGGCGATGGCTCAACTCAACGGCTGCTCTGCCGAGGAACTGCTCTACGGCATGCGCACATATAAAGGCGTTGACCGCCGCTTCGACTTTAAGTTGAAGACCGACAAGATAGTGTTCCTCAGCGACTATGCCCACCACCCCAAGGAGATATTCCAGAGTGCAAAGAGCATTCGCGAACTGTATAGCAAACGCCGCATCACGGCTATCTTCCAGCCGCATCTCTACACCCGCACACGCGACTTCTATAAAGACTTCGCGTCAGCACTGAGCCAACTCGACGAGGTTGTGCTGACAGAGATTTATCCGGCACGCGAACTGCCCATCGAGGGAGTCACCTCGCGCCTCATCTACGACAACCTGGCAGAGGGCGTGGAGAAGCATCTGATAAGGAAAGACGACGTGAAGCAGTTCATCAGCGACCACGACTTCGAAGTGCTGGTGGTGCTCGGAGCGGGCGACCTGGACAACCAAGTGCCCGAGATAGAGCAACTGCTGCGCAAGAAGTACAGGTTATAAGACATGCCGCCAAGGGCGTACGCAAATAGTACTAACGTCTCGGACTGGGAGTCCGAACGCCACGTACTGACAATCCGAACGTCAAGTACTGCGAGTCCGAACGTCACGTACTGAAACGAAAAGGCATCTCTCGCAGAACAAGAGTACAGAAACAAACTTCCCAAAGCCCGCAGGGCGAAGGGACCAACGATATAAGGAGAACAGAACAATGGTTCACATCAACTGGAAAAAGACCATCATTGCCGCACTCGACGCACTGCTCGCAGTGTATCTCGTCTTTGCCATCACCTCGTTCAGCGAGCCGGCAAAGCCAGCAGTGGTGTGCAAAAAGTGCAACATAATGATTGCCGACGAGAACACCAACGGATTCCTGAAGGCGGAGGATGTGACCAAGATTCTGAAGAGTTCTAAACTGATGCCCGTCAGCAAGACGCTGGGCGAAATCAGCACACGCGCCATAGAGGACCGCCTGAAGAGCATGGCGTTCGTGAAAACGGCACAGTGCTACAAGTCGCAGAACGGCGACGTGACCATCAACATCACGCAACGGCTACCGCTGCTGCGCATAAAGAGCGAGACGGGCGAGGACTACTACATCGACGAGCGCGGCGGAGTGATGCCCAACTCCAACTATGTGTCAGACCTCATCATCGCCACCGGTCACATAGACAAGCGCTATGCCATAGACTATCTGATGCCGATGGCAGAACAGATAATGGACAACAAACTGTGGTCTAACATGTTCGAGCAGATAAACATCACCGACAAGAAGGGCGTGGAACTGGTGCCTCGCGTTGGCGACCACATCGTTTTCATTGGCTCGCTGCCCGAGTCGAGGGACACGCTGGAGCGAGAGAACGGCATCAAGAACATGCTCAGCACCAAACTAGCACGTCTGGACAAGTTCTATCGTCACGGACTGAGCAAGGCGGGATGGAACCGTTACGACTACATCAACCTTGAGTTCGACAACCAGATAATTTGCCACTATCGCCGCTCTTCGCGCCACATCCAGCCTTCGATGGCCGACCTGATAAAGAAAGACGAGGCTCGGCGCGACTCTCTGATGAAGGAGAAGAAGGACACTGCCAAGGTGGAGACCAAGAAGACTGATGCCGCAGTGAAGAAGAACGAGGCAAAAGACAAAAAGGAGGACGTGAAAGAGAAGAAGCCAGAGGGTGGAAGCAAAAAGCAGGAGAATGACAAGAAAAACAAAAAACAATAATAAAACAATTAGGGTATGCCAGCAAGAGAATTTATCGTAGCAATCGAATTAGGCTCATCTAAGATGACCGGCATCGCGGGAAAGAAGAATCTCGACGGTAGCATCACTGTACTTGCCCTGGTGAAGGAAGACTCGTCGTCGTTCATTCACAAGGGTGTGGTTTATAACATCGACAAAACGGCACAGTGCATCGCAAACATTGTGAAGAAACTCACCACCACTCTGAAGCAGGAGATTTCGCATGTATATGTGGGAGTGGGAGGACAGTCGATTAGAAGTGTTAAGAACAACATCATCAAGACACTTCCCGCTGAGTCCATCGTCACACAGATGATGGTGAACGAACTGATGGACGCCAACCGCAACATGAGTTATCAAGACCAGGAAATACTTGACGCTGCGACACAGGAGTATAAGGTTGACAACCAACTGCAACTCGACCCTGTGGGCATCCAGTGCTCTCGCCTTGAGGGTAACTTCCTCAACATTCTGTGGAGATATGAGTTCTACCGCCGCCTGAACAAGTGTTTCGACATGGCTGGCGTGGCCATCGCAGAGATGTATCTTGCTCCGCTGGCACTTGCCGACGCCGTGCTCACCGACGCAGAGAAACGCTCGGGATGCGCGCTCGTGGACCTCGGTGCCGACACCACCACTGTTTCGGTTTACTATAAGAACATCTTGCGCCATCTGGCTGTTATCCCTCTCGGTAGCAACAACATTACAAAGGACATCGCATCGCTGCAGGTGGAGGAGAACGTGGCAGAGAAACTGAAACTGCAACACGCTGTGGCATATACCGAAAATGGCGACATCGACAGCCAAAAGACATTCCAACTGGATGCCGACCGCAAGGTTGACCAGCGCAAGTTCGTCGAGATTGTGGAGGGCAGACTGGAGGAAATCATCGAGAACGTTTGGTATCAGGTGCCATCCGACTATGCCGAGCGACTGCTCGGAGGCATCATCCTCACCGGTGGTGGTTCCAACATGCCGGGCATAGAGACGGCTTTCGCCAACCATACTCATATCGACAAGATTCGCGTGGCGAAGTTCGTCAACCAGTCAATCAATGCCAAAGACCCGCTCATCACGGCTCACAACGGCATGATGAACACCGTGCTGGGAATACTCGCTAAGGGCAACATGAACTGTGCCGGCAACGAGGTGGACCCGACAAAGGACCTCTTCACAGCACCGAAGGCCGCTACCGTGAACACCACCGACGAACTGCACAAGAACCCACGACAGCCAAACGAACTGGAAGGCGGCGTGGTGCAGACAGAGGCAGAGAAGCGCAAGGCAGAGGAACTGCGCCGTCAGCAGGAGGAAGAAGAGCGTATGCGACTCGAGGAAGAAGAACGCAAGCGCGAAGAAGAGGAGCGCAAGAAAGAGGACAGCGGCATAAAGAAATTCGGAAGCCGCTTCAAGACGTTCGTAAAGAAACTTATTTCTGAGGACGAGGAAGAGCAAGAATGATGTTCGGCTCTGCACAATCAGAAACACAACATATAAGAGTTAATAATATCATCATTAACCGCAGTCACTCACACTCTGCCCAATAAAAGGAAAGAAAAACAAGGACTGCAAAAAACAAAAAGACTATGCCAAACAATATGATATTGGATTTCGGCGATCCCGAAAAAGAGAACAGCATAATTAAAGTGATTGGCGTTGGCGGCGGTGGCGGCAATGCAGTGAACCACATGTATCGCGAGGGCATCCACGACGTGACATTCGTGCTCTGCAACACCGACAACCAGGCGCTCAACGACTCACCGGTGCCCGTGCATCTGCAACTGGGCAAGGAGGGTCTCGGCGCCGGCAACAAGCCCGAAAAGGCACGTCAGGCAGCCGAAGAGAGTCTCGCCGACGTGAAGAACATGCTCAGCGACGGCACCAAGATGGCGTTCATCACAGCCGGAATGGGTGGTGGCACGGGTACAGGTGCTGCCCCGGTAATTGCCCGCACGAGCAAGGAGTTGGGCATTCTCACCGTGGGCATCGTGACAATACCGTTCCGCTTCGAGGGCGACCGCAAGATAGACCAGGCTCTGGACGGTGTTGAGGAGATGGCAAAACACGTTGATGCTCTGCTCGTTATCAACAACGAGCGTCTGCGTGAGATTTATCCCGAACTGACGGTGCTCGACGCTTTCGCCAAGGCCGACGACACTCTGAGCATTGCTGCGAAATCAATAGCAGAGATAATCACCGTGCACGGACTCATCAACCTCGACTTCAACGACGTTAAGACAGTGCTGAAAGATGGTGGCGTTGCCATCATGTCAACAGGATATGGCGAGGGCGAGGGCCGCGTGAAGAAGGCTATCGACGACGCGCTGAACTCTCCGCTGCTCAACGACAACGACGTGTTCAACTCAAAGAAGATTCTGCTCTCCATCTCTTTCTGCTCCGACAAGCAGAACAACGCAAGCCTCACCATGGAGGAGATGAACGACGTGAACGAGTTCATGGCACGCTTCGGCTCGGGCTTCGAGTTGAAGTGGGGTCTCGCCACCGACCCTGAACTGGGTTCAAAGGTGAAAGTGACAATCCTCGCAACGGGCTTCGGCATCGAGAATGTCGATGGCATGAACGGCCACTTCAAGAAACGCACCATGGAGGAGCAGAACCGCATTGCAGAGGAAGAGGAGAAGGCAGCAGAGCGTCAGGACCGCCGCAACCGCTACTATGGCAAAGACGGCAAGACATCGCAGTACAAGCGCCGCCCGCACATCTTCATCTTCCGTCCCGAAGATTTGGACAACGACGACGTAATCTCTGCCGTAGAGCAGACTCCTACATATAAGCGCACACGCCAAATCCTCGACAGCATACGCTCGCAAGGCACTGGCAGTGAGGAGCAGAAAGAGGGAGGTGAGCCCAAGGAGGCCATCTCTGGAACAATAAAATTCGGATAATAAACATTACAACCATGCTTTTCGACCAAATAAGTGAAGACATTAAAGCGGCTATGAAAGCCCGCGACAAGGTGCGCCTTGAGACGCTCCGCAACATCAAGAAAGTGTTCCTCGAAGCAAAGACAGCACCGGGTGCCAACGACACTCTTGAGGATGCCGACGCCCTGAAGATAATTGCTAAACTGGCAAAGCAGGGCAAGGAGACCGCAGTGACATACACCAGCGCCGGCCGCCAGGACCTTGCCGATGCCGAACTGGCACAGGTGGAGGTGCTCGAGAGTTACCTTCCGAAGCAACTCTCCGACTCGGAGATTGAGGAAGAAGTGAAGAAAATCATTGCCCAGACAGGTGCCTCATCAATGAAAGAGATGGGCAAGGTGATGGGCATTGCCAGCAAACAGATGGCAGGACGCGCCGAAGGCGGCAAAATCTCTGCCATTGTAAAGAAATTACTTTCATGAACACAAGACTAAATTACCTTATATTATTGATTGTTTAAATACATACAAATCTCAAAAAATTCATATATTATTAGCAAAGAAGCACGCTGTGAAGCGCGCTTCTTTGTTTTATGGCACTCTGGTTCACATACCCCAAAGCGCGTTTTGCAACCATCTGGATTTCAGCAAGATACAAACCCGCCAACAAAGTTAATAACTTTGTTAGACAATCTTAATAACTTTGTTAGACAATCTTAATAACTTTGTTCAACAAAGTTAATAACATTGTCTTGCGGTTTGGCATCAATCGTTTCCGTGGTTGTACTTTTTAGTGTTCCGGGAGGATTTCTTTGGGAATTTTTTCTTACCTTTGTGGATGAAAAGAAAACTATAAAACTAATGATATGGAAAAGTATTTGGCAAACGAGAAGAGGTATGACGGCATGAAGTATGAGCGCTGCGGACGCAGCGGAGTGATGCTGCCGAGGGTTAGTCTGGGGTTCTGGCACAACTTCGGAAGTGTGGACCCGTATGAGCGGAGCCGTGAGATAACACGCTTTGCCTTCGACAACGGTATCACTCACTTCGACCTGGCGAACAACTACGGCCCGTCATACGGCAGCGCGGAGGAGACTCTGGGACGGCTGATGGACGACGACTTCAGGCCCTATCGCGACGAACTGTTCATCTCGACAAAGGCGGGCTACGACATGTGGGCAGGTCCCTACGGCGACTGGGGCTCACGCAAATATCTGATGGCAAGCATCGACCAGAGTCTGAAGAGGATGCATCTGGACTATGTTGACCTGTTCTACAGCCACCGCTACGACCCCAACACGCCCATAGAGGAGACTCTGCAGGCAATGGTGGACATCGTAAGGCAGGGCAAGGCGCTCTATCTGGGCATCTCGAACTGGCCGTTGGAAGCACTGGAGAAGGCTGCCGACTATCTCGCCGAGCGCGATGCTCCGCTGCTGATAATACAAGACAAACTGAACATGCTGCACCGCGACCCTATAGAGAGCGGCAAACTGGACTTCTGCCGGCGACGCGGAGTGGGAATGATTGCCTTCTCGCCACTGGCACAGGGACTGCTCACCGACCGTTACCTTAACGGAATACCTGCCGACAGCCGCATGAGCAAGGGCAAGTTCTTGCGCGAGGAGATGCTCACGCCCGAACTGCTCACGTTCCTGAAAGAAGAGAACGCGAAGGCACAAGCCAACGGTCACACCCTTGCCGAGCATGCCTTGCGCTGGATTCTCGACCAAGAGGGAGTGACATCGGTGCTCGTAGGTGCAAGCAGCACGGCGCAACTGCAGAAGAACCTTCAGTGCATCAGGTAGGTTTTACCTCTAACCCCACCCAAAGCCTCACCCCTTGACCCTCTCCAAAGGGCGAGGGGAAAATGAAGGTTGCGTGGTGTCGCAAGGGGAAACTCTGTCTGCTATGTCTTCCACAGTTCTTTCAGCACGGCAAAGGCACGAAGTTCGGGGAAACCATCGACATGGAGGCGGTAGTAACGTATGATGCCGTCGGTGATGCGGTTGCGGTCTTCGTGCGACATGCGGAACAGTCGCATGGTGTTATAGTCCATGCGCACCAGTTGGTGGAGCCGTGCAGCATCGGCAGAGGAGAGATAGTCGGGATGTAACGGAGCCTTGTCAACGAACAAGGCATCGCGGAGGTCGAAGAAATCGCCCTGCTGATAGTCGTCAACATTGGGATAGAAGCCGATGAAACGCGCCAGACGCATCATAAAGACAAGGTGGAAATTGGCGAAGTTGCCATCGCTGCCATCAAGCCATTGTATGCTGTTCTCAACATAGTCGAACAGCGACTCATTGCGCTGCTCACCGCGCGTGGCATGATAGAGGAACTCGGCAATGAACAGCACGATGGACAGTTTCTCGGGCATGAAGGGAATGGTGGCGAAAGGACTCGCCATGCGCACGTCGCGCAGATGATGCAACTGAGCCATTGGGCGCATGTCAATCTCCACCTCGAGCAGCGTCATCGGCTGTAACATCTGCATCTGCACCCTGCCCTTCTGAGTCTTAGGCACAGCCACGATGCATGCCGTGCGCCCCGTCTCGCGGCACAACAACTCCACGATAACCTTGCGCTCGCCGTATTTCAGCGTATGCAGCACCACTGCCCTTGTCTTTACTATCATTGAACTTTGAACATTGAACATTAAACTTTCCCCTGCAAAGATACGAAAAAAAGGGTTAGATAAAAAAATATTGCGGAAAATTTGCAGGAACGAAAGAAAAGGAGTACCTTTGCACCCGCTAAAAGTGTTGGTCCCTTCGTCTATCGGTTAGGACGAGAGATTTTCATTCTCTAAAGAGGAGTTCGACTCTCCTAGGGACTACCAAGAATTATCTGTCATCCTCGCAGCGATGCGATAGCGACGATTCCACGTGCAAACGAGGTGCGAAGCGAAATGGTGGCAGAGGGTTTTAAGCAGCGGGCAACCGCAAAAATCCGCCCAGGGCAGTCGTAGTGGCGCAAGACCCAGAGGCTATCACAAAACATTTAAAATCAATTTAAACAAATGGCAAATCACAAGTCAGCAGAGAAAAGAATCCGTCAGACTAAGACGCGCACTCTGCACAACAAGTACTACGCTAAGACAATGCGTAACGCAGTGCGCAAACTCCGCGCAATGACAGACAAGGAAGAGGCTCTGAAGATGTATCCTACTGTTCAGAAGATGCTCGACAAACTCGTTGTTAAGAACATCATCCACAAGAACAAGGCTGCAAACCTGAAGTCTGGCCTCATGAAGCACATCAACGGACTGGGCTAATACGCAGAGAAAGAATCATCGACTCACAAGAAACTATAGAAGACCGCTATCCGCAAAGGTAGCGGTCTTTTGTATTGTATCATATTTTTTCCGCAATCTTAACTCCATTTATGTTACTGGCACTCGGATATTAAAAAAGTAAAAAGGTGTTTATTCTTTTTGTATTTCACTCGTTTTTTTGTAACTTTGCAACCTATAATAGACAAAACATAAAATGGCAGAAAATCAGAACAATCAGAGCAACTATTCAGCCAGCAACATACAGGTGCTGGAGGGACTGGAAGCAGTGCGCAAGCGCCCGGCAATGTACATTGGCGACATCTCGGAGAAGGGTCTGCACCATCTGGTGAACGAGACCGTTGACAACTCCATCGACGAGGCGATGGCCGGTTTTTGTACGCATATCGAAGTAACTATCAACGAAGACAACTCCATCACAGTACAAGATAACGGCCGCGGAATCCCCGTGGACGAGCATAAGAAACTACATAAGTCGGCACTTGAGGTCGTAATGACGGTGCTCCACGCAGGAGGTAAGTTCGACAAAGGCTCATACAAGGTGAGCGGCGGACTCCACGGTGTGGGTGTCAGTTGCGTCAACGCCCTTTCAAGCCACATGCTCTCACAGGTATATCGCGACGGAAAGATTTGGCAGCAGGAGTATGAGAAGGGTAAGCCGCTCTATCCCGTCAAGGTGGTTGGCGAGACCGACAAGACCGGTACACGCCAGCAGTTCTGGCCCGACGGCACCGTTTTCACCACAACTGAGTATAAGTATGACATCATAGCCAAGCGTATGCGCGAACTGGCATACCTCAACGCTGGCATCACCATCACCCTGACAGACCTGCGCCCCGACGAGGACGGCAACACAAAGCAGGAAGTGTTCCATGCCAAGGACGGACTGAAGGAGTTCGTGCGCTACATTGACCGCCATCGCACCCATCTTTTCGATGACGTCATCTATCTGAAGACCGAGAAGCAGGGCATTCCTATCGAGGTGGCAGTGATGTACAACACCGACTATAACGAGAACATACACTCATACGTCAACAATATCAACACCATCGAGGGTGGTACCCACCTGACTGGTTTCCGCATGGCCCTCACACGCACGCTGAAGGCTTATGCCGATGCCGACCCACAGATTTCCAAGCAGATTGAGAAGGCAAAGATAGAGATTGCTGGCGAGGACTTCCGCGAAGGACTTACCGCCGTTATCTCCATCAAGGTGGCAGAACCACAGTTCGAGGGACAGACGAAGACTAAACTCGGCAACTCTGAGGTGGCTGGAGCAGTGCAGCAGGCCGTTGGCGAAGCACTGTCTTACTACCTTGAGGAGCACCCGAAGGAGGCAAAACTGATATGCGACAAGGTGGTGCTCGCCGCCACAGCACGTATCGCGGCACGCAAGGCACGCGAGAGTGTGCAGCGAAAGAACCCCATGAGCGGTGGCGGTCTGCCTGGCAAACTTGCCGACTGCTCAAACAAAGACCCCAAGACCAGCGAGATATTCCTCGTCGAGGGAGACTCCGCAGGTGGTTCGGCAAAGCAGGGACGCGACCGCTACACCCAGGCCATTCTGCCTCTGCGCGGTAAGATTCTCAATGTGGAGAAGGTGCCCTGGCACAAAGTGTTCGAGGCAGAGTCGGTGATGAACATCATCCAGAGCATCGGAGTGCGCTTCGGTGTCGAGGGTGAAGGCGACAAGGAGGCGAACATCGAGAAACTGCGCTACGACAAGATAATAATCATGACCGATGCCGATGTCGATGGTTCGCACATCGACACACTCATCATGACGCTCTTCTACCGCTTCATGCCGCGCATTATCCAGGAGGGACATCTCTACATCGCTACGCCACCGCTCTATAAGTGCACGTTCAAGAAAGTGTCTGAGTACTGCTATACCGAGCAGCAGCGACAGGCTTTCATCGACAAGTACGTGGCAGGCGACGAGAACAGCAACCAACTGCACACCCAGCGCTACAAAGGTTTGGGTGAGATGAACCCCGAGCAGTTGTGGGAAACCACTATGGACCCGAAGACTCGACTGCTCAAGCAGGTGACCATCGAGGACGCAGCAGCAGCCGACGAGGTGTTCTCAATGCTGATGGGCGACGACGTTGAACCGCGCCGCGTATTCATCGAGAAGAACGCCACATACGCCAACATCGACGCATAACAAACGCTCTGGCCTACTACAGCGCCAGAATAAGCGACTACGGATTTCACGAATTAAACGTATTTTGCAACAGCATATTAATGTTTAATTCGTGAAATTCTTTTTTACCGTTTGCTTCTGATTATCTATCATAGAGAACGCACAACAACGCTATGGCAATTACTATAGCGACTACGAATTAAACGAATTAAACGAATTTTTCTAAAACCTATAACCTATACCCCATAACCATTATCTCCATAAATCCGTGTAATCCGCGTAATCCGTGCCTAAAAAAATTAGTTCAATTAGTTTAATTCGTAGTCCTAAAAGTCCGTAGAGGGTATTTCGTAGTTCTGAAAGTCCTAAGAGTGTAATTCGTAGTTTAATATATATGTAATGACGAAAGAGATGTTTTTGTTCCATAATTCAAGGAAAAACAGAACACATTCTTGGTAGTTTCACGAAAAAGAAGTATCTTCGCAACATCTTTATCAACATACACACTAACCGCAAACGAAAATGATAAAAAGAACGATACTTACGATTGTAACAACTGTAGGTCTGCTGACAACAGTCTCAGCACAGCGACAGGCCGAGATGACGATGTGGAGTGACCGTCCCGCCGACTTCTTCGAGGAGGCTTACCCGATAGGTAACGGCAAGATGGGAGCCATGATTTACGGCTCGCCCGACAACGACGTGATGCACCTCAACGACATAACGCTGTGGACGGGAAGTCCCGTTGACCGCGAGGAAGGAGGCGATGCCTACAAGTGGATTCCCGAGATACGCAAGGCACTGTTCAACGAGGACTACAGCCTTGCAGACTCCTTGCAGCGTCATGTGCAAGGACACAACTCGCAGTTCTACCAGCCACTTGCCACAATGCGTATCATCGACCTCGGTGAAGGCACCGTGAGCGGTTATCGCAGGGAACTGTCCTTAGACAGCGCTCTGGTGAAAGTGAGTTACGAGAAAGGCGGCACGCACTACCGACGTGAGTATTTCGCCAGTCACCCCGACAAGGTGGTGGCAGTCAGGATAAGCGCCGACAAGGCGCAGTCGCTGAACCTCCGCGTGCTGCTCACGGCGCAGACACCGCACAGCGTGAAGGCTTCGGGCAAGCAACTGACGCTGATGGGACATGCCGTAGGCGACCCGAAGGCAAGCATACACTACTGCTCAAATCTCATGGTGCAATGCGACGGCACCGTGACACCTGCCGACTCCACATTATATATTAAGGGGGGCACTACAGCAACACTCTACTTCGTCAACGAGACATCGTTCAACGGATTCGACAAGCACCCCGTGAAAGAAGGCGCACCATACATTGAGAATGTGGCTGACGACGCATGGCACCTGGTGAACTACACCTACAACGAACTGCGAGAGCGTCACATCAGCGACTATAAACAGTTCTTCGACCGCGTGCGGCTGAGCCTCTGCCCCACCCCGTCGGCAAAGAACGACATCCCTGCCATGACAACAGAGCAACTGCTGAAACAGTATAACGACGCGCCACACACCGCCACATCGGGATGGAACTATCTGGAAACACTCTATTTCCAGTACGGAAGATACATGCTCATCGCGTCGTCGCGAACACCAGGCGTTCCCGCCAACCTGCAAGGACTGTGGACCCCACACCTGTGGAGTCCGTGGCGAGGCAACTACACCATGAACATCAACCTTGAAGAGAACTACTGGCCTGCCTTCGTAAGCAATCTCAAAGAGATGACCGAGCCGCTCGACGGCTTCATCAGTGCACTTGCCGAGACCGGCCGCTCTTCGGCACAACATTACTACGGCGTGCAACACGGATGGTGCGCCAGTCACAATTCCGACATCTGGGCGATGACAAACCCCGTGGGAGAACACAACGAAATGCCTGAATGGGCCAACTGGAACATGGGCGGAGCATGGCTTGTGAACACCCTGTGGGAGCGTTATCAGTTCACACAAGACAAGGAATACCTGCGCCGGGTGGCTTTTCCGCTAATGAAGGGAGCCGCAGAGTTCTGCATTGACTGGCTCATTGAGAACCCCAACAATCCCAAAGAACTGATTACGGCTCCATCCACATCACCCGAGAACGAGTACGTAACCGACATGGGCTATCACGGAATGACATGCTATGGCGGCACTGCCGACCTCGCCATAATACGCGAACTGCTCACCAATACCATTGCTGCCAGTTCTGTATTTAAACATGATGTAGCCACATACCAAAAGACACTCAGCCGACTGCATCCATACACAATAGGACACGAAGGCGACCTCAACGAGTGGTACTTCGACTGGAGCGACTGGGACCCGAAGCACCGCCATCAGAGCCATCTCATCGGACTGTACCCCGGCAACCACATCACAGAACCCCGACTGCTGGATGCCTGCGAGCAAACACTCGTCCAGAAAGGTGACGAGACAACGGGCTGGAGCACCGGCTGGCGCATCAACCTATGGGCACGACTGGGCAAAGGGAAAGAGGCATATCACATATACAAGAAACTGCTCACATACGTCAGTCCCGACGGATACGAAGGACCTGACAAACGTCGCTCGGGCGGAACCTACCCCAACCTGTTCGATGCTCATCCACCATTCCAGATCGACGGCAATTTCGGCGGCACGGCAGGCGTGTGCGAGATGCTGATGCAGAGCACATCAGACAGAATAACATTGCTGCCCGCTCTGCCAGCAGAATGGAGCGACGGCGAAGTCAGCGGCCTGTGTGCTCGTGGCGGTTTCGAGGTGTCGATGGCATGGAACGACGGCAAGGTGACCCGTGTCACGATAAGCAGTAAGACTGGCGGCACCACCACCGTATGCTACAACGGTATTGAGAAGAAAGTGAAAGTGAAAAAGGGGAAAAGAGTGACAATAACCCCTTAACCCCTACCCCCTAAAAAAACCAAACCCCTAAAAACCCCAACCCCCCAACCCCCAAACGACCAAACGACCAATCCCCCCAAACGACCAATCACATGGACATCAACAGCATCAAAGAAATAACAATAGAAGGAGCACGGCAACTATACAAAGGAAGCCACATAGGCAACGACCTGCTGCTCATCGACGACATCAACAAAGTGCCGCTGCCCAACGAGCCGCAGCGCATGAAGTGCATCCTCCTGGCGATATGCCTCCACGGCAAGGCGCAGTATAGCGTTGACACAGAGGAACACATGGTGACGCCTGGCGACGTGATAATAATCAACGAGGGCACAGTGGCAGACAACTACATGCTGTCGCCCGACTGCCGTGGCATCGGCATACTCATCTCCATCGACTTCTTCCGCGAAACCATCAAGGGCATGCACGAGATGTCGCAACTGTTCCTCTTCAGCCGCACACACCCCGTGTTCACGCTGACACAGGAAGAGATAACAATGATTAAGGCATACTTCAAAGCCATAAAGTATAAGGTTGACGACAAGGAGCACCACTTCCGCAGCGACGTGGTGCGCTCGCTGATGATGACCATGATTTACGACATCAGCAACGCCATCTATCGCATACAACAGGCCAGCGACCACCGCCAGACCCGCGCCGAGACGATATTCGCGTCGTTCATAAAACTCGTGGAGGCTAATTTCCGTCAGGAAAGACGCGTCAGTTGGTACGGCGGGAAACTCGGCATCACACCGAAATACCTGTCCGAGACAGTGAAACAGGTGAGCAAACGCACTCCCAACGAGTGGATAGACAACTACGTCATACTTGAAGTGCGCGTGCTGCTGCGCAACACCACCATGAGCATCAAGGAGATAGCGCAACAACTGCATTTCCCCAACCAGTCGTTCCTCGGCAAGTTCTTCAAGGAACGTGTCGGCATGTCGCCCTCCGACTATCGCAAGAGTTAGGAAACATGCTACTTGGGATATCATACACACTTTCTCATTAGAACCGTCAAGGCAACGCCCTCATAACCCTCACACCATTATTTACGTCCCATTTACGGCAATTTGCGTTTAGAAGTACCGCCTTGTGAAAAACGTGGGAAAAATAAATGGATAAAAGAATGCAACATATAAAATAATTGTTTATCTTTGCCCCATCAATACCGTCTATCAAAACAGATTAAGCCGTGCAGCCTATGGAAATAAAGAATTGCATATCATTTCAGAAAAGGCACAAGAACCATCTAGGAAACGTCCTGTCAAGACGGTTTTTAATGTTACAGTAACAATATGAGAAACAATGAATATGAATATATCTTGTCGCATTGCAAATGCTAATACTCAATGCGGGCGGATTACAAATCCGCCCGAGCGGAGAATTCAGCGTTTTCATACA
>Ga0256404_1000992_pt1 | contig 71952 bp, 64 predicted proteins | sample RumenRJG_01DNA_FD_185990 | JGI IMG/M metagenome (GOLD analysis project Ga0256404, IMG submission 185990) | Bovine rumen microbial communities from Lethbridge, Alberta, Canada - RJG_01 | ecosystem: Host-associated > Mammals > Digestive system > Stomach > Rumen | place: Canada: Alberta | collected... | reverse complement strand
CCAAAGTGATTCCACCAAAGGCAGTACGTTTTATCTGTGAAACCTTCACGATTGATATAGACTAATGCCCTTTCTACTATCATATCACCCTCGCGCGCCACCTATTTGTCGAACGCGAGCGAGAAGGAGTGGGATTTATTGTGCATAATTGGGAAGCACTGGGAAATCACCATCCCCCTTGTCGTATCTTTGCACTCGATTTCTGATTTCGCTGAGCTCAAACGATTATTTCAGGAAACAACTAACTGTTTAACGTCGCGCAAGCGACCATTTTAACTATTTAACTCTTTAACTTATTAAAAATTATGGCACAAGTAAAACCTATGGGACTTATCGAGTCCATGTCCGGCAAAGTATGCGAACACTCTGACATGTATTTCTTCCGCAAGAACGGCAAAGTCTTCTCCGGCAAAATCTGTAATCCTTCCACCAAGGAGCCCACTGAGAACCAACTCGCCGCGCAAGCCAAGTTCAAGACCGCACGTACCAATGCCAAGGCAGCCCTTGCAGACCCCGAGCAGCGTGCCACACTCGAAGCCGCCTTCAAAGCCCAGAAGAAATACTATTCTTTATATGGTTACGTTTTTGCGCAAGAATATGCGAAAATATCGTAACCATATTGGGGTCCCCAGAGCAAACCGAAGCCGTAGGCTGTTTGCTATGGGGAGAGGAGGAAGTGCGGCAATTCCCTTGAGGAACGAGGTTTCTCAACATATTGCAAGCCACTTCCGACGAGGCTACGTTTTTGCCAAAGAGTACGCCAAACTCGGCGACTAAATGACTATATGGTCAAATAAATGGTATATTGTAAATGACTAAATCGTAAATGAATTTATGGCTAAAGTATTTTTTCTCGACCCGATTGACCACATCAGTGGCAAAATCTCCAAACAGCACCGTACGATGTTTTGCTACCGGCGAGCATCCAAACTCAAGTACACTTCCATTCACGGCGACCGCTCCACACCGACAACCACAAAGGAGATGGAACTCCGCAATCGTTTCAAGGTAGTGCGCGAGGCAGCCCGTCTGCGTGCGATGGACCTCATGCACCTGACTTACGACCAGATGGATTTCGTCGAGGAGCGCAAGGCCAAAGGCACGGCATTCAAATACACTACCTACAAAGGCTGGCTGTTCGGCAAGGCGTGGAAATGTTTTGACGAGAGCACCAACCAAGTGACTTTGCCCGAACGCCTCAACACCCTCGCTTAATAAAGGAGATGAACCATGAAAAGGAACTCTTTTCTCCAACTCCTTGCGGCAGTCGCAATGTGCATCTTCGGGTGCGCATTGCTCACTGCCGCCTTTGTCCTCCCTCCCGTCGGTATCATCGACTCCTCCGTCCTCGTTGCCTTCGGCGAAATCCTCACCTTCGTCGGCTCTCTCGTAGGTATCGACTACCGCTATCGCTACAAAGAATAGCAATGTCTATTTCTTATCTCGCCTTGCTCGAGCGATTCCTTCAGGCGAATAGGATTCGCCGCTCTAAGGACTAGAATGTTTTTTGTGTTTATGTCTGCTTTGCCGTCCGTCCTCAATAGAGGAAAGTGTTTGTGCGGACGGACTATCATAAACTTGTTTATAGTTAGTACGGCTGTGCAAATACTTGTGGGCACGGTAGTGTTACGGACGGTAAAGCAGGGTTTTATATGTTTTTTTCTAAAATAATCAACACCATGTTATTATCATTGATTAGAACCAACGCCACGCCCAACGAAACAACGGGCATTCTTCTCATCGGTGGCAAGCCCTTTTGCGGCACGCTTGAACCACCCACAGTCCCTAACGCTGCCCATCCCAAGGGAGCTATCCCTCTCGGGTGGTACAAACTGACGCTGACCAAATCCCCGCATTTCGGTCGCGTGCTCCCGCTTGTGAACTATGTCCCGGGCTTCGAGGGCATCCGTATCCATGCCGGCAATACGGTCAAAGACACCGCCGGTTGCATCCTTGTTGGACAACTCTCCGGCACAACGCTCTTCCACTCACGGACTTCCGAACAGGACCTGATTGCTAAACTTCAAAAACACCCCGAAGATGAACACTACATTGAAATTACTACTCCGGACCGTTTCTATACCGAGCATTGCAGCAGTGCTCATGCTCTTGCCTGCCTGTTCGGTGGAGCACAGTTTGACCTCGACTGACACCCGCCAGCAACTCTCCACCCATTTCCACCGCGACAGCATCTATCTCCATGATAGTACGGCGGTTGTGTATAAACTTGGAGGATCAAACAATGTGCCCGATCCCACTTCCGCACCGTGCAGGGTAGATACCCTGCTGGTGCATGAGTGGCACACGCGTTGGCGTGAGAAAGAGGTCATCCGCACCGACACTGTCCGAGTGGAAACACCCCGCACAGAAACCATCCCTGTCCGTTATGTACCGTCCTTTTACAAGTACTGCACAGCCTTTGCGATCCTTGTCCTCATTGCTCTCCTTCTTCGCCTTGCATGGTGGCTCTATAAAAAGTTCTATCTTTAATAAGGTGTGCGCTCTGCGCATAAGCGATCTTTGACATATTGTCTTCTCTTTCCCCCTTTATAAGGTGTTCGCTTCGCTCACGGCTGTGTTTATAAAATGCTTGTCATAACAAAGAGAGCGGATATTTAGATGCATGCGCATATACGCGCAATCCTTATAGTATTATTAACCTCCGAAGTTATCGAAGCGGATATCTACATCATCCACACCCAGCGAGTGGAGCAGGTCGAGGACGGTCTTCGCCATCATCGGTGGTCCACACAAGTAGTACTCGATGTCCTCGGGAGCGTCATGCTGCTTGAGGCGGAGCGTCGTCCCGCATATCGGGAAGAGCGGCCTCCGCCAAGAAGGGCATATATCCTCCGCTCTCGCTCTCTCCCGCGCGCCATAGGCGCGCACAGCCCACACCCCGCGCACACCGCCCGCACCTATGAGGTAGGATTGACAACTCCCGCACGGAACCTCACCGCATGACTGCATAAAAAATATGGGCTCTCTCTCTAAGGAGTTCGGTTACCCTCACGGTCTTTGTTTATTGGGGGCTTTCCTAATAAGGTGCTCTCTCTGTTCGCGTCTGTGTTTATGTGCTCCGCACAACAGTCTTCTACGCGGCTCCCCATGCCGCATACTACGCAATCCCCAACGACTTTTAATGAATAGGCTTCCGTGTATTACGCTGCAAAATGCCACCCAATACACGGAATGTGAAAGAACCCCTTGCATATCTCAATTATTTTTACTACCTTTGCACCCGCAAATGAAAGCAGTACAAATCATAGAACGAATAGAAGCGCAGCAGAATGAGGAACAGCACGAACAACTGGGACTTGGTGGACTTATCCGCTCCGAAGATAATAGGTCATTGGCTGTTATTACCCACGGCGCTCGGTGGTAACGGAGTAGGAATGAATACCGGCTACAAGCAGCATGTATTAGACGAACTGGCAACAAGTGATTGCCTTTGGAAACAACGTATTAGTATCGTTTGTACATGGAAAACCTCGCAGCAAGGCGAACTGTCTTGGTGTTGGCAATACGCCGAGAGACACTTGCACCACTCGCACGATCTGATGCACAAAGCAGTGGGATGGATGTTGCGTGAAATGGGGAAGCGTGATATGAATTTGTTGCGCCAATTCCTCAAGCAACATGTGCACGAAATGCCTCGTACAGCCCTCCGCTATGCCATAGAGAAAATGGCGGAACCCGAACGCAAAGCGTGGATGATTTAATCTCGCGCGCCCTATGGTCACTCGAAAAAAGGAAAGCCCCCTATATTCAAATTAAATGGGGTCCCCGCAAATTTTATATTTGTGGGGAGAGCGAAAGCACAAGTCGCCCGCCAATTTAGCGGAGTGGTATTGGCTTTTGCGAACTTGTTGCTGAACGCGAGAGAGAGCCCATATTTTTTATGCGCCATGCGACAGAGCCTCCGTGTGACAAGTCCCAATCCTACCTCATAGGTGCGCGGGGTGTGCCATGCGGGGTGTGGGCTGTGCGCGCCTATGGCGCGCGGGAGAGAGCGAGAGCGGAGGATATATGCCCTTCTTGGCGGAGGCCGCTCTTCCCGATATGCGGGACGACGCTCCGCCTCAAGCAGCATGACGCTCCCGAGGACATCGAGTACTACTTGTGTGGACCACCGATGATGGCGAAGACCGTCCTCGATCTGCTCCACTCACTGGGTGTTGATGATCAGGATATTCGTTTTGATAATTTTGGGGGCTAACTAGAACTACCTAGGATGACCTAGTTCTACCTAGCTCAACCTAGTTCGACCTAGTTATAATAAAGAACGCGCGTGCACACGTGCGTTCTTTATTTATTTCCACCTATCTTCCACCTGGTCCCAATATATGCTGAATATATGCTCAATATATGCCGAATATATGCTTTACCCGACATCAACCTAACCAAACAATAAGAATAACCTGAGAATTAAGCGATTTCCTCACCCTTTTTGAGTGCTACGCTTACTTCGTGCCGCACATAATCGCACAGCCGCCCTTGAATAGGCTTGTTATATTTGCGTGCTTTCCGCTTTGCCTCATCATATTTGGCTTGCCATGCCGCCCTGCGCTCCGGATCATGCAGAATCTCCTTGCATGTCGCAATCAGCGCGCCAAACTCCTTCACATGCGGCAGACTTGCTTTCTTTTTCTTGGTTTTCTTGCTCAACTCCGGCTTCTGGCACACAGCAGCCCATTCCCCGTTTCCGGGAATCCTTCGTGCGTAATGTCCTTGATCCACATGTCCCCGCACCTCATCTGCCAAACTTGTCCATTGTACTTTCATAGTTCTCTATCGGTTTTAATTTCTGTTTCCAAATTCTGTGCAAAGATACAAAAACTTTTTGATATACGCAAATTTTTGCCATTTTTCTTGCATATCTCAAAAAAAACTAGTAACTTTGCAACGAATTTGCAAAGGCACAAGGAAATGGAGTCGTTACAGGTTATACATAGTGAGTTTTTTGCTGACTACCAAGCACAGCAACCAATTACTATTGAGAAGCGCGTCAAAAGACTTGCTTCCAAGCCGCTCACGCCCCAAGACTTCAAGTTTTACTTGTTGAGTTCATCCTGCAACTCCAGCCTTATTGAGGGCTCTTCGATGACCGAAGACGATTACATGAAGCTCAAGGAAGCTAAAGTCATCAGCCGCGACGTCCAAGAGATCGATGATATGATTGCTGCTTATGAGTTTGCCGCAAAGAATGGTATCAATACAGCCTCGTTTCTTGAAGCGCACAAAATCCTTTCCAACAGTTCCGGTATAGCAGACAAATACAAAGGTGTTTTCCGTGACATGCCTGTAGGCGTGTTCGGAGGCGGTGTGAAAGTCTATACCGGTGCAGAGCCGGCTATCGTGGAGGGCGAGATGGGTAAACTCATGCACGATATAGACGTGCTTGTTCAAACTGATTTGTCGTATGACGAGGTTTTCTATTATGCGAGCATGATTCATCTTGTCTGTGTAAGTATCCATCCTTTTGCAGATGGTAATGGACGTGCTTCACGCTTATTGGAGAAGTGGTTCCTTGCGCAGAAACTCGGCAATGTGGCATGGGCGATTCCATCCGAGAAATTGTACTATAGCAGAAGACAATCGTACTATGAGAATCTTCATTTCAAAGGAGATAACTATGCAACTATTGACTACGCTCGTTCGGTACCCTTCCTTTGCATGTTACCGATGGCGTTAAATTTAAAATAATCGGGGTATTAGCTCATCTGGCTAGAGCGCAACACTGGCAGTGTTGAGGTGGGGAGTTCGAGTCTCCCATGCTCCACAAAATAGCGCAAAGCGTTGCGCAGACATATTAACAAGCATTACTATTATTTCGTATCTACCGAAAGCGTCGGAAACTTTTAGGAAATAAGATTATCGAAATAATACAGAGGCATCATTTGGTTATGAGTCTCTTTATATCCAATTTATAGTAGTGTTCGCATTTAGATGTGGACTTTCTTATTGGATATAAAGGCTTCATTTTCCGACGCTGCCTTGGTAGATACATAAGAAGTTCACATCTTTTTATGTTTTCGGATTGATAGTATGCACAAATTGTAACTACTATCAATCATGATTCAACAAATCAAAACATTTCTCTCAAAAGACAACCGTACTCAATGGTGCGTATTTTTGTTATTTGCATTGACAATATTTGTCAAATGTGTTACGTTTCATTGGATTTTTTATCATTCTTTGTTGCTATCAAGCATTTTAAACAATCCTACGAACTTCATTGATTTTTGGGGAAATAAACTAATGGTCTCGATCTTAGTGAGTTCTTTTGTTTTTTTGAGTAAACGATATTGGTGGACCATTATTGCTAATGTATTGTTAGATCTTTGGATTATAGCCAATTTGGTATATTATCAAGCCAACGAGTGTTTCTTGGATATCAATGCTATATTGATGGTCAATAACCTAAACGGATTCGAATCTTCTATTAAAACTTTTTTTAAAACCGAGTACATTATATTCCCATTATTATCTGTCATATATGCTTCTATACTATTTTATCTGAGATGTCTTACCCCTAAAATAAGAAATATAAGATACTTCGCAATATTTATAAGTTTGTGCGTGTGCTTTCATTGTTGTAGTGTTTTTCCCGAGTGGAAGAGATCCTATTGGGCAGGCAAGTACGATGCTGATTTTGATATGCAAAACGGAAGACAAATCATTGAAGATACATTTGGTTGGAACGGCTATAAAATGTATATTCCCTTTCATAATTGCAAATTGTACGCAACTCCTTCTTTTCATTATACTCCCGACTATGCAAAAGAATATATCCGTGCCACGTCAATTGTTCACTATAGTATTGCAACCGTTGTATATTACATTAACTCCGATGAGGGGTACTCAACAGAAATAGTTCCAGAACAATTAAGTAAAATTATTGTTCCTCAAAATACGGATCTTAATCTTCCAAATACAAATTTAATCATGATTCTGGTTGAAAGTTTTGAGAGTTGGGCCTTGGAACAAGGACAATTATCGCAACAAGTAGCCGCAAATTTTATAGATTTTATGGAATCTGGGCATATATTGTATTGCAATCATGTAACATCAGAGGCTAAACATGGCGTTTCCGGAGACGGACAAATGACATTAAACACAGGATTACTGCCAATATATGCAGGTGCAGCTTGTATGATGTATGGGGATAATGAATATCCCAATATCGCTTCCAATTATCCTCATTCTATGCTTGTTGATATTAGCGATGGGGCTTGGAATCAACGACAAATGACTACTAAATACGGGTACAAAAATGAATGTTTCAGAAAAGGAGGAATGACTGAACCGGAAATGTTCCAAACTATACTGAATACAATAGATACCATTACTGAACCTTATTGCATAATGGGAATTACGATTACAATGCACTCGCCATTCAACCGGTACAAAACAAATCATCTTACGCATTTTGAAAATGTTCCGCACTGGTTTAATGATTATATGGAATGTCTGTATTATACAGATTCGTGTTTCGGAATTTTTTGGAAAGATATTAAAAATTCGGAACTGCTGAAAAACACGACAATCGTTGTTACTGGCGATCATACAGTGTTCAAGCAAAATATGTTAAAAGATTTTTCAAAATTTGCCTCCTCAAATGGTTGGACAGTGCCGGAAGAACAATCATTTGTTCCTCTAATTATCTACTCTCCCAATATAAAAGAGAATGTCATTATTACAGACACTTGCTATCAGATGGACATTTTTCCTACGATTATGCATCTTATTGGATGTGAGGACTATTATTGGAAAGGATCCGGTATTAATCTGCTGGATTCCGTTTCTTGCAACAATCGCCTAATATCCGAACAAGAGGCATATCGCATTTCAGACTTGCTAATAAGAAGTGATTATTTTGCGACTCATACCGAATAACCTTGCACACTTCTATTTAAAACCAAAGCGCGGAGCACTCCAATGCCCCGCGCTTATTGTCTTCTTCATATTTCAGACAATTGACAATCTCTTCTCCCTTTTTCTTCCTATCGAACTCCTCGGCGGTAGCCGTAAAAAACACATCACCGCTACTATTAAGCACCGTTTCTACAGAATCTTGGACGACACCAATAAAAAGAGTGTGTCAAGTAATTTGTAATGAACCCCAAAAGTTGAACACAAAACTTTTGGGGTCACATTAGGAAGATTTATTTTGAAAATTTCACATCAAATTTATTTGGAGGTGGATTTTCTAAATAAAGATTCTATTTTAAATAAAATCAATAATCAGTGTTTATCTATGTTTTTTTCTTAGAATATGACAAGTGTCAATAGATACGCCACAATCGTCGAAACGATCACACAGATCATACCCGGCATCATGAAGGAGTGGTTGAGCAGGTACTTACCGATCACGGTCGTTCCCGAGCGGTCGAAGTTGACAGTCGCAATATCCGACGGATAGTTCGGGATGAAGAAATAGCCATAAACCGACGGCAGTACACCAAGCAATACGACACCCGAGATTCCGAGTTTATATGCCAGCGGCAACATGGCTACGACTACTGCGCCTTGCGAGTTGATGAGTACTGAAACAGCAAAGAAGACTAACGCAATCGACCACGGATATTTGGTCACGATACCATCCAACATATCTTGGATCTGCGGCATGTAGTTACCGAAATACGTATCCGCCATCCACGCGATACCGTAGATAGCGACCACAGCCACCATACCCGATTGCCATACCGGACCGGCAACGGCTTTCTTCGGCGAAGCCTTGCAGAAGATGATCATCAGCGCCGCCGCGGTAATCATGATAATCTGGATGACGAGGTTCATCTTCAGCGTCACCATCCCCATCTCCGTGAAATCCTCCGCTACGACACCAGCTTTCGCCAGTTCCTTAGCACTAATCGTCACACCACTTGCCAGCGTAATATCACCGGCTCCTTAATAGCCTTGACCACCTCAAAACTCGGCAACAGTTGCGGGAAAATAGCGAAGAGCACAATGACAGCTAATGCGCCCAAGAAGATAAACACGCTATTCTTAGCACTTTGCGGAATCTCACGATCAAGGGTAGTGGCTGTATTACCATAAATATACGCGCGCTGCTCGGGATCGGCTATCTTGGCTTGGAAGACAGGGTCTTTGTCAAGGTCCAGACCGCGTTTGTACGATGCTGCCGCTGCTGCCATGAGACCGCAGATACTAGCCGGGATCGTGATCATCAGCACTTGCGGGATCGTGATATCAAAACCATTTGCATTGGAAATGCTCACAAATGCCACCACCGCTGCTGCAATCGGCGAACAGGTGATACCTACCTGCGAAGCGATAGAGGCTACACCGCATGGTCGCTCGGGACGAATACCTTTCTTGAGCGCAATGTCGCAGATGATTGGCATCAGCGTGTAAACCACGTGACCCGTTCCAACCAGCACCGTCAGGAAGAAAGTGGTCAGCGGAGCAAGGAACGTGATACGATCCGGGTGCTTACGTAGCATCTTCTCCGCCAACTGAATGAGCCAATCCATACCGCCCGAAGCCTGCATGATACCCGCACAAGTCACAGCAGCAATGATGATGTAGATGACGTCTGTCGGAGGAGTTCCGGGTTTCATTCCGAAACCGAAGACAAGGATCGCCAGACCGATACCGGAGATAGCGCCGAGCGCCAGACTACCGTACCGCGAACCGACCCACAAAGCTCCTAACACGATGAGAAGCTGGATAATCAGGATCCAAGACATAGTATTAAATTTAAAATGCGCTGCAAAGGTACAAAAAAATTTGCATATATCAAAATATTTTTGTAACTTTGTCGCCGAAAAAAATGAATAACGAGGAAAAAGCGAACACTTTGACGCATCTGGTGCCGCTGATTGCGACACTGATTATTGCGTACCCGCTGATGCGGTTGACGACGGACATGCTGAGTATCATCGGCACGAGTCTGTTCCTGCTCGGCATGGTGCTGATGTTCCTCTCCTCCACCCTCTACCACGCGATTTCCGAACCGAAAGTCAAAGCCCGTCTGCGGGTATTCGACCATATCGCCATCTATGTCATGATCGCGGGTTCGTACTCGCCGATCTGCCTGAGCGTGTTGGACGGTTGGCTGGGTTGGACCTTATTTATATTCCTATGGGCATGCGTGCTCGCGGGCGTGATTGGTAAGGTCGTGGCATTGGGTAAGCACCCCAAACTGTCACTGGCACTCTACCTGGCGATGGGCTGGGTAGCCTTGCTGATCCTTTACCCGCTATGGAAACAGATGCCGCACGCCGCTTTTGCGTGGGTGTTTGCCGAAGGCATCTTCTATTCGATCGGCGCCTATTTCTTCAATAAGGACGAAGAGCACGCCTATTACCACGCCATCTGGCATGTCTTCATCACCCTCGGTGCCGCCAGTCACACGATTGCTACCTGGTTGATTCTCAGTTAATCAATCGTCATTGATATTCGGTGCTACGAGTTGGGTGCGCCAGGACATGAAACGCTGTCGACCGTGGCGGGTTTGCCGATCTTCTCAAAAGCTTTGAGCAATGTATCGAGATCGGTCTTACGCGTGTCATAAACGACCGTGACGGTCTTGGTCTTGAGGTCGCAGATGAGGTCCTTGACGCCTTTCTCCCATGCGATATTCTTCATGATCTTATCGCAACACCCCTGGCAATGGATATCGCAATTCAGCACGACCGTACGTTTGTTCGTTGGCTTGGCGGTTTTGGTCTGCGGTTGAGCAGGTTGATTATTGTCCGCATAACAGAGCGGCATCGCGCAGAGGGCGAGTATCAAAAAAAACTGTTTCATATCATTCGGGTTTTTCTAAATCATATCGGAAGCCTACATACACTTTCCAACCGGTCGTCGGACCGCAGACCATGGAGGCATCGAAATTGGCACCAAAAGGATTGAAGCTATCGATGATCGGCTGTTTCTGCTTAAAATTCGTCATGTTCTCCGCCCCGAGATAGATGCTGCAGGTACGGAAATACTTGGTGATCTGCGCCATGAGTTGCGGATACCAGGTGAAGGGTTGGTCAAAGCCATCAGGCATGCGACTCACGCCGTTGAACTGGGCTGTGACGTCAAACTGCCATTTCTTGAGCGGCGTCTGATAGGAGGTGGTGACGAGTCCTTTGAAGCGGTTGGTGAGGGCTTTGCGGCGGAGCTCATAGCGGTCCGTAGCGGCATTGAAAGAGGTCTGCCGGATATCGGTATAACGGAAAGCCGCCGTCCATGTCCAACCTCGTAGCACTTCGATGGATGCCTCAACTTGCGCGCTATGGGCAAAGGACTTGGCACACGCGATGTCGGTCTGGTTGTAGAGATAGACGGCATGGGGATCCTGGTCCATATCGATGATAAGGGAATTGAGGAAATGGGTGTAGTAATACTCCATGGAGAGTTGCATCTCCTTGCTACCCATCGGGATATAGAAAGTGGTGGAGAGACCGGTATTGACCGCACGCTCCTGCTTGATCTTATCCGTGAGATGCAGTTCCCTACTCGACGGCAGGATGAAGGCATTGTCGGCGATGGCATTGGGCGAACGGTACCCCATGCCGACACTTCCGCGCAGTGTCCACCATGCGAAAGGCGTGTAGCGAATGTTCATACGCGGGGTGAAGAAGAATCCGTAGCGTGTCGAATAATCCGCACGGACACCCGCTACAAGCGAAAGCATGTCGGCATACTTCAGATTGTATTCCGCGAATATTCCAGGCACCACTTCCAAACGATCCAAAGCCTGCGGCAAGAGACTCAAACGCTCCCGGTAGTTATCCACGTTCAGACTCAAACCCGTCGTCAGACGATGGTCATTGTCCACCTCTCCGTTGCCTTCGAAATTCAACTGACAGAGCGCATTCAGATACGCATTCAGTTGGTTCGCTTTCCAATTGCGCAGACCGTATCCGTTGTTCAAATCATGGTAACTGACCGCGGTAATGACCGCTACAGATGAACCGCTCTCCTCGTCAAACACATAGCCGTTCTTCATGAATCCCTCCACACGCCACGTATTTAAATTAATCAAATACGGATTGGCAATCGTATCTGCTCCATGCCCGATCTGACCTCCGCGACGACGGTCATAGAGCCCGCGCACAAAAGCCTGAAACGTATAATCGCCATGGCGGTAGAACCAGCGGTTCGCAAGGTTCGCGTTCTGCACTTTGGGCATATCCGCAAACGAGTCATGGTTGCCGTCCATCGCCATGAATCCACCGCCATAATGGGCCAAAATGCCGGTATAGAGGTGGTCTTTAATCTGCCATCCGCCCATGATATTTGCCTCGGCCATCGCTTCGCTGTTCACCATCAGATTGAGACTCAGCGGATTTTGCGTCTGGGGCTTGAGCAGCTCCACATTGATCTGTCCGGAGGTCGCCTCGTAGCCGTTGATGACCGACGACGTTCCTTTGCTCACCTGAATCGATTGCATCCACGGACCGGGTATATACTCGAGTCCGAAGTTCTGTGCAAGTCCTCGCACGCCAGGGGTGTTCTCCTGGAGCAACTGGACGTACGTACCGCTCAGACCGAGCAGACGGATCTGCTTGGCACCGGTCGCCGCATCGGAGTACGCCACATCGACGGAAGCATTGGTCTCAAAGGCCTCACTCAGGTTACAACACGCCGCACGACAGAGCTCTTCGGAGTTGATTTTCTCCGTATCAAAGGCTTCCGTACGGCTCTTGACCTTGCCTTTCTTGCGCTGAACAACCGTGACTTCCTCGAGACGAAAATCACTCACTTCCTGCGCTCCGACAGACGTTACAAGCACCAAAAAGAAGACTATCTGCAACCAACGTTTCATCGGGATTTCTTTTTAATCGTCGTTGATATTGGGGTATATGAGTTGGGTGCGCCAGGACGTGAAACGCAGACGGACAGGCAGGAGGATCCGTTCGATGCGTTGTGCCAGCGGACGCTCCGGATCGGGGATGATGGCACATGCCACCTGCTCGAAGGTGGTGGCATCAACGGCATAATAGCGCGAGTCGGTAACTGTATATTCGGTGATGGTCCAATGGAAGAGATCACCGGTGATGACGATCTGCATGGTTTGCGGATCGTACGCATCGATACCGACAGGAACGGTCTTTCCTTCTTTCGTCACCACAAACAACTTATCATCCTGCGACACCGCCAAACCGATCCATTGTCTATTCGCCGGCTCGATGGTGAATACTTGTTTCCAACCACATGAATTATCGGTACTAATCTCGCGAACGAAAGGTGTTCCTTTGACCATTTTGAGTTGGAAGAGGCGGTTTTGGCTGTCGGTCAGCAGAAAACCGTTGTCATAATCTTTGCGGGTGGAGCCGTTTCCCCAGATGAGTTGTACGGGAAAGGAAAAACCGTGTTTGGTCAGTTCGCGCGAGAAAGACAAACTCTTCGCCTTATTAATCGTATTTGTCTCGCAATCAATAAATTCCAGTCCATTTTCGGTTAGACGGAACACATCAGTCGGCAAAGTCAGATCTACCCTACCCGACGCCGATTCAAGCATCATGTAAAGACCTACTGCAGGTTTATTGAGCTGCTTCGGCGAGGTCTTGAAATGGAAGGCATTCTGCTGAATCTGTTTGGGCGTAAGCGCCACACCGTAAAGGCTGTCCGGCAGTCGTCCTTCGGCTACCAGTTGACGGAACGCAAAGAGCGGTAAGAGCGAATCTGCTTCCGATTTAGTCCATTCTTTTCCGCGAAAATCGATATAATGTACTTGCTTGTCCCGTACATCCATCTTGATGAAGGTGCTGTCGAGACTGGAATAAACCACAAAGGGCGTCTTATCCGTGCGGGGACTGACCAATTCATACAGAGCAGGTAGTAACCACGCCAATACGATCAGTCCCAAAGCGATTATGAGGTATTTGAGATTCTTCTTAGCCTCAAGGGCACGATTAATTTCTCCGAAATTTTTCATTGTTTTCCGAGTTTAAAGCGATAGATGGCATAGAAAGGCAGGCAGACGGTAGCGAGCAAAGCAAGGATCAACCACGGCCACATATGGCTATAGCAGGCAGGTTGAGCGGTCAAAAAACAGAGGGCCACAAGCGGCGCGCCGATGAGCAGATCAAGGCAACGGATCTTCCACTGCGGTTCGAGCAAACACCAGGACGTCACGCTATATCCTAACAAACCGCCTATAAACCAAGGTAAACAAGTTAAAAACGTCCGCCAAACCAGTTCGCGGGGCAGCCATATCTGCTCCACAATCGCCAGCACCGCCGCATCGAGGGCGAAGAGAACGCATAAGCCTACCATGCTGCTGAGCAGCATAGCACCGATACTGATCGTATAATCAATCGGCAGATGCAGGGTCAGGCGGATTCGTTTGACTTGCATCTCGGGCAACCACTGGCAGAGGGCGATAGCCACGCCCGTGATCAGCGGCAGGTACATCAGCGGGTTGACCATCAGCACATCCCGGCCGATCATCGTGGCCCAAGTCTCGACAACGCCGGAAGCCAAGAGCGTCGATCTCAGCGACAAGAGCAGATAGGCGACAAGGCCGATATGTACCACCAGACTCAGGCACCAGAAAAGCCTCAGCTTCAACCATTCCTTATAAAAAATCGCGCGCAACATATCAATATTTTCCGGTTAAGTCAATAAAGGTGTCTTCCAAGGTCTTGTCCGGCGTGATCAATTCGCTAACCGGACATTGCTTCAAAATCCGACCATAATCCATGATGATACAGTCATCCACAAGCCGTTCCAGGTCCTGGATGATGTGGGAAGTCAGGAAAACGGTCTTTTCGCCCCGCTTGCAGAAGTCCCGCAGGTATTCCACGAAGAGGCGCCGGTAACCGGGATCCAGGCCCAACGAGAAATCATCCAAGATGAGCAGTTCAGGGTCCTGCGCCATGAGCAGGCCGAGTGCCACTTGACTACGTTGACCGTTCGACATCTGGCTGAGCAATTGGTAGTCTTTGACCTTGAGCAGCCGCATCAACTCATAGTAGGCGTCCTTGTTCCATTTCGGAAAGAACGGGGCATAGAAGCGCTCTATCTGGGCTATCGTCATGAAGGGATACTGCACGTGTCCCTCGAGCAACAATCCGATACGTGCGCGTTCCTTTGCAGGCATCGTGCGCGTGTCGTACCCCAAGAGGCGGCAGGAACCTGCGTACGGTTGAATGAAACCCGAGAGGATATTGATGGTTGTGGTTTTGCCCGTTCCGTTCTTACCCAGCAAGCCTAATATCCTTCCGCGCGGCACGGAGAAAGACAGATCTTCGTAGATGAGTCGCTTCCCGTAATAATGAGTGACATGATCGTATTCGATGTAGTTATCCGATGTCAGCATTCCGTATTCCGTTAAAATTTGCTGCAAAGGTACTGCTTTTTCGGCATATATGCAAGTGAAAAAAGCGAAATCCCCATATTTAGGGATTGTGTATGTCAAAAAAAAGCAGTAATTTTGCAGCGTGAAAAGATTGGGTAGTATATTTTGCGGAATAGGAATGACGTTGGCTGTGTGGGGAGCACAGCCTGATTCGTTGCGTATAGACAGTGCGCAGCTGGCTTTGCTGGACAGTATCGAGCGTCAGTTCACGCTCCAGGAAGTGGTAGTGACGGCGGAGGAGAAGATCGAGCGCAGCAGTGCGTCGGTGATCCACAAAGAGGCCATGCAGCATATCCAACCTTCTTCTTTCACGGATATCCTTCAGACGCTGCCGGGCGGTACGACCAAGGATCCTAACTTGACGAGCACCAACACGATTCGCCTGCGAGAAGCCGCGAACGGCTCCGCCAGTAGCGAATACGATGCCTCTTCGTTGGGCACCTCGTTTGTGATTGACGGGGCGCCGGTGAGCACGGACGCGAACATGCAGTATGTGCAATCGGACCAGAGCGGCTCCGACGCCAAGCGCAATAGCGTAGGTGCGGGTGTGGATATGCGTACCATCTCAACCGACGATATCGAGAAAGTGGAGATCATCCGCGGTATCGCGGGTGCCGAATACGGCGATGTGACCTCGGGCGTGGTGAAGATCGAGCGAACGAGCAAACCTACCCCCTGGCGGGCACGATTCAAAGCCGACGGGTTCAGCAAACTGCTTTTCTTCGGCAAGGGTATCGGATGGAACAACGAGCACACCGTGCTCAATTTCGGTCTCGATTACCTCAATGCGAAAGCCGATCCGACCAACACCTTGGAGAATTACCAACGTATCACGGGTTCGGTGCGCTTGCAGCAGAACTGGGAAGCAGAGTACTTCCGTATCCATTGGCAGAGTCATCTGGATTATACGGGCAGTATCGACAATGAGAAGATCGACCCGGACATCCATAACAACCGCGAGGATAGGTACAAAAGCCAGTATCATAAGATCAGCTGGAATAATCTGCTGCGCCTCAACAATGCCCGGCAGGATTGGTGGAAAGTCAGTTTGCAGACCAACATATCCACCGAGGTAGACAAGATCGAGCAGACGCGATTTGTGCAGTTAACGACCCCTAAGAATGCGGCCATCGACAACATGCAGGAGGGTGAGGCGACGGTGAGCTTTCTGCCCTATAAATACACGGCGCACCATGCCGTTGAAGGACTGCCGGTGAATGTGTTCATTCGACCGAAGGCGGAGTTCTATTTTCATACCTGGACCGTGGAGCACAAGGTGAATACGGGTATCGAATGGCGGTATGCCAAGAACTTCGGGCGGGGACAGATCTATGATCTGAGTCGACCGCTTAACTACTCCTCTTCGCTTCGTCCGCGCCCCTATTACGACATCCCGGCTACCAACCAGTTGGCATGGTATGTACAAGACGATATCGAATGGCCGATCCACAAACATGTCTGCCTGGATGTCAATATCGGCTTGCGCGGCACCTCGATGCTGGGTTTGGGCAACCGATACGCCATCAGCGGGAAGTGTTATCTGGATCCGCGGGCGAACGTGGGCTTTAACTTCCCGTTCTCGAAAAATAAGTTCTACGTAGCCGCTTCGGTCGGTCAGCATACAAAAATGCCGACCTTGCTGCAGCTATCGCCCAACTTGCTCTATATGGACCTCCAAGCGCCGAACAGCATCATTTCGACCGACGCCGAGACGATGCAGATCTATACCCATATTGTGAATCCTACCAATTATGATCTCAAGCCGGCGCGGAATCTGAAATGGGAAGTGCGCGGCGGATTCAGCATCCGAAAGCATAACCTGAGTGTGACGTATTTCAGAGAAGACATGAAAGACGGTTTTCGCGGGTTGATGCAAGTGGAGGCTTTCGGCTATACGATCGCGGGGAATGCATACAAGCGCTTGATCAGCTACGACGTCACGGGTAACGGCAGCCGGATCTACAAACAGGGCGTGGAATGGCAGTACCAGAGTCCGCGTATTCAGGCGATTTGTACCCGTTTCACGGTCAATGGTGCATGGTTGCGAACACGCTACAGCAATAGCGAACGCATGTTCTCTACCGAGCAGACACCGGGCTTTGTCAATGGGATCAATGTGAAAGAGAGCTATATCGGTCTCTACGACTGGCAGGAGGGCTACACACGCGAGAGTCTGAACGGCAACATCGTGGCGGACGTCTATATCCCCAAGATTGGTCTGACGGTCAGCGCGACGTTTGAGGCCACGATCTTCACCTCCTCCAAAAGTCTGACCAAGAACGGGCGACCGGTGGAGTATATGTCAGTCACAGACGGGCAGATGCACCCCTACGATGACGCAGCGGCAAGCGATGGCGTGCTGAGCACCTTGATTTACACGTACGCGAACAACCCGCGGAGCAAAGTACCCTTTGCGGGCTATCTGAACCTGCGCGTGCAGAAGAGCGTGACCAAATACGCGACGATCGCGCTGTACGTCAATCGATTGCTGGATGTGCTGCCCGATTACCGGATACGCAAGTCCGACGGCACGTGGGTGAATCAGCATCGATCCGCCAGTCCGTATTTTGGAATGGAAATCAATTTAACAATATAAAGGTTATGGGTTATAGGTTACGGGTTATAGGTTACGGGTTATGGGTTATGGCCCTGCTGCTTACCGCCTGCCAACAGCAGGGAGCGGTAGAGGGCAATGCGGTCTTACGGGTGGAATTACAGGCAGACGGACTCGATAGCATCCGCAACATCGTGTTTACGGCACACGACATCAATATGGATAAGTACTACGAGGACAGTACGCTGACGATGACGCTTCCTGTGGGGTATTATGACCTGAGTATCAAGGCCATAAGTAATGGCAAACAGGTGCGCGCGTACCAAAGAGGCGTGAAAGTGACCCGGGACATCGTCCTTCCCTTGCAGGCGATCGTGCTTAGGGATAGAAAAGATTTCGTGCTGGCGGAGATCTTCTTTGCCGGCACCGAGACGCCGGAAGGCAAACGCTACTTGGGCGACAAGTATTTTGTGGTCTATAATAACTCCAACGACACGCTCAGCGCCGATGGTTTGGTGCTGATTGAGGCGGATCTGAACTCTGTTCAGAAATACGAACTGACGCCTGATTTTCGGAGTGCGTATTTCGCGGTAGATGCCATGTACCGCATCCCCGGTGACGGCCGGACCTATCGTGTAGCACCCGGTCAAGCGATTCTCATCGCCGACAATGCGATGGATCATACCGAGGCGAATACCCGCTCTTTCGACCTCAGTCAGGCGGATTTTGAATGGTACGACGTGTCCTCCAGCGCAGGCATCAGCGATGTGGATAATCCCGCTGTGCCGAATATGGAGAAGATATATTGCTATACGTACACAATCTGGGTGCCTCATAATCAGGGACATAAGTCCTTCGGCCTCGCCCGATTCCCGGAAGGTATGACGGACGAAGATTATTTTGCGAACGACGCGTATTACATCCGGTATGAATACGAGATCGTCACCGCTGCGGGGGCGTATAAGCAATCCAAGAAATCGTACGTGCTGCCCAATGAGTGGATCGTAGATGCCGTTAACCTGGCGCCAAAAGAGACCTTCCAATGGTTGACGATAAGCGATACCTTAGATGCCGGCTATACCTACGTAGCGCCGACGGGAAGCGACAAGACCAGGTTCGGGAAGGCAGTCAGACGCAAGACCCTGGAAGAGACAAACGGACACCGGATCCTGCAAGACTCCAATAACTCCACCGAAGATTTTGAAACAGCCGTCACGGCCGATCCGTATTATTTTAAAAGATGAACTTATTCGCTATTCTCATAGTAATTACATCGCTGGTGACGGACACCGCGCGAACCGATCTGACGCTCTCGGGGCAGTTCGGGCAGGGGAATCATGTGATCGAGGGCAAACAGACAGGCGGCTTTGCCGTCAAGGCGCAATCGATCTATGACATCAATGCCGTGAGCCGCGTCTTCGGCGAGGCATCGTATCAATGGCAAGATGTCCATTCTATGCGCTATATGGACAATGCGGACTTTCGGCAGACCTCGCCCTACCTGACGGTGGATACCATCGGGGGTGATATGCGACGGGAAGTGTACTCGTTCTACGGCGGCTACCGAATGCTCAAGAACCGAATCCTATGGCATGCCGCTTTGGGCTTCCGGGCCGAGCAATCCTATCGCGCACGCGATCCGCGCGCGAAGAATAAGGTGTCGGATCTGAAGATCGAACTGAGTATCGGGTATCGATGGAATCGATATGGGTTACAGGTTATGGGTTACGGAGGAAGGTACAAGCAGAATAACGAGATACGGTTCTACTCCGAACTCGGCGAGGCGACGATCTACCATATGGCCAACGAGACCGAACCCTATGCGCGGTTCTCAAACAATAACAAGATCAGCTACTATTCGGGCTATAAGGCGGGAGCAGGCCTGAGCGTGCTGCCGACAAACGGATTCATGGCCGGCGTGAGCTACGATTGGTTTATGTTCTCCAAAGAACTGACCATCGTCAATCAGGTGCCTATCACCAAACTGAACACGCACACCCTGCGGGCGCAACTGGGCTACGTAGCCCCCCAATGGCGAATCAGCGCAAGTGCGGCCCTCGAGATGAAACGGGGAAGCCAGTATATCTACGGCGACCTGTCGGATAACCACTATCATCTGCTCTTCATCACGCCTAACTATCGCAAAAACAACATATTGGCCAATCTGTACGGGGATTATACGCTCCGGCTGCCGATCGGCCAAATGCTGTTTGTCGGCGCAATCGATTATGACTCGTTCTTGCGCCATTGGACTGAACAGGTGCAGGTTCGCTATGCCTTCCCCATCAAAGCTCGCTATGCGTGGTTCATTGCCCCGCAAGCGGCACTTCATCAATATGACCGTGCGCACGCATGGCAGGTAATTTTAGCAACCGGTTTAACATTTTAAATAATTAACATTTATGAAAAAGATTTTATTTGTATTGGCAGTAGCGCTGGGAGCGTTGACTGCTTGCCAAAAGGCAGAAGTAGCGCCGACCGTTTATTCGGTGGACGAAGTGTATGCACAAGCTGACTCGCTGGGTCTGGTAGGTGACACGATTTATGTAGAAGGAAACTGTTTGCATCTGTGCAAGCACGGCGGCAAGAAGGCTTTCCTTCAGAGCAGCGAAGAAGGCGAGTTCATCCGCGCGAACGCAGTGGACTTCGAGGCTTTCGCAGGCGAGTGCATCAATAATAAGGTACGCGTTTACGGTGTGCTCCGCGCGATGGAGATTCCGGTAGAGCAACCGAAAGTAGAAGCACAGAGCGGTGCGACGCAACAGGTAGCAAAAGAAGAGGAGCATCATCACGAAGGCGAAGAAGCCTGTGGTGTATGCTCCACTGTTAAGAAATTCTACCTCGATGCCGTTTCCTACGACATCATTACTGAGTAAAGAATGAAAGAGTTAATGAATTAAAGAATTAAAGTAAAACGACCCGCCTCCTAAGAGCGCGGGTCGTTTCGTTTAGCAAAAGAGATATATTCTAAAACTTAGAATCCTAATACATTGTACGTTCTGCCGTTGTGGCGGATATAGAGCTGTCCGTTCTCAAGGAACTTAACGGCTTTGCCATTCTCGGTCTCTACGTTCTCTACTGCCGTCGCTTCCTTCTTTACGATTGCAGCTTCCGAAGTCGGGATGATGAACCATCCGGTCATATAGTGCAGACAGATACCGGTTACAGAAGCGGCTTCTGCGGGCCATACGAACTCTGCGGAAAGCACACCGAACAAGTCACGCGCTTTGATGGTATTCTCCTCTGCGTCGGTGAGGGTCTTGTTTTTGCCGCTTCCGCTGATCGTTACATTCTCAATGGTAATCAGCTTGGCGTAATTAGCCTGCGCGCACGCCTCGGTAATAGTCATTACGGTCGGCGTCAGTTCGGTCTCGGTAGCCTTAATACCGGTAGCTTCAGTAACGGTCAGTTTGTGTTCTACATAGATAGCAGGATCATTCGTGTAATCCACACTACTAATACTCTTTGTACCTACCAGCACCCCACTAAGTGCCGTACCGACGTTGAGCGTCGTTCCGGTAATAACGGTAGCAGCCGTGGCATCCTCCACATAATAATCACCGAAGAGATCATTATGAGCGGTCACTTTCGCATCGGTTAATTTGAGCGCTACTTTCACACCATCCTCCAATGCATTGAAGGCTGCGATATCGGAAACAGTCTCCACAACGCCATCGGTTACTTTGCTGAAATAATCACCGATCCATGCGGTATTACTATAGGCTGCTATTGCGTCTTCAGGAACAATAACAACTGCTTCTGTATTGGTATTGCAAGCGTTGTTTACATTCACCATCCACGGGTTCTGCGTCCATGTAGCCGTCTCTTTAGTAGCAATTCTCGGAGGTACGGTTCCCTTGAATACAATGGTATCCAACTGCGGCAAGCAGATTGAGAAGAGTGCCAAGGAGTCCAGTGTGCTCGGTAAGATCAGTTTCTTGATCTTCATCGGATTAGAAGCTGTCGCATTGTGAATACCGGACATCGGAATGAGCGTAACGCCTTCCGGAATCTCCAATTCCTGCAGGTTCACAGCAGCCTGGAAACATTGCATTCCGAGTGTGGTAACCTGACTGCCTTCGGCAAAAGTAATCGATCTGGAAGTAGCGTTGCGGAAAGCACCTTGACCGAGTGCTACAACCGGATACGAAACCTCTTCCTTCTCTACGGTTACCGGAACCACAATAGTGTCGATCTCATACTTGGAGGAGGTACTATAACGAATCAGCGTTGCCGTCTGATCGTCATTCAACTGATAATAAATACCATCCACCTGAATGGTGTCAATCGCAGCAGCCTGCATACCCAGCGCCATGACTACTGCACTTACCAATGTAAAAATTTTTCTCATAGACTTTGTTATTTAAATTTTAATATCCTAATATATTATATGTCTTCCCATTATAGCGAATAAAGAGTTGTCCGTTTTCGATGAATTTAATGGCCTTGTTGCTCTCGGTCTTAACCGTTTCTACGCCTTGTTCTCCACCCTCACCTAACACAGCAACAATACTATACCAATTGGTGAGGTCTGCGTAGTTCATAGGCTCCTCATTGAATAAATAATAATCAGAGGTCGTACGAGCGCGGAGACCAATAGCTGTTTGTGAACCATCTGCACTACGCCCCACTACCGAAATCGTGGAAGAACCTCCTCCATAAGCGATCGTATCTGTGCTAATAAGGTTCATTTGCTCATCATAGTTAAAAATCATCTGGATACCATTCAGCGTCTCATGGTTACAAGCCACATAGCCGGTTTCCGTCGGATAAGCAGCTACCGTGATATTCAGGACATCGTTCGCTGCCGAGTGCACATCAAAATCAAGCACAGCTCCATCTGCTTGGTTCATGATATAGACCAGACCATGGTTGAATGTACCATTGGTAGCGATCGTCTTCTCTCCAACAGTGATAGAGCCTTGACTCAAACCGCCGCAAACGAAGATTTTTCCATCCACAAACTTTGTCTGCTGGAACTGCAAACTGCCATTAATCGGATGATATACAATGTATTCTCGTTCCAGATCTGTGTTATAACATGCGGCATAGATACCTCTTTCTGTTTCGTTTTTATAGGTACCGGCAATATATAGTTTGCCGTTCTCATAATTTACTCCTAAAGGACGATCAGAGATAAGGTCATCATTATTGATGACTGCACCTATATAATCCAAATCCATGAAGACGTTGTATTGAGGTTTGTATTTAAGTATCACCGTGTTGCAGGCATCGCTCTTGCTGCCTTCGTAATTCCAAGCATGGCGAGGAGCAACTGTATCCAATCGTGTGGGGAGAAGCGTATCCGCTTGATAGCCAACGAGATACACAAAACCCGCTGTGTCTTGCGTAACAGCAGCCCATGAAAAGGCATCATTACGCGCAATCTTCTTGCCTCCTACTATGATAGAGTCTATCGTAAGAGCCATATTATTGCTGGCTACCAGCCGACCATCTTTGTCGTACAAATTGATAAAACTCATATAATTCCCTGAACGTCCACGGAATTTATCGGCATAGATCACACCTCCGTCTTTTGTAACAGCTAAAGCAGTACCTGCCAAATCGTAATCTCCTGTTGTATCTGCTTTTGCCCATAACAGATTGCCTTCTGCGTCCAATTTTGCAAGGAAAGAGTTTTTCATATTGGTCAGTTTCAATTCACCCGGTTTACTCCCCCATTTGGCTGCCGTTGCCCCTTGGTAGGTATTTTCGGAAAAATGCAACCCTACCTCATCGGAACTAGCAGTTTGATAACTACTTAACAGATACAAACTACCATCCGCGGCATACTCCAGATTGTACAACTGCGTTGTACCTTTCGAAGCATCAGCTTGCTCATCTACAAGCGTCTTGTAGTAATCCAAGTCAACGGCTTGCGCCATCACACTCAGCCACAAGGCTGCAAAAAAGAAAATTTTTCTCATACACATATCATTTAAATTAGTAATTCAAAATCGAGTGCAAAATTACTGCTTTTTGCTCATCTGCACAATACCCAAAAATAGGGAAATTTGTCTGCAGATTTGCGCATATCAGATTTTTTTTGTAATTTTGTGCCCAAATTTGGTGATTATGTATAAGTCAACTGATAAGATTTGCGATCTGATGTCGCATGAAGAAGACGCCATTCAGATCATCAGCCGTTTCGGCTTGGAGATGGGAGTCGGCGAGCAGACGATAGAACAGGTCTGCGAGGCGCATGGTGTACACACGCCGACTTTCCTGGCCATTGTCAACTATAAGATCTTCCATCAGCGGGCCATCCCTGCCGATATCGATATCCCTACCCTGCAGCGCTACCTGCTCAATGCGCATACCTATTTCCTCGATTTCCGTCTGCCGCGGCTGCGCAGGGCCCTGATCGAGGCCATCATCCCGGCCGATCCCACGACCAAGATCCCGGGGCTCATCCTGCGTTGCTATGATGAGTTCGTGGAGGAGATCCGCACGCATATCGAGCACGAGAACGAAGGGCTGTACGATGAGCACGTGCATGATGACCAGCGCATCACGGATAAATTAGCGGAGATCAAGAATCTGATTATCAAGTACTACCCGTCGGAGGGAACCAAATCACCAATTACCAATGACCAATCACCAATCACTTATCTTTTGATAAGTGTGATGTCTGACCTCTGGCACACCCAGCAGGACTTCGAGGACCATTGTGCGATCGAAGATGATATCTTGCGGCCGGCCTTGACCAACAAGCAGGCACCGACGCAGCGTCGGCATGCCCTGCCCAAAACGGAAGAACTCTCGGAGCGGGAACAGGACGTGCTCATCCAGGTCGTGCGGGGCTTGAGTAATAAGGAGATCGCGGATGTGCTCTGTATCTCGACCCACACGGTCATCTCGCACCGCAAGAACATCGCCCGCAAATTGAATATTCACTCAACTGCGGGCTTAACCATCTATGCGATCGTCAATAAACTCGTAGATATCAATTCTATCTAACGTTTTCTCAGAAGTCCTTTTAGGATCTTCCATCAGTCTGTCAGTGTTTCATTCTATTCATTACTTGCGTCATGCAATGCGCGGCGCCGTAACCGTCTATCAGGCTTTCCAACGGCACCCACTCTACTTTCACTCCGACATCGCGAAGCCGTTGCTGCAATGCTGCACTCTGACCGCCTACCGCCATGATGTGCCCCGGCGCGATAGTCAGATAATTATTCGCATAATGCATCTCGTCCTCCGGGTCAATCGGGATAATCTGCATACCCCGTTCGCGCAGGAAACCCACAAACGGCATATCTTCCGTGATGAGGCGGTACTCCTTCTCTCCGGCTGCACGGGCGTATATGTCGCAGGTGACATACTCCGGCTCGCCGGACTGCGCCTCCAGACGGCTGCGTACCATCGTGCAGAGGTTGCGGTCGATGATATTGAAATACGTATCGAGGTGCATCTGCATCTGCCAGAACTTATGGTCGCGCACCACTACCACCGTGTCATGCCCGAATGCGTCCGCCTCCATCACTTGGCGGATACCCTCTCTGTTCGTACGCATACCGCAGCCGATGAGCGAGATGGTACCTGCAGGGAAATAATCGCCGCCTTCTAATCGTCCTTCACCTTCTATACGCAGCACCGGATCCACTCCTAAATGATGGTAGCAGACCTCAATGATTTCCGTCTCCGGCGCTCGCTGCGAGGAGTTCATCTTACAAATAATATGTCCGCGCGGAGTCGTGATACTCTGGTCGCGTGTAAAATAGAGGTTCATCAGCGGGTTCTGGATATACTGTGCCTCATAACCGGTGTTATTGTCTGTGCGGCTCAACTTGACTGTCGGTTGCAGCAAGATACAGCGGATCAGATCGCCCCGACTCATCGCTTCAATCGTCTGTAGCCGATATGCCTCTGACGCTTCTGCATCTTCACCTGGGATGGCGGATATATCGTACCGCAACACCTTGGTTGCCAGTGCCCGCAGAGTGTCTATCCCTGTCTCGTTCAGAATCTCCTCTATGGTGTGTACGCGGATACCATTCTTCTCCAACAGACGCTTATACTCACGGTGCTCCGCGGCGGCTTGCTCTACATCGAAATAGTGCTCAAACAGCCCTGCCGAGGGGTGTATCACGCCGTTGAACAACTCTGCACCGGGAGTGTGCATCAAAATATCTCCTGCTCTATCCCACTCTGCCTGCGGGTACGCCATCTCGCCTTTGGGCGCCGGCCGGCAGGACACCATGCAAACAGCGCATAACGCTGCCGCTACAAAAAACAATTCTTTTTTCATATAGTTCTAATCACTCAACACGATACACTAAACTCTAATTTCAATTTGCCTGTGCACTTTCGCAATCAGGAACTCAGCCGTGGAGTTGCGTATTTGTAGTTGTTTGGACATATATTTGATAATCTGTTATCCGTTGTGTTCGCCGTTCGCGAATTGCGAACATTTAGGTAATTGTGTATTTGTAGTTGTTTATATATACCCCTCTATATATAAGTCAAAAAAGACCTGAAATCTATCACCTTCGCGTTCGGCAAGGAGGTTACAAAAGTCGATACCACTCCGCTTAATCGACGAGGTAACTCCTGCCTTCGCTCTCCCCATGCGGAACGCTTTGCTGGTTCCTGTGGGGACCCCAATATAGATGGACTTTTTTCATTCCGATTGCAAAGCTGAAAGTTCAATATACCGTTTGGGGTCAAAACCGTTGTTTTGTGGTTCGCCATGGGAGAGATAGCCAAACTGGTTAGAGATGATTTGTGTTTTTCCAATCTTCGCATCCATATTACGGTGCGAGTGACCATAAATCCAATAGTCGATACCCGAATCTGCAATGTAATCGCCCAATTCAACCGTAAAGGCACCATTGATTGTGCTTCCTTTGAATTCATCAACTGTGCATAACTGCGTGGGCACATGGTGTGTCAAAACGATTTTTGTTTTGGCTTTACTCTCTGTTACTGACTGTTTGATAAAAGCTAAGCAACGCTCATGCTCTGCATTGAAATTCTGTGCATTTAAGCGGTGACCTTCATATTTGATGCGGTAGAAATCACTCACACTACGTTCGACTATAAAGTCTATATCCGGCTCAATAAATGACCAAAGGGTAGAGACAATGATATCTACATCCGGCAGATGCACTACGCTGTTGTAGTACGCTTTTACGTTCGGGCGGATGTCCAGACAATAACCATCCGGCATAGTTGCCAAGTCATAGTAGCCGTAGAAATCATGGTTACCGAGGCACACAATGACTTGCTTATAGTTGCGTGAAGCCCAGTCCCAGAAATCGTACGCCTTATATGTCTCGCGTCCGGAATCCGGCAGGTCAAGGTAGGCTGAATCTCCGGCAATAAGCAATATATCGCCCGTTACCTCCAATGGATGCGCCGCCAACCACGCGCGGTTATCTGGAAACTCCAGATGCAAATCACTCACAAATTGAATCTTCATAGCACTCTTCTTGTTCCTCGACATAACGCTGGATGTATTTGTTCAGTTTGGCAACAGCAATCTCTCTTTCGCGGGAACGCCCCATACGCAGGGTGTCCGCGATGACCAGCAATTGGTACAACTCCTCGTCGCGCAAGGCGGCTTCCGGCACTGAAGGATAAAGGGGAGTTATTTGCTGTCCGCGTGCTTCTCCTTTTGCGTAGCGCCAAACAAACTGCTCGGAAGAATTGGAAACTTGTTCTTTTATCGGTAAGGCACTTACATATGCAGGAATACCACGGATGACGCGTCCAGTCTCTGCAGGGAAGACATAACCGAGACCATGAACCATAAACTCCTGTAGCGCCAGCGTGTTCACTCGTTTTTTGTTACGATCTACCAATTGCGCTTTTTTACTGCGTTCCAAACTCTCGCTTACACTTGAAGCACTCATATTGAGTTCTTCAGCCAGTTTACGAACAGAAAGGTTGCGTCCTTTGCTTGTTAATTTCTTTAATAATATGACAATATCTTGCTCTTTCATATCGTTGACATTAAGCATTTTACATTGTTTTGTTCGCCGTTCGCGAATCGCGAACACTCAAATGCGCTGCAAAGGTACAACTTTTATTTGAATTCAGCAAACTTTTTGGAGTATAATCCGAAAAATTATATTATTTTTTGGAATACAATCCACAAATTTGCGCTGTTTTATGGAATTGCGGTGTATGTTAATTCTCTTGTTCCTTTGTGTTAGCGTTTGTAAATTCGTGTTTTTTATATACCCCTCCATATATAAGTCAAAAAAGTGCCCAAATCTATCACCTCAAAAGCAACTTTTTTCATTTTGGGGCGTTTTAGTTTCCGGCTTGGTTGCCTTGCTATGTATATGCGACATGCAGCGGTGGCGCTGTGCGGGTGTCAGGACATCGGGCATGAGTTATTTAAACTTCTTAGTCTGTTGCTCAAGAGATTTGATAGTTTCCAAGTAGGCTTCTTCTACGGGAGAAAGGGTGTTGTTCTGCCATTTTCTGTATTCTTCCGTAGCTTTGTCTATTGCTTGCTGATGGCTGACTTGTCCTGCATTATCCAATAGTTTCTGCCCTGTAGAAGAAAGTATCGAATCCAATTGTGCAATATAATCACTCATGTACATCGGGACATGCCGCATTGCCTGTATCTCGGCAAAGTCAAAGTATCCGGAAACAAGGTTGTTGAGCACCTTTAATTCATCCGTAGAAAGATAGTTCTTAGCGATAAATGCTTCTTTGAGCGTTGGCCAATCGCCCTTGAAATTTGTCATTCCCATAAACGGTTGCTCACTGTCTGCCCGCTGGTAAATTACCTCTGCTGCGGTGTGTCCGTGTGCAGCAAAATGCAGTTTGTTTTGCACAATCTTAAAGAACTCAACGGACAAATTGCTTTTCGGGTCATAGTCAACAGCCGTTGCGTATAGATCCAGCACTTGCCGATAAAGCACTTTTTCCGACGAACGGATGTCACGAATACGGTTAAGCAATTCTTTCCAGTAGTTGCCACCACCCAAGTTCTTCAGCCGCTCGTCGTCCATTGTAAAGCCTTTGACGATATATTCGTTGAGGCGTTTTGTCGCCCATTGACGGAAGCGCGTAGCTATTACCGAACGGACACGATAGCCGAGGGAGATAATCATATCAAGGTTATAAAAAGGTATCTCCCGTGACACCATTCTACTACCTTCTCGCTGAACTTGTCGGAAATTCCGACAGGTTGCCTCTATTGTCAATTCTTCTTCCTCATAAATGTGTTGAATATGTTCCACCACATTCGTGCGGGATGTCTGAAAGAGTTCAGCCATCTGTTGCTGTGTGAGCCAGATGGTTTCATTCTCCATGCGCACATCAATGTGCGTCAAACCGTCTTCGCTTTGGTAGATCAGTATGTTTCCGTTGTCCGGATTGTTCTCATTCATATATTGATAAATGTGTTGTTGTGTTCATGTTCATTTACGTTTTTTTGTTAATCGATTCGTGTTTATATATACCCCTTCATATATAAGTCAAAAAAGAGTCCGAATCTATCACCTGAAAAGCAATTTTTTTTTCATTTTTTTGCCAGTCAATCCCTCGGAGGCAGGCGGGGAGTTTGGTTCCGTGTGCTTTATGGTGTGCTACGCAAGCACAACAGAGACCGTGTCGCGGACAGCCTTCCTTCGTGCAAGGGCAATCTATATTATTGTGAGGACAGGGCATATTATTTTTCTTTTTGCGATTCGTAATCCATGGCTTTTACCCAACGATAGCCATAGGCTGTCTTTTGTTTGCCAAGAACGGCGTTATTTATATTTGCTGCATTCTTAACTCCCATAGCCTCAGCCGCTTCAAGTTGGGAATCATACTTCGCGATAATCTTTCCTTCCAAATCCAATTGGTATATTGTCTCTTTGTCGATATACTCATCTAATAACTGTGCTGCATTCTCGTGAACATACTCATGTGCATAAGTTCGTATATCATCTTGCAAACAAAATTCAGCAAAATCAAACCAATGTTCATATATCAAATCATCATCTTTGTATGAACCATCTTCATGGTAAAAAGCATTCTTTTCCACGAAATACTCCTGATAGAGTTCATTCTCCTCCTCATTCAACACTTCGCCCTTCATTACTTTATTTTCTACCGCTTTGAAGAATGGCCATATATCCTGCATGTACATATGGAAATAAGCATCACAAAGCCTGCATATCTTCGGTTCTCCATGCAGGCCAACAGTTCCTGATGGTTTTACGTTATAGCCATAATCGGGATCAGTTGCTTTGTATTTGTTTATAAAGAATGTCTCACGCTCATTAAGAACATCTATCAATTGTTCGACGTTCTCATATTGATGCGTTTCAAGTATCTCGTATTTAGGTTCTCCTTGCTCTTGGTATGCTTTCCAGAACGCGCCATTGGTAGGACCTATCTTCGGATCAAGATGTTCTCTATGCCGAACTTTGGGATCACGACGTGTTTGCCCAACATAAACTTTGCCGTTAGGAAATGTATATAAATATATTACGCCGGATCTCATTTACTTATCTTATCAATCTGTTCATTTTAGAATATTGGTCTGCCTCCGGATTCGGCAATGGAATCATAGTACTCTTGGTCTGCCCATTGGTTGCATTGCTCCATCACAATCTCCAGTGCTTGTTCCTGTCCTTCTGGTGGATAGTTGTATTTCTTCAAAAGCCGTTTAATCATCACGCGCATCTGTGCGCGGGCAGACTCTCGTTTATTCCAGTCAATCGTTCGGTTCTTACGCAGTTCCTCTGTCAACTCTTTGGTCAATGCCACGAACTCTTCATCCGAATAGGCTTTGCGCACCATCTCCGGTTGAGTCAACGCATCATAGAACGCTTTCTCCTCTTTGGTCAAGCCCAAATCATTACCTGCTTGCTCAGATTCTTTGATTTGTTTAGCCAAACGAATCAGTTCCTCTATCACTTCCTCGTTGCTCAACATTCCTTTGAGGTATGCAGAAAGCGATTCGGATAGCAGGTCAGAGAATTTCTGACTTTGTACCACATTGGTATGCTTATATCCTCCGATAACGCCTTTGAGCAGTTTCTTCAGGATTTCAACCGCTAAGTTCTTCTCCTTCATCTGCTTGATATCTTCCAAGAACGATTCATCAAACAGCGAGAACTCGCGCTCTTTATCGTTGAATAGTTCTACTACACCATCTGATTGAACGGATTGTGCCAACAGGTTTTTGATACGTTCGTTAATCTCTTTCGCTTTTGCTCCACCCTGTCCGTGATTTTCGAATTTGAGCAGCAATACGCGTACTGCATCAAAGAAAGCCACAAACTGCAACTGCTCGTCCGACAACAAGGAACGGCAAAGGGTCACCGCATTATGCATCAGCGCGCAGTTCTTCATGAAATCAGCGCGTTGTTCCTGTTTATTCAACGCACAAAGGAAGTTAACCGCACCTTTGATGAGTTCAGCTTTCTTAGCATCACTACCATTCGGGAATGCGGAATAATCGAAGCCATGCAAGCAATCCTCGCATATTTCGTATTTCTCTTTGAAGGTAAGGAGTGCGGTCTTGGCTATATCGGGGTCGCCGAACTGTTTCTTATCGCGGTCTGTATATTGTTTCATCGCACGTTTGAGTGCTTGCGCAATACCGATATAATCAACAACCAGTCCGCCTTCTTTCTCTGGGAATACGCGGTTAACGCGTGCTATCGCTTGCATCAGGTTATGGCCCGACATCGGTTTATAGACATACATCGTGCTTAACGAAGGGACATCAAATCCTGTCAGCCACATATCTACGACGATAGCTATCTTCATCTCTCCATTTTCGGATTTGAACTCTTTCGCTAACTCTTTGCGATAGCTTTCATTTCCTACTATCGGATGCCATTCCTCCGGATCTTTGTTGCTTCCAGTCATTACCACTTTGACTTTATTCGTCCAATCCGGTCTCAGTTCCATCATGCGGTAGTATATCTTCATCGCTATCTCACGATTGAAGGCAACAATCATCGCTTTGCCGGATACTTGGTCTTGACGGAAAGCGGTATAATGATAGAGAATATCTTTAACGAGCGAGTCAATCGTTTGTTCCGCGCCCAGAACCGCTTCCAGACGACTAAGGTTCCGCTTCGTTTTCTCTACCTGCATATCGTTAATACCGGCATCATCCAGATTGATAAACTCTGCATCCAGTTCTTCCAATACCGCCTGATCCAGCTTCAGCTTCATTGCTCGGCTCTCGTAATACACGCGTACGGTGGCATGGTCGCGAACCGATTGCGTCATATCGTATATATCGATATAATCTCCGAACACCTCTTGTGTATCTCTGTCTCGGTCTGAAATAGGTGTGCCGGTAAATCCGATGAACGAAGCATTAGGCAACGCATCGCGCATCAAGCGGGCATAACCTTTCTTGGTGCTCCATGTATGGATGTCGAAGGTCGTATCGCCGTATTGCGAGCGATGCGCTTCATCCGTCATAACGATGATATTCCGTCTATCGGAGAGGAAGCGTGTATCTTCCTCGAATTTCTGAATGGTAGTAAAGAATATACCTCCCGCTTCGCGGTCACGCAGCAAATCGCCTAACTCTGCTTTAGAACCCGCCTGTTGCGGCATCTGACGCAGGAAATCCGCACATCGGCTGAACTGACCGTATAACTGATCATCCAAATCATTACGGTCGGTTACTACTACTATTGTGGATTCCGGGAAATGTCTTCCTATCAATCGGGCTAAGAATACCATGGACAGCGATTTGCCCGAACCTTGGGTATGCCAGAAGACGCCAATCTTACCATCTCCGTTTACTGCATCATAGGTACATTTGAGCGCACGATTGACTGCGAAATACTGATGGTAACCGGCAAGAATCTTTATCGGTTTTCCTTCCCGATGGTCAAAACAGATATAGTTCCGCAATATATCCAATAACCGCTCTTTAGGGAAGATACCATTAAAGAAAGTGAGATAATCCACCGTCTCTTTGTCTTCATATACGCCATCTACGCTCTTCCATTGCATGTACCGCTCCTCATCAGAAGTGATGGTACCTGCTAATGTCAGCAGCATATCGGATATCACATTGAACGCATTGTACGTAAACAAATCAGGCGCTTTGAGTTGATAGTTGCGCATCTGCATATAAGCGTCATGTACCGTCACATCTTCCTCGCTTGGTGATTTCAGTTCAATCACTACTAACGGCAGACCGTTAACAAACACCACCATATCGCAGCGTATCACATCATGTCCTTCTACGCGCCATTGATTAGCAATATGAAAACTATTGTTCGTATAGTTGTCGTAATCAATCAGCTGCACAAGATCTGTCCGTTCTTCTCCATTCAGCACATACGGCACTTCCATACCATCTTGCATCTGACGGATGAAATCCTCATTGCTTGCAATAAGTGTGCTGTCTGTAGCATGCTGAATCTGACGCAGCGCTTCGTCAATAGCTTCTTTCGGCAGAGTTGGGTTGATGCGCTTGATGGCAGGAACCAATGCATCTACATAGAATGGCTTGCGGTAGTCACGCTCAATATCCGGACCGTAGATATACTCGTATCCTAACTCATCACGAAAGAGCGATATCAACGCCTGTTCGTAGCTGTTCTCGGTGAATTTATGATTGCTCATAGTGGTATGTTTGTTTTTCCCGAATTTAATTCGGGAGAATGGACATAATTGCATATCTCCTCCGCCATCTGATTCATGGCGACGCACTCCTCGCGGGTGACATGTTTCTTGCCAGCGTCATACTCCCACGGAGAGAGAATGAGGACACGCCCGGCGGCGACGGAGTCAAACAAGCCGTCGCTTGGCTTGTAATAATCGCGGAAGCCATTATCCGCGATATAGATGATAGGATGTCCTTCCGCCAGTAGAACCACCATCACCTCTTTCTCCTTGTCGGAGATAAAGGGCGAGGCCATCACCGCGCCCTGACGGGCAGCCAGCACACAGCTGTTCATATATGCTCGCAAGCGCTTGTCATCGCCATGCATCGCTTCTTCTATCATCGTCCGGCGGACATGCACAGGCGCATATTTGGCCGCCTGTAGCAAAGCGGCATTACCGATGCCGCAATACATCCGTCCGGCTATCTCGATACCCTCCTGTACGCGGAAGAAACCCGGCATGAGGCGCTTGGTAGCGAGGCGCTGGGGGTTGAGCATCAAATAATGAACCATGGTGTTTAGCTGCCCTTTCCGCGACAGCGGTCGCACAAACGGCATCTCATGGAAAAGCGGGTCAGCGGTATGCTCGTTTTCTGTATACTCGTTTTCTGTATACTCGTTTTCTGTATGCCCGTTTTGTGTATGTTCATTCTCCCGCATTGAATGCGGGGCAATAGACATACTATAGGCCCGTCCTATCTTCTTTTCCCCTTGCCAAAAGCCGCGTACGACCGAGAGGATGCTCGTTGGCATGGGCTTGATTACATGCCAGATGGCATGCAGATGGTCGGGCATGAGGCAATAGCTCACGATGCGAATCTCCGGGCGGCGTTTGGGCAAATCTAACAGATGTCCCAGCACTTGCTTCCCGAGGTCGGACCATTCCACCCGCGCTTGCTTGGGATCGTTATCGGGGATATCCAGCGTACCGAGCACCGGCTGACGGCTTGTGACCGTCAGCGTGACATGGTAGATACCAACACCATACCAAGCGGTGCCCGGTTTCTGCCATTGCCATATGTCGTGCTCTGTGGACATTATTATTCTTCAAGTAGTTGATAATCTTTTTCTTTATACTCGCAATATCCGTTAAATCCATCTACTAGGTGAATATAAAAAGCATTTTCTTCCAAATAATAATCAACGGTAATTTCTGCGGTATCATCCCAAGACATGTAACCATATTCTTTATCTGCGGAATCGACAGACATATTGATATTTACCTTGTATCTTATCTTGCCTTCTGAAGGCATATCCTCTATATCTGCAATAGATTTTTCTTCAATCCGTATAGACGAACAAATAAAGGATCCTTCTTCTACTTCTATTGGCCATCCTTCAAATAAAGGCGATATATTATCATCAGTGATTAGTCTCAATAATCGTTGTTTATTCTCTTCATCAAACGTATTTTGAATTGGCTTTTTGTCTGTTAATAGTGTAGATATTTGTGCATATAATTTGGCGTAATCATTACCTTTCTCTTGTTGTACCAAATATATATCCTCGCCAAATATAGACTTGTATTCATCATTGAGAGAACTTTCACATAAGCGTTTATCATTAGTAAACAATATTATTGTATCCTCTACGTGCTGCCTCTTGTATTCTAATACAGATTCCCATAAGATTACATCCTTAAAACCTTTATCCGAGTTCTTATCTTCTCCTTCGAATGGGGCTCGTTTCGCTATTGCCCTATCTATGATATTGGGAAGCACCTCGTTTTTAGGGTAACTTATAACTTCAGTTTGTAAATCCCGCTGTGCTAAAATTGCTATTGACTCATCAAAGAGGCGGTTTAACGTGACGGAATAATCTTCCTTTGGGCTAAAATCCAAGTCCGGAAGTTTTAATCCTTTTAATTTTTCTACCTCTTTATGATAACAGGTCAATTGATGCTGATATAGTTCTTGTACGACAATCCGGGGCAGTAAGATTTTAATATCCTGATAATTATCACTTGACTCCAAAACTCTAATAATATCATCCAACTTATTAGAGAATTGGGCAACCATAAAATCCTTGCTGCCAGAATTAATTATATTTGTATCAATGACTATAACTATCATACCAATTTATGCTGCTGTCAAATTATCATTTATCCGTCGGTTGAGTTCGATTTTGTCGTCTAAAGAAGAAAGAATAGATACAATCTTATCTTGTTCAACGATATTGTCAGTATAGTACACTTCAATGGGATGAATATGATTCCTGTTTAACGTAGGAACAGCACTACCTCCTTGAAACGAAGATAATGGAAGAGTTTTAAGCAAATAATAAAGGTATTTTGGGTTATTACCTTTAAAATCATCTATATAAAGAGTTGTATTATGAGCCCACGCAATATCATAGAAATAAGGAACACCTATATTCCCACTTCTTCCTATAGTAATAATAGGTTGTATAGGTGTAGCAACATTATGAAACCCAATTATACCATTGGAACCCGCAACAGGTATTATACCTTCTTGCATTTCAGAATGAGGCAAATCATGTCCACGTCGGAAATTCAAGATTTCACCTAATTTTACTTTTTTCCACTCTTCCATAAATGAGAATTTATAAGTCTGTTTTACGATATTTCGAGTTCTCCTGACATCAATCTGGGTAATAAGGTGTCACGAAGTTGAGCTAATTTAATATTTTCTTCTGTTAAATTGCCAACCATTTTAAATAATGGCGTTGCTTGTTCTGTATATTTAATTATCTGCTCTTTTTCCAATTGTTTAATGGGCAGTTCTGCAATGTGCTGCGGGTATATATGAGGTTGTGCGGATCCTGTTTGAGCATCAAATATTTCTTTCTGTCTTTTTTTTAACATCACATACCAGAAATATACATCAGAGGTCAACGAAGAATCAATATAGGATGAGTCCGAAGACCAAACAGGCTTATTCCATAATGCCACATATCCTGCATTTGCTCCAGACGCTGAAATGGTAACAACAGGACTTAATGTATTTGCCTTATTATGATATGCAGCAGGTCGCAATCCTCCTGCTACGACAGGCACATCACCCAATATAGTATCTTTCGTTAATAATCCTATTCCTCGCTTTGGTCTCAGCCAATCACCTATTTTGCAGTTTCCATTTGTTATAGACGGAAACATTTTGTCAAATAGTGCAGTTGCCTGTTGTTCTAAATTATCATTTATCCGTCGGTTGAGTTCGATTTTATCATCTAAGGAAGAAAGAATAGATACAATCTTATCTTGAATAGCTCTAGGGGGTAGCAATATGGGCATATTTCCATAAGTTTGTGCATTTATGTTTCCTCTTGTACTACCCGTATTAAAAGAATTGACCCAATCATAATATTTATTTGAATGCGTGTAATATTTCAAAATACGCGGATTAACTTTCTTTTCGTCCAAAGAGAACTTGATTAAGAACCCTGCATATACTAATACTCCATCTGTACCATCATAAAAATAAGAGCGTCCTGTGCTATTTCCTGTTCTTGCAAACACAATATCGTTTTTGCTAAGAACATAATTACATGCTTCGGGTGAATCTACAGATAAGAGTCCTTTCTTATTTATAGTTCCATCATCATTGATATCAGTAATGCGTAGATAAGTATATTTACTTTTATCATAAGGAACTGCAGAAGCCCCTATACCATAGGTTCCTCTCCCTTTGCATAATTCTTCTAATCTGTATTCTTTCCACTCTTCCATAAATGAGAATTTATAAGTCTGTTTTACGATATTTTGAATTCTCCTGACATCAATTTGGGTAATAAGGTGTCACGAAGTTGGGCAAGGCGATGGTTTTCTATTGCATTATTCGCTATCGCATGCATTATGTCAAATACTATAGAGTTAAATTTAGCCATAGCATCTTCTGTCGGAACAATAGTTTCAACGTTTAATAGCTCAGATGTGTTTAATCCAGGCTGAGCTGCTTTTGCACATGCCAATGTATGAATCATTGAACGAATATCTGCCTGCGTCATAGTTAAGTAGAGATATAATTGATATTTTGAGTCTCGTGTTCGCAATAGGAACACGTGCTCATTAACTGCGCAATTTTCATATGGGAATCCATCAAGTGCCATAGAGCATTTACCAGTATACGCTCCATCCTTATACAGCAGAACATCACCATCTTTAACGTGCCCACGTTTCATTTTTGAATAAAAATCCTTACTTACATATTTTTCGCCCGAATAATTATAGGAGCCAAAACTTTCTATCTTTTCGGCGCCAATACTTGGGATACCTAAAATTTCTGCTCCACCTTTAGGGCGAGATCCACTCTCTACCTCTATTATCACATCGCCCAATTTCCCTTCTTTCCAATCGCTTGGCATCTTGCCTCCCCAAGGTTCAAAATCCACAAACCATGACTTAAATAATGCCTGTGCTTGTTGTTCTAAATTATCATTTATCCGCGTATTTTTCTTGCGAGGTCGATAATATGAGCGATATGTAAGGTGCGTTCGCATTGGTTAACTGAGATATTTGCGGTGTGATTGTTTCACATTATTCTGGTTTACCATGGCATAGTGCATGGTTGTATCTATTTTGACATGCCCTAATAATCGTTGAACCTGCTCAACTGGCATTCCCTTGTCTATTGCCATCGTCGCCAATGTACGCCGGAATTTATGCGGATGCACTCTCATTATTTTTGCCTCTTGTCCGATTTTACGTAAGCGAGTTTCCACACCTGATATCTGTAAACGGTTATGAGGACGTGCCAACGAGACAAATAACGCTTTGTTACGGTCACGCCGTGTCGTAAGATATTGTTGCAAATGTATTTTGGCTCGGGCGTTGAAATATACAATTCTCTCTTTATTTCCCTTCCCAAACACTATACATTCACGCTCTGCAAAATTTATATCTTCCCTGTTCAGTTTTACCAATTCGCCGACACGCATTCCGGTGGATGCAAGCAGGTCTATCATAGCTATATCACGTAATTGGACACATGAGTCTCTCAAGTTTTCCAGATTCTCGTCAGTAAGCACCTCTTTTACTTGCGCTCCTGTCTTTACTTTATGGATGCGTCGCACAGGACTTTTGATGATATAATCCTCTTCTTCCAACCAAGCAAAAAAGGAAGAGAATATACGGCGAATATTATCTATAGTTACTTTGCTTGATTTATGTTTCCGCTGGAAAACCGCCAAATAGGCACGGATGTCTTCCGTTGTATAGTTGGTAACTTTCTTTGGCATTTTACGGAAGAAATGACGGATAGTTGCTCCATAATAACGGATAGTAGGAGTTGTGCATCCTTCCACTTGTTTGGCTGACAGGAAAATGTCAAGCAATCTGTCATTGGATGTCGTGTTTTCTTGCACAGAGGCGGAATCATCGCTTATATTATAGCGACTAATGATCTGCAAAAGAACACCATTCAATTGCGCCATCTGTTCAACACTCAAGACATCCGTCATTGCATTACTGATTTCAAAAATTAGTTTCTCTTTCATATTCTTCAATGTTTTTATGGGTGAATAAATCATCTCTCATTGAAGAACCAGCCTGCATTTTATTTAATGGGAAAACCGATATTGCCCAATTGTTTTCGTATCTCATCCTCTAAATCATGTGACTTAGAGAACAATTCGGAAAGTTCATTTGTCAGTTTTCCCATTTTCTCTTCAAACGGTATTCCATCATCCTTTTGCTCCGCAATGCCTACATAACGCCCCGGGGTAAGGATGTAATCTTCTTTTGCTATTCTCTCCAGATTTACTACAGCGCAGAAACCTTTTTCACTCTCAAGCGTTCCTTCTTCATATTTGCGGAAAGTATCGGCAATATCGGTAATGTCTTTTTGACTTAGTTCTCGCAATTTACGAGTTACCATTGAGCCAAGATTACGAGCATCAACAAACAGGATTTTTCCTTTCTGCTTTTTGTTCCGATTAAGAAACCAGAGGCTGACTGGAATACCGGTAGAATAAAACAACTGCGGCGGCATAGCCACAATACCTTCTACCAAATCCGCCTTTACGATATTAGCACGGATGTCTCCTTCTCCGCCTGTCTGGCTGCTTAATGCACCATTAGCGAGTACCAAACCGATCTTGCCGTTTGGCGAGAGGTGATGAATCATGTGTTGTATCCATGCGAAGTTAGCATTACCTGCGGGCGGAATACCATATTTCCAACGGACATCTTCGAGCAAGGACGCTTGCCCCCAATCGCTCAAGTTAAAAGGCGGGTTCGCCATGATATAATCCGCTTTGAGCGTCGGATGCTGGTCGTCAAAGAACGTATCCGCATAACTCTTACCGAGATCTGCTTCCAATCCACGGATTGCGATATTCATGTGCGCCATCTTCCATGTGCTCGGATTGGCTTCCTGACCATAGATAGAGATATTACGCACCTCTTTCTGATGGCTGCGGATAAACTTAGCGGATTGTACGAACATACCGCCCGAACCGCAGCATGGATCATAGATACGGCCATTATATGGCTGTAACACTTCTACTATCGTACGTACGATGCATGAAGGCGTATAGAATTCACCAGCGTTCTTGCCTTCCATACTCGCAAACTGCTGCAAGCAGTACTCATAGGTACGACCAAGCAAGTCTTTTTCATCAGCCGCTCCGTGCATCTGGATGTTCGTGAACAAATCCACTACATCACCCAAGCGCCTTTTGTCCAATTCCGGACGAGCGAAGTTCTTCGGCAGAATACCTTTGAGACGCGCATTCTCTTGCTCGATTAAACGCATCGCATTATCAATCGTCACACCGATGGACGGTTGATGCGCATCTGCGGAGATAACGGACCAACGTGCATCCTTCGGAACGAAGAATACATTATCCGCCATATACTCATCCTTATCTTCAGGATCTGCTAATGGCTCCTTCAATAATGCCTGGTACTTTGTCTCAAAACGGTCGGAGATGTACTTCAGGAATATCAATCCCAATACCACACCCTCATATTCAGACGCGTTCAGATTACCACGCAGCACGTCAGCTGCTTTCCAGATCTTGTCTTCAAATCCAATCGAAATGGTGTCTTTTGCCATATATCGTTTTTTCTAATTTAGCGTATTTATTTGTTTTTTGTGTCTCGGTCATCTCCCGCTCATCAATCAGTGGCGGGATGCGCGGTGATGTAACGGCGGTTGGAGTCGTTCTTATGCGTGGTGGTAGGACGCAGAAGTCCGGCAAGCACTAACTTGGTTGTGTACTGCTGGCGCGTTTTATTTTGGTTCTGCACGCCAAGCATATCCAAAATCTCTTGGGCTGTTCGCAGCATCACATCACAAAACTCTAACACTTTTCGTTGCTTTGCCGTTAAACACACTTGGTTACTTTCTTGTTCAGCTTGGTTACTTTTCTGCTTTACTTGGTTACTTTCTTGTTCAGCTTGGTTACTTTTCGTCTCCTGCTCTGTTACTTTTTCGGTCGGGTTTGACACTTTTTCGGCTGGGTCTGACACTTTTTCCTGACGATAAATAATCGTACGGAAGTCGTCCGCTTGAATAAACTCAGGTGTGCGGAGACCGTTCCGTAGAAACTATTTCGGTCGGATTGATTTTCTCTATATCTGCCATATATCTTTGTCTTTCTTATAGTGTTTTTTGTGTCTCGCTCATCGGTCGGTGGATATGATGAGACCTAGACACTTTTCGCACAACCTGCGCAACAATTTGTTTGCCAGATTTTTAGTTTCTCTATTTCTGCACGCGAACTGCGTGCAAAGGTACAACTTTTTTTGAATTGTGCAAATAAAAAATGCTCTGAGCGGGAGCGTTTTTTTGTCCTTATTTGCGGGCAGGATCGGTAGTGAGATCGATGCCGAGTTTCTTGAACGTTCGCCAGTCCACCTCCTTGAGCATGACGGTGGAGTGCGCCTGACAGCCTTTGAGCAGCGGCAGGGTGTCGAGGGCCTTGCGGCAGTTCTCATCATGGAGCGAGAGCACGGAAAGCGCCACGAGCACCTCGTCGGTATGCAGGCGGGGGTTCCGGCCATGCAGATAACTGATCTTGGTTTTCTGGATGGGTTCGATGATATTCTCCGGGATGAGCCGCATGGAGTGGTCGATGCCTGCCAATTCCTTCATTGCATTCAGGAGCAGGGCTGCCGATGAACCGAGCAGATCTCCCGCTTCGGCGGTGATGATATGTCCGTCAGGCAGTTCGATCGCCGCGGCATGGGAGAAGGTACCGTCATGGAGGGCACCGGTGAGGGCACGCCGTTCGCGGGCTGCCACGGTGGTGCGGCGATAAGCGGTACTGAGCCCGAGCTGCTGCATGAGCAGGGCGATCTTCTTGATCTCCGTATCATTGCCTTTGCCGTTCGCCAAATGACAGAGCGCCTGGAAATAGCGGCGGATGATCTCCTGTTTGCTGGCCTCGCGTACGGCCTCATCATCGCTGATGCAGAATCCGACCATGTTCACCCCCATCTCGGTAGGCGAATGGTACGGACTGGAACCGTAGATCGAGGTAAAGAGCGCCTCCAGGACGGGGTAGATCTCGATATCGCGGTTATAATTGACAGCGGTCTTGCCGGTCGCTTCCAGATGGAAGGGGTCGATCATGTTCACATCGTTGAGATCCGCCGTAGCGGCTTCGTAGGCGACGTTAAGCGGATGCTTGAGCGGGAGGTTCCACACGGGGAAGGTCTCGAACTTGGCATATCCGGCTTCGCGCCCACGCGCATGCTCATTATATAACTGACTCAGGCATACCGCCATCTTACCGCTACCGGGACCCGGCGCGGTGACGATGACCAGCGGACGGGTGGTCTCGATATAGTCGTTTTTCCCAAAACCCTCTTCGGATGCGATCAGATCGACATTATGCGGATAGCCGTCGATGATATAATGATAATAGACGCGAATACCCTTGCGCTCCAGACGCTGGCGATAGGCATCGGCCGAGCGCTGGCCCGAATAATGGGTGATGACCACGGACGAGACGAGGAAGCCCCTTAAGGAAAACTCCTCGCGCAGACGCAGCACATCTTCATCGTAGGTGATGCCGAGGTCCTGACGGATCTTATTGCGCTCGATATCCTCCGCCGAAAGGACGATGACGATCTCCATGGAGTCGCGTAACTGCGTGAACATCTGCAGTTTACTATCGGGCATGAAACCCGGCAGCACACGACTGGCGTGGAGGTCATCGAATAATTTTCCGCCTAACTCGAGGTAGAGCTTGTTACCAAACTGCGCGATGCGCTCGCGGATATGCTCCGATTGAATACAGATATATTTGTCGTTATCAAAAGCTGTAGCCATAAGTCTTACGCATTATCCGAGGGGTTCGGAGTGACTTGTGTTTCTTGCTCTTCGGGCTGTGTCTCCTCATCGTCCTCGTCGTGGTGGTAGTAATAGTACGAGCGGTAAGCCTTCTCATCCTTGGTGAAGCGGCTGTAGAGTTTGCCGTAGATCTTACCGTAACGGGAAGCGCGACTGCCGGAGCGGCCTCCGTAGCCGTAGCCGTAACCGCCGTAACCGCCGTAACCGAGGTGACCGTAACCGTAACCGCCGTAACCGCCGTAGCCGTAGCCGTAACCGGATCCGTAGGAGTGACGTCCCTCGGTGGGGATATCGGAGAGCACGATCTGCACTTTCTCGGGCTTATCAATGACGTCGGTCATCTGCTCGAGAGTCTGCTTACAGAACGATTTGTTGGTTTGCAGACAACGGATGACGAACAGACACATGTCGCTTTGCTCGATGATGGCATAGGCATCGGGTACCAGACCGATAGGCGAGGTATCCATGACGATGAAGTCATATTGCTCCCGCATGGCGGTGATGGTCTTGGCCAGCTTCTCCGAGTGCGCCAACTCGCCGGGGTTCGGCGGGATCGTACCGGCGCGGACGAAGTCGAAGCCGAAAGGCGTCTTGCGGAACATCGCATCCTCCAAAGAGCACTCGCCGACAAGGAAATTGGATATACCATCACCGTTCTCCAGACCTAACTTGGTGTGGATGTTCGGTTTACGAAGGTCGAGGTCGATCAGCAGCACTTTCTTTCCCGCCATGGCGTAGAGTGCGGCCAGGTTGGTGGAAAGGAAGGTCTTACCATCACCGGACTCGGTGGAGGTGACGCAGATGACCATCTTATCTTTGCGCTTGAGCACGAACTCGATACGCGTTCGGATGGATCGCAGCATCTCGGCATAGGACGATCGGGGCGAAGCACGGACGAGCGTCGGGTTCTGGTTACGCGCATGGCGCAGCGTACCGATGAGGCGGAAGAAATGCAGGTTGACTACATCCTTGGGCGAGCGGATCTTATTATTGAGCAACTCGCTGAGGACGATAAGAATGAGCGGGATGAGAAAACCGATGACCAGATAGGTCGTGGTGGTTTTCGATTTCGCCTTGGCATTCATGATGGCGGTAGTACGCGCCTTATCCATGATGCTGTTATCGGGAGTGTTGGAGGCTTTCTGGATCTCGGCCTCCGCACGCTTCTGCAGGAAGAAGGTGTAGTAGTTATCATCGATGCGGTAGTTACGCTCGATGGCCACCATCTGGAGCTCTTTCTCCGGCAGAGTGCGCAGCATCGCCTCCGCTTCGTGGATACGACGCTCGAGGTCCTCTTTCTCGATCTGCATGGCTGTCCGCATGGAGTTAACAAGCTCCTCGATAGAGGCCTTGACGGTCTCCATATCCTTGGTATACTTGGCGTAGTAGACATTCTTCTCTGTCAGTTCGCTACGCTGGATACGCAGCTCGTTGAGCTGCTGCACGAGGGCCACGAGGGATGCATCGGTGACGCCCATGGTGGACGGCATGATGACCGCATCGCTCTCCATACTGGTATGGATATAATTGATGAGGTAGTCGAAATAGGTCTCGCGAAGCCGCATCTCCATCTTCTGCTGGTCGTAGGTAGAAAGATAGCCCATGATCTGGCCGGCATAGGAGTTGACATCCACGATCTTGTTCTCCTGCCGGAAATCGGTCATGGCACCTTCGGACACCTGGAGCGAGGACTGCAAGTTATCCAACTGCGAATTGATGAAGCGGATCGAGTTCTCCGCCACCTCGTTTTTCTGCTCGAGGTTCTGGAGGAGGTATATCTGCGCCAGCTTATCGAGGTACTCGCAGTCACGCTGCGGCACTTCGCTGACCATGGAGAGCGAGAGGACGGTAGATCCCTCGGTGACGAAGGAGAGCTGGAGTCGGCTCATGAACTCATCCACGAGGGACTCGTGGGTACGGAAGCGGAAGTATATCTTACCGCTATTGATCATCAGTTCGGTCGGCCAGATGACGATGTCGAAGAGGCTGCAGCTGACGGGTTCGCCGTAATGCGCCTCGATATCGAGGTCATAGCCCTCATCGGTGGACATGATACGCATCGAACCATCCTTGCTGAAGTTCACCTGGAAAAGGATGGTATACGCGCGGGGGTCCAGACGGGTATACTCGACGAGGATAGGCGTCTGGCGATATAGAGAACGGGTCTTGAAGCGTCCCTGCGTGATATACTCGACATTGAGGAAGGGCAGCGAGTCCACGACACGACTGGTGAGGTCGTACGAACCGAGCATGATCATCTGGTTATTGACATTCTTCATACCCGGATCGACGCCGAAGCCCTGCATCAGGGCGACCGTCTGTCCGCCGTAACCGTTGTTCTCCTTGATCACGATCGAACCCTGCGAGAGGTAAGAGGGGATCCAACGACGGTTCTTGAGCATGGCCAGGCCCATCGCGATCGCGATACCGATGACGAAGAGGTACCAATAATGAAGGAAGGTGAAGAACCACTCCAGGGGATTGAAGTTAAGTGATCCATCCTCATCCTGCTGCGGATCCGCCTGGTAATAATGCTGGTTCCCGCCCTGCTGGTAATAATTGTTATTACCGCCCGGCTGGTAGTACTGATTGTTTCCTCCGGGGGAATAATAGGCATTATTGCCACCCGGTGCATAATAATCGTTATTTGCCATATGCGTTATTTATACATGTATGCCACATAATTGAGTACGGTAGTCAGGAGCGCGACGCTGCTCGTGATCAGACCGATGAAAGCCGAATAGTTGGGCACGGTGTAGAAGCTATTCTTGGTGCGTGCCACATAGATCACATCATTCGGATAGACGTAGTAGTACTTGGAGTCGATGATGGTATTGGTGCGCATATCGAACTCGAGCACTTCGGGCTCCTGTCCGCCGTCGCGGGGACGGATGATGCGGATATGACGCCGGTCACCGCTATTCATCACATCGCCGGTCATGGCCAGGGCCTGGAAGATATTCATCTTCTCCTTATAGATATAGAACTGCCCCGCGTGGGCATCGCCGACGACGGAGAAATACTTGTTATACAGCGCGAGCTTGACATCCGCATCGGGGATGATCTCCCGGAAAGCGGCCTTGAGGGAGTCCTGCGCTTCGATCTCGGTCAGGCCCTGCAGCTTGACAGGCCGCAAGAAGGGGATATCCACCGTACCGTCCTCGTGTACGCGGTAGGAGTTCGCATACTGGCCGGAGTAGGTGGTGTTAGTACCGAGCATCTTGGTATAGGTCTCATCCATAGTGATGAGGCGATAGATGATCTCGTCGTTGACGCGGATGCGGTAGGGTTCGTACGCCACGGAGTCATAGACCGGCAGTTTATTGGCCTTGGTGGGCTGCTGCAAGTATCCGATCTTGCGATGACTGTAACAGCCTGTGAGCATGAGGGAGGCCAAGACGATGAATAGTAATGAGATCTTTTTCATTCTGTACCTCCTTCCGTGGATGTGTTCTTATGTTTGCCGTAGTACTTATGGACGTGGTTGATACCCGTCTGTACGATGGAATAGATGAAGACGCCGAACGATATCGTGGCGGCCGTCACACCGATGACGGTGGTGACGTGGTTGATGCCGAAGCTATACCCCGGGATCTGGCGGATATAGATGATGTCGTTGGGCTCGATGTAGTAATACTCCGAGTTGATGATATCTTCGGAGCGGGCATCGAAGGTCTTGATGGTCGTCACGCCGTTCTTCTCGCGCACCAGCTTGATCTCCTTACGGGAGTTGAACTCCTGCAGGTCTCCGGCCATGGCCAGGGCCTCGAAGATGGTCATCTTCTCCTTATTGATCATGTAGCGTCCGGACTGTGCGCCGACCACGGAGAAGGAGCGGTTAACGATATTGACCTCCACGGATACCATGCTGTATCCGGGTATCTGCTGAAGCAGCGTACCGAGTCCCTCTTCGAGGGCATACTTGACCTCGCGGGTGGTCTTGCCTTGTACGGGCACCTTACCGAGGGTCGGGAAATCGATGTTTCCTTCCTCATCCACGAGGTAGGTATAGAGGTCGTACGAACCGTACATACCGCCCTGCCCCATCTGCTGACGCATCTGGGAAGCGTTGGTTCCGCCGGCATTGTACATGCGCATCACCTCTTCATTAAGGGAATAGACATAGACATAGAGCCGATCCCCGATACGCAACTCGTAGTCCTCAAAAGCGAGCGTATCCGCATAAGTCGGGATCTGCTTGTCGGGCTTCTGCATATAGTTCACCTTCCGCGCCGTGACACAGGATGACAAGGCCAAGCTTACTATCGCAAAAAAGAATAAATATTTAAATTTTAAAATCATAAATCTAAAATCTTAAATAGCGATTCATCGCTTCTCATCCCATCCGAAGGGGTGTTTCGCTAAAGGTAGTTTGGCCAGCGGGTGGTAGTCACCGACGAGACCGATAGGCTCGGCATGACGGATCTCGCTGACCGTCTCGATGCACGGACGGGCTTCCGCGATGCGGAATCCGTGACCGGCCAGGATCTGCTTGTAGGACTCCGTGTGGAGCTCCGTGAAACCCTGCGAGAACTCGAACTCTTCGCCGTCGATGCTAAGGGTGCGGAAGGTGCGTTTCTCACCTTGCACGGCATTGGCAGGCAGGCAATCTGCATTGATCGAGAGGAAATAGCGTACGCGTGCACGCTCGAGATCGAGGAAGCCCGCTACGCGATCGAAGGACATGACGTGCACAATGTTTTGCTTCACCGGGCCGAAGATCCACTGAAGCATGTCGTAGAAATGCACACCGATATTGGTCGCTATACCGCCGGACTTATGCACATCGCCTTTCCAACTCGCATAGTACCAGTTTCCGCGGGAGGTGATGTAGGTCAGGTCCACATCGTAGATCTTATCCTTGGGTCCGTTGAGCACTTTCTCGCGTAGTGCGCGGATCTTATCGTGCAGACGGAGCTGGAGGATGGTGTAGGCCTGATGACCCGTCTCTGCCTCCAATTCAACCAAGTTATCGATGTTATAGGGATTAAGCACGAGGGGCTTTTCGCAGATCACATTGCACCCGATACGCAGACCGTAACGGATGAAGGCATCGTGCGTGTAGTTAGGAGTACAGATAGACAGCCAATGGAGGGGGTTATTCGTGCGCATCTGCTTCGAGCAGAACCGATCGAACTGCTCATTCTCCGTGAAGAACGAACAATCCGGAAAGGACGAGTCGAGACGTCCTACGCTGTCAAACTTATCATACGCCACGAGCAGATTGTTTCCCGTGTCGGAGATGGCTTTGATATGTCTCGGTGCGATATATCCTGCGGCACCGATAAGACCGAAATTCAATTTTTTATCCACAATAAAATCCTCTTTAATATGTTTTTCGTATGTTGTGCTATGTATTCTTTGTACCACGCGCTGCGGTCGTTGGTCCAGCGCTGCGGGTGGGTGGTGATCATGACGCGGGGCGGCAGTTGGTCTTTTCGGATCGCCTCGATCAGCTTCTGCGTCGTATGCCAGGTAAGGCCCGCTTGCGTCCATTCGTCCTGATACTGCGGGATCTTATCCCGTACGCTCACTTTGTATCCGTCCCAGCAACGCCCTGTGTCCGTGAGGTAGAACACCTGACTGAAATCGGTATCCAGATAGGGTTCGCCCAGGATGCCGAGCGCTTTATAACTATAGTGCTGCCAAAGATCCTTGCTATCCCACTTGCTGGTCGGTGCCCCGTGCATGCATATCGTCTCTACCGCGTAGAACTGGCGGAAGTACTCGAGCCAGGTCTTAAAATGACCCCAGGCCTGCTTGACGTTGCCGTGGCAGAGGCTCATATCCTCGTAGTGGTAGCCGATCTCGTGGCCCAGACGAACGATGGACTTGATCACGGACGGGATGTTGCTCTCTTTGCCGCAGCGGAAGTAATAGGTCGCTTTCGCTCCGATAGACGCTTCTATCTGCGCGGTCTTGAGGCTGTTGAGCGGACGGGCATCGACGTCGTGGCGCAAGATAACATATTTGTCGTCATGACGTGATGACGTGATCACGTGATCGCGATATGATATCAACCGATATCCTTTCGCCTGCAGCGCCTCTAACAACTCCCGGTATATGTCCAGCGTAAAGTCTCGCATCAGCGCTCCGCCCGCATGGGGTTTTCCAAAAAATCTTTGTACGCGAGACGGATGCCGTCCTCGAGCTCCGTACGATAGGTCCATCCGAGGGCTGTTGCTTTGCTCACATCGAGCAGCTTGCGCGGCGTGCCGTCCGGACGGGTAGTATCCCACTCGATGCGTCCTTCGTAACCGACCACTTTGGCCACCAGTTCGGTCAGCGCCTTGATGGTGAGCTCCTTGCCGGTACCGGCATTGACGGTCTCATTGCCGGAGTAGTTATTCATGAGGAACACACAGAGGTTCGCCAGGTCATCGACGTAAAGGAACTCGCGCAAAGGCGAACCGGTTCCCCAACAGGTGACGGACGGCGCACCGCTCATTTTCGCCTCATGAAAACGACGGATGAGGGCCGGCAACACATGACTGTGCTCGGGATGGTAGTTGTCATTGGGACCGTAGAGGTTGGTCGGCATGACGGAGATATAGTCGGTGCCGTACTGGCGGTTGAGGAACTCGCAGTACTTGAGCCCCGAAATCTTGGCCAGCGCGTAGGCCTCGTTCGTTTTTTCCAACTCACCCGTCAGCAGACAACTCTCCTGCATCGGTTGCGGCGCCATACGCGGGTAGATGCAGGAAGAACCGAGAAACTCGAGTTTCTTACAGCCGTTCTTCCAAGCCGCATGGATGACGTTCATCTCCAGGATCATGTTATCGTACATGAAATCCGCCAAGGCACTCTGGTTCGCCACAATGCCGCCCACTTTCGCCGCAGCGAGGAAGACGTACTCGGGTTTTTCAGCCGCAAAGAACGCTTCTACCGCATCCTGGCGGCAGAGGTCGAGTTCCTTATGGGTGCGGGTGATAATGTTCGTATATCCCTGACGTTGCAGTTCGCGCACGATCGCGCTTCCTACCATGCCGCGATGTCCGGCTACATATATCTTTGAATTCTTCTCCATTACTTAACGATTCCTTTCTCCAAATATTCCGCCAAATTGAAATGCTCGCGCGTCACTTTCTGCATATCGTGCTTCACCATCAGCTCGACCAGCTGCTCAAACGAAGTTGTCTGGGGGTTCCAGCCCAACTCGCGCTTGGCTTTGGTCGGATCGCCGAGGAGGTTCACCACATCGGTCGGACGGTAGAAATCCGGACTGACGGCCACCACGACCTTACCGGTCTTGACATCGATACCTTTCTCGTCAATGCCTTTACCCTCCCAGCGTAACTCGATGCCCGCATGATGGAAAGCGAGGGTGGCGAACTCGCGCACCGTATGTTGCACACCTGTAGCGATGACGAAGTCTTCGGGCGTGTCATGCTGCAGAATGAGCCACATGCACTCCACATAGTCCTTGGCATATCCCCAGTCGCGCAGCGAGTCGAGATTGCCCAGATAGAGGCAGTCCTGCATGCCTTGCGCAATGCGCGCGGCAGCGAGCGTGATCTTACGCGTGACAAAAGTCTCCCCGCGGCGCTCCGATTCGTGGTTAAAGAGGATACCCGAACAGCAGAACATGTTGTATGCCTCGCGGTACTCCTTGATGATCCAATACCCGTATAACTTCGCTACAGCGTAAGGACTATAGGGATGGAAGGGCGTAGTCTCGGACTGCGGCACCTCTTCCACCTTGCCGTAGAGCTCGGACGTGGAAGCCTGGTAGATCTTACAGGTCTTCTCCAGATGATTGGTGCGCACGGCCTCGAGGATACGAAGAACGCCCACTGCGTCCACATCGGCTGTGAACTCAGGAGCGTCGAACGACACCTGCACGTGACTCTGCGCAGCAAGGTTATAGATCTCATTGGGCTTGACCATGCCCACCAACTTGACCAGCGACATCGAGTCGCTCATATCGGCATAATGCAAATGAAAATGAGGCGTACCCTCCAAATGCGCAATGCGCTCGCGGAAGTCTACCGAAGAGCGACGGATGATGCCGTGCACCTCATATCCTTTTCCCAACAAAAACTCCGACAGGTAACTTCCATCCTGCCCCGTAACGCCTGTTATTAATGCAATTTTAGACATAGTTTCACAAATTAGCGTGCAAAATTACAAAAAAAAAATCACATACGCAAGCGCGCACGGATTTTTTTTCGAAAAAAGGGCGTTTTTTTAGAAAGCCACGCCTATTCCGGCATCGATGAACTCGGCACGGACGCCGTGGGTCTTAAGACCGAGTTGGACGAACATATTGTCGAGCATGTGATATTTGAGGATAAACTGCATGTAGCACCAACCGTCCTGATAAGTGCTCGCTTTCATGAAATTATAGCGGTAGAAAATCCCTCGGTTAAAAGGTTCGCCGTCCATGGGAATGGCATCAGGATCCTCACCGGATTTGTCATAGGGTTCGAGGTTCTTGACGGGGTCAATGATATAAAATCCCACATGCAAACCGGCGGTCAGACGACCGATGATGAACTCCGGCTGGATACTAAATCCCATTCGGAAACAGTTCTTCACCTTGCTATGTCTGAGATAAGTCTTGCCGAAATAGGTCACCGGCGCACCGGCATTATCGTTGGCGTACTCGCTGTTGACAGCAGCGTAGTAACCGTCGTAGAAGGCATCGAAACCGCCGCCGATGCGGAAGATCGAAACCGGTACCCAGTACGCGGCCGCTTTGAGGGTTGCCACGCCGTAGAACTTCTGACCGTGCTGGTTGTCAGCGTAGTAGTTCTGCTTCATGCCTCCTGTAGCGCTGATCTCCACAGCCCAGGGTTTTTCCACCTCATCGTGGAGTTCTTTGGTACTAGGCGGACTAGACGGCCTAGATTGACTAGACGACCTAGAGGGCGCGTATCTCACCCCCAGTTCGGCACCGAATAGATTGTAGCCTGCATTGGGATGCATGACGGAACCGTTACTCATATGATGCCAGCCGCCGGCAAGGGTGATCTCCCAGCCATCCTTGATCGGAAAATCCATGTACAGTTCCATCGCCAGATAGGCATTGAGAATGGAACCGATAGACTGGTTGGCCTTATCAAAACCTCCGTCTCCTTGATAGTAAGGTTTGTAACCATCGGGGAGGGTATTGGAATAGCGTTTGGAGAGGGCCGCCAGACCGACCGTCGGCCGGGCTCCGATGCGGAAATGGGTGCCGTTATAGAAGGGTTGGTTCATGTACGCAAAAGCCGCAAAAGCCGAACCCAGTTTGGCTTCGTTGCCCAAGTTCAGATAGGCAGCACCGACACCGATGGAGGCGTTGTTCCATTGTTGCAAACAATGCCAGCGCCCTGTGGGCAAGAACTCAACGGCAAACTGCCCGCCCAAGATAGGACGCCCGATGAAAGGATCGACCTTACCGTCCTCCATCATCATGCCGCCGGCACCGCTGAGGGTGTAGGCCAGGTCGTAACGAGGGAGCGCATGCAGCGCATTACTGAGCACGCATGCTAAACTCGCAACCGCAATAAGTCTGGTTATAGAACGCATATTGCTGTAGTAATTCATTTCGTCTCTCTTGCAAGCCGTCTTTGCGCCAGTTCTGAGGCCAGAAACGGGTGGTTAATCCTTCTTGCGCGGCAAGGCCGGCACGATTGATCTGCTCGAGGTTCTTCCAGCGGGAGGAAGCCAAAGTGGTGGCAAAATACGGAATGCCGAGTTCCTGCGCTTTCTTCGCCGTCGCTAACAAACGATGGTAAAAACAGGCCTCACAGCGCCTGCCCCGTTCGGGTTCTTGTTCGAGTCCGCAGACAGCCTGCAACCAGGTCTCGTGTGCAGCATGATATCCGCATGGCTGGCTTGCTCCGGTTCTAAACCGGTCGTCGTCGATCCATTGAATGCCGAGGGACTCGGCATGGCGCTTGGACTCGGACTTGCGGATCTCGTATTCTTCGAAGGGGTAGATATTGGGATTGAAGTAGTAGATGACGGGCGTTATCCCATGCGCCAGCAACCACTCCACGATCGCACTCGAGCACGGTGCGCAACACGCATGCAGCAGCACACGCGTACACCCTTCCGGCACTATGATGGCAGACTTATGCATTGATTAGTTGGTCTTCGATCAGGTATACTTGTTCCAAGGAAACACCCCGGTCGACAAGTTGCGAACGGTCAGGGCGGAAGAGATTGAAGAATTCCTTCGCACCCTTGCAGAGGTTACGGGCCTGTTTATAGTACTCATAGGCCATGATGCGGTCCCCTTTGAGCATCATACAATGCCCGGCGTTGATGTAGTCGAGCGGTGCTTTGGTCCCTTTGCGCATGGCATTACGGAGCCATCTGATCGCTTCGTCAAGATGATCCCACATCAGGTCCATGAACCCCACGGAGAGGTAGGTATAAGCGATATTTCGAACGCGCTCCTGATTCTCGCCCACGAGGATGCCGAAGACCCAGGTATCGGGTAAGATCTGGACGAGTCCCTGCATGTAGTCGAGTTCGGACGAAGGCATCCAGGTGACGATCGTATTCATGTCGCGGGACCGGTCGGTCAGCTCCATGAGGTCCTGCAGTTCCCCGGGCAGATCTTCCATGCGCACCTCTTTGCGCATCACCTGTCCGTCTTCGCTCGCCGCCTTGAGCGACATGACCAGGGCACAGAGTACCTGAAAAGCCATTTCCCCTTCATCCCCCTGCTCCGCAAGCGACTCTTCGAAAGCCGCCTGCACCCGCGGGAAATAGTCCAGACGGATGTCATAATGGGCAAGTAACAGGATCGTATTGGCCAGGCATTGTTCGGCCACGATCTCGTTATCGGCATTGATGCCTTCGATGAGCACCAAAAGGGCTTTTTCGTTGAAACACTCGCGGATATTATGCGACAGCGCCGCCACGGCCATCAGCGCAACCGCAGACTGGTCGGGGTTATTGAAAGCGCGCTGCAGCCACACATAGTCGCTGTCTTTGAACTGGAGGCAGAAAGAGAAATAATGGATGACGGACTGCGCATTGTCGGGATTGAACCCGTGCATCTGGGGCGAGAGACCACGCTGCAGACGGAGCGAGGCATAGACCGCATCCACGAGGCGATAGGTATCGCCGGTCAAGGCATCATGTCGCTGTTCCCGCTCCGGATCATCGGACGTGAGCCAGTTTTCAAACAAGGCCGTGTACTGCGTGCGGATATCTTCATAGGCTTGCTCGTAGGGGTTATTCTCCCCCAACTCATTCATCCACGCCCGTAGTATCACGAGCGCGTGCCAGATCATCCGTTCGCCTAAGGCCCGATCGATCGTTGCTATCTGTTCCTCGATCGTCTGCGCCATCAGAGTTCCTCTTTGATGAGGTAGTCGTTACGGGAAGGTGAGTTGCGGATGACCAGTTCGGCCAGAAAACCGGCCAGGAACAGCATACATCCGAGGATCATCATCAGGATGGCGATGTGGAAATAGGGATTCACGCCCACGAGCATCGCCGGCACATGGTTCGAGAGGGCATAGAGTTTCATGCCGCCCACCACGATGACCGCGATGAAACCGATGAAGAACATCAGACTGCCCACCAGACCGAAGAAATGCATCGGCTGCTTGCCGAACTTATTGAGGAACCACAGGGTCATCAGATCCAGGTAGCCGTTCACGAAGCGGTTGAGGCCGAACTTAGAGGTGCCGAACTCGCGCTTGCGGTGCTGCACCACTTTCTCGCCGATCTTGGTGAAACCCGCGTTCTTGGCCAGGAAGGGGATGTATCGGTGCATCTCGGAGAAGACCTCGATATTCTTCACCACCTCTTGGCGGTAGGCCTTCAAACCGCAGTTCATATCATGCAACTGAATGCCGGTCACACGGCGCGCGGTGGCATTGAAGAGTTTGGACGGCAGGTTCTTGGTCAGCTTATTGTCATAGCGTTTCTGCTTCCATCCGCTGACCAGGTCAAAACCGTCCTCTTTGATCATGCGATAGAGTTCGGGGATCTCGTCCGGCGAGTCCTGCAGGTCGGCATCCATGGTGATGACCACATCGCCCTGTGCGGCCTTGAAACCGCAGTAGAGGGCCGCACTCTTACCGTAATTACGACGGAAACAGATACCACGCACCTCTTTGCTCTTCGCTCTTAACTCACGGATCACATCCCATGACTCATCCGTACTGCCGTCATTGACGAAGATCACCTCGTATGAAAACTTATTTTCCTTCATCACGCGCGCGATCCATTCATATAGATGCGGCAAGGACTCTGCCTCATTATAGAGAGGCACTATGATAGATATATCCATAATACAAACCAATTTCGGTGCAAAATTACTGCTTTTTTATCAAATATGCAAAAAAAATGAGGGTAAAATGCATTTTTTTGCAAAAAAATTTGGTCATATCAAAAAAAAGCAGTACTTTTGCACCCGCTTTCGTCCGAGGAGCACAATTTTGCCCCTTCCGGCGGAGGCCAGTTTCCCCGATTAACGGGGACACTTCCGGGTGCTATCGTCTAGTGGCCTAGGACAACGGCCTCTCACGCCGTAAACCCCGGTTCGAGTCCGGGTAGCACTACAGAAAAAAGAGCCTGATGGGCTCTTTTTTGTGCTACAACGGCTCGAATCCGGGGGTTCTTATCCCCTAAAGGGGTACGATTATTGCTCTAAAAGCAATTCTCGAGTCCGGGTAGCACTACAGAAAAAAGCCTGCAGATCGCAGGCTTTTTTTATTTCGTCTCTTCCATATCTTCTTCGTTTTCCTGCGAAGCAGGTTGCTTGCTCTTGCGCTTGACGGTTCCGGTTTCGCAATACTCGATGATATTATTGAAGATGCGGTTGAAGCGCCATTCGGCAGTGTTATGCCAGGTCTTATCGGAGATGAAGGAGGACAGCACTTTGCCTAAGGTCAGGCTGAACTCATAATGCACCTTCGTCTGGATTTCCGAGACGGGTTCGATGACCATGATGACATCGCCGCCTTCGAGCAGCGAACCCGAGTACGTCGCTTTCAGGTGGGCCGTCAGAGGGAATTTGGCCTTTGCCGGACGGGAGAGTATATACTTAGTGCCCAGATGCTGGTCTTTCCACCACCGTGTACCGAGTACGTAGATATCGATCGCTACGTCACCGGTTTTGTTGGTCGGGTCATAGATACGCTCCTTGTAGCGTAACTGGATGGCATTACGACTCTCTTTGGATTTCTGTTTTTTGATCTTACCGCCACCGGTTCCGACAAATGCCCAGCCGAAGAGCGAGTCCGGGCAGGACTGAAACTCATAGCAGAACCGATCTGCCGCTTTGAGCACCGTCTGCCACGAGGCATTACAAATCGTATCCCGCACCACCCCACGTTTTTGCGGAGGAAGAGCAAAAACATGCATACTCAGGCACAAGAGTGCCAAAATCATCCATTTTTTCATTATCTCTTATTGTTTTTTAGCCGTATAGATCATCGCGATCCCCATACTCAGGCGCTTGAAGTTCTCATCCAGAAACCCAGTATCGTGCAGGTGTTGCAGGAAGGCCTCCCCCCAGCAGAAGTGTTTAACCGATTGGTTGAGATAGGTATATGCCTGTTTATCCTTACTCACCATGCGTCCTATCCAAGGCAGTATGCGCGTGAAATAGATATCGTACAGCGCACGCACGAGGCGGTTGGAGGGATATGCGAACTCGAGTATCGTCACTTGTCCGCCGGGTTTGAGTACCCTATACATCTCCCTTAGCCCCGCATCCAGATCTGCAAAATTGCGGCACCCGAAGGCGCATGTCACCCCATCAAAGGTCGCATCCTCAAAAGGCATATCTTGCGCATTGCCGTGGACAAAGTCCACCCGTGGCCCGTAACCCGCAACCTGTAACCGCTCCACTTTCACCTTTCCAATAGCCATCATCCCGTCGGAGAGGTCGATGCCGGTCACGCGTAGCGCCTTGCCTTTTCGCAGCATCTCGATCGTCAGATCAGCCGTACCGATCGCCACGTCCAGCACGTGTTCCGCCATCGGCATGCGTGCCACCGTCTTACGGCGCCAAAGGCGGTCGATAGACAAGGACAGACCGTGGTTCAACCCGTCATACGTTCCCGCTATCCGATCGAATAATTGCCCGATATGCTGCTTCTCTTCCATAAAACGGCTGCAAAATTACTATTTTTTTTGCATATATGCAAATTTTTTACTAACTTTGCAGCCAAAATCATACAAAAAACCATGAATGACGAGCGTTATCTACAGTTATTAAGTGAGAAATTTCCCAACTCGAAGCGTGTGATCACGGAGATCATCAACCTGCGTGCGATCCTGTCCTTACCGAAAGGTACGGAGCATTTTGTCAGTGACCTGCACGGCGAGTCGATGGCCTTTATCCATATAATCAAGAATGCCTCCGGCGTGGTGCGTAAGAAAGTGGATGAGGTGTACGGGAATAGTCTTTCGGAAGAAGAAAAACGGGCGCTCTGTGCACTGATCTACTACCCTGACGAGCGGATTGAATACGAACGGACTATTCAAAAAGACATGACGGAGTGGTACAAGAGACGCATCGCGCAGACGGTGGATATCGCCCGCGCGGTGACGATCAAGTACAGCCGATCGAAGGTGCATAAGTTATTACCGCCCGACTATGCGTACGTCATCAAGGAGTTGTTGCACGAGACGAACCTCGAGCAGCATGACCGGCAGACGTACTACAACGCCATCATCGATGCCATCATCGAGACCGGCAGTGCGGAGGCGCTCATCATCGCGATCTCGTATCTGATCCATTCGCTGACCATCGACACCCTGCATATCGTCGGCGATATCTTCGACAGAGGTTCAGGTGCGAGCAAGATCTTGGACGTGCTGGACACGGTGCGTAACTACGATATCCAGTGGGGAAATCACGACATCGAGTGGATGGGAGCCATGGCGGGTAACTTAGCCCTGATAGCCACGGTGCTGCGCGTCAGTATCCGGTATGCGAACATCGAGACGCTCGAGGAAGGGTACGGTATCAACCTGCTACCGCTGGCTAACTTCGCTATGACCGTCTACGGCGATGACCCCTGCACGATCTGGCAAACGAAGGATTTTGAGAATAACCCGCGTCTGACCCGTTCGGCCCAACTGATGGCCAAGATGCATAAGGCGATCTCCATCATTCAGTTTAAGTTAGAAGGGCAAACCGTTCTTCGTCACCCTGAGTGGAAGATGGACCACCGCGCCGTACTGGATAAACTCGATCAGTATGAGCTGCTCGATAAGAACCTGCCGACCATCGATCTGAAGGATCCGTATGCCCTGAGTCAGGAGGAGAACGATCTGATGCAGCAGTTAGCCCGCTCCTTCCGCAAATCCGAGAAGATGCAAAAACACCTGCGCATGCTCTACGAGCATGGTTCGCTCTATCTGGTGCGTAACGGCTTCCTACTCTACCACGCGGCTATCCCTCTCAATGCAGACGGTTCGTTCACCGAGGCCGAGGTATGCGGCAAGCGCGTGAGCGGCAAGGCCCTCATGGACCGCACGGATGCCATCATCCGGCAGGCGTACTATGGTACGGGAAAAGAGAAAGAGGATGCGCTGGACTACATGCTATATCTATGGGAAGGTGAGTTCTCACCGCTTTACAACAAGGATAAGATGACCACGTTCGAGCGCTATTTCCTGCCGAAAGGTCCGGCATGGGATGAACACAAAGGGGCCTATTTCAGTTTGGCGGACGACGAGCGGATATGCGAGCAGATCCTGAAGGAGTTCGGCCTGGATCCCAAGACCGGCCGTATCGTGAACGGGCATGTACCGGTTCGCACGATCAAAGGCGAGACGCCGATGCGGGCCAAGGGCAAACGGTTCGTGATCGACGGCGGTTTCAGCAAACCCTACCAGGAGAAAACGGGTATCGCGGGCTATACGCTCATCTACAACAGTCATGGCATCCAACTCGTGGAGCACGAGGCCTTCGAGAGTCGCGAACAAGCGATTCTGTCGGGTAGCGACATTCATAACCGCACCCTGCTGCAGGATAACTCGGGTCACCGGATCCGTATCAAAGATACGGACAAAGGAAAAGAGTTGCTCGAGCAGATACACAGTCTCGAACAACTCTTAGAGGCTTACCGATCCGGTCGGATGCGGGAACGTTGATTTTTCTATTGAATGGTGATCTCCACGCGCCTATTGCACTGACGCCCGTCTTCGGTTTCATTCGATGCCACAGGACGGGTGTCGCCGTATCCTACCGCGGTGATGCTTTCAGGTGTACAACCATAGATCACGAGTTGTCGCTTCACCGCTTCGGCCCGCGCTTGCGAGAGGGCCTGGTTGGAGGCTGTGGAACCGACGCTGTCCGTATGTCCCGCCAGATGCACCTTGTAGCCGTACGCAACAATCAGATCCGCGATGCGCTTTAGTTCCGGGAGGGATGCAGGCAGGATGATGTCCTTACCGGTTTCGAAAAGCAGCTTATTGATAGCGACGGCTTCGCGGGTCTTGAGCACCGTGATGGTCTCAGGCCTTTTGTCCTTCGGCAGTTCCACCCGATAGATATCGTGCTGTCTGCCTTTCTTCTGCGCATAATAGGCCGTGGTACCGTCCGCCGAGATGGTATACCAGCAGTCCCGACCCGTGGTGTTAATGGTAGGTCCGAGGTTTTCGGGCTCCGACCAGCAAGTCCAGCAGGTATCACTCAAGCGCCGCGTGATCCATATATCCAGGTCGCCTATAGTACCGGGTCGGTCAGACGCGAAATAGAGGGTCTTGCCGTCGGGATGCAGAAACGGGGAGCGCTCCATACCGGGCGTATTGATGACGGCCCCGATAGAGTACGGTTTGCCCCATCTGCCCTGTTCATCCCGCTCGCTAACGAAGATATTGAGGGACGCTTTTTCTTCATTTTCCGCCGCATAATTCGCTGCAAAAAGCAGTGCCTTGCCGTCGGCCGTGAGCTGTGCATCGGCCTGCCAGTTTCCCAATTGCAGATGGGACGGTAAGGGGCGGGGTTCGGTCCATCCCTGCGGTCCGCGCACGGAGAAACACATCCGTCCTTCCACAAAAAGCAGCATCGTCTTGCCGTCTCCGGAGATTGAAGTGGACGCCTCATTACGGGTAGGATTGGAGAGCGCCGGAACACGCCGGGCTGTACCCCACTCGCCTGTGCGACGATCACGGTGCGAGACATATATATCTTCGGTAGCGGAACCGTCTTCGCGGTTCAAACCCACAAAATACAAGGTGTTATCATCGATGGTGAGCGTCGGTCCGTACTCTTCCCCTTCCGGCGTATTGACCGTTGGCGGAAGGATCGTAAAGGAGCAGAAGATCAGCACAATCAGTTGTCCCGCCATCACACGCAGGAATGTGGTGAACGGACTGAGCGTGGCGTAGCACACTGCCGCCTGGTTATTATCGTTCGAGAGAGACTGCGCGTACGGTAAGGCCATGGCGCAGGTCATCGAACCTACCATCAAACCGACCACGTTGAAATAGTTCATATGCAGCCATTTATACGCGATCGAGCCCACAATGAGCAGCGGGATGATCGTGATCAGAAAACCGTACCCGATCCATAAATAACCGCCGTTGACTACGGTCGGGATGAAGTTCTCTCCTACGGAGAGGCCGAGCGCCGCCAAGAAGAGCGTCAAACCCACCTGCCGCAGCATCATGTTCGCCGAAGTGGTGGAGAAAGTGATGAGGTTATAGTAAGGTCCGTAATGCCCGATGAGCAGCGCCACGATGAGCGAACCGCCCACGAGACCCAGTTTGAAGGTCGTGCCCATACCCGGTATCGGGATCGGTAAGAGACCGACGCATATACCCAGCACGATGCCGAAGAAGACCGGCAGCAGGTGCGGCACATCGAGACGTTTTAACTCATTACCGAAGGTCTCCGCCACACGGCTCACATCGTTCTTATCGCCGACGACCATCAGGCGGTCACCCACTTGCAAGATCATATCTTCAGTAGCCAAGAGGTCAATACCGGCACGGCTCACACGCGTGATGGTGGCATGGTACTGCTGGCGGAGGTTGAACGACCGGATACGCTTTCCTTGGCATTCGGGACGCGTCACGGCGATGCGGCGCGAGATGAGGTGGTCGGATTTCTCCGACTGCACATGCAGGTCGTAGTCCTTCATCTGCCCCAAGAGGCGCAAAGCATCGATATGTTGTTTTTCGGTCAGGATACGCAAGGTGTCGCCGTTTCGGAAAGTGGTCTGTTCATTGACTAACTCATCGCTGCCGTCGGGACGGATGACCCGACTGACGACCATCTCTTTGACCGGACAGAGCCGCATGAGCGTATGGATCGTGAGCGTATCAATCTGCGGGTTATTGAGCGTGATATCCACACAAAGGGGTTCTTCCACCTCTTTCGCCTCCGCTTTAAGTTTCTTCTCCTCTTCGGGCAGGCGGATCTTAAAGGCTTTGCGCACGAGTTCGAAGGCCAGGATAAGACCCACGATGCTCAGCGGATAGGCCACGGCATAACCCGTCGCGATATCCGGATTGGAAGTGCCTTTGAGGTCAAAATACGCCTGCTGGGCCGCAGCCAGCGACGGGGTCGAAGTGGTGGCACCCGACATCACGCCGGCCAAGGTGGACATATCGATACCCGTGATATAATGCAGCACGACGGTGCACACACAGGCCAGCAACACGATCGCGGCCGCTAACATATTGAGGTGCAGCACGCCCCGTTTGAAGGGCGAAAAAGACGGACCTACCTGTAAACCAATCGAATAGACGAAGAGGATCAAACCAAAATCCTTGGCAAACTGCATCACGGCATGGTCGATCTTTACGCCCAAAGAGGCAAGCGCGATGCCCACAAAAAGCACCCAGGTCACGCCGAGGGAGAAACTCTTGATCTTCGCTTTCTCACCCAGCCACAAACCGATCGTCATCACAAGGGTCAGCCACAAGAGGGACTGCGTGATGGAGGGGTTAAACAAAAAAACTTCTATCTCACTCATAGCGATACTCTTTCACCAGGGATTCCAGTTGTGCAAAATAAGCGTCCATCTCTTCTTCTGTCAACGCGCCGTAGGAAGAGAGGCGCAGACGGATGATGCCGTCTTTGGGCAGGTAGGCCAAGTGCAAACCATCCGGCATGCTGTTCTCAAAATCCTCCAACTCGATCGCCAGCGCACTCTCCGGGATGCCCTTGACCTGCAGCGTCTTGTGGATAATTCTCGAGCTCTCGAGATCACGAGATCTCGACATCTCCAGATAAGGCAGTATCTGTTCGGTCATGGCCACCTCCATCTCGCGGGGAACGCCGGGCATGGAGACGAGGAGCTTATCGCCCTTATGAAAGATCATCAGCGGGGCGGAACCTACCCTATTGGGCAGAATCTCAGCCGCTTCGGGCACCATCCACTGGGTGGCAGTTAAGCGATTAAGCACCTCGGGACGGTTCTTATAGAGTTCCTCCACATGCGCACGCACGTGCGTATCTTCTATAAGGTGCGTACCGAAATAGTCGCACAACACCCGCTTGGTGATATCATCTTTGGTGGGCCCCAGACCGCCGGTCGTCAGCACGATATCGGCACGGCCGAAGGCATCGTCGAGGGTTCGCATGATATGATCGCGGTCGTCATGTACAGACGTGATCTGATAGAGCTCGATACCGATCTCATTGAGTCGCTGCGCCATCCAGGCGGAATTGGTATCCACCACTTGTCCGATGAGCAGTTCGTCTCCTATGGTTATGATCTCTGCGCGCATTGTTTTTTCCATTCATTAGCAGTCAGTTCCAGTTCATCGTACCAGGCCTGTCCGAATCGGCGGATAAGGGGTTCGCGAAGGAACTGATATAGCGGTATATGTTTTTTCTTTCCTAAGATCCGGGCACAATGACAGATGTCCCAACGGTGGTACTCGAGCCCCGTGTAGTCGCCCACTTTGGTAAGCCGTATCGGGTACAGATGACACGATATGGGCTTTATAAATTGGTGATTGGTAATTGGTGATTGGTGATTTAATTTCTCTATCAGGCAGTAGCACCATCCGTTATGGTCCGTGCGGGCGAAGACGCAGTCTTTGCCGTTGACGATAGACAACACCTGTTCGCCGGAAGGATCGAGATAACTCAATCCTTGTTGCTCCACCACAGCCCGTGCCTCTTTGGTCATCTGCGGCTTGAGTTCCGGCAGAATCGCTTCGATCTGCTTCAACTCCTCATCGGTGACGGGACAGCCTGCATCGCCCTCGATACAGCAACAACCCCGACAAGTGTCGAGGTCACAACAGAACTCTTTCTCGAGCACATCGAGCGAGACCAAGGTGTTATTGCCAATTACAAACATAGTCCTTCCACACAAATCTTAATGCCCAGACCGATGAGAACCAATCCTCCGATCAGTTCCATATTCAGTTTCAATTTCCCCACATACACGCCGAGCAGGTAACCGCCTAAAGAAAAGAGTGCCGTGATACCACCGATTGTAAGCACTGAGGGGAATAACCAATCCGGATAGGGCACAAAAAGCAGTCCTGTTGCTAACACGTCAATACTGGTAGCAACGGCGAGAAGCAGTAAGTTGGAAACATTCCAATTGGCACATTTCTCGTGGTCTTCTTTTTCGTGGTAGGACTCCCAGATCATCTTAATACCCAAGAAGCCCAATAAACCCAGCGCAATCCACGGCGCATATATCCGCATAAAATTCACGAATAAGGTACCGGCATAGTAACCGATAATCGGCATGCCCATGTGGAAACAACCGAAGATCGCGGCCATAAGCAATGCCCGCGGATGCCAGTGACCCTGCGTCAGCCCCTGCACGGCACTCACCGCACAACAGTCCATCGCCAGCCCGATCGCCATGATGATGACATTAATCCAATCCATAATCCGTAATCTGTAACCCCTAATTCCTTTTATACTTATAGCGTGCGCCTGTTTTGCCTTTCGCGATAGAGGCTAACTTGTTGCGAACGAAAGTCTTGCGGATCGGCGAGATGCGATCGGTGAAGACATGTCCCTCGAGGTGGTCATACTCATGCTGCACGATACGCGCCTGAAAACCCGTGAAGGTCGCTTCGTGCTCGTTAAAATCCTCATCGAGGTACCGCATCTTGATCGTCGTCGGTCGCACTACGTTCTCGCTGATGCCGGGCAGCGACAGACAGCCCTCCGAATAAGTGCAGGTCTCATCGGACTCGTCCAGCAGTTCCGGATTGATGAACGCCCGCTTGAAACCGGCACATTCCGGGTAGTCTTCCGCCAGCTCCGTGCCGTCCACCACAAAGAGTCGCCAGGGTTTGCCAACCTGCGGAGCGGCCAGACCGCATCCTTCGGCTTGCGTGAGCGTCTCGTACATATCGGCGATGAACGCTTTCAGTTCCGGGGTGTTCTCTATTTCTTCAGCCTCTTTTCTAAGTACGGGCTGACCGTACAAATATATTGGTAGTATCATAGTCTGCTCTCCAAATAGCCTTCCAGTATGATGCATGCCGCTATCTTATCGACCACGGCTTTGTTCTGCCGGTCTTTTTTCTTCATGCCGCCGGCCAGCATCGCGCGATGCGCCAACACGGAGGTAAAGCGCTCGTCGTACATAGTGATTGGTTTATCGGGGAAGGTTTTCTTAAACACGCCCAAGAAAGGACGGATGTAGTTCATGCTCTCCGACTCTTCCCCGTTGGTTTGTGTCGGATGTCCGATGACCACTTCGTCCACGGGTTCGTGGGCAAAATAGTCGGTTAACCAACTGATCAGTTGGTTGGTTTCGATCGTAAGCAGCGGATTAGCCGTTATGCGGAGAACATCCGTAACGGCTAATCCTGTGCGTTTACGACCGTAGTCTATGGCCAGAATACGACCCATTAGAGATTATTGAGTTTCTCAGCGGTCTCGTTGTACTTATCCTCCATGTCGAAGCGGTAGTACAGGCCCTTGAGCGTCTGCAGATAAACGCGATCTTCGGGAGCCATCTCATGTGCTTTCTCGAAGAACGGCAGGGATTTCTTGAATACCTCGTTCATCTCTTCGAGCGCTTTCTTGTACTCCTTGTTATCAGTGATCATCGCCGCAGCCTCGTTCATCTTGACAGCCTGGTTATAGAACACGCGACCCTTACCGGCCATAGCGTCCGCCATCGTCGGATCGATAGCAAGCGCGTTGTCGAAGTCCTGCAGCGCAGCCTCGTAGTGACCTTGGTTCTCATCCAAGTTACCCTTGATCAGGTGGTACTGTGCTACGTTCGGCTCGCGCTCGATAGCGGTAGCCAGATAGTCGATCGCCGTCTGCTCCTGACCGGAGAAGATGTAGTAGTTGATCAGGTTCTGGAGGAACCAGGGCTCGCCCGGGAAACGCTGGATAGCGTTCTGCAGCGTAGCTACGAACTTCACCGTATCCTTGAGTGCTACGTACTCCTGATAGAGGAACTGGTTCGTCGAAACAGCCTCGTACTCACCGTCCTTGAGCTGCTCGAGCAGTACGACCGCATCCTCATGCAGTTCTGCCTGTACCGCGAAGATCGCAGCATAGTACTTGTACTGGATGTAGGTCGTGTCACGCGGCATCTCTTTCTGGATCTTCGGATCCTGCATCATTGCCAGTTCCGGCATGTCGATATGCAGTTTGAATGCTCGGTAAGCACCTTCAAAATCACGACCGTCGTTCAGCATCACGCCGTATTTAACGAGTTCCTGGTTCTTATAGAACTCCAGCATCATCTTCGTCAGTTTACCGCGCATCTTGGGGTCGGTCGGAACCTCTACACCCTTCTTATTGAGCACGGGAACCTGTGCCAGTTCGTCGGCTTTCACCCAGTACCGGTAACTCTCTTCGCAAGCTTTACCGGCAGCCTCGCCGTCGTAACGCTGACCCATCATCTGGTTGATGTTCTCGCGCTCCACCTCTTTGTAACCGATCATACCGGCCCAGTAGTAGGTCTCAGCGGTAGGTTCTGCCTCGAGTGCCTCCTTGATGGAAGCACGCGCTGCGTTGAAGTCAGGGTTCTCTGCGTTCATTAAACTCTTGGCTTTCTTCGTAGCCGGGTTCTTTTGTGCAAAGCAGACAGTGCTCATGAGCACCAATGCTGCCAAAAATAAACTCTTTTGCATAAATTTATTCGTTAGTTTCGTTAGTTAACTCTTCACTGTTCTCTATTACCTCTTCACTTTCCTCGTCGTCCTTCGGCACGATACATCCGCTCATGAGCGTGTCGTTGCGCTTCTGGAGCTCGATCAGCTTGACGCCCTGTGCGGCACGACCGGTCTGACGGATGGTCGAGATATCCATGCGGATAGCCGTTCCGGCTTTGGTGATGAGCATCAGGTCGTCTGCGTCGGTCACTGCGTGGATGCCGATCAGCTGACCCGTCTTCTCGGTGATCTCGATGGTCTTCACACCCTTACCGCCACGATTGGTGACGCGGTAGATAGCGTTGCCTTCTTCATCATCGAGTGCGGTGCGCTTACCGAATCCGTTCTCCGAAATCACAAGGATCGTCTTGTCTGTACCTTTCTCTACACAAACCGTGCCAATCACGCGATCCCGGCCGTCTTCTTCGAGTGTGATAGCCTTCACACCGGTCGCTCCACGGCCCATCGGACGAACGCCGGACTCGTTGAAACGGCAAACCTTACCGTTGTACGAAGCCACCAGCATCTCGCTCTGTCCGTCGGTCAGCGTCACGCCGATCAGCTCATCGCCTTCACGCAAACCGAGCGCGATGATACCGTTCGCACGCGGACGGCTGTATGCCTCAAGCGTGGTCTTTTTCATCAAACCGTTCTTGGTGATGAAGATCAGATAGTGGTTCTGGATATACTCCGGATCATTGAGCCCCTTGACGTTAATGCAGGTACGCACCTTATCGCCCGTCTGGAGGTTGATCATGTTCTGGATCGCACGGCCCTTCGACTGCTTGTTACCCTCCGGCAACTCATATACCTTGAGCCAGTAGAGACGGCCCATCTCGGTGAAGAACATCATGGTCGAGTGCATAGATGCCTGGTGCACATACTCGATGAAGTCCTGATCACGGGCACTGGATGCTTTCGATCCCACACCGCCGCGCGTCTGCTGACGGAAGTCAGCCAGCGGGGTACGTTTGATATAGCCGAGGTGCGAGATGGTGATCACCATGTCATCGTCTGCGTACATATCTTCGGGGTTGAACTCGGTCGCCATCTTGACGATCTTCGTGCGACGCTCGTCGCCGTATTTCTCTTTGATCTCCACCAGTTCAGATTCGATGAGCTCATAGCGCATCTCCTCGTTGCTGAGCAACTCGTTGAGGTGGGCGATGAGTTTCTCGATCTCTGCGTACTCGTTCTTCAACTCATCGATACGCAAACCGGTGAGGGCTGCCAGACGCATGTCCACGATCGCTTTCGACTGCAAGTTATCGAGGTTGAAGCGCTGCTCGAGGTTCGCCTGTGCATCGGCCGGCGTACGGCTGGCACGGATGATACGAACCACCTCGTCAATGTTATCGACGGCGATGATCAATCCTTCCAAGATATGCGCACGCTCTTCGGCTTTCTTGAGCTCGAACTTCGTACGGCGAACGACCACCTCCATGCGGTGCTCGATGAAGTTACCGATCAACTGCTTGAGATTGAGCAACATCGGACGACCCTTCACCAGGGCGATGTTGTTGACTGCAAAGCTCGACTGCAGGGCGGTGAACTTATAGAGCTTGTTCAGCACCACTTGCGCATTCGCATCGCGTTTTACTTCCACGACGATGCGGATATCGCGCTTCGAATAGTCGTTGATATCGGCGATACCTTCGATCTTCTTGTCGGATACGAGTTCGGCAATGTTCTGCACGAGATCTTTCTTCACCACGCCGTACGGCAACTCGGTGATCACGATATGCTCGCGACCGTTGTCGTCGGTCTCGATGTCCGCATTCGAGCGGATGATCACACGTCCGCGGCCGGTCTCGTACGCATCACGTACGCCCTGGTAGCCGTAGATCGTACCGCCTGTCGGGAAGTCCGGCGCCTTGATGTGCTCCATGAGCTCATCTACCGTGATCTCCTCTACCATCTGGTCGTGCAGACGGGCTACGATATTCTTGATATAGGCGCAGCATCCGTCAATCACCTCCGAGAGGTTATGGGTCGGCATGTTAGTCGCCATACCTACGGCGATACCGCTCGCACCGTTCACCAGCAGGTTCGGGAAACGGCAAGGCAGCACTACCGGCTCTTTGAGGCTGTCGTCGAAGTTATTCTGCATGTCCACGGTATCCTTCTCGATATCGCGCAGCATCTCTTCTGCGAGCTTCGAGAGGCGTGCCTCGGTATAACGCATAGCCGCAGCACCGTCACCGTCCACGGAACCGAAGTTACCTTGTCCGTCCACCAGGCAATAACGCATTGCCCAGGGCTGCGCCATACGTACGAGCGTACCATAGATAGAACTGTCACCGTGCGGGTGATATTTACCCATTACCTCACCCACAATACGTGCACTTTTCTTGGTCGGCTTGTCACTCGTGTTTCCGAGCTCGTTCATACCGAAGAGCACACGGCGGTGTACGGGCTTGAAACCGTCGCGCACATCAGGCAGCGCACGCGATACTATCACACTCATCGAGTAGTCGATATACGAGGACTTCATTTCCTCGTCAATCTTCACAGGAATGATGTGATCATTCTTGATCATTTCGTTGTTTTCTTCCATTGTATAATTGTTTTAGTAATAATTTTCCCAAAAACCGTGCAAAGTTACAACTTTTTTTTGAAATACGCAAGCGCGCGCGATACTTTTTTATATTTTTATGCGTTTTTTGCCCCTTTTTAGCCATTTTAAGCGCTTTTCGTTCTATTTTCGACACCCCCTCGGTAGAATTTTGCCATTCTATGAGAACAAAAATCCCCCGATCCCGTTTTAAGTAAAAATTGCATTTTTATTTGCATATATCAAAAATTTTCCGTACCTTTGCAGCCGTGCAGTGTCCAGAATAAAATTTCAGGAAACGAACAAAGGTGGAATAGCGTATGGGATACGACAAATGGCATTGGCAGGAAATAGGAAAGGCATGGAAGGGTGTCGGCATTTACCATGTGACATTGACTGTGCCGAGTCGTGAACCATTGTTGGGAAGGCTCGTTATTCCGGAGAATGACCCAAAACAAGCGATAGTAGAACGGACAGAATTGGGAGATAGGATAACGGAAGAAGCGTTGCGAATCAATCGGTATTACCCGGAAATTCGGGTTATACAGCATTGCTTGATGCCCGACCATCTGCATGTTATCTATTATGTAACAGAATCGATGGACAAAAGCATCAAGTCGGTTATTCGCGGACTTTGGCAAGGGGTTAAGAAGATCGGGCGCGCCTATACAGAGCAAAATAAAACTCCGTTCATTCACTCTGAATTGAATTCAGAGAAAACAGACGGAGAAAAGATCTTCACCGAGGTGCCGTTTATTCGTCCGATGTCACGACGAGGCCAGTTACAGACGATGATTCGCTATGTGCAGATGAACCCGCAACGCCTCGCCACAAAGCACCTTATGCCGGATTATTTTCGGGTGCAAGAGGAAATAGAGATAGCAGGTCGCAAGTACTCCGGTGTTGGCAATGCAGATTTGCTACAAAGAACGAAATACATGCCAGTGCATGTCCGTCGAACGATGGTAGAGGAAGCAGAGCAAGGCAAGGATAAACGCCTCCGCGATTACATGAATAGTTGTGTATTGGCAGCGAGACGAGGATCAGTAATGGTATCGCCGTTCATTTCGCCGAAAGAGAAAGAGGTAATGGAGGTGTTATTGAAAGAAGGATTGCCTTTTATCTATATAGCCGACAACGGATTTCGGGATTATTATAAACCGCAAGACAGTCTGTTTGATGCGGTCGCAAGAAAGCAAGTACTTATTTTGAGTCCTTGGGACTATGACCCGCACAAGAAACATGTCAGCCGCGCTGAATGCGTTGAAATGAATAAAATAGCCGAGGAAATCGCCCTCATCGAAAAATATAATTAAGTCATCACGAAATTACTGTTTACAAAGAAAATGGAAGGTTATTACAGGTCAATGATTGAGCAATTGCCGGAAGAGGCGGAGTATTTTGTGCAGGAATACAAAGACAACATGCTGAGTATCGAAGAAATGCGCAAGATCCACGAACAACAGCAAAAGGAATGGGGAAGCCATACTGCACGGTATGTCAATTTAAGTAAAGATGCCAATACCGGATTGTTTTATGCGAATGTTTGTTCCCTCATTCACGAAGGATTATTGCACGATCATTTGATGGTAGAGCAATTGTATGCGAAAAAAGAGCATGTCGATTGGCAACGAGTAACGGACGGCTATGATTATAGAGAGATCAAATGGATAAGAGATGTCCTTACACATCCTTTAGTATGGGTTCCGACGGAAGAAGTGGAGAATGAATGTGTTGTGGTAGGTAAGGTCGCTAGAGAAGAACCGATGCCGGATGCTATTTGCGACCGCGATATATATACTTTCTGTTGGAACCTGGAGCAGACAGGCTTGTTATGGTTCGCTGATACAATGCCTGTATTGGAAGATGTGCATCAATTCGGTCGTCTAGAATACGACAAAATTCCGGAAGATATGGTTCTGTGGGATCGGTTAATGTGCGGCCATTTGTTTAAGACCTCTCCTCGTCAGATGCAGCAACATATCGAATATATAGCTGAACACCGCGGCGCAGCAAAGGCCGTTGAGTTGGTAGAACGCTTTCGAGAAGATTGGCAGGATATAATAACACTTCGGTTGTTTAAGCTTTTTGAAGCAGAAGAATATGAGGTTCAACGATTGCATAGAGCGATGTTTGAGGAAATGGATCGTCAGTTGCGTATCTGGAAATCCAAAGCTGCACCAACACCCACTCCGGCAGAAGAAGTTGCAACACTGAAGTTAGATGAAGTATTCTCGTTACGCTATCGCAAAACTGACGATTACGGGAGGTTGTTGGATTTTCTTGATAGCGAACGAAAGTTGGCATCAGATGGCGACTGGGCACGATATGCCTTGGCTATGTATGGCGCAAAAATCTTCCTGCATCGCCCGGCAACATTCAAGTTGTGGTTAGAGCAGTTTGGGAAGTTGTTTGAACGAAAAGTAGCGTATCAAGAGCCGAACAAACTTCGTCGCTCCACATGCGAAAAGTCCATCGAGGTGTATCTACCTACATGGTAAAATAAGTCTTTTTATGTCCGCTCAATGTCCGGTTTGATGTCCGGTTGATATCCTTTAGTATTTCTTTTATTTTCTTTATAAGCCGTTGAATTTCAGCGGCTTATTTTTGTGCGCGAGCATTGTTCATATGTCCGCTATTTCTTTATGTGGTATAAAAGCAGTACTTTTGCAGTGCTTTTCTCCCAGAGGGGATAATGAACGGTTGGAGCGTCCCTCAAACAATCCTCAGTTTCGGCCGTTCAAAAAGGGATTAAAGAAAGGCATAAAAGAAAAGGTTGATAAAAGAAAATTAAAAAGAAAGTTTTTCTCCTTTTGTCATTTTGTCTATATGGGACAAGAAGACAAAGAGGAAAAGAAGACAAAAAGACAAAATTATGGATTCTTTTGATTTTATTTGGCAATTGCTAAACCCTCAGGCACAGTATGCCAATCGGAAAAGAGCCTGCTATGAGATGTGGCAGAGCTTCTCCGAGGACAAAAGGGAGCATATCAGCCGTGTCATCAAAGACAAACTGGCAAAAGGAAAATTCGTTGACTATAATCCTTATTTTGCGATAAAGAGAAACAGTCAGGAACAAGTACAGATGCAGACCCTCTCTTTCAACGAGTACTACAACCGATTCGGCACGACTGAAGAACGGGACGGCTGGAAGATGGTAAAGCCTCAGAAAGCGGGAGATCCGCCGGTATATTATGTGAAGAGCGAGCGGAGTTAGCCGCTCGAGCTGAACCGAGAAAAATTGAACATTGGTTGCAGAGGTGATTTAGAGCACTTGCATCTGACTCTTCACCGATGCGCAGCCGATGGAAAAATGGAACATTTTGAAAAGGAGGAAAGTATGACAGAATACCCTTTATACGATGTGCCGTATCTGGTGCGGGAGGCAAATGACAGTTGGATGTCGCAGAAAAGGCACGAGATTGAAGTAAGGAATCAGGCGATCGTGGATGACTATTTTGTGGCGCGGGACAGAGGGCTTGCTCATCAACGAGCGCTTATGGAGGCGGCGGCGAAGCATGGCATCACCGAAGCCGAGGTAGAACGAAAGCGGATTTGGTTTTATCAAGAGGCCAAAAGACGAGGAAAATACGAATTTTTGCAAAAATTTCCATTTCAGTGATACACATTGTTTACTACCG